>Ga0209168_10002042_pt1 | contig 15062 bp, 13 predicted proteins | sample Coa_R1_FD_187156 | JGI IMG/M metagenome (GOLD analysis project Ga0209168, IMG submission 187156) | Surface soil microbial communities from Centralia Pennsylvania, which are recovering from an underground coalmine fire - Coalmine... | ecosystem: Environmental > Terrestrial > Soil > Unclassified ... | reverse complement strand
AGCGCATTGGCGCGGCCGCGCGCAATAACGGCATTTCATACAGCCAGTTCATGCACGGGCTGAAAGTGGGCGGCGTGGATCTGGACCGGAAAATCCTGGCGGACATTGCGGTGCACGACGCGGCCGCGTTTACGTCGCTGGTGGCGCAGGCCAAGCAGCACCTGGGCACCGCCGCGAGTAGCACAGCCTCTTAGGCTTGTGATGATGATGCCCAGCACAGGCTGAGAGCCTGTGCCACGGAGGCGCATTGGTGTTCGCAGCGCCGGTTCGTCTTGCTGAGGGAAGGGCGTCTGTCGGCTGCGCTGCTTTAGAGCTTTGTGGGTCGCGGCTTCAGCCGCGACATCGAGCAGCTATGCTTGGGGGCTTTAGCCCCTGAAGTACAGCCCGTTTTGACATATTAATCGCAATGGCCAACATCCTCGAACAAACGAATCTTACTTTCGAAAAGCTGGGAGTGCCTTCAGAGGCGGGCGTTCAGGCACTCTTCGATGAATTACTCCGCGCGGCCGACAGCGAGTTGCATGGCGTGGGAAACGCCGAAGAGTTAGAAACTTTCCGCGTTCGCTGGGTGGGGAGAAACAACAGCGTCAAATCGCGAGTGCAAGAAAATTGGCTGAAGCTCGCTCCGGCGGAGGCGAAAAAGTGGGTGGGGTCGAGCTTTAACATTTGCTTTCGGAAATTAGAGGAAAATCTAGCCAGCAAGAAAGCGACGCTTCAGACGAGCGGTGCCGGCGGCCGCATCGATCTTTCGCTTCCCGGCGTGACGCGGCCGATTGGCACGCGGCACTTAATCTCTCAAACGTATGAAGAGCTGTATCGCATTTTCAATTCGATAGGCTTTTCGATCGTCGAGGGTGCGGAGATCGAGACTCCGTATTACAACTTCGAGGCGCTGAATATTCCCGAGCATCATCCCGCGCGCGACAACATGGACACTTTTTACATTGGCAACGCGCCCGGGTATCTGTTGCGCACGCACACTTCGCCCATGCAAGTGCGCACCATGGAGAAACAGAAGCCGCCAGTGCGCATCGTCGTGCCGGGTAAGGTGTATCGCCGCGACAATCCGGACGCGACGCACTCGTTCATGTTTCACCAGCTCGAGGGGCTCGCGGTCGACACAGACATTGCGTTTTGCGATTTCAAAGGCACAATCGAGTATTTCGCGCAGCAGTTTTTCGGGTCGCAAACGCGGGTGCGCCTGCGTCCGAGTTATTTTCCGTTCACCGAACCTTCGGCGGAATTCGACGCGTCATGCCACGTCTGCGGAGGCTCGGGCTGCCGCACATGCAAATACTCCGGCTGGATTGAGCTGTTCGGCGCGGGCATGGTCGATCCCGCCGTTTATGGCTTTGTCGATTACGACGCGAAGCGGCTGAGTGGGTTCGCCTTTGGATTGGGTGTCGACCGGCTTGCCATGCTGAAATATGCCATCGACGATTTGCAGCAATTTTTCAGGAACGACGCGCGCTTCCTGCGCCAGTTCCCGTAAAAAGGAGGAGTCGTTATGTGGGGCGGGCCGCCATTCTCGATTGCCGATAATTGCGCTATTGATGTCCGCAACGTAGCTGCTGCTCGTGAGTGGTACAAGGAGAAGCTTGGTCTTCGAGAAATCCATGATCGCAAAGAAGACGACTCCGGCAGGCCCTTTGCGGACGTTTGCGTCTCGAAAGATGCCGGAGTCTGTTCGCTTGTCGAACTCGAACCAGGTGCGGCTCCGGGCAGCCCGCATGTCATCTTTTACGCAAAGGACCTGGAAAAGGTACGGAAATGGCTGATAGACCGTGGGGTCGCGACGGAAGGCATCACGTCTGACGGGGGCGGAAATCGCCTCTTTCGTTTTTTTGATTTAGACAGCAATGCCGTAGAAGTTTGTGTTGAACCTTGATCGCTCCTCTGCGAGCCGCGAAATGTTGCAAAGAGATTGAAAGCAAATGAAGGTTCTCTACAATTGGCTGAAAGAATTCGCAGAGTTCACTGCGCCGGCGGCCGAGTTGCGCTCGCGCCTGCCGATGGCAGGAATTTCGGTTGATTCCATTGAAGAGACGCCGGCGGGACCGGTGTTGGACGCAGAAATCACGATCAACCGTCCCGACTTGCTTGGCCATTTGGGAATCGCGCGGGAAATCGCGACGCTCTACCGGCTCGCCTTGAAACGCGTGCAGCCGAAATTCAAGGAATCGCCGGAATTGGCGTCGAAGGCGGCGCGCGTCGAAATTGAATGCCCCGATCTTTGCGGGCGTTACACCGCGCGGATCATTCGCGGCGTGAAAATTCAGCCCTCGCCGGACTGGCTGCGGCAGCGTCTCGAAGCGCTGGGCCAATCCTCCATCAACAACGTGGTGGACATCACGAATTACGTCATGCTCGAACTCGGCCAGCCACTCCACGCATTCGACTACGATCGTCTTGCCGAGCATCGCATCATCGTGCGCCGAGCGAGACCGGGCGAGACGATGCGCACGCTCGATGGAATAGACCGTAAGCTGACAAAAGATATGTGCCTGATTTGCGATGCGCGCGCCCCAGTGGCGATTGGCGGCGTGATGGGCGGCGCGGAAAGCGAGATCAGCTTCAGCACGAAAGACCTGCTGCTCGAATCCGCATGGTTCGATCCGATTTCGATTCGCCGCACTTCGAAGGCGCTTGCGCTGCGCACGGAAGCGTCGATGCGGTTCGAACGTGGCGTCGATATCGAATTGGCTGACATGGCCTCGCGCCGCGCGGCAGAACTGATTCAGCAGCTAGCGGGCGGCGAAGTACTCGCAGGAGTTGTCGATGTGTATCCGCATCCCGCGCCGCCGGAGAAAGTCGAGTTGTCACGCAAAGAACTGCTTCGCATTATGGGCGCGGATGTTCCGGATTGCGCAATTGAGGATATTCTTTCTGCGTTAGGTTTCGCTCCCGAACGTGCTGACGCGAATCGCGGAAGCGCCGAGTCTCTCGCCGCCCGATGGGAATGCACCCTGCCGTCATGGCGGGGCGACGTGACGCGCGAAGTCGACATCATTGAGGAAATTGCGCGGCACTACGGCTATGACAAATTTCCTCCGCGCTTGCCTCCCGCAAAGCAGCCAGCCGCCCGTTTGCCGTACGCCGCCGAGGCAGACAGACTGCGCGAGCGCCTGGTCGCACTCGGTTACCAGGAAATTGTAGCCATCCCGTTAGTTGATCCGGAGCGCGACGCTGCATTCCGGCCCGAAAACGCAACTGCAGCAATCATCGCAAATCCGCTTTCGGAAGATGCTTCGATTATGCGCACTTCGGGCGTCACAAGTATGGTTGGCGCGCTCGAGTGGAATTTGAATCATGGACAGCGCAATTTGCGGCTCTTTGAATTTGGCAAAGTGTACGAACTGAACGCGGGAAAACCAGTCGAAACGCGGATCTTAACTCTTGGAGCCACGGGCTTGGCGCGCGAACAATCGATTCACGAACCGGAGAGCGAATTTTCTTTCGATGATCTGAAGGGCGATCTCGATCAAATTATCGCTCTCGCCGGCGGGGCGAAGTGGAAGCTTGGCGGCCCTGCATGGCTAGGAGCGGGCTGCGCGGCGGAAATTTCGGTCGCTGGGAACGGTGGCGGCTCGATCGGCGTCGGCGTTGCAGGGCAACTCGCACGCAGTCTTGCGCAACGGTTCAAACTGCGTCAGGAAGTTTATTTGGCCGAGTTGCGTCTGGAGCCGCTGGCTCAGGCCGTTGCCCAGACTCGCCGGTCGGTGCGTTATGAACCGTTGCCACGCTTCCCGGCCGCGGAACGTGATTTTTCGCTTGTGCTGGCGGACGGGACGACATTTGCCCAAGTTGAGGAGACGGTTCGCTCCATCGATATCCATGAGCTGCAGTGCATCGAGGCAGTTGATCTGTTCCGAGGCGGTCAAATTCCCGCGGGAAAATACTCACTGCTTGTGCGCGTCACATTCCAAAGCGATGAAGCGACATTCACCGAGGCGCAGTTAACGGAATTTTCCGCGCGCATCGTTTCGGCGCTTACGCAAAAGCTCGGCGCGTCGCTCCGGGCCAATTGACTTGGAAATCCGCACCAGGTGAGACGGTTGCCTTCTCAGCCTTGCTATGGTTCGGCCGTTGCCGCAGAATAGCCCCATGCGTCGCAAGCCGGAAAATTTGCTCACGCCGCGTGAAGCCGCACAAGTCCTCGGCATCAGCTATCCAACGCTCAAGCAGTGGATTTATCACGGCAAATTGCGCACGGTAAAGACCGCAGGTGGCCACCATCGCGTACCCGAGTCAGAAATTGACCGGTATCTATCGCGCACGCTTCGCCGCTCTGATGTCGCCGAGCGCCGTACAACGTTTCGACGAATCAGCGGGCGCAATCAACTTGTCGGGCGGGTGGTTGGCATTAAGATAAGCGGACTGATCGCCCAGGTAACGTTGTCGATCGGCGAACAACACATAACGTCGATCATCACAGCGGACGCGGTGCACGAAATGCGTTTGAAAGCGGGGGACATGGTCGCCGCGTTGATTAAATCCACTGAAGTGATGATCCTTCGCGTCTGACTGCCTCTGATTCCCCGGTGCGACCCGTGGAAATTATCCTGGGCGCGCCTCCCTACATCGTGCACCACAATTCGAGCGTTCCGGACGGCATTGGGGATACTCCGTTTCTGCTGAAGTATCGCATCCTGTCGGGAAATGAAAGTCGCGGAAATTATATTCTTGCTGCATTTCTCGGCATCACCGCGGCAACAGCGACGAACGGTAACGGCGCCGGGCATGGAAGCGTCGCGCCGACTCTGGCTTTCGGAAAGGGCTGGCGCGATTTCGATTTTCAAAGCACCTGGGGACGTCAATACCCATCGGAGCAGTGAGCCGCATCGGAACGCCAATTCTTGCGAACAACGCATTTCTGTACCGCGTCTTCCGCAAATTTTGGCCGGAGATGGAAGTGAATTCGACGTGGTGGTCAAATGGAACAAAAGCGGGCAAGAAGCAGGTTTTCCTGACGCCGGGAGTCGTCCATGGCAGGTGCCCATCCATAATCGTATAGGTTTGACGCTCGGGGCCGGATTTCAAATTGCCGCAACGCATTTCCATACGTTTAATCACAACATAATTCTTTCCGTTCGCATGCCATTTTAAAGACTCCTTCGCCTTCGTCAGATCCCTCGGCGATTGGATGCCTGCTTGCCTTGGCTGCAGCGATGCCGCAAAATGAGCGGACCCGCCCCCGGGGAGAGAGCCGATGAAAATAGAAATTTTCGACCAGACATATAACGTGCAGGCGGAAGGCGACGAAGCGTATCTTCGCCAGTTGGCATCCTTCGTCGACGAGAGAATGCGCACGGTTGCTGAAGCGACGCGGCAAGTGGACTCCACGCGCCTGGCCGTGCTGACTTCTTTGAATATCGCCGACGAACTTTTCACGCTGCGCCGGCGCCAGGAAGAGTTCGAAAGCCCGCTGCGAAAGCGGGTGGAAAAATGCGTGAATCTGGTCGAGAAGGCGCTGGAAAGCTCCCACTGACTGCCGTTTACTCTCCCGCCGCGCTGCATTGCAACCTATTGCCCGCGCGGCACGTCTGACCTACAATCGGGGATTGTGACTCTGGTCTTTGCTAGTGTGTAGTTCCTGTATGAGAATTTTGGGAAATAGAAAAACCCGACTGATACTGTTTGTGTTGTCGCTGGCGCTGATGTTGGCGATGGCGACGACGGCGGGGAACGTCTGGCACCACCATGCTACAACCGCCGCCGAATCCACCTGCTCGATTTGCCACCTCGGGCACCAGCCGGCTCAGCAATCTGTCGTAAGGCAGTCAGCCCCCGTAATGCGAGCTGAGGGCTCAGGACCATTCGTTCCCGAACCGCTGTTCCATGCGGCCCCGGTTTTCTCGCGTCTCGCAACCCGCGCACCTCCTTCCCTGTAAGACTCCGTGTATTCCTTTCGGGCGCATCGTTCGCCCCAACCTGCTCCATTTTTCGTAGAGGACAGACCATGTATTACCGTACATTGCGTATTTCGGCCCTTCTAGCTGTGTTGTTGGGCGCTGCCGCACTGGCATTCGGGCAGTCCTCGCAATCCGCCATTCGCATTACGCTGGATGAAGCCATCCGGCTCGCGGTCGCGCACAATCACGCGCTGCTCGCGGCCCGTTCGAACATCGTGCAGAGCCAAGACCAGGAGATCACTGCTAATTTACGCCCCAATCCCGTATTTGGAGCCGATGTCATCGGCCTGCCGGTCACCCCGAAAGAATTTACTGCCAACAATATTGACCAGACCGAATTTGACATCGGGCTGGGTTACCTGTTCGAACGAGGCGGGAAGCGCCAGCACCGGCTGAGGGCCGCTCAAGACCAAACCGCCGTGACGAAATCGACCGTCGCCGACAACCAACGCAGTCTCACGTTCAATGTGGCTACTCAATTCACGAACGCCCTGCTCGCAGAGTCGGCCCTGTCTTTCGCGCAACAAGACCTGAAAGACTTTCAGAATACCGTGGACATTAGCGAGGCGCAGTACAAGGCGGGCGCGATTGGCGAAGGCGACTTGCTGAAAATCAAATTGCAGCTTTTACAGTTTCAAACCGATGTGACCGCGGCGCAACTCGCAAAGCAACAGGCGCTTGCGGCCCTGCGCCAGCTCTTGGGATTTGAGTCGGTGCCCGAAAATTATGACGTCGCCGGCAGTCTCGATTATCAGAAGATTCCATACACGCTGGAGGATCTGCAGGCGCAGGCCATCAAAGATCGCCCCGACTTGCGTGCGGCGGAACAAAGCGTCGCGGCGGCGCAAAGCCAGTACCTCCTTGCGAAGGCCAATGGCAAGGTGGACGTGACCGGTACGCTGAATTTCACGCATATCACCGGCTACGATTCATCTTCGATCATCGTCAGCCTTCCCTTGCCGATTTTCGACCGCAACCAAGGCGAAATCGCGCGCACGAACGCGGCGATCTCCCAAGCGCAGCAGTTGCAGCAAGAGGCAAGCGAGCAGGTGATGACCGACGTGCGCACGGCATACGAGACCGTCCGGACGAACGAGCAGACGCTTCAGATCTATCAAAAGGGCTATCTGGACGAGGCCAAGCAATCGGTTGATATTAGCGAGTACGCTTACAAGCGCGGTGCCGCGAGCCTGCTCGATTTTCTCGATGCGGAACGCAGTTATCGCGACACGGAGTTGGCCTACCGCCAGCAACTCGCTTCCTACATGCTCGCCCTCGAGCAATTGCGGGAAGCCGTCGGCACAAGGACCTTGCCATGAATCCCATGCACACGTACGTCTTAACGAAATTCACGCGCTCGATTGGTTTCGCTCTCGGCGTGAGCCTTGCCGCCGCGATGGTCTTGGCCGGTTGCGCGTCGAGCGGCCGCCAAGCCGAAAAGATGACGTCGTATACGTCAGCGAACTCCGGCGCGGAAGCGACACTTTTCACCGTGCCTCAAGACCAGTTGTCGCACATCCAGATTGTGACCATTTCACCAGCTCCGCTCACTCGAACACTCAGACTGTCCGGCCAAGTTGCTTACAACGGTTTCAAGACCACGCCAGTGATCACCGCAGTAGGCGGGCCTGTCAGCCAAGTGCTTGTTTTTCCAGGACAGCACGTGCGGGCGGGCCAGCCAATGCTTGAAGTTTCGAGCCCGGATTATTCCCAGTTGCGCGCGAGCTATCTGAAAGCGCGCGACAGCTACAATCTCGCCGATAAGAACTACCAGCGCGCACAAGATCTCTTCGCCCACCATGCCATTGCGGAAGCGGACGTATTGCAAGCTGAGTCGACTCGCACACAGGCGCAGGCCGACATGAATGCCGCTGAGCAGGGTTTGCATATCCTGGGAATCACGAATCTGGATTCACTCGCCAGCGCGCCCCCTACGGCACAAATCCCTGTGCGCGCACCTATCTCCGGCGAGGTGGTGGACCGCCTATGCTCACCGGGGCAACTAATTCAAGCCGGCGCAACGCAATGCTTCACGATTTCCGATATGAGCACCGTGTGGGTGCTCGTGAACGTCTACCAAAATCAGCTGTCGTATATTCATAATGGTGACGCTGTCTCGGTGCAAACCGACGCCTATCCCACCGTCTTCCACGGGAAGATTTCTTACCTCGCTCCGGCAGTTGATCCCAACACGAGAACACTGCAGGCGCGCATCGTCACGGAAAATCCCGGCGAAAAACTGAAGAACCAGATGTACGTGACGGCAACCGTCGTGGCAGGCACAATCCATAAGGCCATCACCGTTCCGGTAGCGTCCGTCCTGCGCAATACCGAGAACCAGCCATTCGTTTACGTGCAGACCGACGCGACACAATTCAGCCGCCGGATGGTGGAAATCGGCGAAACACAAGAGGGGCGGATCCAAATTCTCAGTGGATTGTCGGCGGGCGAGAAAGTGGTCGCCGACGGCAGCTTGTTCCTGCAGTTTCAGAATTCGTTGCAAAGGTAGCGGCCAATGGTCCAACAATGATCCATCGCCTAGTCCAATTCGCACTGCGCCAGCGATTCCTGGTCCTTCTGCTCGTCGTCGCTCTCATTATTGGCGGCTCTATTTCGTTCCAGCAGATGCCCGTTGATGCGTACCCTGACCTTTCGCCGCCAATGGTGGAACTCATCACGCAATGGCCCGGCCACGCCTCCGAGGAAGTCGAGCGGCTCATCACCATTCCTCTCGAAGTCGAGATGAACGGCGTGCCACACATGCAGGTAATGCGTTCGATTTCCCTTTACGGCCTCTCCGACGTGATCATGACGTTCGACGAAGGCACGGACGATTACTTTGCGCGCCAGGTCGTCTTCGAGCGCATTGCGGACGCCACACTGCCTCCTGGCATCGTCCCTTCGCTCTCGCCACTTTCGAGCCCCAGCGGTCTCGTATATCGCTACGTGATCGAGAGTCCGGACCGCAGCCCTCAGGAGCTGAAGACATTCGAGGACTGGGTGATTGAACGCGCCTATAAATCAGTTCCGGGCGTCGCAGACGACTCCGGCTTTGGCGGCACAGTAATGCAATATCAAGTGCTGCTCGATCCGTCGAAACTGTACGGCTATCACCTCTCCATTCCCACGGTCCTCCAGCAGCTTGCCAACAACAACGCCAACGCTGGAGGCGGCTTTTATTCGCAAGGCGGCCAGTTCTACTACGTGCGTGGCCTGGGCTTGATGCGCGACGTACAGGACATAGGTAACACCGTCGTCGGCAGCCAGAACGGCGTGCCAGTACGCATCAGCGATGTGGGGCAAGTTGTCATGGGCCACGCTCCACGCTTAGGTGAGTTTGGCTTTATGAATACGGACGACGCGGTCGAAGGCGTGATTCTGATGCGCCGCGGCGAACAAACGCAGGACGTGCTGAAGGGCGTCGAGGCAATGACCAACGACCTCAACCAGCACATCCTGCCGCCAGACGTCAAAGTTCACCCGTTTTACGATCGTAGCGACCTGGTCCGGGTGACCATCGACACGGTTGAAGGCAACCTCCTGCGCGGCATGTTGCTCGTGCTGTTGGTGCTTTTTATTTTCCTGGTCAGCGTGCGCGCCGCCGTCATCGTAGCTCTCACAATTCCTCTGGCGTTGCTGTTTTCGTTCATCTGCCTGCACGCCAAGGGCGTTGACGCGAACCTGCTGTCGATCGGCGCCATCGACTTTGGAATCATCATCGACGGCACACTTGTGATGGTGGAAAACATTTATCGCGAACTGGGCTTGCGCGCAGGGCAGGATTATAAGCTCCACGACGTAATCAGCGCGGCCGCGGCCGATGTCGACCGGCCTGTTTTTTACTCCATCGCGGTCATCGTTGCCGGCTACATTCCGATTTACGCGTTGGGCGGCGCCTCCGGAAAACTGTTCCACCCTATGGCGGACACGATGGCGTTCGCCTTGTTGGGAGCATTGATTCTCACGCTGACGTTCGTCCCGGTGATGTGTTCGTATTGGTTCAAAAATGTTCGGGAGCGCGTCAACAAGCCATTCGAATCGCTGAAGCACTTTTATGGACGCAGGCTCGACTGGTGCCTCGACCATTCTGCTTTGACGCTGATTGCAGCCGGTGTCATTTTCGGTTTGACTCTCTTGCTGGTGCCTTTTATCGGCGGCGAATTCATGCCGCACCTCGATGAAGGCGCGCTTTGGGTGCGCGCGACTATGCCCTATACGATTTCCTTCGAGGAGGCCAGTAAGTTTTCTCCGGAAGTGCGCCACATTCTGATGTCTTACCCCATGGTGACGCAAGTAGGCTCTGAGCTTGGCCGTCCCGACGATGGCACGGATCCGACGGGTTTCTTCAATGACGAGTTTTATGTCGGGTTGGCGCCCTATGGCGACAAAACATGGCGGCAAACGGCAATACACGACAAAGAGGAGTTGACGGCCGATCTTCAGAAGCGCTTCGCCGCGTTCCCGGGCGTGATTTTCAATTACACGCAGCCTGCGGAAGATGCCGTTGATGAAGCCCTCACTGGGCTAAAGAGCGCTTTGGCGGTCAAAATTTATGGACCGGACTTGAATGTCCTGCAGGATAAGGCGATTCAAATCAAGCGCGCGCTGGAACAGGTTCCAGGCTTCACGGAACTCACTGTTGTCCGGGAGCTCGGCCAGCCGAGCCTTCTGATCAATGTGGACCGTGACAAAATAGCCCGCTACGGAATCAACGTGGCTGACGTCGAAGCCGTGATTCAAGCGGCGGTCGGCGGACAAGCGGCCACCCAAGTGATTCAGGGCGAAAAGCTCTTCGATCTCGTGGTGCGCATGGAGCCGCAGTTCCGCTCAAGCCCCACGCAAATTGGCAACCTGCTCGTTGGCACGCCATCCGGTCAGCTGATTCCGCTTACCCAACTTGCCGATATCGAGGAAAGTTCAGGAGCGTCGTTTATTTATCGCGAGAACAATTCGCGCTACATCGGCGTGCAGTACAGCATCGAGGGGCGCGATCTTCAAACCGCGGTCCTCGCCGGGCAGGCTGCCGTCAAAAGGGCGGTCACGCTTCCGCAGGGATACCGCGTCACATGGGGCGGCGAATACAGTGAGCTCGTTGAGGCGAAAAAGCAGCTGGACTTGATCGGCCCGCTCGCCGTCTTGCTCATCTTTTTTATTCTCTTCGTCCTCTACGGCAATTTCAAATTCCCGATAGGGATTGCCATCGGCGTACTCGTCACAGAGCCAGTCGGCGCACTCATCGCCCTGAAGCTCACGAACACGCCGTTTAGCGTTTCATCCATTTTGGGCTTGCTTGCACTTATGGGTGTGTCGGTCGAAACAGCGGTCATTCTATATTCGTTCATCAATAAACTGCGCCTGAGCGGCCAGGACATCCGCACGGCCACGCGCGAGGCGGCGCTGTTGAGGTTGCGGCCCATTATGATGACTGCACTTGTCGCGTGTCTAGGTTTGCTGCCTGCCGCTCTTTCGCACGGCATCGGCTCAGACACGCAACGGCCCTTCGCCATTGTGATCGTAGCGGGACTGATTTCGCGCCTGTGCCTCGCCGTGTTTATTGATCCCGTGATTTACCGCGCCGTCGCCCGCGACGGCGATGTCTTGCAGGTGTGAAATGCCTGAGGAAAGATTCACGGTCATGGATACTCTGACCCACCGACGCTGGTTCAAAAGTCGAGCTGCTCGCACCGCGGCTGTCGCGCTCGTTTTTGTTTTGGCCGCCACAAGCGTCGGCGCCTTAACCTGGCACCAACACGCCGATGCTTCCTCGGCAAGAACTTGCCAGGTCTGCCATTTTGCTCACCTTCGCGTCGTCACGCCGCACGCACAAGGGCAATTGCTGCGCCCCAAGCTGGTTTACCGGGTAACACTACGAGATTCCGTTTGGAACTACGCTGGTCCAGCGGCCTTTTCAATCTCTCCTCGCGCTCCACCTCTCTGAGCTTCGCCGTCCTCTCACAATTTAATCACGCCAATTCGCTCTCGCGCGGGAGCTAGTCCGCGAGCGAAGCCAACGCTACACCTTCTGGCCGCTGTCCCTGATTGTACCGCCAGCATTGCGCTGAATGCCATGGCGATGATGCGCGCGGCATTGGCCGCGCTGCGGATCTCCTATCTCCAGGCGTGCAAGATGCCACGCCCGGGCAACTGGAATGGTTCCTTCGTAACGGCAATCTTCCGAACGGGATGCCTTCCTGGTCTGGATTGCCGGCGCCGCGACGCTGGCAAATCGTCGCGTACATCAAAACGCTGCGATGAGAAATTTTGCTACAATGAATTGCGGAGATGGCCTGCGACGCACGTTTCGCCGCGATGGCTACTTTGAACCAACACTGAAACCCCGGGAGTCCTTGTCGTCCTGCCGGTGTGCATGTCCTCTCTCGAGCAATCGAGCCAGGAAAGCCTAAAGGCAGGCGTTGGGCGCCCACTTAGATCAGGGGTTCAGGGGCCTAGCTGCGTACGGCGAAGTGGACCGCTCCGCTTTTTTTGGGCGGCTGCCGCCAGGAAAGGATTTTGCAAATTTTGGTTGTCTTTTCCGGCCTCCAACCTCTAGCATCCAACTTCTGACTCATGCGAATTCTTTTTGTGGGAGATATCGTAGGCTCGCCCGGCCGGCGCATCGTGCACGACCATCTCGCGGACATCATCGCACAGCAGAAAGTCGATCTCGCCATCGTCAATTGTGAAAACGCCGCTTCTGGTTTTGGCGTTACACCTCGGTTAGCCGACGATCTTTTCGCCTCGGGCGCGGAAGTGCTTTCCGGCGGAAACCACATCTGGGACCGCAAGGAAATCTTCGATTACCTGCCGCATCAGCCGCGTCTGTTGCGTCCGGCGAATTTTCCGCCCGGCGCGCCCGGCAGCGGGCTTTACATTGGTACGTCGCGTGGCGGAGTCGGCTACGCGGTGTTGAATCTGCAAGGGCGCACATTTATGACGCCTCTCGACTGCCCTTTCCGCGCCGCGGAGCGCGAACTGGCCCGCGTGCCTCCCGAAGTGAAAGTGATTCTGGTGGACATGCATGCAGAGACAACTTCCGAGAAACAGGCCATGGGCTGGTTCCTGGACGGCAAGGTTTCCGCCGTCGTCGGCACGCACACGCACGTCGCCACTGCAGACGCCCACGTGTTGCCCAAGGGCACAGCTTTTGTCACCGATGTTGGCATGACCGGACCGCACGATTCAATCATTGGCATGGGCAAGGAAGGCATCATCGAACGCTTCCTGAATGGGCTTCCCGCGCGCTTTGAAGTGGCCGAAGGCGACGTCCAGATGCATGCCGTGCGCATTGACGTTGACGAATTCTCCGGTCACGCCCGTTCCATCGAGCCTCTCGTCTTCCGCGCCGAATAATCTGCCCAGCGCGCATAAATCCTAAACGCGTGTCCTCGCATCTCAATTGACCTGACGCTCTATTGTATAATTCTGTGCCCATGAAAATTTCGCCCAGCCGAATGATGATTGCCGCTTTCGCAGGAATGTTCCTCTGCGCCGCGTTCGTTCTGTTCACGCCCCGCAATTCTCGTGCACAGGGCGACGACATGGAGATCGAGCTTACGGCGCGCGCGCGCCTATTCCCCGACATTGGCCCCGGCATCAAAGCGGTCAGGCGTGACGCCGCCGGCCGCTACTACTTTCTCTCGACAACAGACCCGGCCGTCCGCGTTTACGCCGCCGATAACACCTTCCTCGGGCAAATTCCCACCGACTCCACCGGCGCTGCAGCAATTGTTTATGGCGACGATATGGACGTGGATGCTTCAGGCCGCGTGTACGTAGCGGATCGCGGCGCGAATGCCGTGAAGGTTTACACGCACGACGGCCGGCTGGCGCTCTCCATTCCGGTGAACGCGCCCACCTCGGTTGTCGCTCTGCCCACCGGCGAAATCGCTGTCGCTGCCATGAAGTCTGGCGAACTTGTCACGGTTTACGGCATGACTGGGAAAGATCTGCGCGAATTCGGAGACATCTCTGACCTGGCCGAGCATGAGGATTTAAATCGTCTGCTGAATATTGGGCGCCTCGCTGGCGATCCCGCGAATCACATTTACTATGCGTTCAGCTACATGCCCGAACCGACCGTCCGCAAATACGATGCGTTCGGCTATAGCGCCTACCAGATTTCGCTCAAGACAATTGATATCTATCCCACGGCGCAAGCCATACGCCGCGCGATTTACCGGCTCGATCAGCAGAATACGACTCCTCAGTTGCAAAAAGTGATTAATGCGATCGGTGTGGATCCAGCGACGGAGGAAGTGTGGGTGGCGCTGGGCGACGACTTGATGAAGTTCGACAGGGACGGCAACCGCATCGAAAAATACCGCACACTCACGACCAGCGGCGAGGATTTGACGCCGACGTCAATCCTCGTCGAGCCCCATCGCTTGCTGCTCGCCGACGATCCCCACGGCGTCTTCGAATTCGCCCGCCCCGATCAACTTGCGACGCCAAGTCCTAAAACTAAGTAATCTCGCGCAAGAATCGCGGCTCTACAGCAACTCCAGAAATTCCTCGATGGTCATGGCTGCTTGCCTCAAGATCGCGCGAAGCGTGCCCTTTGCAATTTCGTTGTGATTTGGAACAGTCAGACGCCGATACGGTGGAATCGATTGCCGGATGATGATGTGCGATCCTGTCTGGTGGTCGATTGCATAGCCCTTCTTGGCCAATGCTCGAAGAGCGTCTTTTGCTGAGACTAAAGGTAGCTTCATCACTCTGCACTTTAGTTCTTTTCTTTATTTGAATAAACAAGGCAAGTACCGTAGTAGCTGCCGCGCCGGTGGCTGTCTGGGAAATTTTGCGACCGAAAAGGAAGCTTAAGACAGGTTAACTTCCACGATTTCCTCGTGGATCGAAGGCGGGATCGGCTCGCCGTGCTTTTGGAGGCTGGCCAGATATCCTTCAATTGCGTCCCGAATATTCGTAATCGCTTCGTCGTGCGTCTTGCCTTGCGACACGCACCCGGGCAAATTGGAGCACTCCGCGACGAACATGCCGTCCTCATCCTGAGAAACGAGAACACGGAAGCGAATGGTCATATTCGGATTATCGTGGCGTTCGGGGTAAGTGTCAATTCTTAGCGCGCGCTACCGCACAGAGCCGTGACTTGTTGCTCGAGAGTCGCGTCCATCTGCGTTTCATGATGGCTCG
>Ga0209168_10002040_pt1 | contig 15068 bp, 22 predicted proteins | sample Coa_R1_FD_187156 | JGI IMG/M metagenome (GOLD analysis project Ga0209168, IMG submission 187156) | Surface soil microbial communities from Centralia Pennsylvania, which are recovering from an underground coalmine fire - Coalmine... | ecosystem: Environmental > Terrestrial > Soil > Unclassified ... | reverse complement strand
GAGCGCGTTTTCACGTAGCCCTTCTCGCGCCACTGCACGCGGATCATCTCGCCGCCCGTCTCGCGGAAGACGCGGATCTTGCGGCCGCGCGCGCCGTAGACGGCGATCTCTTCGCGGCTCACGCGGCGCTGTCCCCGGCGAGCCCGGCCTGGTATGCCGCCTCCGTGTTCCCGCGAGCGGGCACCACGAGCGCGCGATAGTACCACCGGCGCCCAACGCGGCGCGCATTGCCCGACGCCGCCCACTCGGCGCGCCGCTTTCGGAACCACGGTGGTTGGTGCCCGCTCCGCAGCACGGCAGCATCCTCATCGAGAAACCGCAGGTAATCCTCGGCGGCGTCCGCGACCTCGGCGGCGAGCGACTCGAGCACGTCCGCCATGCGTGCATCGCCGCGCCTGCGGTACGATGCGGCGTCGTGGCGGGCGTTCGCCAGCACGGCCTCGAGCGTCGGGGTCACTTCGTCCTCTCGCGTGTCGTGTGGGCCTGCGCGGTCGCCTGAGCGCGCTTCTGCTGGCTCTGTGGCGTCATAGCGTCGAGACTCCGTGATGCAGCGCGAGCACTTTGATCGCGTCCTGCGCGCCCGAGAAGAGCTCTGCCGAGCCGCCGCGGTCCGGATGGAGGCGCGACATGGCGATGCGCGCCACGTCACGCGCAAACTCGCGCTCGGTGAGAATGCGCCGAACGTGCGACGCGATCGGCTCCTTCCATCCGGTCACGCTCACGAGGTTTACTGCAGCCTGCTCGGCGTTGAGCGTCGGCGCGGTCGACGCCGGCAGTTGCTTGAAGCCGGTGTACTGCTTCCCCTGTTGCACGCCGTAGCGGTCCACCATGCGCAGCGCCTCGAGCGCGCGCGCGACCGCGTCGACGTTCGATTCCCAATAGAGAAAACGGTCACACGGGAATTGGAGCGTGCCGTCCGACACGTCGAAGATGACGACGACGCCGGGCGTCCGGGCGCGCGCGCTCGCGTAGAGCTGACCGTCTAACCGAATCTGATCCGGCCTCACGTCGATTGCGATGCGCACGTTCTTGCCGTTGAGCATGCGGATCTCGCGTGCAAGCAGCTTGAGCGCCTTGCCCGGCGTTCCCTTGAACGGCGCGCGGCTCCGCTTCCATTCGGGCGTCGGCTTGCCGGGCCACGGCTCAGGCATCGGGATGACGCGGTAGTCGAAGCTCACGTCGTCGCCTTCCGGTGGGCGTGCTCGGCGTTGTGCGCGCGATAGCTCAGCATGAACGCGTCGAACGGCCGCCATTTGGCCGGCGCGACACCGAGCGTGCGGCCCCACATGACGCGCGTCATCTCGAGCGCGTCCGCGGTGGACTCGGCCGCGATGAGGTCGAGCGGCACCGCGCCGCGATACACAACGAAGGCGAACACGGTCAGGTGCGCCCGATCGCGTCGAGTTCGTCGTCGGAGTCGTCGCCGCCTAACGGGTCCTCGTCGTCGTCGGTCAGGCTCGCCTGCTGCGCTTGCGCGCGCTTCGCCTTGTTCGCCTGCATCGCCCGCCTGGCCTTTCCGCCCCTGCTCGCTCCGGCGCGCTTCGGTGCTCTTGCCGCCGAGCACGGCCTCGAGCACGCTGATCTCGCCCTTGAGCTTCTTCAAGTCCAATCGCTCGACGTCCATGCCGGCGAACTGCGCGACCGACGGGTCCGTCAGCAGCGCCCGCGCGTACGCGCGCCACGCCTCGATCGGCGCCTCGTCGGCGGGGCGCCGCACGACGTTAGTCGTCGGCGTAGATGGGGCGGGAGCGGCCGCCGCCGCAGGCGAACCCGATGATGCGGCGGCCGCTGATGCGTTTCCCTCGGCGCTCGCGGGCTGTGGGTTGAGCTTGGCCGCGAGCTGCTCGGCCTCTTCCTGCTTCTGTCCCTCGAGCGCGGTGCCGGTCGTCGCGTCCTTCGGCTTCGGCTCGTGGTCGAGCCCGCGTGCGTGGATCGCATCCGCGCATTCCTTGGCAAGCGAATCGAACTTCCCTTCGCGCTTTGGCGACGCCGCCCACTTCGCCACCTTCTTCAGCTGATCGTCCGGGCACTTCGCGATCTTGTCGGGCAGGATCTCCCACGCGGCGCGGACGAAGTCCTCGAACTTGACCTTTCGTTCCTCTTCCTTGCAGCACCAGTCGATCGCGAACACGAGGAGCTCGAGCCCGATCGCTCCGTCCGTAATCGGGAGACCCTGCTGCGGTCCGTAGATGAACGTGACGACGTCGGATTGCTCGGCCGTGCCGCGCTGGCCCTCGACTTCCTCGGCCGAGACCTCGCCGGCGGCGATCAGCGCGGAGATCGCGCGGTTGGATGCGCGCGTCTGCGCTGTTGCCAGGCAATCGTGCCAGCCCTTCGACTTGTCGTGCTTGAAGCGCTCCTCGTACGTCGTGCAGGCGCCGATCTCTTCGACACGCTGTCCCCACGGCGCCACGCCCAACATGATCACCTCGGCGATCGTGTTGCCGTCCTCGGTGCGCACGACGCTGTGGGATTTTTCGTACACGTCGATTCGGAAATGCCGCGCGAGCTTCTTCCACGCCGACTTCTTCTTGTACTCCTTGATCTTGCCGTCGCGATCTGGCTTCTTCGCGCGCTGCACGTCGTTCTCGCCCACCAGCTCGTTGACCGCCTTATCGTAGGCTGCGGCGAGCGCCTTCTGGTTCTTGAGTGCCTGCGGATTCTCGATCGACTTGAGGTAGTCGGACATGTCGACGACCTGGTCGAGCAGGCTCGGCGCACTGCCGCCGTTCTCGTCGCCTAACTGCGGCGCGTGGCCCGGCAGCCGGGGCGCGTTTGCTGGTGCGGTCATCTGATCTCCGTGCCCGCCCGAACGGCGTGCGTCGAGAGTGTGGAATTGCGCGCGGCCAGTCGCCGCACGTATTGGTTGGGCGTCTCGCGATCGCGAATAGGATTCGCCGTGAAGATCGCGACGACGAACTCGCATTGCGGGATGTCCATCGACCCGATGTGCGCATCGTCGATGCCTAACACGCGCGAGAGCGTGATATACGCCTTCGTGCGCGAGATGCGCGCGCGCTGCCACCAGCCATCGAACGCCGCGTGCGCGTCGCGCCGCGCTTTGCGCAGCTCCGGACCGGCGAGTGTGCCTTTCGGGCGGCCGTCCGCGTGCGCACCCACGTACGAGTCGCAGCGCGCAGTCGGGCACAACCACATCATGCCGAACGACGTGCCGTAGACGGCGACACTGTCGATGTAGCGAGCCGTCGCGCCACACAGCGGGCACACGGGTGGGACGATCTTGATCTTCCGCATCTACGCGATCCGGAGATGCTTCGACTGGATGACCTGGACGCCGGGCGGGATCGGCTGCTTGGCTTTATGCGCCGCGAGCACCGCCTTGCTGTCGAGATGCAGCTGCATCGGCACCACCCGGATGAACTCCCGGTGCGTCTCGTAGAGCGCCGCGAGCTCGTCGTTGGTCAGCGCGTGCTTGACGGCCGGCGAGGACAGCTGCGTCGTCGCCCTGGCCACCGTGTTCTCCACCTTGCTGACGCCGGCGGCCTCCATCTGTGCGAAGAGCCGCGCCTCGAGCGCGTCCACCCAGCTCTGGAGCCGGGCGATGCGCGCGGCGATCTGCGATCGCGCGGCGAGCAGGTTCTCGACGTTGAGCCGGAGCTCCTTGATGAACGCCGCGTCGCGCGCGCGGAGGTCGTTGAACGGTCCCTCGAACTGATCGAGGAGCGCCGCGAGCTCGGGCGGCAGCTCGCCACCGGACTCGGCGAGCGCCTCCGGATTGTTTTCGATCCATTCGCGGACGAGCGCCAGCGCGTCCGTCTCGTCGAAGACCTGTAGCGTTAGGCCGCTCATGCATCCTCCTGGGTCGGCACGGCACAGGTTGCGGCGGAGCCTTCGGCCATCGCCGGATTCACACGATCGAGGGGGATGAGCTTCGCATCGAACAGCGACACGAATTGCCGCGCCGCTGGCCGGTGGAGGATCGGTACCTGCTCGAGCTCGTGGACGCCGAACGCCTCGGCCATCGGGCAGTTGCTCCAGGTGTGGCAGCCCCACACCGTCGGATTCGCGATCTCGTCGAGCGCGCGACCGCCTGCGGTTAGGAGCGCCGGCACGAATTGCCGCCAGTACTCGCCGAAGGTATATTCTTCGCCTAACCGCGCAGTCTCGAGCTTGGCGTAGAACTCATTCAGGTCCGCGCCGCTCAGGTCCGCGCCGCTCAGGTACGCGCCGCTCAGGTACGCGCCGCTCAGGTCCGCGCCGCTCAGGTCCGCGCCGCTCAGGTCCGCGCCGCTCAGGTACGCACGCCTCAGGTCCGCGCCGCTCAGGTACGCGCCGCTCAGGTCCGCACGCCTCAGGTCCGCGCCGCTCAGGTCCGCGCCGCTCAGGTCCGCGCCGCTCAGGTACGCGCCGCTCAGGTCCGCGCCGCTCAGGTCCGCGCCGCTCAGGTCCGCGCCGCTCAGGTCCGCACGCCTCAGGTCCGCACGCCTCAGGTCCGCGCCGCTCAGGTCCGCGCCGCTCAGGTACGCGCCGCTCAGGTTCGCACGCGCGCCGCCTTCCTCGCCGCGGAGCCACATGCCGTGTTTTTCGATGATCGCCGCGAGCGCGTCGGCCGCGATCGGAGTGAATGCGGTGGTCATATGCGGCCTTCTCCCTTGCAGGCGGTGCACAGCACGTCCTCTTCGCGGCTGTCGCCTAACCGGATCACCACGCCGATCGTGCCGGTGCCCTTGCACGCCTGGCACGTCTCGATCGGCATCAGCGTGACCGTCACCTGGACCCGCAGCTCCCTCGCGCCGTCGTCGCTCCGCACCGTGTCCTGCTCGTTGTCGCGGAGCTGCTCCGTGATGTCGTCGGCGATCTGTGTGGTGAGCGGGCCGTCATCCGGCGTGAGCTTCGCCTTGCCCCACCAGTAGACGTTGTGCTCGACCATGGTGTCGAATCCCATTAGTGCAGCGCCTCCTCTTCGCTCGCTTCGAGCCGGACATCGCGCGCGGCGAACGCGAACACTGCCGCGTAGCCCTGCGCTGTCAGCTTCTCCCGTGCTTCGTCCCGCGTCGCCGCGTCCACCGTGGCGGTGCGCCACTGCCGGTCGAACCCGCGGTACCTCAGTGTCCAGAGCATCTTGCTCGCCTCTCCTGCGACCTCGTATCTTCCTGGCTCGTGGCGTGGTGTCGCGTACCGCGCCGAGCAGTCCTTCGGGTCACGCCTTGCCGCGTGGCCCGAAGTGCATCCCTGCCTAACGTGCCCTCCCCTTCGTCGTGCACGCCGCGAAGAGCGCGGCCGCGCCGAGGATGAACCAGACCGGCGGCACGGCATCGAGCCACGCCATCGCGGCGTTCCATGCGGCGCTCATTGCCAGAGTCCCCGGTTCTTCACGGTCGGCCGCTTCATCCACCGGCGCCGCGGCCGGCGCTCGAGGTAACGCGTCGCGAGCACCGTGAGCCGCACGGCGACCCACAGCACGCCGAACACGCCGGCGATCGCGATCGCGGACCAGACAAACGCCTTCATGCGACCGCCTTGGGCTGCCGGCGTGCGCTGCGCCGCGGGTCGGCCGTTGCCGTCCGCCAGTAGTCGCGCTCGCGCTGCTGCGAAAGCGCGCGGGTCTCGCGGCGCCCGTCGGTCACGACCATGAGCACGGTCACCGCGGCGTAGACGACGGCGATAAGACACGCCGCGCCTAACGCGCGGGCGAAGAACACGAGATGCGGATTCATGCGGCCCTCCCGGTGTCGCTCTGCGTGGCGACGATGCGCGTGGTGGCGCGGATGCGGGCGTCGGTCACGAGGCGCGAGACGAGCCGCGTGAGATGCACCACGGCGTCCCACACTTCATCGGCCGCGCGCTCGACGTGCTCGATGCCGCCTTCCTCGGCTGAGCGCATGAGCAGCGCTTGGAAGGCTTCGATCTCCGTGCGGAAGGGCACGCGCTGCCCCGAGCGGAAGCGCTTCTCGCGCCACGTCTTGGAGCCAGGCGCGACGTCGGTGGCGCGCACGAGATGGAAGGCGCACTCCGACTCGACGTGCCGCTGGTATTCGCGCGTCGAGCGGAAGCCCGGCCCGGCGCGATCGCATCGGCGGTCGATTTTAATGATTCGGGACTCGTTCATGGGGTGGACTCAGGTGCGTGTTGGTGGTGGCGGGGTGAGCCGCAGTTAGGCGGCAGGCCGACGATGAGGCGGCGCGGGAGGAAAGACCTTGGCGGCCGGCAGCCCGATCGCCTCGGCGATGGCCGCTTCGATACGCGGGCTTCGCCGCTCGCCGGCCACGACTTTCGAGACGTGATTAGCCGATACAGGCGGCTCGACTCGGCGGGCGATGTCGGACATCCGGACCCCAGCGCGAAGCAGAGCGACCTTGCGATCCAACGGAGTGAGCGGCATAGTGTCTCGCGTTAACGGTGTAATTGCACGGCGCAATTTGGCGGCAAACGCCAAACATGTCAAGAGTGTCATTGCGACACACGCCAAAGCACCAAACGGAAGGGGGGCTATGCCCGGCTCGCCGACTCCCGGAGATCGCATCCGGGAGCGACAGGACGCGACTGCGGTCACCAACCGCGAACTCGCTGCTGCTGCTGGTGTTAGCGAGAGCACGGTGAGCCAGTGGCGTCGGAACCGCCAGCAGCCAAAAGACAGGCACCTGCGCGCGATCGCACCTCTCCTCGGCACAACCGCGGGGTGGCTGCGCTATGGCACGGCCGACGCGCCGACGAGCCCCGACACTACGCCGGAGCCGGCCGCCCGATACGCGGTCCCGACTGGATTACCACAGCGGGCCCGTGTGTGGATGCATTCCTTCCTGCTCGAGCTCGCGACCGGCGGCGCGACGGATGAAGAGATTGATGCGGCGCGTCGCCTCCTAACGAGCGAGGAAGCCTACGCGATGTACGCCGGCGGTGTCGCGCGGGAGATGTCGGCCGAGGATGTGCTAACGGAAATGCAGGGCGTCGCGGAAGGAATTCGGATCCTGTTGAGGCGGCGCGGGAGGAAAGTCTGAGATGCAGATAGAATTGATCGACGCAGTGATCGCCGCAAAGCGCGAACTCCACCCCGAGCTCGCGGAGCCGCTCACATGGGACGCCGTCCGTGCCATCGCCGAGCGGGAAGGCATCGCGCTCGTCGCGGTGGCGCTGGCGCGCCCGGCGAAGCTCGTCGCGTACGACGGCGGCTGGATGATTCTCGTGAATTCGAACCTCCCGGCTAGGCGCCACACGTACTTCGCGGCGCACGAGCTCGGGCATCTCTGGCTGCACCGCGGAGGCGACACTGGCGAGCGCCTCGTTTACCACATGGACACGAACTGGTCCGACGATCCGCGCGAGGACGACGCGGAACTCTTCGCGCAGCGCGTGCTCGGCGAACGACCGGGCACATCAGAAACGATCTAACAAGAGAGGCGACCCCGATGGATACGCATCATCCGACGACGGAACCGATGCAGCTGACAGCGCGGTGTGCGCGCTGGGCGGTAGCGACGACGATCGCGCTTTCGAGTGCCGCGTGCGCCGTGGCCCCGGCACCCGCGCCACAACGCGCGGCGACGCCGATCAACGCGTCCGCTGGCAAGACCTGGGACGCAGTCATAGACATATTCGCCGAGCGGAACATTCCGATTCGGAACATGGAGCGAGCGAGCGGCTTCATCGCAACCGAGCCGCTCGACGTCGCCCTCACGGACGGAGAGAAGTGGGCGGACTGCGGCGGCACCATCGGCGTCAGATTCGGGGCGACCCGTGCTGCGTACAATGTGTTGGTCCGCGGAGACAGCACCCACGCGACCGTTCGCGTCACCGTGCTCTGGTCACGGTCTAACGCGGCCGAGGGGTGCACGACGCGCGGCGTCTGGGAGCCACAATTCGAGGCGCTCGTGAAAGCACGAGCGGAAGGAACTGCAAGCGGTGCGTGAGGTGAGGCCCCGTGACCCCTTTACCGGCGTGCGGCGGCGGTGGCCGACACCGCCGCGCGCGATCACCGGGCCACGTCCGCGTTGATTCGACATTCGATTCGCCGGGAGCTCACCGCCGTCCACGCGATCAACACTCAAGCTCCTGGCCGTCGGCCTGGCGTGGACCTCGCAGCCGCGGCGGAGGTGTCGCGCACCCGCATACGTGGCCATTCACAAGCGCGCGGCAGACGCGAACCCGCTCGCGCACGTGGCCGCTCGGGTCGACCGTGGTGATCACGCTGTGCTCATCCAGCGGGTGCAGGCAGTCGCTGCAGCGACCCGTCAGTGCACCGAGCACGTCGCGCGCCCGAGGATAGCGCCGCCGGCGCCGTAGAGGATCTTGGAGAAGAAGTTGGCGCGTTCGGCGTCCGATGCTTTCTTGAGCGCGAGCGCGGTGAGCGAGTCGCCGTGCGCCAACGCTTTGTCACGCTGCGCGAGCGCCGAGTCCTTAGCCGCGAGCGCCTTCGTGCAGTCGTGCTCGAGTCGCGTGCACGCCGCGGCGGTCGAATCGAACGTCACGGCGGGAATCATCGGGACGATCGATGTGACGCCGCTCGGCGCGGTGATCGGCACGAGCACCGGCTTGGGCGCGGTCTCGATGACGTGCGTCACGAGCTCCGTGTCGACGCGCACCGAGTCTTCCAACCGCTCGGAGCGCTTGGCCCACCGTTCAGCGGACGCGGCGGCCGAATCGTACGCGAGCTGATTGCGCTGGACGTCGGCCTCGAGCTTGGCGGTCTCATTCACATGCCACGCGTACGCCCGAAATCCGGCGAACACGGTGAGCGCCAGGACCGCCGCGAGCACCAGCGCCCAGATGAGATGCGCGCGAGTGAGCGCAGCGTCCGAGGCATCGCGGAGCGCTTTGTAGAAATCGAGTGCCTCCGGCTGCGAGAGGCCGCCGGCCGGCGGCGACGGAGGCGCCGTCACCGGACGACCCACGCACGAAAATCACGTGGCCCGCACTGCACGATGGCGCCGTCCCGGTGCTCGCGGTTGGCCTGCACGATGTCGGAGAGCGAGACGAAGCACGCGCCCAGCGGGTGCGTGTGGAGCGTCCACCGGGTTGCGCAGGTGAAGGCGACGCCCGGCTTGCCGGCGATGCTGCTCGTGCTCGAGGGCGCCGAATCGACGTGCGTGACAAAAAGCGTCGTGTCCTGGAACGCGCCGACCACCACCACCGTCGCGCAGTAGCCGCGCTCCGGGATGCCGCCGTGATACGCCGCCTCGAGCTCGCGCGCCACGTCGCGGTTGGGCCGGACCACAGGACCGTGCACGCGCGCGGCGTGATCCGGGACCGCGTTGGCGCGCGCCACGAGTGCGGCCGACGGCCCGCTCGCGGCGAGCGACACGAGCACGGCGCACACGACCGCCAGCGCGGCCACGGCGAGCCCGACGCGACGCAGCACGTTACTTCGTGGCGGCCAGCGTGATGCCGAGCCAGGCCGCAACGCGCGGATTCTTCCGTAAGGCGAAGACGAGGACGATCGCGCCAGCAATCGCGCCGACGACCAACGCTTCGATGAGGTGGACGGTCCCGCTCATGGTGTTTCGCTCCGTTCGAGAAGAGTGGCCCAACGGACCCAGCCCCACGGCTCGGTCATCTCGTGCTGCTTCCCAAAGTGGCCCCAGCCCTCACGCTGATCGCCTTTCTGCCCCGGCTTGGTGGTGTTGCCTTCCCAGCTCCGCCAGGCCGTGCCTTGCGCGATCACGTCGCGCACGCAGCCCGCGTGGTGGAAGTGATGCGCGCTCATGTTGTAGAGGAGACAGAGATCGCCGCGCTCCGGCGGCAGCACGACCGCGGCGCGCGTGCCTAACGTATTCGGCTCGACCACGCGATGCCCGTTCACGCCATAGAGCCCGTGCGCCTGGATGTCGTCGTAGACTCTGGCCACGCACGCGAAGACGCCGTGCTGGATCGCATAGAGGGCCAGGTCGTTGCAGCTGGCGGTATGGGGCAGGGGCCACCGCGCGGCGAACATCTTGCTCCCCACGTACGACATGTCCGACGCGCACCACGGGTCGCCGGGTTTGGATCCGGTGCTGGCCTGAATGAGCCCGACGATCGGGCCGGTGTTCGAGTTGGGCGGAACTTCCTCGACGTTCTCGAGGAGCGAGCACCCGCCCACGAAGGCGTCGATCACGGAGATGACGGGCGTCGTCACGGCGCCGGCTCGACGTCGCTGTCCTTGCGGCGCGCCACGATGGCCGCGATCGCGGCCGCATCGACGTTGAGCTTGGTCTCGGTCGAGGCGTTCCACTTCCCGGCGCGCAGGAACATGCCGAAGAGCCGCGGCCCGAAGCCGATCGCGCCTAACGCGATGACGGTCGTCGTGTCGAGCGGCTTGCCCGACGCCTGACACCAGAAGACGCCGGCGACGACGGCGGCTGCCATGATCTTCTGGTGATCGGGGCGCCCGTTCGCATCGAGGAAGTCGAAGAGGAAGAGCGGGTTGAGCCATTGCCAGCGGCTCATGGGACGACCGGGCCTTCGCCGGAGTCGCGGGGCACGAAGCGCGGCACCTCACCGGTCTGCCCCGCAATGCCTAACACGACGCGCATCTCGCGCACGATCTGCCCGAGGCGGTTGAGGTCGACCACGAGCTTCTCGTCCTTCGCCTCGAGGACCGCCACTTGCTTCGCGAGATCGATGAGCAGCTGCTCGTCGCGCCCTTCTTTCCGCTGCTTGGCCGCGAGCGTGCCCAGGATCGAGATGACCGAGGACAGCACGATACCGATGACGGCGAAGAGGCTGTGATCCACGCGCGGGCTCCGGAAACACGACCGCGGCCCCACGTGCTCGTCGGAGCACGCAAGGCCGCGGCAAGGCGGCGGGTCGGATTGTGGACTGCCTCTGGTGGGACTGGCGAAGGCGCGGCATGGTCACCCGGTCAGCTCAGGAATCCGCCGCGCGAGTACGCCGGGCCGGGCAGGCTCGACGCATCGGACCGGAGCACCTGCACCGCGAGCTGCGTCAGGTCGTCCGTTGTGCCGAGGTTATCCGCGCGCCGGGCGCCGACTTGCAGCGACGCGAGTGTGGCGTACGCCCACTGGTTCCCGGTCGGGTCGGCGTCCCATCCGCGGGGTGCAGTCGCGACAAACGTGGCGCTGGTCATGTTGAACGGTTCGGCGGCCCGGAGCGCGTCGGTCCCGCCGGAGCCGACACGCGCCAGCGGATAGACGCTGGCGTTGGCGTTGGCAGTCGGGGCGCTTGAGACGCGCATCCGGAGCCGCGTGGCAATGCCGAAGACAACGTGCACGCCGCTCAGCGACGTCAGCGTGTAGAGGTCCTCCTGCGCCTGCGCCGTTAGGCTGTTGAACGTGACGCCATCGTCCGCTGGCACATCATCCACGCCCTGCCATCTCGTTGCCGCCGGCGAGGAGCCGCCGATCGTTGATCCTGAAACCGCGCCGCTGCCTCCGGGCATGAGCGCCTCAACCGTGCACGAGCCCGGGTCCGATACGTTGAAGCCGCCGCTTGGATCCTGCACGAAGACATCATCGAACGAGACGCCGAAGGACTGTGCGCCCGACCACGGATTGCCGACCGTCGCGCCTAACGCGCCGCACCCGACGCTCACGCGGTCGATGCGGCCGTTTGTCGTCCCGGCGGCCGCTACGGTGTTGAGTCCCGTCAGATTGAGAATCTGCGTGCCGTCGACCTTGATTTGCACGGCGCCCGCCGTTGGATCGACGGTGATGTCGAAGAACATCTGGTGCCAGTTGTTTACGGCCGGCGCGGCTTGCGAGTTGTCGAGGAGCGTGTCGGTCGCGAGCACGCCGCGGCGCACCTCGATCTTGCCCGTCGTGCCGATCCCGATGAAACACTGCGGCTTCTCCAGTCCGCCGGCGATCATCTGCGACAGTCCGCAGAGCGGCAGCCAGTTCTGATTCGGATTCTGCCCGTACTTGAACTTGAAGCCGATCTGCACGCGGAAGTGCGGCTGCACGTTGTAGCCCACGCCTAACGCAGCTTGCTGGCTATTGAGGCAGACCTTCCCGTTTACGCCGCCGGTGGCAGAGAGGGATCCAGACGCACCGCCTTCGTCGTACGAGTGGCCAGGGAAGCCAGTTCCGGACGCGATGAGGTCGTCGTAGCCGTCCGCGAGGATAAGGCCCTGCGCGCGCGGCACGTCGCTGAACACCACCTCGACGACCTGCTGCGTGATGGAGAGCTGCACGGCACTCGCACCAACGCTCCAGCCGAACTCGCCCGAGGTGATCGCCTTGCGCGTCCAGCCGGTGTTCGAGTGGGCTGGGTCGATGTCCTGACCTGGTGTCGAGGACAGGAGATATGTGTACGAGGTGCTCGACGCCGTCACGCCGCTCAAACTGAAGTCGCTGCCGTTCGAGCGAATGATCGGCGTCACGGTGATCGCCGAGCTCGCGACTTTCGCTCGGATCGCCGTCTGCACGAAGAAAATCAGGTCCTCGGCGGTGACGGTGCCGTATTTATAGGTGTCCTCGGTCGCGGTGGAGAGGACGTTCTGTACCACCGTCACATCTTCGTCCGAGGGGATGTCGTTGACGCTCTGCCAGCGCGTTAATGCGGGCGAGGAGCCGGCGATCGTCGACGCCGAGTGCGTGCCGTCCGCCGACGTCTGCAGCGGCACCACCCGCACGGGCCCTAGTAGTCCGTTTGCGATCGTGCCGCTGTTCAGGAAATAGCTGTCCATCATGAACGCGCTCGACGCGAAGCCGCCGGGCACGAGCTGTGGCCCGAAGTACACGCGCGAGATGATGCCCGACGTGCCCCCGTTCCGCGTGTTCGCCGCCGTTACGACGATCTCCACGTACTGCACTCCAGCGTCATCCCAAAGCTTGGCCACGACCACGCCGGTGGTACTTGAGATCTGAATGAACGCCTCGGCGAAGTACCAGCGGCCGCCCTGGATAGTCGTGTTCCCGGTGCCAACCACGTTGCCCGTGAGGCCGCGACCCGCCTCGAGCTTCCCGCTCGTATTCACGCGGAGCGACATATGTGTCGCCGAGCCGCCGGTCTCGAACAGCGAGAAGATGGTAAACGGGTTCGTCGTCGGAACGGACGGAATCTTGAAGCGCACGCCGACGAACATCGCGCTCGCGGTGCCGGTGAACGCCGTATCGCCGAGCGCGCACACGCCGGTGCCCAAATCGCCGCACGGGCGGCCGCCGACGCCGCCCGATGTGCTGACGCCTAACGACGTGGCGAGCGAGACGTCGGCGTAGCGGCCGCCGACCTGCGCGACACGCCAGTAGCCGCCCCAGCTATCGCACTTCTGCGCCATGGCTTAAGTCCTCGTGGCCTTGAGCGTCACGCCGACCATCTTGCACGTCGTGACGGAGTTGAGGAGGAAGCGCACGTAGGTGCCCGCCGGGATCGTGGTCGTCCAGCCCGTGAGCGTCGCGTCCGCATGTTCCTGCTGCGACGACAGCGTGGGCTTGGCGGCGCCACAAATCGAGCTGTAACTGATCCCGTTGGTCGATGTTTGCACGTCGACCACGGCGCTGCCGCTCGCGTCCGCGTAGATGTCCGCGACGGTGATCACGCAGCCGGTGTCGACGCGGATGTCGCCGAAGTACCCGCTCACGAGCGCCGAGACGCCATCACCGAACTGCCAGAAGAGATCGACCGGGCCCGTGGGTGCCGTCACCTTGAGCGCCACCGTCACCTGCTTGCACGTGCTCACCGAGTTGAGCACGAAGCGCACGTAATCGCCGGCCGCGATGCTCAGCGTCCAGCCCGTGAGCGTTGCGTCCGCGTGCTCCTGCTGCGAGGCGAGCGTGGGCAGCGCACTGGCCGCGATCGACGTGAAGGTGACACCGTCGCTCGACGTCTGGACATCGACCACCGCCGAGCCCGACGCGTCGGCAAAGATGTCGGCGAGCACGATCGTACACGCGACATCGACGCGGAACTGCCGAATCTCGCCCGCCCGGGGCGCGTTCACGCCGTCGCCGAAGGAGCCGATGAGGTCGATCGTGAGTGTGCCGCCACCGCCGCCGGAGACCGCGACGTTGGACGCCGCGGTAATCCGCCCCTTCGCGTCGACAGCGATCTGCGGGACGTGCGTCGCGTCGCCGTACGTGGCCGCGGTGACGCCCGTCGCCTTGAGCGCGAGATCGTAGTTCGCGCCGGCGCCGTGGTCCGTCACCGCGAGATCGTTGGTCGTGTCCGGATTGAACACGCGCTCGTCGGTGAGCGTCGGATCGGCCGCGAGCACCAAGTACTCGGCGCTGTCGGGCGCGGCGTTAGGCGAGCCGACGATGAGCGTGAGCGTGCCCTGCTGCGCGGACTCGGTCCCGTCTGCGGCGTACGCGAAGGCGCCGATGAACACCGTCTGCCCGGGCGTCAGGCCGGTGAGCACACCGGAGAGCGTGATCACGCGATCGCCGGCGGTGGTTGGGCTCGCGGCGCGCACGGTCGCATCCGTGGGCGCGCTCGCGGTGGACGCCGCGACCTTGAAGTGGTCCGTGAGCACATCGCCCGAGAGCGTCACGACGAGCGAACCGCCCGTCGTCACGTACGCCGAGATGATCGGCAGCGCCGGCACGTTCGACGCGCCGAAGGTCACGACGTGCGTCGCGATGACGCCTAACGCGCCCGAGGCATCGTAGCCGGTGACTTCGTACGTGATGGTCGAGGGCAGCCCTTCGATGAGTGCCACCGTGTCGGTGTACACGCCGCCTGAGAGGGCCACGACCGCGTACGCGGACTCGGCGTTGTTGCCGGACTTGGACTTCATCCGCACCTGCGTCGCGCGGCACTGCGGATCGTCCACGGTGAGCGCGAGCGTGCCGACGGTCGCCGTCTGTGTTTTCCCTTCGCCGTAGGTCGGCAGCTGCGCGGGTAGCGGTGCCAAGCCCGCCGGCAGTTGCATCGGGAGCGCGTCCCGCCAGCACGTCCACGCGCCGGGCGTCGCACCGGGCGCAATCTGCCGAGCGCGATAATGTCGGCGCGCGCCGTCGTTCGGCGTCACATCGACAAAGAGCACCTGCGGCCCCGAGTCGATCGGGTTGTTCGCGTCGGTGAGCGCCGTTTCCGTGGCCAGGTCCGGATTGCCGGACCCGTCATCGTCGGCGGTGTGGATCTCGAGCTGGTAGTTGTTGTTCGAGCCGAAGAGCGTGAGCGGGATGCCGACCTGGCTACCGATCGGCGCGCCATCGGAGCCGGTGGGCGCA
>Ga0209168_10002039_pt1 | contig 15068 bp, 21 predicted proteins | sample Coa_R1_FD_187156 | JGI IMG/M metagenome (GOLD analysis project Ga0209168, IMG submission 187156) | Surface soil microbial communities from Centralia Pennsylvania, which are recovering from an underground coalmine fire - Coalmine... | ecosystem: Environmental > Terrestrial > Soil > Unclassified ... | reverse complement strand
CCTCGACCGCACCCTGGCAGTAGACCGCACAAAGACCTCCAGCGGCACGGGCCGGATTATCCCGATCAATGGTGACTTGGCTGGCACACTGGCTTCCCACCTGGGATGGTTTATTGAGCGGTTTGGAGAACCGCAGCCGCATCACTGTGTTTTCCCCTTCGGCTCTCCGCAGCCTACATCGCCGGACAAGCCGGTAACCGACATCACCTCAGGCTGGGACATTGTGCGGGCAGCAGCGGGCGTTTCCTGCCGGCTGCACGATTTGCGGCACACGTTCTTGTACACGCCTCGCGGAAGCGGGCGTTCCGGAGTCCACCATGCTCGCCCTCATGGGCCATATGAGCCGGGCAATGCTGGAACGGTACAGCCACATTCGCATGGCCGCAAAGCGTGAGGCGGTTGCCGCAATCACACTGCGCCAAAAATCGTAAATTCGGAGGTGGTCCCTGTGAAAGTCCCTATAGCGGCGCTGTCCGGCCAGATTCGATAGCTCGCAACTGCTTGAAAACATTGGTGGGCCCTGTAGGATTTGAACCTACGACCAACGGATTATGAGTCCTACGGCTAGGTGTCCATTGTTTACACCGGCGTGTAGATTGAATTATTTACGGGCATCGCGCGTGCCAAATCGTCCATGGTTTACGCCCGTTTCCATCCCGGTGGCTACCTCGGTGGCTACCTAACTCTTCTCTCTAGCACGCGGCATTTTGGCCTTCACCGGAATGTCGCTCCTGCTCGCCCTTGCTCGGGTCAGATAGGATCGAGCCTCCGGCTTCACGGTGCGCCTCCGGGTCCAGCAAGGCTCTGTCGCGTGGCCGGAGGACTGGGTAGTACGACCCTGGGGTTCTGCGGACCGGAAGGCACGAACCCGGGGTTTTGCGGACTGGAACGGCGTGGATAAATTCGGACAAGTCAAAAGGTACCCCCAGCAATCGCTGCTTCGCGTCCGCCTGCGGCTGCTTTTTGAACGCCCAGTCCAGGAGCCAATTAAGCGCCTCGGAACGCGTCTCAAATCCGTACTTCTGGCGGAAGCTTTCGACGCGCGAAAGAGTCCGTATGTCGATCTCATACTTTATGGTCGGTCGCTTGTCCTCCATTTCACTTCCCCTTCTTCCCCCAGCGAGCCGCCGCCGCCTCGCGAGCCGATTGACTGCGCTCTTCCTTGCTCAGCCGCGCCGCGCGTTTCTTGCCACCTTTGCGCCCCAGTGCGACCGCTGCCGGATCTTTCTTCTTCGCCATTGACACAATAATATACCGAGTCCGTAGCGCTACGCAACTTAGCTATTGACATGCCTAGCGATACGCAGTATTCTGCTGATGGTATGCGTACCGTTACGCATCACCAGAGGAGGAGACCCAGAAAAATGCCAAACACTAACCGCAGAACAGTAATGAGAACGGCACTTGCCACGCTCGCAGGTGCCCTTCCCGCAGCATCGTCTTTAGCAGGGAGGCCCACACCGGAGGCGAAACCGTTCGTGATTCCGCCACGGCCCGCGCCGCCTGGCGCGTCCCAGGAATTGCTGAATGCGATCAGCGCGCGCTACGAGATGGAACTGCAAAGCTTCGGACTGGAACTCGATTACGCGCAGGCGATGTACAGGAATTATCCCGAACTAGTTATGTCGGAGTTCTTTCCTCAGGCATGCGTTGATGCCCTGGTATCAGCGAATGGTTGCGGGCCAGAGTTCTACATCGACGATGATTTCATGCGGCCTGAGAAAATCGTGCAAGAAGCCGAAAACCTGGTTCAGAGCATCCGCGCGGATGCTGAGGCCCGCGCGGAGCGCAGAACGGAGGAGGAGGAAAAGCGCAAAGCAGCGGAAGCGCAAGCCGAGCGTGAACGGCGCGAACGGATCAACGCCCTTACACCCGCACAGCGGGCCGAGCAGAAGGTTCGGATGCTGGCGGAGCTACGGAAGAGCGTTCACCTTCTAGTGAAGACATACGACGAAGAAGCAGTCGAATTACGCGAAACGCACGGGATCGATAGTCCGGCGTGCATCCCCCTACCCCGTTTGACAGCGCGCGCTGAATGAGGGAGAATTCCAATGCGCGAACATTGATGAGCGTTGCATGGCAACACCGAGGCCCGGATTGCTCCGGGCCTTTGTGTTTCAATGGGCCGAACTTACACTACGCGGTCCTTCGCCTTGGTAATTATATAGTTGACAAAATCGACCGCCAGGGGCTAGGCTTGGGTCGTGGCGAACGAATCCGAAGCTGAAAAGCTCGCACGACTGCTACTTGAAACGGGGAGCCTCGGCGATATCGTGAACATGGCGGTGGAGCAGAGAGCATACGTTCGAGCAATGGAGCGATTGCTCGAAGAAAAGGGAGTGATCTCGCGCGGTGAGTTCAGCGCGGTGCTGAAAGAGGAAACCGAAAGATCTATGCAGTCTTTCGCGGAAGATCTGAAGGATCGGCGGGCAAAAAAGGCGCTCGATTCAGAAGACGAATCATTCGACCAAACTCAGTAAGCCTCTTATTGAAATCGGATCGTTCTCGCTCCAGATTCATGAGGATGTGCAGCTCTAGTTCTCCGGTTTTATCGCTCAAGAGATTTTTTTCTTCCATGAGTTGAGATTAGGCGCTCGCGGGAGCAGTCAGGACGCCTTGCCGTTCCGAGACGCTTTCTTCGCCCGCTTCTTCCGCGCCCTCTGTTTCTTCAGTTGCGCTTCGTACTTCAGATAATCCTCTTTGGAGACCGTGAATAGCTTACGGACGGCGTTGTCCATCCGTTCAGCTTCCGTGCTGCCGGGTACGTTCGGAGCCGGGCAAGGTTTCATTTCGTCTCCATCATGCCATAGCGTGGTTGCCCGAACCAAGCGCTTGCTGGTATCGTTAGCGGTCGATGCCCCAACATAATCCCGTGTCGATGGAGGGCATTTTTGATTGGTTTCCAGCACTTCTCAAAGAACGGACACTATTCTGCGAGATATCGAGGACGGGAAGCGCGTTGACTTGCAGACAGTGCATCACCGAACGTCAGCCGCTTCCCAACGATTCCCTTCACGGCCAAAATCGAATCTCTCCGCATCCGTCATCTTGCGATTATTGAACAGGTGAAACGGCTCCACGCTGACGTAGGTTCCATGCAGCCCGCGCTTCAGTAGACTCCAGAAGTTCTCCATGCCGTTCGTATGGTTGATGACGGCGTGCTGGTAGTCGGATTCGAGCCCTTCATAAGATTTCAGTTCATCGCTGAAAATCGCTGAACCCGCCTCAACGTGCTCACGAATCGCGGTGTGTACTTGCTTCCTACGGCGATTCTCTACAACGCTGGTTCGCACCTTGCCACCACGCTCAATGATGCCCATTACGATTACTTTGTCCTTGCCGCCGGTGCCGGTGATCTTCGTCGCGCGTTTCACGGCGTGCATATTGCGCGCTTTCCCGCCAATGAAAAATTCGTCTACTTCGATTTCACCCGAGAGTTTCGCGGCGGGTCCCATCCCTAGAGCGAAGCGAATCCGGTGATCCATAAACCACGCCGATTTCTGAGTGATGCCGATGGCCCGGTGAACCTCCATTGAACTGATACCGTTTTTGCAGTTCACTATCTGCCACATGGCCGTGAGCCACTTATCCAAGCCGATAGGAGAATCCTCCATCACGGTTCCGGTCTTCAGGGTGAACTGCGGCGCATCATGTCCCTGGCGGCAGTGCCAGCGGTTGTACTTCTCAAGGAACAGGACGTTCTTGGACCCGCAACGTGGGCAGTTGACGCCATCGGGCCAGCGCCGGGCTACCAAGTACTTCCGGCAGTTCGCTGGATCTTTGAAGTATGCGATTGCTTCCTGGAGGGTCTTGGGTTCGGCAGCTTCCATGCTTTAAAGTATGCGCCGATCAGGCGATTTTGTCAAGTATATAATCACCCTATTTAGAGCATACTTGTCGGTTTGGAGCCCAACACCGATCGCACACGTTATCAATGATGTAGACACGCTCAAGGAGTACGTCGAGGCCGTTAATGGCGCGCAGAGCACCATGGGGCCAAACGTCGGGGCGATTGCGCTCACGCTGGCAGGGGCCATCGTCTGGCGAAAAGATCCTGAACCGATTCGAGGTCCACGAGGGGAGGTCCATGACCCACGGCACGGTCTTGTGGGTCAGGATAGGCGGTCAGCGGTACGCATTCCGCTACAACCACGAGACAGGCGAAATCGAAATGCGTCTGGGCAGTGTCAGGGGAGACGTCCTACACTCGTTTAACAACGAGACACCGACTCGGGAAATCGAGCAGGTCTTCCGGTCGCTATAACCGTCGCGCCCTGACTCATTGAGCGCCGCCACCTGCGACCTGGTTGGCTATTAGGCCTTGCTGGCGGGCACGTACGATCATGTTGTCCAACTCGGCCACGGCTTCCTGCGCCTCGGCGGGAGCAACGTGCGGCTTCAACTCGCAAATCCGGGTAGCGCGGTCTTGCGGCGCTGCGCCTTCCGATAGAGTTACATACAACGCGGTGCCAAGGCGCTCCAGTTCGGCAACACGCTTGGTGCCAAGCCACTCCGTAACAAAATCGATCTTTGCACGGTACTCGGCCGGTTCTTCTGTGAACCGCTTCAGGGTTTCAGCAAGCTGGCCCTCGACCAGAGTAGGTCCATAGGGATAGGGGTTTGGCTGCCAGTCTACGTACTGATAGGCCCTCATCGCCGAGAGGGTCCGTCGGAGGTCGAAGGAATATGGTCCGTGCTTGTAGAGAATGTAGTCGGCCTTTAGAGGGACCCCAAACAGGTCCTGGAGAAAGTAGCCGACCTTCTGGACGTGCGTCTCGCCAGTCCAACTTTTGCGCTTGCGGAGTTCTCCGGCCACGGTAAGGATCAAACGGAATAGTGGTAGATCGTTCATTTTGCGGTGCCTGCCTTGTCGTTTCCCGAGATGAGCTGATCGCGGCGCTCCGCAAGCCAGCTCTCGGCCTCATTCCTAATCTGCGGATCGACGTACACACAGTCTACCGCAAAATCAGGAACCCTCTGCAATGTTTTGGACATGGAAAGGGAACTCAGGATTCGTCCGTCGCGCGTGTAGATCGGAAAGTCGACTCCCTCCACCTCCGGAATATACGTGTCCCGTCGCACGTGGTCCGCTCCGAACTTTTCGTTGAGCGCCTTTTCCACAAGATCCACGCTATTCGGGTTAACCTCCTGGTCCGCAGGATTCATCTCATAGACCAAGCGGAAATGTTCGCGCCGCGCGATCCTGCGCGCGGATTCGTGCCCCGGCTTCGCCTCATCACCATCACAACTGCGAATTGCGCTCAGCACATCACTGTCCGTTACCCGCAAGTGGTCTTCCACTTTGGTGCTGAACCGACCGCCCGGAAGCCACGCCTGGAGGAATTCCTTCAGATGCTTGTCGTAGATCCGGCGAACTGGGTGGAAGTAAAGCTGGGTATACATGAAATACCGCGCCCACAACAGAGACTCCGCAGACTCCAAACCGCCGCGAACGATCCCTAAGGTGGGCTCCTTCGAATCCTCGCGGCTGCGGGGCAAGATTCGCAGCGTGTCGAGCAAGCGGAAATGGTCAAATCGCCCATACGATACCCCAGCATGCAGCGAGTCGCGGAGCAGGTAGTCCATTCGGTCCGCGCCGAAGGCATCGCCGGTGATGATCTCGGAAAGGATGGTCTCCCATTCGGTGTACTCAGCCTTCGCGGGATGCTTTTCCGGCCCGACGGCAATTTTCGCCACATCCTCGGGGCCCACTTTGATCTGGCGCAACGTGGGTGCCAGGTAATCGCTCATGACGAGGTCATAGGTGAGACGTTCGTGTTTCCAGCCAGCCGGCAGCAATTCCTTTTCGGCAGCATGCGAGAACGGTAGATGGCCGACATCGTGGAGCAGTGCGGCCATGCGAAGCACTCGTTTCCAGTAGCCGTAATCGAACGACTGTGGATTCGGCACCAGCCGCCGTACCGAATCGTCGTACAGGTTCTCTGGATTGGTGACGACATCGTACATTCGACCGGCGAGTTCCATAACTCCGAGCGAATGTTCGAACCGCCGGTGCGTCGCGCCCGGATAGATCAGATACGTGAGCGCCAGTTGATGGATCTCCCGTAGACGCTGATAGGGTGCTGAGTTCAGCACCTTCCGCTCATCTGAATCCAGCCGCACGAAGGCGTGGATCGGATCGCGAATCTCGTGGAGCTTAGTGGACATGGATGCTTGTCGAAAGTCCCACTCTCTGGGCGATTGCTGACGATTATCCGGCATGTGCTCCTGTCTCGCGAAGTCGCTCCCACGCCTAGGCGTCGAGTTCGGCGCGGAGGCGGGCGCGGCGAATCGGGTTTTCGCGTATCGTCGATCCGGCTTGTACGCATCATCCGGAATACCGCCTATGGTCAGGCGAGCCTGGTCGGGGATGTTCTTCAAACTGACCCACTACCACGTTAACGTATTCCTTTTCCATTTACCCTTTCCCGTTTCGTCGCGAACAGGTCCGTCGCGTCAGGTTTTAGCTCTGTTCGCGACGGCCCCGTTTCGGTTTCCTAATAAACGTTCGTGAGGAGCTTCACCGCCCCGCCGCCGCCGTCGATGAGATTGGCGTCGTAGCGTTGGAAGGCGAGATAGGCTATGGCCGCCTCCTCGACGTAGGTTTCTTCCAGACGCAGTACCATCATCGGCACTCGCCTGACTACGTACTTGGAGACATTCCCAAAAGCTACGGTCTTCCGCGTTACGGGAGGCGAGCCCGCATTAGTCTGTAACTGGTCCATGTCTGGGTTGAGTGCGACGGGATAATTCAAAATTCGGTTCTGCCCGCCGCCATGGAGGTCAGGAAATACAGGCCGCCCGTTCTTGTCCTTCACTTTGCGGAGCGCGGCCAGAGTATTGGGGTGCAGCATGAAAACCGCGCCTCTACGGTACGCTGGGTCCACCGATGCCTCCAGCGCGACAAGGTCATCTGTGCCAATCGTGTTGGGGCCCGCCGCGCTGCCGTCGTTGCTGCTGTAGCCCGACGCGGTAGCGCCCACAGCCGCCGCCGTTACGATGCCGACTGGCTCCGTGGTTCCGGCACCAGTGGTGAGCTTGGGATGAAGTGCGCGCGCGATGCGGATAGCAAACCTATCGGCGAGATATGCCTCCAGGTCGAACCCGGCATCTTGCACAAGTTCGATGCTGACCTTGATGAGTTTGCTTGAATACTTGAAACTCTTTAGCACGACACCATTCAGATTCGAGATGTCGGTGCCGATGGTGACCGAGCTATTCTCATCGACCTGCTCCCCACTAACGCTGGTGTCATTGTCCTCGGGGTAAGCGCGTGGTGCACCGCTCACAGTGTCTTGAATCGTCGCGAGGTCGAGCATCGGCCCGTAGAACTTCGCCGCGCTATTAACTCGCTCGCTAAACTCCGCAGGCACGAAGAAACCTGCGGTAGCACCCGGGCCAGCGGCTTGGCCGCCTGTGCCCATATCGCGACGCTCCGTGAGGATTCGCCGCTCTTCGCTCGTAAGCTCCGGTATCGCATCCATGCGCGGCCCGAGACCGGCGCGGAGATAAGAGCGGAACGCCGCCGCGTGTCGCCGCTCAGCGTCAGCGCGCAAATCGGACTCCAGCGCGTCCATTTCGCCACGAATCGCGCTGAGTCGCGTGCGTTCGTCGGTGGTCAGTGCAGTCGGTTTGTTGACGAGTCCAAGCGTCATGCGCGCGAGCACATTCCGCCGCTCTGAAAGTGATTGGTGGATTTTCATGATTTCCTCTTGATGTATGTTGATAGGTCGTGGAGCGGTCGCACACATCGCAAGCGCCCCGATGATGTTAAAGTTTGCGCTACGATCTCGCCGCGATGCGGCAATTTTCGTACGCCTCGCCCAAAAACAACTCGCCGTCGAGTTCAAATCTGCGACTGATCTGGTAGCCTGCTTTTCCCGCCGCCTCCATCGCGCGAGTGCGTAGACCGTGCCGTGACCGCGCGGCAGCACTGTTAAGCTCGCTGCTGGGGAAAATCTTCTTGAGGCCCGTCCGCTCATCGAACAAAAGCGAAAACAATTCCTTTTCTGCAGCCTTCGCCGTGGCTAGAGCCTGCTCAAATTCCGCAAGTTTCGCCTCCGCCGCATTGGTGAGCGCAGGCAAGCGCATGCGGCCATCCGCAACCGCCTCGTCTAGCTCGACACGGGCGAGTTCGGCGGTTAGGTCTTTGATTCTCGCGTCCTGCGCAAGAGAGATCCTTCGCAGTGCATCGGCTTTCCCGATGGCGGCCTGAAGTCCGCCGCGCCCGGTAACATGAACACCAGGGAGCGCTCATCTGCGGAGACGTCGGTATTGTCGTAAGCCGGATATGCCACAGCCGAGACGTCTAACAAATCGACATCAACCAGCGTACGGAGATCGCGCTGGCATCCCTCGCTATCTCTGGTGCTGCTCCATTCCTCTTTTTCGCCGTCACAAACCCGAAACTGCACTCTTTGAGATCGCCTCGCCGGATCATGCTCAGCGCGTCATCGCCAGCCGAGGTTCGCGACACATCGCAGCGGAAATGCAGTCCGCGCGAATCCTCCGCTAAGGCAAGAGTGCCGTTCGACACACGACCGAGCACAAAATCTGGATTGTGGTTGAGAAGGCATTTCGTGTCTTGCCGCTCTCGGAGCGCCCGAGCGAAAGCGCCCGGCCGGATCTGTTCGAGGAAGGCTCCACCTACGTCTGCGGGCGTGTTGAACACTGCCGCGTGTCCACTGATGTACCGGCCATCAGTACGAACTTCTGGCCTGCTGAATCGAATTTCACATGTCCTCATTTTCGATGTCCTCATTTTCGGTACCCCTTTCGTTTCGGCCCGCCCGAGCTATGGCTGCCCGTCGTGCGTACCTCTAGTGCAATTCGGGACGGCCACGCCAGGCGTGCCATCGCGCCGCTACATCAAGCCTATCGAGCGTCCGCGTTGTGGCCCCCTGATCACGCACACCGTCAGCGCTGTCGAATGAACTGGCGAAGTCCGCAGGCGCATCGTCGCTGAGAAGCGAATACGTGCGCTCGATGCAAATCGCTTCCATTCCGTCGATCAATCCGCGCTCCACCAGTAGCCCGATCTGCTCGAAATGTCCCACAGCGGCCGCTATGCGAAGATCGAACTTGAAAAATCCGTATGGCCGCGTCCCCGGATCACGGCTGGCTGCCATCAATTCGTCTCGATGTGCTCGCCACGCCTGCTCCATTTCGCGCTCGCTGGCGAACCCTTTGTCCATCCGGGCCAAATAGCAGCGCCCCAAAAACGAGTAGCTGCCATCGAGTGCAACCCTCCGTTAGGCGACTGGATTCCCGCGCATGACGCCGCGCCCGCTTGGTGCTGGCCATTATTTCGGGCCTTGCAGTGGCGAGCCCGGCATTATATCTAGGTTGCATGCCTTCAGGCTCCTCAGCATCAAATTCCGTGAATCGCGAAGTACCAAAGTGGCCGGATGCTGTCGCTGCTGGCCCCAGCGGTCTTCCGTTGTCATCCCGTCCCGATCCAAAATGGCCTGCGCTTTTCTCATGTCGTCGAAAGCTTCCATGGCGCAATTCAGCAGCAACCGCCCTGCTGGATCATCGACCTGGTAATTCTCAACAATCGACTTCCACCAGTGTTGTGCCTCCTTTGAGAGTCCTTTCGGCGGGCTTAACGAGTTTTTCATAGTGATTAGCCGGAACGTTTTCGTATTTGACTGGCGGCAGGTCGCCGGGAACATTTGGGAGCGCGTTACAACCCCCTACCCCCTTACGTCACAGGCACGTTACAGGCGGCAAGCGACGCGGACAGCGCCGTCCAGAATCGAGACTGCCAGCGCCGCCACGTCGAGCAACGTAACGGACACCAGGCGAAACCGCCGCATCCACTCCCGGATCTCGGCCTGACTATCGCGTTCAAGAATGTCCATGACGGCCCAATCTCCAGATATCTTCAGGCTGGCCATGTTCTTTGCGATTTTCGATCCCGGAGGTAACCGGAACACTGCGACCCATGGATGAGGCTCATCCCGAATCTGCTTCACCAGTTCGGCGGCAGATAGGCCCGGGTCGTCGGGCGTGAGTAAACCTACAATGCGAGTCGCGACCGAGTGAAAACTTGCCAACTCCATCGCGTCCCGGACCGGAACGCCGGAGTCGATCAACGCGCGTGCTGCGCTTAGGATGACGACTTGATCGAACCGGTATTGACGGCGCTTGCCTCGCCCCAACTCTTGACGGGGAAACGCGCGTGCTGGCAGCATAGCGCGCTTCTGGTAGATCAACAGAGCGTCTGACGTCAGCCCCGTAATGGCGGCTGCCTCAGAGTGAGAAAACGTCCCCGTAGTCGCTCCAGTGAGCCGTAGCGCGGCACCCGCAGTGGGTTGTTGATTTGTGCTCATGCTCATGCCGATATGACCTCATCCCATGGGTTGCGATGCTCGTAATACTTTGCGCCGGATCTAATCTGCACTTCGGCGATGCCGAAACTGCCGGGCCGCAACCCTAGTCTGTCGAGTGCTGGCGTATCGCCAGTGAGCCTCACGGCTGATATGAGGTGCTCGTGTCCAATGGCGGTCTTCACGCGCTTCTGTTCCGTGACGGTGGCGCGACCTGCCGCGATGAGCGGCGCAACGAATGCGGCACCGCAGTGCCCCACGGGCTGACCCGTAGGGCTAAAAACAGCGATCCTATGACGAAATTTCATTTTGAGACGGAAAAGTGGTGTCCGAAACTCCTGACCGGGCGGGTAACTCTGCGGGCCGTACCGCTGAAGGTCTAACGACCCTCAAGTAGAGAATAACAGGCGAACGCGAATCCTGTCAAGCGGCAAACTCAAATACCGACCACTTGCAGACGTTTTGACTGTTCGTGCAGCACCGTCAGCCTGGCCCAAATCACAACGCCTGCCGACTCGCCTCCAAAGGCCTCGATATCGGCCAGGATCAGGTTTGCAGCCGCGACATTCTCGCGCTCATACCGGAGTTGTTCTTTCTGGTGCGGCGTCATATTTTTCGCATCGCTTCCAGGGATTTCAATGAGCGCAAATAGCCCTCTTGCTCTCTGCGCTCAAACTCGGCCAGAACAGCGGCTTCGTCCTGCGTGTCGTCACCGGCAGGCGGTTTCTTCCAGCCCTGATCGGGTAGCCAGCCATAGACCTGCCCGCTGATGGCGTGCGTGGAGATGAGCGGAGGCGCGTATCGTCCGCGCTCCTTCAGCCAGTCTTCCGATGCGCACCAGAGCACGTGTACCCGGTCGATTTCCTCCATGAGCAGATTGGGGTCGTGACCGGCTTCCTGCTCACGTGTCCAAGTCTCTACAAACCATTGCTCGACCTGCTGCATGAATTTCGGCTTCGGGTGCCTGTGGTAAATCCGCTGTACCCAGTCTTCCGGTATGCGGTCATTCCATGAGGCAGCAGCAGTTCCGTTCTGTTCTGTTCTTTCTGTTCTGTTCTGTTCTACGCACTTAAACTGACTTGGCACGGCAGCATCCTGCGTTTGCACGGCAGCGCGCTGCGGGATTTTGTTCCTGATTCTTCGAGACTTATGGGCGATGTCTTCAATCAGCCCAATTTCGAGCAGTCGAGGAATGACGGTCTCAAACACGGTTTGTGGCAGTCGTGATACCCTTGCGAGCGATTGTGCGTCATGAGGCGAGCCATTTGCGCGGATTAGTAACCCACGCGGCTTGGTCGTTGACGCGATGCCGAGCATGGCAGTCCACGCCCCGCAATGCGCCGCGCCGTCAGGGTGATCGGTCAGTGCGGTGTACTCGTCTGAGGCGAGGTCGTTCGGACACGGCCACCAGGCCAGCGTCCGGTACGCGCGCGTGCGGTTGTTCTCATATCTCAGGCCCCAGTCGCGGATGCGATAGGTGGGCTGGCGGTGCTTCATGGGACTGCCAGTCACGGCGTTGCTGCCTCCCCCCAAAAAATAGAAAGCCGTTGTCCGCAACATGGGCAACGACTGAGCCCGTCATCATGCACTGCTGCCGTTGGCAACTCGATAGCGCGGCCGCACCCGTGGCATTCGACAGCATAGACGTCACACGTCCGTGGTGGCGGGACGCAGGCCCAGGCTGGCGCGGTGCGCTCCACTAGCCTGGTGGCCCGCTGTCGAGCAGCAGCGAGCCTCACAGAGCGCTTGCGCTGCCGCCAGAGGGTAAACACCCGCTGACATCGAGCGCAGCAGCGCTGCCCCTCTCGCGCGGGTTGGGAGCATAACCGACATGATCTTGGATTAGTCACGGCGCGACCTAGTCAGTGATGCCCGCTTCGGCGATTTTGCGCGACGCGTAAGCATCGAGCGACGCCGCCGGAACCCTGAGAGACCGACCGATACGGACGGTCGGCAGTTCACCGCTCTGTGCAAGCTGATACGCCAGAGATCTACTGATATCCAGTTTTTCAGCCGCACTTGAAAATCCGAAAAAACAATTTTGTTTCGGTTTGTTTATCCATCACGATCAGGATAGTGGTTGACGGACGCATATGGAAGCGGTAGAATATACCCTTGAGTGTGACCAGACAAGTATTCCGGCAGCGCATGGAACAGGGCGGAATACTTGACGACTCAGGCCGTCTGGATCGCCGTCTACGTGCGAGTGACATCTTCGTTCCGGCATGGGTTGGGCTGAAGGGAACGTCAATACATTGGAAATTTGTCACTCGCGAATATGAGAGGGAACACCCTGATCGGGTGAGGAAGTGGATCGACCCGGTGCTCAAATCGGAGGGCGGCCGCAATGCTCTGGCGAGTTTTGTGCGGCTTCACGAGGCATCCGATTCAGACATCGAACGCTTCGCGAAAGAGTGGGGGCCATTAGCTTTCGGCGAGGCCATGTCATTATATCTACGGCTCAGAAAAAATGTTCCCCGCGGGCCGGTTCGAGCAGCGCGGGCAATGTTTGGCCTGCCCGAGTCTGTCACAACTCTCGGTACCGGCTCCTTGTTTGAGGGCGGAAGGGAACCCGCTGAACTGTATCGCTCGCTCGCGCGATATGCGAGGGCCATCCTGTTCGATGCAGCGGAGATTCACTCTGGGAGGTTATCGGCATCCGACTGGGAACAACGATTCCCGTATTATTGCCGGGATAACCCCCACGGTCTTGAGGCAGCCATCGACGGTGTCCGTCTGCGCATTTCCCGGTTTTTGGAGTTCGCCAACGTTAGCATCGGCCTAGAGGATGGCCCGCAATTGCGTGTTGAAGTCCAATACGCGGGCATCTTAGGCTTGATCGCTACTCAGGTACTTTTGGCTTCCGCGAACTCCGCTGGGATTTGGCAGTGCGACGGCTGCCGCGAACTCTACGTTCGCGCGGGTAAAGCTCCAAAGAATTCGACGCGGAACTTCTGTAACGATTGCAGAGCGAGCAAGAAAGCGCCGATAAAAAGCGCTCGCCAGACGTACAGAAGGAATATCCGCCGTGCCAAGGAACTGGCCAACCAAGGCCAGACGGTCGAAGATATCGCGAAAGAACTAAAGAGACACCCTGATCGGGTGAGGAAGTGGATCGAAATGGGAGTTGTGGCTTGACTAAAAAACGGGGACAAAACGAAGGTTCAATTTTCGAGGAAAAGCCCGGCAAGTGGCGGGCCTCAATCTCGGTTGGCCGAAAAAATGGCCGGCGAATACGGAAGACGTTTACCGGGAGCACGCGGCGCGACGTCCAGCAAAAACTAACCAAGGCGCTAAGGGATCAGCAACTCGGCATCAGTGTCGCCCCACAGCGCCAGACAGTAGGTCAGTTCATGACTGCATGGCTCCAGGACGTTGCTAAGCAACACGTCAGGCCGTCTACTTTCGCCAGTTATTCGTGGATCGTTAAAGAGCATCTTATCCCCGGACTGGGGCCCACTCCGCTTACGAAGCTGTCACCCCAGCAACTCCAGACGTTCCTCAATGAGCGCTTGGAAGTCGCTGAAGTGCCCTCACTGCAAGAGCCGCATGTCCCAAGAAGATTTCGGCAGGCATTTGGCTACGACCCACCCCGGCGACGTAGAGAAGACTGCGCTACCAGTGCCATTGACACCCCGGACGGTTCAGCACATTCACGCCACTCTGCGGGTTGCGCTCGCGCAAGCTGAGAAGTGGGGCATAGTGCCACGGAACATCGCGACGCTGGTAGATGCGCCGCGCGTACCCCACGCCCAAATGCGACTGTTTACGCCAGAGCAGGCGCACCGCTTCCTTGAGTCAGTCACGGAGGATCGTCTCGAAGCGTTGTATTCTGCTGCGATGGCCCTGGGGCTGCGGCAGGGCGAGGCGCTCGGCCTCTGCTGGGCCGATATCGATTTGGACACCGGCAGTCTAATGGTCACCAACGCGTTGCAGCGCGTCGAAAGCAAATTGAAGCTCGTCGAGACCAAGCGAGATCGGAGCAGGCGCACTATCACTCTGCCCAAGGTGTGTCTTTCGGCGCTGTGGAAGCATCGCGCGCACCAAGAGGAAGAGCGACTGGCGGCCGGAGAGCAGTGGAAAGAAACCGGTTTCGTGTTTACTACCTCAGTGGGGACGCCCCTGGACGGCCCGACAGTCACCCACCGGTTTCAGCAGGCACTCAAAAAGGCGAACCTGCCGCGCATGCGTTTTCACGATCTACGGCATACGTGCGCTACGCTGCTACTAGCACAGGGAGTGCATCCGCGCCTGGTAATGGAGATCCTCGGGCACTCGCAAATAGCCGTCACAATGAACACCTACAGCCACGTTATCCCGGCCATGCAGAGGGAAATTGCCGACAGCATGGATGCGATTCTGACCCCTGTCGCTGGCCCGGTGGCTACCTCGGTGGCTACCTCGCCCAAAACCGAGAAGCCGAATTAACCGCTAACTGCTTGAAAACATTGATGGGCCCTGTAGGATTTGAACCTACGACCAACGGATTATGAGTCCGCTGCTCTAACCTCTGAGCTAAGGGCCCAAGCTTATATTTTGCAACTATTTAGACCCCAACCCCAAAGCCAAGCGGCGGTAATGTAACCATTTTTGTAACCATCACGGGCCTTGTCACCATTTCGCTGCCCCGAAACACACTGCCCGCCCCGACCTACCCATTCTGGTTTGTGCCGAGTCGTTCCATATGATTTCGGTACACCCATTGTACCTTCCGTCTGCTCACGCTGGGCACGTGAC
>Ga0209168_10002038_pt1 | contig 15069 bp, 14 predicted proteins | sample Coa_R1_FD_187156 | JGI IMG/M metagenome (GOLD analysis project Ga0209168, IMG submission 187156) | Surface soil microbial communities from Centralia Pennsylvania, which are recovering from an underground coalmine fire - Coalmine... | ecosystem: Environmental > Terrestrial > Soil > Unclassified ... | reverse complement strand
CAAACCCAAAATGCTCGGTCTCGACGAGGTTTCAGAGATCACCGGCCACGAAGTCGGGGGCGTCTGTCCGTTCGGGCTGAAGGCGCCGCTGCCGGTGTACTGCGATATTTCACTCAAAGCATTCGACGAGGTGGTGCCGGCGGCCGGCTCGATCCACAGCGCGGTGCGTATCGCCCCACTTCGACTGGCCGAACTCGTTGCCGCCGAATGGGTCGATGTGTGCGAACACCCGGATCATCCGCCGCGTTCAGAATAACAAGGGGAACCAGCCGCCCCGGCTTTTACTGATACTGGTACTGAGACTGATACGGATTTTGATATTGATACTGATAGCCGCGTGGAGGCGGTGGAACCGATTGCCGCGGATTCGGCGCCGGCGCATTGGCAGCACTGTCGCTTGATTCAAACACCGCACGGCAGCCATCGCTCAGCTGCGGCGTATTTTGCCGCAAACAGGCCACGATCCTGTTGACGTCCGGTATCGCCGCACCGCAGAAGCGGAAGACATCGGGCGTGCAGGCCATCTGCTGCTCCATGGTTCCGCGGTACTCTTGAGCGAACGCGACAATTCCGCTTCCCGACAAGCTCGTGAGCAAGACCGCCAAACCCAGAAAAATCCGGTGCTTCCGCATCCGATCGTTCCTTCGAACGCCCTTCCAGCCGTTACAGCTTGTCAAAGTAATGAGGCCAAGAGATGGTTCGCGCCGAACAACAAAAAGTGAGCGGCGTTCGTGTCTCGATTGCGAAATTCGGATGATCCAACAATCGTGAAAGATAGTGACGGGATGGCGGAGGTTGAAAAAATACCCGCACGCCTCGGACGCCTGATCACATCCCCGAAAGCCTATGCAAGGCAAAAATCGCTTCTTGCCGCGCTAGGATGGCTTCGCGCCAACCTGCCCGTCGGCCGAGTGGAAACCGAGGATTTTGATCCTTTCTGGATCGTGACGAGGCACGTCGACGTCCTCGAGATCATCCGTCAGCACGGTCTGTTTCATAATGGCGATCGCGCGCACACGCTGGTGCCGAGGGCATCGGACGACGCGGCGCGTGCCCAGACCGGCGGCAGCCCACATCCCATCCGCACCCTGGTTCACATGGACGAACCGGATCATTCGAAATACCGGCGGATCACGCAAACCTGGTTTACCCAGCAAGGGGTGAAGTCGCTGGAAGAGCGTATCCGCTCCATTGCGCGTGCCGCCATCAACCGCATGGCGGAAAACTCTCCAGCTTGCGATTTCGCGCGCGATGTCTCGATCCACTATCCGCTGCGGGTTCTCATGCAAATCCTTGGCGTCGAGCAACAGGACGAACCGCAGATCCTCAAGCTGACCCAGGAACTGTTCGCAAGCGAGGACGCGGAGCTCGGACACAGCGGGGGCACGACCGGCGATCCGGCCAGGCACGCCAGGGAGCTATTTCGGCTACTCGGAGAATTCCAGAATTTCTTTGTGCCGCTGATGGAACGCCGCCGCCGACGGCCGACAGACGATCTGACAAGCGTGATCGCCACTGCCAGGATCGATGGCGAACTCATCGATCAGTTCGAAGCGGTCAGTTATTACGTGATCCTGGCGGCCGCCGGTCACGATACGACATCGTCGTCGATTTCCGGCGGGCTCTGGGCGCTGTGCGAGAACATATCGGTATTCAAGGCCATCAAGGATGACGTCGGGCTGCTACCGGCCTTCGTCGAGGAAGCTGTGCGCTGGACAACGCCGGTGCATCACATCATGCGCAGCGCGACGGCGGATGTCGACGTGCGTGGACGAAAGATAAAGAAGGGCGACTGGTTGATGCTGCACCTGTTGTCGGCCAATCGCGACGGCGAAGCGTTCGAACAGCCGGACCGCTTTCTTCTGCATCGCCGAACGTCACCTGGTGTGATTTTCGGCCAGGGCGTTCACAATTGCCTCGGTCAGCATCTGGCGCGGCTGGAGATGCGCATCCTCTTCGAGGAGTTGCTTTGCCGGCTCAAATCGGTGGAGTTGGCCGGAAGGCCGCGGCGATCGGCCTCCATCTTCATCGGCGGCCCCAAGAATCTGCCGGTCAAATTCCAGATGAACTGAAAACCGCTACGCGATCGTGGCGAACGGCTCGACCGCATCCATGCTGCGGATGAGCCGTGTGGCCGAATCGAACAGCCGATCGGCCTCGGCAAAACGGCCCGATTCCTTCAGCAATTGTCCAAGCGCAATCTGGCAGCGCGCCTGCTCCGGCCGCAACCCGAGTTCGACGCAAATCTCGCAAGCCTTGAGATAGTTGCGCTCGGCCTGCTGGAGGTCTGGCACGACTGGATTTCGAAAGACGTCGCCCAGAAGCCGCAAGGCATCGGCTTCTATCGCGCGGTAGCTGTGCTTGCGCGCAAGTTCAAGAGCCCCCTCCGCATGATCAAGCATTCCCTCGTAACGATTGTCGAGCAGGTTGGCAAAACCAAGATAGACGCTCGACCATGCCTCGCCATAGGTGAACCTGGCGCCGCGGGAAAATGCCACGGCCTTCGTCAGAAGCGATATTCCCTCCGTAAGGCGACCGGCGAGGACATAGCTGTAGCCGAGTGTCGTCGACAGGATCGGGATCAGATAACTGATCTGGCTCGAACGGCAAACGTCGAATCCGTGCTCGAGATGCTGTATCGCCAGGGGCAAGTCACCCTTGTGCGACTGGATGAAACCCGCCCACCAATAGGCCAGCGCAATGTCATAAGGCCGGTGAACTTCGTCGGCGATCACGCAAGCCTGTCGTGCAAATTCGATCGCGATCGGAAAATTGCCCAAACGGGCGTGAGAGGCTCCCAACATGCCGAGCCACAATACCGAGCCGGTTCCGGTGGTGCCGACCCGTACATGCCGCAGCGGGCCGTCGATCCACGCCAGGTTCTGCTCGAGCAATGCAACCGATTGGCGGAAGTCGCCACGCCACATATAGGCCTGACCGAGATAGAAGCTCGCGCTGACCTCCAGGGCGCCATCGCCAAGTTCGCGCGCGATATTGCGCGCCCGCAAGCCGCGCTCGATGCAGGCGTCGAGTTGGCCCCGCCAATTATTTACAAACGCTCTTGCGACATTGATTGCCGCCAATCGCGGCCGATCCTCGATCGAATTGGCCAAGGTCTCGGCTTCGGCGAGATAATGTTCGAGCCGCCCGTAGTCGGCGGTCGCCCCGAAAACCGGCCGCAGCCGCAGCCGAATGTCGATCCCCCGCTGGATGCGCTCTCGATCCTGCGGAAGATGGGCGAGCGCCTGGAGGGCCAGCTCGAAGAAGGCGCCTCCCTCGCGATAGGCTGACAATTCGACGGCCTTGTCGCCCGCCTGGCGCAGGTACATCACGGCTTCATCCCAGAGCCCGGCATTGAAGGCATGGTGGGCAAGACTTTCGATCAAGTCTTGCGGATTCTCGCGGTTCTGCAATTCCATGGCTCGCAGGACGCGAGCATGGAGCATCTGCCGTCTTGCCGAGATCAGGCTGCCATATGTAACCTCATGGACCAGGACGTGCCTGAAGTTCAATTGGGATGACACATTCGGTATTTCGTAAAGGAATTGCGCGGCCTTGAGCTCTGCCAGAAGTTTTTGCAATTCGGGTTCGGCGAGATCGACGACTTCGCGAAGCAGGCCCATTGGAATTTCCGATCCGATCACCGAGGCAATCTGCAACAGCGTCTTGCGTTTCGGGCTAAGGCTATCAATGCGCGCGGCTATGACGGATTGAACTGTTTCGGGAATCCGGATTTCCGGAATTCTGCGGGTCAGCTCACAACGGCCGGCGCGCATGCGAAGCGCGCCGCTTTCGACCAGGGCTCGGATCGTTTCCTCAATGAAAAGCGGCGTGCCTTCGGTGCGAGCGACAATATGCCTGCGCAACTCTGCTGTATCCTCCGTGCCACCCAGAAGGGCTCGAACGAGTTCGTCGGCGGCATCCGTTCCGAGAGGATCGACGTGTAATGACATGAACTGCCGTTCGCTGATGGCCTTGTGCTCATATTCCGGCCGACAGGTCAGAATCACCAACACGCGGCTGCCCGCAATCCCTTCCGTCAAATTGTCGATCACGTTTCGCGTCTCGACATCCGTCCATTGCATGTCCTCAAGCCAAATCAGAAGAGGACGGTCCTGGGCGCAGCGCAGGGACAGATCCTTGATCGTCGAGACGATTCGCTGGCGCCGTACGGCAGGGTCGAGGTTGGGCCATTCGGCATCTTCGACAGGAAGTTCGAGCAATGATTCCAGCGCTGGAACATAGGCTGACGAGCCCGCAGGTGTTGCGGCAAGAGCGCGACGCAGCCGTCGTCTGGATTCGGCGGGAGGGGCCTGGTCGGGGATTTCGCTCCACGAGCGCAGCAGGTTAGAAATGGCCAAATAAGGCGTGCCGCGCCGATATGCCGCGGCAGCCGTTCTGAGCACCATCCAATCCGACAATTGAGCGGACTGGAGAAATTCGTGGACCAGCCGGGACTTTCCTGTCCCGGGTTCGCCTTTGACGATCACGACTTGACCTTGACCCGCGACGACTTGCTCCAGCGCCCGTTGCAATCCCGCAAGCTCGCGCTTTCGTCCGACAAACGGCGTCAGTCCTCTGGCGGCTGTCACCTCCCAGCGCGTTCGAGCCGAGGTGTGACCGACAATTCGAAACAAGTCGATCGGCTCCCGCACTCCCTTGACTGCAGCCTGGCCAAGCGGCACGGCGTCGATGAACCCCTGCGCCAGGCGCATCACGCTGGCTGTACAATAGATTGCCCCAGGAGACGCCAGTTGCTCCATGCGTGCGGCAAGGTGGACGGTCGGGCCTATGGCGTCGTAGTCGAATGAAAGATCGTTATGAATGGCCCGGACGACCACCTCGCCTGCGTGCAGTCCAACCCGGATGGTGATGTTACCGCCGCATGCTGTGCGAACGCCCTTCTGCATCTCAAGCGCCGCATAGGCGGCGCGCACCGCGCTGTCCTCGTGCGCGATCGGCGCGCCGAACAGCGCCATGATGCCATCACCCTGAATCCGGTTGATCGTACCCTCGTAGCGGTGGACTGCATCGATCATTGCGTCCAGCGCCGGGCGCAGCCGCAACTCGGCGTCTTCCGGATCGAGCTGGTCGATCAGGGCGGTCGATCCCTTGATGTCCGCGAAAAGAACCGTGATTTGCTTTCGCTCGCCTTCAAGCACGCTGCGCGAATCCAGGATACGCCGCGCCAAATGCTGCGGAAGATGGATCGGCGCCGACATGCTCCCCGCGTCGTCACCAATCTCCGCTAGCGGACCGCGCTCGCACCGCGCACCGCAATGACCGCAGAACAGGTTTGAAAGCGGTATGGGCTTGCCGCATGAAGCACAAAGCTCGGCCAGAGGCGCTCCGCAGCCCCGACAATGGCGGCTTTCGCTTGGGTTTGGGGCGCCGCACGTCGAGCATTCCATGGGACACCGGACAAATACGCATGAAAAAAGAAAAACTTACACCCCCTGATGACGGAGCATCAAGCGTCATTGTCTCCTCACCGCGCGCGAGGTCAGCGAATTAGGCCACACATCGATCCATTCCGTTGTAGGATCGAGCCGCGAATGTGGTGTTTTTTTGAGAATTTGGAGGACGGCCATGGGACTCGCAAATCGCAGAATCTATGCCGGCAGATCGGATATCAACGCGCAATTCACGGCGGCAAACATCAAGAAGACGCTGGCTGACTATAATGAAATTAAAGAGCACAACGGCGACTATACGTTCGGTGGTTTGACGGCGAAATTTTACCATTTCGATAACCACGTCACCGGCGCTTGGGAGAGCGATATCCAGCACGAGTATCCCAAGGCTGTGCAGGACGAAATCAAACGGACTATCATTCACGCTTTGACTCATCGCGACGAACATGGTCACGACGACCCGATACCGCTGACCATCAAATGGAGCGGGGGGAAGCGAGCGGTGGTCGTCACCTACGATCCATCCGCTCCGTCCTACACGATCGAAATAGTGGGATTCCTGGCGCCGGCTGCGGCTGCGATGGCGGCGCGACGAAGCAAGGCAAAGAAATAAGCGCCGAGTTTTCGTAAAGTAGAACGAATGAAATTCAGGGAATGGCCGATGGGGTCACCGCCATTGGCCTTTCTGTTGTCTCAGCCCTCGGTCTCGAGCCCGGTCGGCATCGGTACATTCTCGGGCGAGAGTTTTGTCCCGGCAGCGAGCGCCACGGTTTCCAGAAGCGCCGCGAAATCCTTTTCAAGATAAGCGGCGCCATCCGGCTTGAGCTTCACGGCGCCGATATGGCCCTGCAGCGCCTCGCGCGTTGCCGCGGTCACTGGCATGGCGACGTCGAGGTCGCGTCCGGCCTTTAGGCCGAGATCGAGGTCCTTCCGCAATAGCACCGGCGTAAACGTCGTGGTCCAGTCGAGATTGACCAAAGCGTTGCTCTTGTATTTCGTGAACACCGAACCCATCACGCTCGAGTTCATGAAATTGAGAAAGGCATGACGCGGCACGCCGGCCTTGTTCGCGAGCATGGTGATCTCGGCGAGATTCTGGATCACTACGCCGAGAAAGACGTTGTGGGCTATCTTGCAGATCCGCGCCAATTCGCCCTCGCCGACATAGGAGACGCCGGCCGGCGCGATGACCTTGAGATAGGGCAACACTTCCTCGAACACCGAATTCGGACCCGACACGACGGTGGAAAGCTTGCCGGCCTTGACGCATTTGCCGTTGCCGCTGACGGGGGAGCTGAGAAATTCAGAGCCCAGTTGTTTGACCCGGGCGCGGATCGCTTGCGATTCTTCGACGTCGATCGAGGAACAATCGACCACGATCTTCGGGCGCGGAGCGGAGGCGGCGCCAAGCAGGCCGTTCTCGCCGAAGCAGACCTGTTCCAGATCCTTACCCGTCGACACCATCGTGAACACGATGTCGTTGGCCGCAAGCTCCTTGGGCCGGTCGACGATCCGCCCGCCCTTCGTGGCCAGCGGCTCGGCCTTGGCACGCGTCCGGTTCCAGATCGCCACCGGATGACCGGCCTTCAACAGTCGCTCGGCCATCGGATAGCCCATCCGTCCCATGCCGATCCAGCCGAGGGAATGTCTTGCCATTTTCTTCTCCTGCAATTTTTTTGGATTTTCTTGTTACGGGGCGTTCAGTACCGATTGGCGATCGGCAGGTCCTCCGCCGGAAACAGCGTAATCACCTGGCAGCCCTTGTCGGTGACGACCACCTCCTCCTCGATGCGCGCGGCCGAGAAGCCGTCCTTTGCGGGACAATAGGTTTCGAGCGCGAAGACCATGCCGGTCTTGATCTCCATCGGGTTTTGCAGCGACACCAGCCGCGAGATGATCGGCCGCTCATGCAGCGCGAGCCCAAGGCCGTGGCCGAACTGCAGGCCGAACGCCGCCATCTCGCTCGGGAAGCCGAAATCCTCCGCCTTCGGCCAGACGCTCGCGACCGTGTCGGTCGAGACACCCGGCCTGATCAGCGAGATCGCAACGTCGAGCCATTCGCGGCATTTTTTATAGGCATCGTGCTGCACCGTCGTGGCGCGGCCGATGTTGAAGGTGCGATAGTAGCAGGTGCGATAACCTTGATAGGACTGCAGGATGTCGAAGAACGCCTGGTCGCCCGGTCTCAATATGCGGTCAGTGAAATTATGCGGATGGGGATTGCAGCGCTCGCCCGAGATTGCGTTGATCGCCTCGACGTCGTCGGAGCCCATTTCGTAGAGCATCTTGTTGGCAAGCGCGACGATGTCGTTCTCGCGCACGCCCGGCTTCAACGCCTCATAGATCGAATGGTAGACGCCATCGACCATGGCGGCGGCCTGGTTCAAGAGCATGATCTCGTCGATATTCTTGATCTCGCGCGCATCCAGCATGACCTGCTGGCCGTCGACAACCTTCATCCCCGCCTTCTGCAGCTCGAAGAACATCGCGGTCTCCGCGATGTCGACGCCGACGGGCATGTCGGCCACGCCGGCACTTCGCAACAGGCTCATGACTTCCTCGGCATGCGCCTTCATCAGGCCGACCGACGGCGGCACGGTGCCGCGCATGCCGAGCATGCCGGCACGGCAATTCTCCGGCGCGAGCCAATCGCAATAGATGCGGTGATGCACGGCCGCCGAGCCGAAATCCCACACGATCGGCTCGTTATCTCCGGCAAGCAACGCGAATCGGCAGAGCTTGTCGCGCTCCCATTCGCCGATCTTGGTGCCGGAGACGTAGCGGATGTTGTTGACGTCGAACAACAAGAGCGCGCCGCAGGGCGAAGCCTTCAGCGCGGCGCGTGCCCGGGCCAGCCGATAATGGCGCATGCGGTCGAAATCGACCCGGCGTTCGAAGTCGACCGATATATGGCCGTGCGAGGGTATCGCCCGATCCCAGCGCCAATTCGGTTCGAGATGTTCTGGGCGGATGAGATGCGGCGTGAGCGCGTTCGATACAGTCATGGGCTTAACCGGCTAATCCTTGGGTGACGATGGGCCACCTTATTGGCTCATCTTGTTGGCGCGCAATACAAATTGACATTCTCTCCCTACAAAGCCTGCGGGTTCGGGAAACGAATGCGCTCTGTTAGCCAGATGGGCGAAAAAAGGGAAGCGCTCGGGAGGCATGCAAGGAGTATGAAAAAGCCAAGGTCGTCGCATGCGCGGCTGCGCTGGACGAGACCCCGATTAGCGCGAGCAATTCGTCCTTGGGGCGAGCGATCCGCTGTCACTCCACCCGGCCGATGCGCTTGACGGCCGCCACCAGCCGCGCGCTATCTGTTTCGACGAACCTCGCAAACTCCGGCGCATCCATATAGGCAACCGGACTTCCCGCCGTCTCGAAGGTCTTGACCACTCCCGGACTTTGCACCGCCTCAGCCATTGCCGCGCGCAATCTGCTCATGATCGGCGTCGGCAGCGCGGCTTGCGCGAACAGGCCGGCCCAGATGTAGAACTCGACGTCCTTGTAACCGCGCTCCTGGAAGGTCGGCAGATCAGGAAAGCTTGCAATTCGTTGCGCGCCCCAATTGGCAAGCACGCGCATCTTGCCGTCGTCGACCAGCTGCTTCAGCGTTCCCGGCGCCGACGCCACCGCCTGCACCGTTCCGGTCAGAATCGCGTTGAGCGCGGGAGCGGCCCCGCGAAACGGGATGTGCTGGAGCTTGATGTCGGCTGAGGCTGCAAACATTTCCATCGCCACGTGCAGCGTACCGTAGGGGCCGGATGAGCCATAGGGAATCCGACCGGGACGCTTTTTGGCATCCTCGACGAAATCCTCCAGCGTCTTCCATGGCGCGGAAGCCGGCACCGCAAGCAGCGTGGGATCAGCCAGTACGCGCGCGACCGGAGTAAATTGCGAGACTTCGTAGACCGGCGTTCGCTCGAACAGGCGGTCGGCCTCGGGCAACACCGCGAGCGAGGACAGCGTCATGAGCAAGGTGTAGCCATCCGGCTCGGCGCGGGCCGCCGCCGCGTTGCCGATCGCGCCCCCCGCTCCACCCGCGCGGTTGTCGACGATCACGGTCTGGCCGAGAATCTTCTCCAGCGCCAGCGCTACCGGACGCGCGGCGAGATCGGCCTGACCTCCTGCCGGAAACGGCACGATCATGGAGATCGTGTGGCTAGGCCATCCCATCGCCACCATTGCCGATGATGGCCGCGCAGCGAACATCAGCGGCGATGCGGCGGTGGCTTTAAGAAGATCACGTCGGTTCATCGGCAATATCGATTCTGGTGCGGCTTTGAATTTGAGTTCCTGTTACGAAATTGCGGCTACACTTATAGGAACTTCAAATTCGCCGCACCAACAAACTTATTGATTCTGGTGCCGCATTATCGATCTGAAGTCCGGAATCGAACTTCGCCGCCGCGCTACAGGGACTTCAGATCACGGGTGACTTCAGATCGCCTGCACTAGGCACGGCGCGGTTTGCGGCCCCCGCTCGATCGCGGCGCGCGGGTCGGCAAGGGTCGAATCCGGAAATCGTCGAGTTTTTTGCCGGACCTAAGTTGCGCAGCCAGCCAACGCGGCTGCTTTCCTCGACCCGACCATGTCTCAGCCGGTTGCGCGGGGTTCCGATACTTGGGAAAGACCTGCGGGTATGGCCGCCGAGCGTGCTGAAAACTCCCATTCACACCTGCTTCGAGTCGCAGTTGTCGCAGCCGCTCTTCCAGCTTTGCCTTTTCCTCGGCCAGTCTATTGGCCAGGACGGCGCTGAGTTCCTCATGCAGGGTCCAAAGCTCATCCACAGACAACGATTTAAGATCAGTACCTTTCATGGTCATACTCTAATCTACTTCTTGCGCTTCTTATCCGCGAAAGGCTGCGATCTGAATCAATCCGAAGAATTGCAACAGCAACGGCACACGTCCTGGCGGGGAACGGTCGCGACCTTTGCGGAGACGAAAAATCCAAGACGGTCGCAGCGGCATTGAACGCCTTTGAATGCGGGCAAATCCGAGTTGGTTCCTAGTTGTTTTGCTTCGCAATTTCAACACGCAAACGCAAACCTCAGCGGGTTAAATCTCATTTAGGTTTTACCTCCTCGCGTTTCAATGACGTTCTCGACAAAAGAGAATTCCGAGGACGATTCGATATAATCGATCATTGAAGAAATCAGGCCGGCTTCAATCTTTGAGATCTAAAAAATAGACGCGGCAAATCAGTTCTCGCCGTTGGTTTTGCTTGTCGACTGGACATCGGGCGGCGCGCCCTCTGGATATCACCGCAACGGGACCGCGACAGCAGCGGCGACCCGGAATCGCTCCGGGCTTTAGCGCTAGCCGTTTGACGTTCGCACTTGCCAAAACCTGAGCAGACGGCGGGCGTTTTCCGTGGTCATATTGGCGAACTCCCGTTCGGCCTTGGCCAGCTCAAGCGGACTCATTGAACCCGTAGCAAATCGACATTGCAGGACGGCCTTGACTGTTTTCCAGCTGAGGTCGGCAGCCTTGCAGGGAACGAGCACCCCGTCATCGCGAAGGCTTTGCATCAGCGGCCTTATGACTTCAACGCGCGATTTCGATAACAGCGCGAGTGACGCAATGGTCTCTTCATAGCGTCGTTGCTCGGCAAAGCCGCGCAGGGTTTCTTCGTTGAGCTTCCCATCGTTCTCCAATGCAGCCACCAGGCGCTTCGCTTCGGTGAAGTCGTATGTCCTGGACATGTCCCGATCGACGCCCGCAGCGACGGCCGCGATCGCCCTTCGAATTTCCTCAAACAAGTGAGCGGGGGCGCGCGACAACAGCCGCGCGCGCACTGTTTCGGTCGCATTGCGCAAGAGCTGATCACGGAGCGCGGGCGGAAGATCAACCCGAATGCCGGTTTCCACGGCCAGTTCGGGATCAGACTCCGCCTGCGCCACCACAATTGCGAAACCGGCCGCGGAAACCCTGGCGCCCGGATTCTTGACGATGCGGCGGCTGACGGATGGATATTGGCGGGCCAACAGCGCATCGGTGATGACTTCCTTCAACCACCAGCGGCCTGCTACGGCGAGGAGATGTGCTTCACCCTTTGACTGCGCGATTCCGATGAGATCATCTTCGCTCAAACGGGGAGATTCGGTCAGAACAGGTCCAGCAATGCTAATTTCGTCATTTCGGGCAAGCCTGCGAACCACGCCAGGAGGCGCCTGGGAAACGGGCGCAAGCTGCGTGCTAAGTTCAGCGAGCGCGATGCGGGCGCTGATATCGGCGATGGCCCGTATTTCGATCGTCTTGATGAGACGCTCGAGCACGTTGTCGAATAGTTCGATCTGCTCCGCATTGTATTGGCCGGCCGACGACAAGAACAGATCCGTTACGCGCTTGACCGCCTCAAGGCCCTTGGCATCGGAAGCGACGCTTAGCGCAGCATCGATTTCGTCAACGATCGATAGATTTGCAGGTGACATCGCTCGTCCTGAGCGTCATGGAGCGCCATTCTGCGCGATCGCAAATTGGTAGATTGAATAGTTGAAAGATGGGTAAAATATTAAGCCTCGGGCAAACGCCACGGCTGACCGCGCAAGGCTTTTTGAGACGCCCTGGATGGCGCCGGCACTGTCAGCTGCTTGGGACGGGCGAAATAATTGGGTTCGTTTTGGCAAAACAAACTTCGACAATAAATGGTAATATAATACTTTTCCGCTAACCTGGTTTTCCCGCTGCGCGACCCCGCAATCTGTAGCTCGAAGCCAATGGTGTTGACTCCAATTTGCGTCTCTTCAGTTTGATCGCGGACGAGGTCAACTTCGACCGTCCGCGCGCCGCTTACAAGCGGCCGGAATTCGAAACCTGCGCAGCAGAGCCAGCCGCAAATGCGGGTTCCCCTCTTTAGGACAGAATGTGCCCGACCAGCCGGACCGCGGCCCAACTCAGTCCGCCGAGCCAGGCGGGCATCGCGACCAGAATCGAGATCAACCAAAAAACAACTATCCAGGTGTGTCTCGGCCTCGCCTCAAACGTTGCGCGCTCGGCAAGGCTTCGATCGTCCGAGGGCGCCAGCAGAACTGCAGAATCGAATGCTGGACCAGAGAGCGTACGCATCACTTCTTGGCTCCGTAGAGCGCCAGTGATGCAAAACCAAAATGAAGGATCAGCAGTCAAAGATAAATTAAATAGGTTAATGGAGACGGTATTTGTTTGAGGACCGCTCCGAAATTGGAATCCGTGTCCGTTCGTGCGCACATAAAAAATTACTGCGATCATATGTTAGCGACGGAACTTGAATTGTCCGTCATTTTGAAAACAAGGCAGGGTGCAATCCAAGGGTCCGTCAAGATGACTCTGATCCATCCGCTTGCCCTCGCAACCTTGCCCGCCGCTTCCCTCGGCCTCGACACACCCCTCGCCTCCACGATCAGACCTCGGCATTTCCGCCCACCGCTGTAGGAACCATCCCACGATCAACCCGTTGGATGCTGCCTGCCCGCTTGTTCCCACCTGAGCATGGGAGACGTCACGATGGCGGCTGACGTAGCGAGTTTGAAGCGCAGCGCTGAGTCCTAATAACAGGAGTTCACCAGATGGCTCAAATCAAGCATTCCAACTTTCCACCCGTCGACTCGCGGAGAGGACATCCGGGCGGTGATGAACTCTCCAGGCTGATGTCAGAATTGGTCTCGCTCAGGAAAAGAGTAGCCGAAGCCGAACTCGCAACCGGACATTCCGGGTCATTTTCAGCAGCTGCAAACAGCGCTCGCAATGAGGTCGCGAGCTGAGTACTCAGTCTTGCCAGTTGAAGCCAAGCCGAACATTGCGGCAAACTGTGCCGGGGATTCCGCCCGCACTCGAGTATCACCCGCCGCCTTCCGACGTCGAGCCTATCCAATCTCGCATAGTGGCAGCGGGCAAAAGGCTGGCGCGAGGTTGTTGATCTGGGGAATAAGCTGATGCAACCTCGGGGCTCGGGTATCGGTCTATGGCGAAGGGGGATCCATGCCGCTGATCCGTCACGAAATCGTCGGGCACGACCAGCAACGGCTGGCTTTCAGGTTTTCCATGCTCAATGACGGCCAGGTCGTGCTGTGTCAAATCAGCGATGCTGCGCTTGACGAACTGGCCGGAATGAAGGGCACAGAAAGCAGCGCACGCATGGCGCAGTTCCTTTCCTTGAGACAAACAATAGAACAAACCGCATCGCGGCTTTTCGATGAGGGGCCGGGTATTCCAGGAGCTGTGGTCAAGATATTTTCCAAGCACATCAGCCGCAGACCTGATGAGATGGTCGCAGCCCGATCGGCGGACGTCGCAAACAATTTGGGCAGCGGCGAGCAGCCTCAACAATGATCGAAGGGCGACGAGCGGCTAGTCAGGCCGCGGCCGGCCGACAACGCTCATAAGCTTAGGCCAGATGCTAGACTGGAAAATAACAGCCGAGCTGATGCCAGCTACCCCGCCCAACAGTTTTTCTATTGCGTCCAAGGTCCGTGGGTGACGATCTGGAAGCAGGCTCTGCAACAACTCCAGCGTCACCGCGACGCCTAGCACCACCATGCACACAAACGCGAGATGCCGCGGATAAGCTAAATAAAGCAAAAATCCAAAAACCGCGTAGGCGCCGAAACGCTCGACCGCGGCGAAATGACCGCCAGCGATCACCGGCCGTGCCCAAATCGGCGACAATGTCGCAAAAACGATAAAAGCAAGACACATCCACGCGGCCGTGGCTATTAAGCTGTTTCTCATTGCGATTAGCCATTTCTGCGCAGCGATAATTCGTCAATCGCAGCTCGTCCAAGCCTGCGCGCTCTATGAAGGTGGTAGTCGATATCTGCAAGATGTTTTTGGAAGGCTTTCCTGCTGAGGTCTGTTTTGCGTTTTTCAACCAACAGTAAGACGACAGCGCAGCAATTAAACAGGCATCCGCTGACTATCAAGAAGACGGCTATGAGGTGCATCGGGAACCTAAAAGGTTCATCCTAGCGCGAGTCGCGCAGGTCGAGGAAGCTTTTGCCGTCCGATGACCGCGATGGCGCTGCTAGGCGGTACGCCGTGGCGGGAGTGCTCGCCAGCGCCAATATCTGATCAGGCGGCCGGTTGCATCGCCAGTGGCCGACATCGGCGGCAGCCCGCCGATATTTACCTGATCAGGACAGAACGGGTTGGCCAGGGCGTTTGCCTGAACAACGGGCGAGCGGCTCTCAAGGCGAGCTGATGATCTACCTATGTCTTCAGCGGCGGTCACCAAATCGTCCAACGCCGGGACATCGATGTCACGCGCGGGCTGCGCGGCCTCAGCTTCAACTTTGCGCACCGCCTCCTCCAACGCCAATTGCTCGCGCGTGATTTCGGCTTTGGTGAGGGAAGGACTGATGGAGCGCAACTGAGTGAGTTGCGCAACGCGTGCGCGCTCGTAAATCGTCCGCCTGCTGTCGCCAGACGCAGACGGATCGAGGCGCTCAACAGCTCTTCTGATCAGCGAATAATAGTCGGCCATTATGCGACGCCAGGGTCCCTTCAAGTCTTAGCCGTGAACCGTTCTTGCGGCAAACCGTGGCCGCATAGCGCCAGGATCTTGGCAAGTCTTCAAGCCTCAAAGCTCGCGCCCTGACCTTCGGCTGAGACCGACCTGCTAGCCGGCGAAGGGGCCCTGATGGCGCGGCTTCAGATGGTTTCGCGCGAGAGGC
>Ga0209168_10002036_pt1 | contig 15073 bp, 12 predicted proteins | sample Coa_R1_FD_187156 | JGI IMG/M metagenome (GOLD analysis project Ga0209168, IMG submission 187156) | Surface soil microbial communities from Centralia Pennsylvania, which are recovering from an underground coalmine fire - Coalmine... | ecosystem: Environmental > Terrestrial > Soil > Unclassified ... | reverse complement strand
CGCTCGACGTTGTTGTCGCCGAACGGATCGTTTTGATAGGTGGCGCTAATTATTCCCTCAGAGGACTGTTCCCGCAGAGATCCTAAATAATCGTAGTAGTTAATCCTTGCAAACGCCGTGCAGCATGGCGGGTCGAAAATTGTGAGAAAGGAATTTTGCTGTTACCTACATAAACGAAATCGGTACAGGGATAATACGTTTACTGGTAAAAACAGCCGCCATCCACCTCGCCTGCTCAGTCTTCTATGAGGATCATAAATGTAATCGAAAGTTTGTGTCCCAATGACAGCCTCCGCCCGATGCCCCAGCGGATCGTTTACATACGTATTTGAAGCCCGCCGATGGTGCTGGATGTGAGTCTGCCATCAGGGTCGTACGTGAACGTGTTGCCGTTCCCAGCGTTCACAAGGTTGCCATCCAGATCGTAGCTCACTCCTGTGTTGGAGATTTGACTCTTGCTGTTGAATGTAAATGAAGTATTCAACAGTTGGAGATTTCAGCTAACTTGCTTGACCGGGGCTTCGAGACCGGCCGCCCGATTAGCGAATGAATTGCTGCGTATCATTTACTGCCACTGCTTCTGAGTCATGTCGAACCGGCACATCCAAAAATCGCGCCTGATTGTGACCTGGCTCGTACTGACTGTGGGGGTCACATCGCAGACGGCAGCCAAACGTGAGAAACCAAATCCTTCCTACAGCTCGGCTAGCGAGTCCCGTCTAAACGTCGCCAAGACGCTCGGTTAAGGGCGAACCACGGACGGTGAATCCACTCAAAAGCTCAAATAATAATAAGTGTTTCCACCAATACCCTGGGACATCCAAGTTCCGGCGCCCGTTCCTACTCTCAGGCAGTCGATGCCGTCCCAGCCTCCCGAGTTGTTGTAGATCAGCGTCCAAGTTCGGGTGCTCGGGTCCAGTCTGTAAATACTATTCTGACCGGAGTATGGGTCGACGTAGCTTCCGAAGACGCCGTCGGACCCTGCAGAGATGTCGCTCATCGATCCGGGGAGTTGCTCCCAATTCTTTGTGGAGGGATTGAATTGCCAAACGCTGTTATTTCCTGTATAGGTTCCCCAAACTCCGCCAGCACCAACGCTGATTTGGGTTAGCTGGCCCGGCATCAGATCAAATTGATTTGTCGCAAAGTCATACCGGAATATTTGGTCGTACCCGTTCAGCGCCCAAATCTCGCCCCCGCCGGTCGCAAGGCCGCTAAAGAATCCAGATATGGGATCCCAACCGAAGGAGCAATAGTTGTAGCGGAAGACTTCATTGCTTGAGTTCGTACCCCACACTTCATAGGGGTGACAACTGGTGTACCCCTCTCCCACAACCACGTTTTGCAATGACCCCGACACCTGTTGGAAAGCCTGGGTATAGTTGTTCCACTGAAAAATGTTGCCATTGAAGTCGGTGGCCCAGACTTCGTCGAATTGCATTACGCTACCTCCGCCGACACTAATAGTCGCGAATTGCGTTGGCGTCGAGATCTGATGGAACTGATTTGCTGTGAATTGATAAGTCGCATTGAATTCACAATCCGTACATGCCCACTGACCCCAGAGGCTCACCGCTCCGGGAGCGAGGTTAAGCGCTTCCGAGTTAGCAATCCACACGAACTGTTGTGCCGACCCTGGCACAGCGACAGAAATCACGAGGGCAACGACGGCAAGATGCACGAATAGTATTTGGCGCTTCATAATGCTCTCCTTCGCATTCTTCGACCAATGTTTCTCTCGATAGTCATCCTCATGGCGTCACCAGCGTGTACACTCTGCCAGACGAGTCGATCGTCCACACTCCGCCGCCCCCATTGCCCACGGCTACCTGCGAATAGGACCCGCCGTATGAAGTCCAGGCCTGAGTGCTTGGGGTGTACTTCAGCAGTGCACCGCTGCCATCTAAGCCCCAGATTTCATTTCCGCCAGCCGCGAACGCATGCACGCCTCCTGGGGTGGAATACCAGTTTTGTGCACTAGGATCGAACCAGAAGACGGCGAAGAGGTGGAGCAGGGGGACGCTGCGGGTGGCGAACACTGTTCCGGAACCTCCGGTGAGATAAATCTGATTCGCGGTCCCTGGCACCTGGTTGAAAGAAAGGGTTGAGAAGTTGAAGCGGTAGACATTACCCGTAGTGGTGGCGACGGCCCACACTTCGCCTCCAGAAGAGACGATGCTCTGAAAGGTACCTGTCCCTACCTCCCACCCGTGAGAGCAGAAATTGAATCGCCACGCCTCATATAAGCTATTTATTCCCCAAACCTCGTAGGGATAACAGCCTCCGTGCCCTGTTCCGACACTGATGCTGTTTAGCTGACCCGCGAACCGGATCCACGAACTCTGGGAATATTGGAAGATCTGGCCGTAGGAATTTACCCCCCATACCGCGTCGGGCTGCTCCATGTTTCCTCCGCCTACGGCAATTTGCACGAGTGAGCCGGGTACTAAGTCGAAGACGTGGCTGGCGGCGTCAAAACGGAAGATCTGGTGCGCGGAGTTGAGGCCCCAAATATTCCAGGGACTGCCGACGGCAAGTTGTGTCAGGTTGGCTCCAGGAATCTGCTGCATGTGTTGTGCCTGAGCACCCTGGTTGACGAACAATAAGAGTGCTCCGGCCGCGAGAGCCATCCAGGCTGTCTTTACATGATTCATGACTTTTCTCCTGTTTCTTAGGGTCTTTCCTGTTCAGAAACCTGCGCCGGTCGCCCAAGCGCTCCGTTTGGGCAATCGGTAACCGCAAGCGAAACACGCAACCGTGCCTAAGCTACCGGGCATCCGGCCTAGCTGCCGTACCTCTGTCGAAGACGGGGCTCACCGCTGCGCCGCCAGCAAACAACAAACATTGAACGAGAAGAGATAAGCGAATGCGTAGCCGATTGGTTCTCTTTGCATTGAGTCCCCTAAATAGGAAAGTAAAGCCGTGAGGCCCACCGGACCTTTGTCGGGTCTCGTTATGGAAATCGCAACTAGAAGGAAAAAGACGACAAGGGTGAAAGAATTATTTTTGCATTGCAGATTGCTCTTTTGCGTGCGCGATCAAGGCGGAGAAGCGGGGGTCGTTATGGAGTGAGGTGAGCGGGGGCTCCTTTTCAATACCTAGGGCCATACGTGGTGGTAAGCCGTGGTGCATGGCTTGGTTCAGGAGGGAGAAGGCTTTGTCGGCTTGGCCATGTTTTGCGAGCAGGCACGCCAATTCATACTTGGTGATAGCGGTCTCACGTTGATCCGGCCCGAGCACACGTTCTTCCAACTCTAACGTCTGCCCGTACAACTTTTGCGCGTCATCATCCCGTCCCATGTTTCTTTCGATGTCAGCCATGTTGGTCATGGAATCGATCGTGCCCAGATTTTCGTAGCCGAAAACCCGGATCTGAATATCGAGAGTCTCTCGCTCAACTTTCTCCGCCTCCGCCAATTGGCCACTCTCATTCAGCATTACTGCCAAGTTGTCCTCAGTCGCCAACGTGTCAAAGGCTTCAGACCCAAGAATTCGCTTCTTCGTTTGCAAGACCTGGCGATTCAGCCGAATACCTTCTTTGTAGTTGCCTTGTTCGCACAGTGTGACGGCTAAGTCACCCGTGCTTCTGAGCGTGTTCAAGTGCTCCGGTCCAAGCAATCGCCGTTCGGAATCGACCACCCTGCGCTGAAGGCTCTCCGCCTCAGCAAAACGCCCTTCCTCCGAATAAGCCCACGCCAGATCCTGCATCGTCTCCAGGGTTTCGGCATTCTCAGCTCCAAAGGCAGAGCTACCAATCTCAATGCTGCGTTCGAGGAGCTTTTTCGCTGGCTGGAGGAGGCCTAGATTCCGGTATGCCTTGCCCATCACGTGCATCATCTGCGCCTGAAGCGCTGGGTCGTTCGACAAACCGGATCCGACATCCAGGGATGCTTTGTCGAGTACCTCACGAGCCGTCACCGTATTGCCAACCCTCTCGTTGGGGTCCGAAACCTTAAAAATTCCCGTCATGAATTTGGCGATGCGGTCGGCCCTGTCCCGCTCCCTGATGGCGGCGTCGCGTTGGCGGCGAGCCGTGCGAGCTTGAACTACAATTCCAGCTGCGCCGCCAATCACTGCGATCAATGCCAGCGTGGTCAGAGCAACGGCCGTTCTGTTGCGGCGCACAAACTTGCCGGTTCGGTAGGCGAAAGTGTCCGAGCGGGCGCTGATCGGCTCCCGCCGCAGGTACCTGCGGAGATCGTCGGCCAATTCAGTAACGGACGCATAGCGCTCCGCCGCATTCTTCTTCAAGGCTTTGGCGACGATAGTATCGAGGTCTCCGCGAAGCTGGCGCTGAAGCCGGTCGGGCGTAGTGCTCCGGGCTTCAGAGACAGTCCCCAGTGTGCCGGTGGCGACTGCTTCCGAAGGTCGCAAGGAGTCAGATTCGAGAACAGCTTTCATTAGTTCTGCCGGGGAATGTGGCCCAGGCCCGGCCGGATGGCAGCTCGTTAAGAGAAGATAAAGCAATACGCCCAGAGTATAGACATCCGTTGCGGTTGTGACTGGCTGGTTCTTTAGTTGCTCGGGAGCGGCGTATCGCGGCGTCAGAGCTGAACCGCTTTCATGTGTCAACATGGTCGCCGCGCCCGACTGTCCTTCGCCCTCAAGAAGCTTGGCGATTCCGAAGTCCAACAGCTTAACTTCACCTAGCTTGGTCACGAGAACATTGGACGGTTTGAGATCGCGATGAACAATCAGGTTTGCGTGCGCATGTGCGACTGCCGCTACCACATCGAGAAACAGTCGAATGCGCGCTTCGAGGTCGAGCCTCTGTTCATCGCAATACTGGTCGATAGCAACGCCATCGACATATTCGAGAATCAAGTACGGCTGGCCACCAGAAGAGATGCCCGCATCAAGTAGTTCGGCAATATGGGGATGCGTGAGGCGTCCGAGAATACTGCCCTCCCGGCGGAAACGCAACTCAGAACTTTGACTGGCAAATGCTACATTCACGAACTTAACCGCAGCTTTACGCTCGAAGCGGCCGTCACTGCGACGAGCCAGCCACACCGTCCCCATTCCTCCCTGTCCGATTTGCGACACTAGCGTGTAAGCGCCGACACTTTGTCCTGCCAGTCCAGGAGCTTTAGATAAAACTGAGATTTCCAGGAACTCTTCGCGATGAAGTTGTGCTTGTTCGTGTAATAGCGTCTGAAGGATGGTCGCCAGGTGTGGGTCTTTTTCTTGCAAGGAAGACATGAACCTCTCGCGCTCGTCGGGAGCTAGGTCCAAAGCCTCGTCGAGAAGAGGACTAATTCGTGCCCACTGATCGGGAGTGAGTGTGTCCATTTACTTGCTCACACGGGCAAATCGGCACGCAAACTGCGATGCAGATAAATGCGGGCCTTCTCCCATTTGCGCTGTACCGTTCGCTCGGAGAATCCGAGCATCTCGGCAATTTCAGCGAAAGAGAATCCACAAAAGAATTTCAGATCGACAATCTGCGCTAAAGCGCCATCGAGTTTCATCAACTCATCCAAGGCGTGACTAATCAGAAGCAGTTCCCGATCGTTTGTTAGTGGTTCGCCGACGTTCGTGGTAAGTGCCGTGATTTCAAACTGCCCACCGCGTTTAATTGCGAGTCGGTTGCGAACGTGATCAATGATCAGCCCGCGCATAACCCGGGCCGCATAACCCATAAAACGGGCAGGATCCGGGAAGGTCGGGCCCTCGTGTTTGGCCATATCAAGGTACGCTTCGTGGATAAGCGTAGTAGCGCTAAGGCTCGTGACACCTTGGCGCGCGAGCTGACGTTTAGCAAGGCGGCGAAGTTCTCCATAGAGCACATCAAACAGTTGGTTGGCAGCGGCACTGTCGCCCCGGTCAGCCCTGCCAACCAATGCCGAGATGGTCTCACCGGCCATGAATCCGACCGCCTAGTACGCGGTAACGTGTCACATTTTGCCATAACAGTCAAGAGTGTCGATTCGAGCGAATCGTGAAAACTCGATTGAGAAACAAGCGAAAAGGATAAACGTGCCGAAGCAGACTGCCGAGGAAAGCGAACATGTCACGCGAGGCGAACCAAGAGCTTACCTCCAGCCCAGTTCTCTCCCTCAGGAAACTGAGGCAAGGGACTTTGGGTGACGAGAACGTTGCTGTCAAGCGGAACTCTATATTTATAGTTGACCGCATGCACCAGGTGTAGCGAAGCTCACTGCGGCTCATGGAATTGACTTTGAACTAGCCGAAGTTTGTCAGTCAATGCGTCACCGGAATAAGTGTTGAGCACCCCGATTCAGCAGCAGCAATGAACGCTGTTGGCGGGGCTCCTAACATGTGCGACTCATGAGGAGCAGATCATTACGCGCAAGGTCGCGCATCATACTCTAAGTGGTGGAAGCGGTCCAAATGCATCCGTAGTTGCTTGGCACAGTAATCACTTGTGGTATGCCGGCTACGGCACCTGTTAGATTCTGCGCGCCCTCAATTTGCTCGACGTAGTCGCCATCAGCGGGAAGCGTGACCATAGTTGTCTGTTCTTGATCCGTAAAGTTAACAACAACCAAGCTAAACGTGTTGGGCAACTGCCGCGAAAAAGCCAGCAAACCTTTGGAATTGAAGTTTCCGTAATCATTATAGAAGTAGTGTTGGCCGTCGGTGAACTGTGCTCCGCCGCGTCGAATCTTCGTCAATTTTCTTAGCAGGCGAATAATGGGCCTGCCATCGTCGTCGTAAAAGTAGTTCCATCGCACGGGGCGATAGAGCATTACACGGCCATAGCCGCTACTCGGGATCCAGTAGTTCTCGCAGAACTCCTGGCCCTCCGACAACAATGGCGTGCCCTTTGCAGTCATCAGGGCAATCAGGTATGGCTGGACCTTGAACCATTTTCCGTCCCGGTCTCCCTGTTGCAACAGGACGTCATGGGGATCGTTGTCTACCGGAACTGTGCCGAAGGTGCAGATAAAGCGCTGATGGTCGTGATTCTCAACGTACTGAAGAGCAGTCTTCGGAAGCGTGTCGGCGTTAACTGTCACCGACGTTGGATATCCCAATAGCCCCAGTTGCGTTCCTAACTGCTCGATCGCCCCAGGCACACCTGCAGCGCAGTTCGCGGCGGAGCCCAGTGTTCCGTCTTGCCACGTCCCGGTGCTGTAACTTCCGTAGAGGATCTCGGGAGGGTTGGGGAGATATTCGGCAATCTGAATCAGGTTGACGTTGCCTGCCGAATCAAAGAAACGCTGATAGTGATCGGTTGCGCCGGCCTTCGACTTGACGAATTGGTAGGTGGAGTACACCAGGTTTGCATAGCCCGGGCCGGTCGGAGTGTCCCAGTATTCGGGAACATCGTCGAAACGGAATCCGTCAACGTGAAACGTGTCAAGCCAGAACTGATTTACAGAATAAAAGTAGTCTTGGGTCAACTGCTTCGAGAAATCATTCAGTGTGCCGTAATCCCCACTACCTCCATTGAATGGATTCGGCAGGTCTCCCTGCAGCGCACCATAGAGCTGCGTGTAGGCGAAATCCCCGCCCGTATGGCCGTAAACCGAATCTATGACAACAGCGATTCCACTCTGGTGGCACTGATCGACGAATTCTCGAAAGTCGGATGTTTTGCCGAAGCGTTCTGCGAGACAGAAGTAGCCGATCGGATCATATCCCCAATCGATACTGGCGAGAACGTTTGAGACCGGCATGACTTCAATGCAGTTGATTCCCAGGTCTGCCAAGTAAGGAAGCTGCTTGATCGTGCGATCAATGTCGTTCCGAAATTCGCTGATCATCAGCTCGTAGATGATGGCATTTTTGAGCGGTGGCGTTTTCCATTTGGTTTCGTTGGCCGAGAACACATATGGAGTATTTCCGATCGTGATCGCCGACAAACGTCCAACTCCCACTTCGCGTGAGAATGGGTCGATGATGAAGTCGATATCGCCACGGGTCGGGCTGTGAATGAGATATCGGTATACATATTTCCCGGGCTGCCCGAACGAGGTCGATCCAGTCGGCGGGGAGGCAACGTTGAGATCGATTTGACCTGACCAATAATCACCATACATTGCATCAATCGAATGCGCTTGGGGGACAACGGCGGTTTGTGCAGCCTGGATGTACTGATCCTTTTCGTGAATGATCTTGACGGAAACAGTGTAGCCAGCGGCTGAATCAATACCGGGCAGAAAGATACCGAACTGGATGATCCTGGGCGAGCCTTCCAGCGCACCGAGCTTATTCATCGGGAGATACTTCATAAGTATATCCAGCTATACTCCACGTTGTTGCGAAATAACCGGTGGTTCAATTCTCGAAACCGATACCGATTCTCTCGTTACGACAACGCACCATAAGTGAGGATAGATGCATTCCAGTACCTGAACAACGGGCTACGGGGCCAATCCATAACGAACCTGAATCGCGGCCTTGCCGTGTGCACTGTTAGAAAGGTGATTTGGAGTTTGGAAGCGTATCGTCGTGTCTGACAAAAATGTTAGCCATGAACACATCACTGGGCAGCGGTCAGACAGGAACGAAACGAGTGCGCTTCCAGGGTGGACGCAACTTTGTCGTCGAGATTCTTAGATAGTTGTTAGTCCTCGATACACCGTGAGCTCGGTCGCATATGCGACGCAGCCTGTAGCTAATTGTCCGTTGTACAAGCTGGAAGTTGCCGCACTTGATCTAGAGTAGCATTCGGATTCGTGCTGGTAAGCCGCCAATAGTCGTCGTAGCAGATCGCGTCCTGCCAATGCTGCTCAAACATACCCTCGAATGTTGTTAGCAGGTGAGGATCGTGGCTCTGAAATGCGATTTCAGTTTCATCTCCATCCGTTGGGGTGTGGTCGAACGAAAAGATTGAGTCTGCTGAATCTTGAAGCCACATTCTCATGTAAATTACAGGCAGTTTCGCATATCGAATCTCAACGCGAGTACCAGCTGCGTGGAGTTTTTTCTCCACATCGGCGTGTTCGCTCTCGAGTCCCTTAATAAAAGCATTGTATGCGACTGTGGTAGTTGCGACACCTTGAAGGAAAGCTAATTCCGCTTCTCGACTTCTATCCTTTAACGAATCTTTGAAGGCATCACGATTGTTATCGACAAAATTTAGAAACTTGCGCCGCTCAACGCTTTTCTCGTCGAGCAATTTAGTCCGCCAGTTCTGTGTTCCTGTCGGACCCGGCTTTTCATTAAATTGTTTTCTTATACTCTGTTCGTGCTGGTCCATCGGGTTCCAAACGAGAAGCCGAACATTGACGAATCCAGAACCTTGTATTGACTTCCCAGTGCAATGCTTCTGAGTGACGTTCTGCTCGATCTTCTCATGAGCAATCTGACGAAGCGCCTCCTCGTAGTCAAAGTAGTTCTCCGGATTCGAATACATTCCGTAGCCTGGGACGTCGACGAGAATGTCTAATCGTTCGCAGGTGTTCTTAACGAGATTAGTGATCCACGGAAGATTACCTGGGAATTCAGCGACATACGTTGTCGTGGCGTAATTGAGTAATGTCTGCGTATCATCGCGTAAATGTTGTGAATCCCATGCTTGCCATATTGCAAAGAGAATTCCAAGACTTGCCAAAGTCAGCGTCGTGATGTCCAGCCATCGCCGGAAGCGCCTGGCAGACTGAATCGGTCCTGATTTTGTGTTCTGACGTACCTCCGGTTTGGGCGGATGCTCGGGTTTGGACGGATTCTGTCGATGGGCCTGCTCGGCGAGAACCAGGGCCTGTGGTCCTTCAGGAGTCATAACAAACACCTTCTTTCTTACTCACTGTCGTTGTAAGCGACATCGATGGAGCAACGCCATTCAATCGTCTTCGATCCCCTCAACCGCTAGTCCAATCCATTTGGACGATCTTCGACACTTATTACGGGCGTGTATTGATGAATCAGAGCGCTGAATTTATCTCCTGCCGCCTTCGCTCCAACACCCTGATTAGGCGCGGGCCGCATAATTCGAATGCGCCAATTGCCGCCGCGAGGCTCAAGTTTTGCAGTTCTGACCGCGAAAACATAGGCTGTGTCACCGTCAATCTTCAGTTCTGAGGTCGAGGTGTGTGTGATGGAAAACTTCGCTTTTCCGCTTGCAATGACTTTTGTTTTACCGACATCAAGCTCCGGAGAAATGTCGGTATCGCTGGTCGTCTTAAGGTTGAAAGTTTTGGCTGAATAGACCTCATATGCGATATAAACGTCAGAGTCGCCATCCCAACGGTCCTGGAATTTCTTAGTAAGATTTCCGCTTTTGTTCGGGTCCCCGAAAAGGCTCTCCAGATCGTCGGGCTCGATCCGTTTCACTTCAGCATTTACCTGATCCAAAGTCACTGTTCCATTCAATTTGATTGACCCCGACAAACTGACTGGCAACACCGTGTCTAGGAACTTCAGTGTGTTGCTCGCATCGAGTCCTTTCTTCGCGTCAAGCTTAGGTACGACCGCCTGAAAGTCTCCAGCAGCGCCAGAATTATCGGCCGCCTTGGGCATGTCAACTGCGTTGACGTAGTGGGAAATATTGCCGGCATACATCACCTTGGTGCCATCCGACAGGTACACGGCACCAGGGGCAATGTCTGTGCGCAGGATTGCAAGTCGGTTCAGGCCCAAATTCGTGAAGAAATCGTTAGCCATTTTGTTCGGGTCACAAGCCGAAAGCAAAATGAGGGTACCGAGTACGATTACTGATGTGGCGCATTTGTGTATTCTCATGATCTAGCATCCTTTCTGTTACGTGTTCTCACGGCGCGAGCGCCTTAGCTCTCGCGATAACCGTGTCGGCCATTTGATTCTTGTTCGCGTGTTGTAACGCCTTTCCATAGTTCAGAAGCATTGAGACATACTCACTGCTCCTGTCGCCCGCTTGTTCGAAGAGTTGGGCAGCCTTCGCGTAGTACTCAAGAACACGACTATCATCGGTATTCAGAAATTGATCGATCTCTGCGCCGTTTGCATAGACCAATGCACTTTTGCGCAAATCGGGAGCATATCCGTCTCTCGCAACTTTGTCCGAAATTGTCGTAGTACGCTTGAACTGAGATTGCGCCTTGTCGGAGTCCCCAGAGAGGGCCGCTATTACACCCGCGCTTTGACCCACAGCCGCGTAAGATGCGTCCTCGTACGCAGCGGAGTAATTTACCTTGTGTTTTTGGAAACCAAGGACGTGCAGCGGAGCTTTCAATGTACCAACGAGAGCTGAGGGCTCATCAGATTGCTCGCCAAGGTTGCTCGCGAATGACAGATATTGGTTAGCAGCCAGCAGGTCGCCTCCAAGGGCGGCGCTCACACCGATCTCCCCGAGCAATTGCTTGTTGTCTCCTCCGTAGTACTTTGCTGCTGTAAGGTAATAGAGACTTGCTTTCTTAAAATCCGATTGAAAGAAATAGAGGCGCGCCAATCCAGCATTTGCCGCTGCGATGGAGAGTGTGGAAGCTTGCTGGTCGCTTCTCGCCGTTCTGAAGTGCTGTCCCGCAGCGTCGTACCTCCCTTCAGCTAGAGCTTTATAACCTCTTCCCAAAGCTGAGACGTAGCCATTATCGGGGATCAATGATGCAATGGACTTCAACCCCTCCGGTATAGTCGGGGGAACGAGCGCGCCGTTCCTGATGTTAACGATTGAAGCAGCGGAAGATATCTCTTCTGGCAAAACTCCTTCTGAGAGCAGCAACCAATGATCGTAGCTATCAACATAGGAGTCCTGAGTTTGATCGTATGCGATGAATAAGGGCTGATCGGTAACGCCTTCCGGTTTCATCCTTGCTGATATCGTGTGGTTCGTATAGAGAGTATCGAGCTCTCGCTGCGCAAAATGTTTGAGTTCTAAATAATCTAGAAACCCATCGTGATTTTCATCGGCACGATTCCAATCTGAAGACGCAGCATTCTCTAAAGTCGAACTGAAGGCGCTGGCGTCCATGTCGTTTCGCTTTCGCGACTTTTCGTCCACGGTACTGGAAGTCAGCATTATGGTTGGGAATTGCCATTCCTCAGCGGTGAGGCCTGTCTTGAAAATGCCGTTTCCGCTGTCGCAGGCGTCAATGATGAATATGAGTTCTCCCTTAAAAGCTGGATCGCGATAATCTTTTCCGCCGCGCGCTTCATGAACCCAATCAGTTAGAGTCATCTCGGACCCGTCATTCAAAATGAGATGCAGGTCCGTATTGCCGGCCCCGTGGACTCCATGGCCGCTGAAATACACAATTACTGTCTGATTCGCGAGGATGCCATTCACGGCATCGAGGGCTGCTATAACATTGCCCGTAGTGACATCGCTTCCTTTAAGAGGATCTCGTAGGGGCAAGTATCCGAGCTTGTCGAACACCTTTTTCATGTCAGAGCCGTCCTTGTCTACCCAATCAATAGCTGGAAACTCTGGTCGGTTGACTGGCTTCGACGCCGTAATTATCAGGTACCATTTGCGCTTGGCCTTCCAGTACGCGGATATTCTGTCTTGAATACCTTTGGTAGTAGAAATCTGGGCTTGGGTACAAATCGATAGAAGCGCGACACCAAGAACAATCACGGACTTGGAACGAATCGTTCTAATGTGAATATCCCTCATACGTTAAAGAAGGTCTGTTCTTTTCCTTTCATCACCCCGAACGAAATGCAATGTCCAGAGCTTCGCCGGGTACACCTCCACGCGGACGGCCCAGCGGGTGTTTACTGGCCGACAAGCAAGCGCACATCTGCAACGACCATGCGCCTTTCTAGCTAAATTGTCCCTGGGAGTGTTGGCGGGTAGAAGCCCCCTCGAACTGAGACTCAGGAGAGTCCCGTACTTCCGTCCGCCAATCGGCAAGAGAGTACCCTGATCACCGGATGCTGTCAATAGTCTGTTACGGGAATCTCATCCACGATGATCTGGAGGAGGCGGCCAGATCTACTAGTCTGGGAAGCCGCAATCCGGTTATTTCTGGAGCTTTTATTGGGGCCTTTTTCGTGGAAACAGGGCATACCGGGGCTGCTGGCTGAAGCGCTGCAACGTCTGCAGCGAACGGTTGATTTCGAAACATGTCGGCCTCTTTCACTAATTGGTTTTCTTCTTTCATGGTATGCGAAGCCTCCGTGCTGAAAAAGAGGGGAGATTTTGCATGCTGCCCTGTAGTCCACACTGAGGCGCCCACCTTGATTACAAAATACGAAGTGTTAAAGTGAGCGTGATGGCTAAATCCGCTGCCCGACTTTGCTTCGTGATAATGCCTTTCTCGGCTACGAAATCTTGCACGGAGCAGGAATGGACGCACATATTTGAGGACGTCTTCAAGCCTGCGGTCGAAGGAGCGGGACTGGGGTACGAATGTCGTCGATCTACCGCAACACGAGGAACATAGTTGCCGGGATCGTACGAGATCTGAACGATGTTCATGTTGTCCTTGCCGACCTTACCGATCGAAATGCAAACGTATTCTATGAGCTCGGCGTGAGACATGCCCTCTCTCAGGTGGGTCCGAACTTGCAATGAAACTTGCAATAAAAATGATCATATCAATCGAGGATAGAGCACCTGGTCCCGAACCAGATTCCAAAGATTATTGAAATCTGTAGAATTCCGTTGATACCAAGTGATTGCTGTTGAACCTGTTACAGCCTGCTTATTGAAGTCTGTTGACCTTTGTTGAAGTCGTGTGCTTTCACAGCTACAAAATCGTCTACACCACGATGCGGAGAATCGTATCTTTGCAGGTTGTGCTGACTCGAGAAGTTTTTTTCATCGTCAAGTCAATCTCTAGGGCGCCCTTTATCCCAGCCAACCATTGAGCATTCCGCCCACCGAATGTGTCCTACCGTCGAATGCAAAAATCCGAGTTGTGAGTTCCGCAAGCAATTGCCAATCTTTTAACCTTTACGATCCTGAAAGCACGATTCACCATGAATCATAGTTTCCCACAGGCCGGGACGCATTACGAGAGCTGTCTTAGGAGACCGCTGGCGAGCAGCAGGACGAATAACCGTCTTGGCGAATACCTAATTCAGAGGCTCAGTGGACGGGTCGGTCAGCGCGATTAACTTTCCGGGCGGATAATCTCCTTGTCTAAGGGGAGCCCCGAGGTCATTGTTGATAATGGTCAGCACCTCGCCGCTGAAAATTCCCTTGACGAGCAGCCGATCGCTCTTGACGGCGATAACCGTGTATTGTTCGTCGAAAATCGATTTCCCAGTGTCCTGCATGCCTTGATTAGATGCCCAGTTTTGTGTCAGTGATTCTCCCCTCCCCTCCGATGCAGACGAACGCACTCGATCCTTGCCCACCAGCCATCCCGCATCCCGCAACAACACCGTGATGCGCCGATTGCCGTACCGCCCATACTTTCCCGCCAGGGCCAGGATCGCCTGCGTCAGCTGATCTTCGTCCGTGCGCAGCGGCAAATAACGTTGGGTCCCTCGCCATTGCCTCACTACTCGGCACGCCCGCCGCTCACTCAATTCGTACGCCTCGCGGGCATGCTCTACCGCGCACCGAGCAGAGACACCTGGGCAGATTGGTTTCCTGATAGTTGCCTTGATCAGTGGGCGGTGAGCAGCGCCAGCACGACCGCAAGTGCAGCGCTATTGACCACGCACGGCCAACTTACACCCCAGACAGGGGTGTTGCGGTGGTGCTCGCCTCGATGTCGAGCGCATTGTCTAACTCGAGAGTCAAGCACTTTCTCAGTTGTTGTAAAGTCGCGAATTACGCTCATCGATACCCCTGCAGATCGGCTTCAAGAAGTCGTCCGTTCATTTCCATCGAAAGCGTGCACTATTGACCAGCTTCCTGAACCTGCAGCGGGTAAGCTGTCCTTATCACTTAACGAACGGAACACGGTCATGGGTTAGCGACGGTATGTCATTCGACCCTCACGACCGGTTCAAACTCCGGGTGGACTCAATCTCTGAGTCCGGCCTCATTTCTTGCTAGGCGTACCGGCACCGCGAAAGCGTCACACTCGCGCGCAGTTCGTCACAAATGGCGACGTGAACTCTGAACTCCTTAGAGCGTGCCACTCGCACAGTTGATCGTCGAGCCTATCGTCACCAGAACGGACGCGGTTTTTGCAAAGATCGTGCCGTGAGCAGTTGCGACTTTGCAGAACTCAGGTCAACGCCGATCTCACGCATGACCTCTATAACCTGCAGGCCGGCGGACTCA
>Ga0209168_10002033_pt1 | contig 15082 bp, 9 predicted proteins | sample Coa_R1_FD_187156 | JGI IMG/M metagenome (GOLD analysis project Ga0209168, IMG submission 187156) | Surface soil microbial communities from Centralia Pennsylvania, which are recovering from an underground coalmine fire - Coalmine... | ecosystem: Environmental > Terrestrial > Soil > Unclassified ... | reverse complement strand
CCTTCGCCCGGCTTGGACATTTTTCGTCTGGCACTCAGAGCACTCACTTCCGCTCGAAGTTTTTCCAGCGTGAATCCGCTGGACTGGCACATCTCGATAATTTTCTGTTCGTCGGCGATCATTTGCGTGGCCACGTCGGGAATTTTCGGCGCGATCTCCATCGGCACCGTCTGGATTCCGTGGCGGTCTCCGTGCAACAGGTCGCCCGGCTGAACCGCCAGATTTCCCACCCGGACCGGCCCGCCGAAATCAAAGACGTGGGCGAAGGCGTGAGAAACCGACACGTTGTGCGCGAACATTTGAAAATGGCGGTCTCGAGCGGCTGGAAGGTTTCGCACGGCTCCGTTGGTAACAACTCCGATGCATCCGAGCGCGCCCAGAACATTGATATGAACGTCGCCAATGAATGAGCCGAGGCCGGGCTCCGGATCGAGATCTTCCATCACCAAAACGCGCGGCTCCGGCACTCTCAGTACGTGCTCCAGCCAATCCAGCCGGTAGTAGTAGCTGTCGCCTTCCATGGGCGGCTCGGACGTCCGAATCCGCACGGTGGCCGCGTAGCCGACCAGCGGAGGGAAATCGTCGAACATGCAGCGGACGGTCGAATCGGCAAACCCGGTGTTGCGCAACCGCTCTACGAACGTCTCAATGGCGTTTGCAACGCTGCACGAGTCCAGCCGTCGCAGTTTCTCCAGCGAAGCCGGGTCCACCTGATTGGAAGTCATGGAATCTCCGCTATGGAAATCGTCGCCATCGAAAGGAACCGCCGGCCCCAGTTAAGTGCCGCTGGTCGTTTCGCAGGCGTAGCTTACCCGCCGGCGAAATACCGGGCCGGCGCCAACATGGGCCTGACTTTCTAAACGGTTCGGCCAGCAGAAATTTTTCTTCGGAAATCATCGCAGGGACTCAGCCCTGCTTCTTACGCGGAAGGAGGCGCGCGCAGCGGTTGGTAGGTGAGAAATACTTCCCGTTTGCCGTAAGTTTCGGCTTCCGGGGTATGAGGAATTCTGAACGCGATCCTCCGCACGGTGATCCTCGATTGCACAAGGCAAGGTCGCAGACCATCGCTAAACAAGCATTTGAACGGCGCGGCGAACTTCGACGAGTGTCCGGAAATTTCCAGCATGCCGGAACTGCCAATCGGCCCGTTCTGGATTAAAATCGGGAGGAAACTCCATTGAATGATGCCGAGGACCAGCACGCCCGACAAGAGGCACAGGCAGAGAATCGTTCGCCGGGATAGGGTGCGCTTTGAATTCGTCATTGAATTCATCTGGGGGCCTCCGTGAAGCCGCTGGAGGCTGTGATAATGTATCGAGGCTAGCATCCTGCGAGAAAACGTGTCAAGAATGCAACTGAAATACGCCGCTCGCACGGCAACATCTTGCTCCATAAGTTGGACGTATTGGCGGTGAATTTGGATGCGCGGTAACGTGCTTTTCGTCGAGGATGAGCAAGCGTTGCAGATGACCGTCGGAGACCGCCTTCGCAACGAGGGCTACGAGGTCGACTACGCGGCCAACGGCGACGAGGGCTTCGAGAAGGCCACCCAACTCCCCTTCGACCTCATCATTCTCGATGTCATGCTTCCCAAGCGCGACGGTTTTGAGGTGTGCAAAAGCATCCGCGAATCCGGGCTGATCACCCCGATTTTGATGCTCACTGCGCGCGGGCAAACCAGCGATAAAGTGAACGGCCTGAAAATCGGCGCGGACGATTACGTAACCAAGCCCTTCAACATGCTGGAACTGATGGCCCGGGTGGAGGCGCTGATGCGGCGCGCGCCCATTCGCCCGTCGGCGCAAACGGGCGGCGTGAATTTCGGCTCCGTTCACGCCGATCTGCGGGGGACGGAAATCACTCGCGACGGCAAGCCCGTAAATCTCTCCGCGCGTGAATTTCAATTGCTGCGCTTTTTTCTTGAGCACCGCGGGACCACTCTCTCCCGCGAAGAGCTGTTGAAACAGGTGTGGGGCTACAGCGCGGAAATGTACACCCGCACAGTGGACGTGCACGTCGCCAGCCTGCGTCAAAAGCTGGAGGACGACCCGAAGCAGCCAAAATTTATTCTGACCGTGCAGGGTCTGGGCTACAAGTTCAAGGCGAATTCGTAGCCGTCGCGTCCTCGCGGGACCGCGATTTTGGCGCCGATCATGAAACTGCCTATCAAAGAGCGGGAATTCTCGACGATCATCATCGTCCTGGCGGTGATCGTGGTCATCGTCCTCGGAGTGCTGCAATACCGCTGGAGCAACCAGGTCAGCGAAGCCACCAGCATACGTCTCGCCGACAGCTTGCAGATGTCCATGATCAACTGGCACCTGGATTTCTTCCGCGTGTTTTCCGAAGTGTGCGTGGCCCTGCGCGTCGACCCCGATTCCAGCACCCCGGATGAATGGAATCAATATGCACGGAGGTACGCCGACTGGAAGAAAACGACGGCGAATCCGAAACTGGTCGCGGGCATTTATGTTTTGCGGTTTGGAGAAACATCCTCCGCCCAGGCGATGGGCATCGATGCCGTCGGCCAGCGCATGGAACCGCGCGACTGGCCAACGGACCTCGCACCACTGCGCTCGGAACTCGAACAGTCCTCAGCGAAACTCGCTTCCGTTGGATCTCCCGCCGCAGCGGGCACTGCCGGGGGCGCCGCAAATTCGGATGCGAGCGCTGACTTTGCGAACCGTTTTTACACCGGAGGATCACTCGCTGGATGGCAGTTCGAGCCGCGGGTGCCCGCGCTGCTGCGTCCTGTGGTGCGCAATTCTTCCAATTCTGGCGCCACGGCGCCCGCGCGAAATGCGGTGGATTGGATCGTCATTGCGCTGGACAGGAATGATGTGCGCAACAACATCCTTCCCGGCCTCGCCCAGCGATATTTCAGCGGCACCGAGGGACTGGACTACCAGGTTGCGGTGACCGGTGGCAGCGCGGCGCAAGGCCCGCTGTATTCCTCGGACGCTGGATTTGGCGATGCTGAAATCGCCGATGCCGATGGGACCATGGATATCTTCGGACGCCTGCGCGGCGAAGGGCGGGAATCGCCCATTCAGATTTTCCACACGCCGTCGCCGGAAAGCGGGCCGGCGGCTTCCGTGGCGGTCACCTGGTTTCCGCTGCTACAGGACGCCGGCGCGGATCAGGACTGGCGGCTGATCGTACGGCATCGCCGCGGCGGCGCGCTCGGCGCCTTCATCGCGGATTCAAGGCGCCGCGATCTGGCCATCAGCTTTGGCGTGCTCCTGCTGCTGGTGATCAGCATGGCCATTCTGATTTTCACCAGCACACGCGCGCAGAGGCTGGCCAAGCTGCAGATGGATTTCGTCACTGCCGTATCGCACGAACTACGAACTCCGCTGACAGTCATCAGTTCAGCCGCTGAAAATATCGCGCACGGCGTGGTGGAGGGCAAACCGCAGCTCGAGCAATACGGAATGGTGATCGGCGCGCAAGCGAGAAAATTATTTGAAATGGTCGAGCAGATTCTGCTCTTCGCCGCCATTCGCGAAGGCCAGCAGCGCTACAGCCTGCGGCCTCTCGACGTGTCCGAAATTCTGGACGCCGCCCTATCCGGCACGGCTGGGCTGGTACGCTCCGCCGGGTTCCAGGTCGAACAGCAAATCGAGCCGAACCTGCCGCAAATCGTAGGCGATCTTCCGGCGCTCTCGCAGTGCGTGCAGAATCTGATTACCAACGCGCTGAAGTATGGCAGCGAGCAACGCTGGATCGGAATTCAGGCGCGGCTCGCGGAGCACGGCGCAACCGGAAAAGAAATTCAGATCAGCGTGGTCGACCGCGGCATCGGAATCGCGGCCGAGGAATTGCGGCATATTTTTGAGCCGTTCTATCGCAGTCCGTCGGTCACGGCCGCACAGATTCACGGCACGGGACTCGGCCTGCCGCTGGCCAAAAGCATCATGGAAGCGATGAATGGCGAGGTCACGGTGAAGAGCACGCTGGGACGCGGAAGTATTTTTACTCTGCATTTGCCATGCGTCGAGCTTCCGGTGCGGCAGGTGGAGACTAAATCGCCGGCGGAAGTTTCTTCGTAATCAGCTCAAAAATCCAAGAATTCTCCCCTCGGTTGTCGCGAATTGTGGGCATGAATCGGCTTCCATACGCTTCCCTCTATCCCGCCTAAGCTATAGCAAACATTTGACCTAGCCTCCCAGGTAGCGCGCACTTCCGGTTTGTAATCCGCATCCGCTTCGTCCTGTGGTTGGCCGCTTTTTACAACATCCTTACAGCGATGCATTTCGATTCCGGTGTAGTTTCAAATTCGCAAACGCCTTTACGACGCTGAATGGTCTGGTGACTCTCCGCGCGTAACCCACGGATCCGCGGATGGTCTGGTTCCAGATTTTCGCGACGTAACAGCTGGCATAAATTTCGGTCAATCTGGTCAGGCCAGAGGTGCAGTGTGTTGAAGCGATTCAGAAGTATCGCCCGCATCTCAATCCTTGCGGCTGGCGTTCTGGCGCTCGCCCCAGCGAATACGCTCGGACAAATGAATACCGGTGAGATCGGCGGGATTGTCCGGGATCCAACCGGCGCCGTCATCGCCGGAGCTGCCGTCACGGCCGTCGAATCCGGAACGCAACTCAAGTACTCGACCAAGACGAACGGGTCAGGTGAATATTTGCTGGCGCAGCTTCCCGTCGGGCAATACAACCTCAGTGTGAACGCGGATGGCTTCAAGCAAGTCATTCAGCCAAATATTGCGCTGCATGCGGGCGACCATCTCCGCCAGGTATTCGCGCTGGAGCTTGGCGAACAAAGCGAGACCTTGACGGTGAGCGTCGCGCCGGGTTTGCTGCAAGTCGAGTCCGCCGCCATTCAAAATACTATTGAACAGCAGCAGGTGATCGACCTGCCGCTCAAGGGCCGCGATTTCATCGATCTCGTCGCGCTCACGCCGGGCGTGACCACCGCCCCGGCCGGCACGCGGGGATCGGCCCTGCAGCAGACGGGACAGACTTACGGAATCCTCGGGCAGCGCGGCGGGCATAACCTTTATCTCGTCGACGGCGTTTCGGTGACGGACGAGGCCTTTAACAATCTCGTTCTCAGCCCTTCGGTGGACGCCGTGCAGGAAGTGAACATCAATCAAACTTCTTACGATGCGGAATTCGGCGGAAAATCCGGCGGCATCATCAACGTCATCACGAAGTCCGGCAACAATCGGTTCCACGGCAGCGTATTTGACTTCGTGCGGAATGATGTCTTCGACGCGAAGAATTTTTTTGTGAAGCCCGGGCAGTCTAAGCCGCCCTTCAAGCAGAATCAATTCGGCGCATCGATCGGCGGCCCGATCCAGCACGACAAAACATTCTTCTTCGCGGACTATGAGGGCGAGCGGGTTCGCAAGTCCGTGACCCAAACCTTCATCGTGCCAACCGCCGCTGAAGCGTCGGGGAATTTTACGGGGTCGGGAATTACCGTCAACAACCCGACTACGGGCGCGGCGTTTGCAAACGACACGATCCCCGCGATCGATCCGGTCGCGCAGGCCCTGCTGGCCAAAGTCGCTCTCGGGCTGCCTGGCGGCTTTCCATCGACGATCGGCGCAAATGCGACGGTGAGCGTCACCAACCTGAACACGATTGGCATCAATCAGTACGACGCCCGGATCGATCACACGTTCAGTTCCTCCGACAGCGTCTTCGTTCGTGGTTCGATTTTCGACGACAACGAATTCGATCCCTTTGGACTCGGAGCGCTGAACGAGACGCTTCTTCCCGGCTTCGGCTACAACCTGCGAACTCACGCCGACAACCTCTCCGCAAGCTGGAACCACTTCTTCAACACGTCCTGGATGAACGAAGTGCGCTTCGGCTGGCTGTGGGTCAGCGGCGGACAGGTCAGCCCGAATGCCGGGACGAATTTCCCGGCGCGGACCGGATTGCAAGGGGTGAGCCCGAATCCGCTGGATACGGGTTTCCCCGACGTCACCATCACCGGATTCACGACAATGGGCGAATCGACGCAGTACGTCACGCGAAGGGATAACGACTACGAATTTTTTGACAATGTCGTGTGGCATCACGGCACGCACACCGTCAAATTCGGGGGCTACTTTTTTCATCTGAATTTCAAGCCGGTGAACGCCAACAACGCGCGTGGAACATTCGCCTTCTCCACCACTGCCGCGAATCCCGGCACCGGCAACGCCCTTGGAAACTTTCTGCTCGGGGATCCGACCCAGGGCTCCGGCGCAGTGCAAGGCCGCGGAAATCTTCTGGGCACTACGGACTGGGTGCATCTCTACATCGAGGATGGCTGGCAGATCACGCCGAGCCTCAAGCTGGACATCGGCTTGCGATATGAATACAACCGGGCGGTGACCGATGCGGACAACAACATGGCCATCATCAATACGCTTGTGCCCGGCGGCCAGCTCATCATCGCGAGCAATGCCCAAGGCCAGCTCTCGCCTCTAGCATCCTCGCTGATTCCGACTTTTGTCCCGGCCAATGTTCCGGTTCTGACTTCAAATCAAGTGGGATGGAATAACAGCCTGCTGCAGCCGCGTCCCCTGCGGCTGGCGCCGCGCATCGGATTGGCCTGGGAACTGCCCGATCACAAGACGGTGGTCCGTTCGGGGTTTGGAATTTACACCAACCAGGCGGCGTACAATATCATTCAGTTCGCGGCGCTCAATCCCCCGTTCTATTTTGCCAAGACGGTGAACAACACCGCTCCCGGCGGCATTCCGGTTCACAGCACGGAGAATATCCTGACCGCGTCGGGCTCGGTCAGCGCCAACAACATCAATCACGATTTTAAAATTGAGTACAACAACGTCTGGAACCTGTCCATCGAACGGAAGCTTTCCTCGTCCACGTCCTTTCAAGTGCAATACATCGGCTCGTATACGGTTCATGCCGATAACGAGACGTACCAGAATCTTTTCCCAAACAGCGCGCTGCCGCCCGGTCCCAATCATGTGCGGCCGATTCCGTCGATGAGCGGCTTCCCGTCCGTTACCTGGGACGGCTGGGAAAAATACCATGCACTGGCGTTGTCCTTTACCCAGCGTCTCTGGCGAGGACTGGTGGTCAACTCCAATTACACGCTCTCCAAAGCGCTCGACGACGCTTCCAACCCCGGCGCGGACAATGCCGAACCCAACTTTCCGCAGGACCCGACCAATCTTGCTGCGGAAAAAGGGCTGTCCGATTTTGACCACCGCCATCGATTTGTTACCAACTTCCTGTACCAGATTCCGTTGCTAAAGGATTCCCAAGGCTGGATTCACACGGCATTTAGCGACTGGCAGGTGGGTGGAATCTGGACGGTGCAAAGCGGCGCGCCCTTCACGGTGAATCTGGGGACAGACGTGGCCAACAACGGAGAGCCTTTGTCGGCGCCTTCGCAGCGGCCGAACTTGACCTGCAACCCGAACACCGGTCCAAGAACTCCGGCGCAATGGTTCAACATCTCCTGCTTTCAGACGCCTGCGGCCTTTACGTATGGAAACGCGGGCCGCGACATCGTGATCGGCCCGGGGCTCGACGATTTCGACGCCACGCTGCAGAAGGAATTCCCCGTCCGCGAGAGCATGAGGCTGCAGTTCCGCCTCGATATTTTTGATTTCTTCAACCATCCGAACTTCAACGCGCCGGTCGGCGCCGGCAGAACCTTCAGCGCCTCGTCGAGCTTCGGCCAGATTACCAGCGCCAACGATCCGCGCGACATGCAGTTTTCACTTCGCCTGGCTTTCTAGTTTTGGCATTACGGGGGTGCGGCTGCGCTAGCTACGCGGCGTCGCTGCGCTTGGTGGGCCGCACGATTTTCGGAACCATCATTCGCGTCCCGGGCGCGAGGATATGAACGGAGCGCTGGAAAACAAATTCCAGGAAGCGCCTCGCAACGGACAGTTTGGAAATGACCGGATCGCGGTCGGAAAATCCCTCCGCACGAATCACCAGGAAACCGGGACCGTTTTCAACGTGCAGGCGGCGAATCGCGCGGTACGGCTTGGCATGGAATGCGTTCGCCAGGCGCAGGATGGCGGCGAGGCGAATGAGCGACTGCCGCAACGGCAATTCGTAGACTCGCAATTTTTCGTGGTCCGGATACGGCAGCCCGCGGCGGTGGAATCGCGCCACCAGCGCTGTGAACTCCAGGTCCCGCTTCGTCCAGCCCGGAGGCGGCGAAAGCTTGCGTATCATCCGGTAGGATTCCTTGTGATACGCCCGGGCCCGCTTGAAACGCCCGGACTCCTGCAGCAGCGCCGCTGCGTGCAGAATCAGACGCTCTTCCATCGGGGGTTCCTTGGTCATCAACCCGCAGTTTGTGAGGCCGTCGTAAAGTTGCAGCGCCAGCCGCGCCGTCCGCCGGACACGCGGAAAATCCGGCGTAACAAAAAAGCCCCACTCGCCAAGCCGCGCGAGCCCCGTGGAACGTAAATCCTTCTCCGCCGGCAAGCCTTCGCGCCAGATCCGCAGCGGAGACGTTTTCCCGGACATTTTCGCGCGATATTGCCGTAGCCGGGAGGATCGTTCTTCTTCAAGCCTCGCCCTCCACGACATAAAAACAGTTTCGTCAAACAGCCCGCGGCTTTTCATAATCATCTGATCGAGCACGGTGAGGTCGTGAATTTCACCAAGCCAATCCTGCACCAGTTTCAGATCGGGCGCCCATCCCGGGTACATCGACGGTAGAAAATTTTCCACGGCGTAGCGAAACTTCTTCAGGCCAACCCGCAGGCGGTGGTAGGCGCGAAGGCTCCGGCTGCGCTGGGCGCGGCGATTCAGATCTTGAACCCGTTCCCACATTTCGAGGACCAGCGATTCGCACGCCGCGCGGTCCGAAGCGACGTGCCGGTAATGTTTCGCGCATTCCCTGCGCCATGCACGCCATTGCTTGCGGTCGAACTCGCGAACGGCGGCGCGCGCGTCGGCGCGATCCTGTTCGTGTTTTTTCTTAAGCTCCGCGAGCAGCGTATCGGTGGACGCCTCGCCCGCCACGCCGAGCTTTTCGATCCATTCGGTCAGAACCTGGGTATCGCGCAGCGTACCCAACCGCTGAAAAGTGCGCCATGCCGACTTGCGCATCGCTTTCCAATCGCAATCGGGATCGAGATCGCGCATCACGTCCGCGATCAGAATGCACCGGCGCAGCGAAATGCGAACGTCGTGAATCGGCTGCGCGGGCAAGGCTCCGCCAACGTTGGACTGCTCCTCCAAGACGCGGTCCGCCCAGTAAGGAAGCCCAACTTTTGCTTCGACCGGTGAGTGCGAGTGTGCCAAGGCGGAAACCCGTATCCGTGAAAATCCAGCCGGGGCAAATATTTTAGCCGTTCAGGTTGTGGAAAAACAAATTAGCAAAGTAGGGCGAGCCGAGGCCGCCGTAAGCACCAAGCCCTCACAATTGTCGGAATCCTCGTCCCGGATCCTACTCGGAGTGAGCCCGCCAGACGGTCGGGTGCAACAAACTTGTTAGTTCGTCATACGCTTCGGATGGAAAAAAGGTAAGGGGGACTTTCAGCACAGGTCTTTGATTTGCTGTCTTGGGTGTAATAATCATCGTCCACCGCAAAACGAAACGCCAGAAGCCGAGTCTATGGTCAAGGAAGACAACTGTGGAAATTTCCGAATAGTCGATGCACGTCGCACGACGAAATAGGCTCGAATAAGAGATACCTTCTGGCGTTATATCCAGGCGGAGCGTCTTCATGTAAAGCGATGAGAGCAGGATCACCAAAAGCGAAATTATGAGCCCCACTAGTGACGGGCGCATCATGTTATGCGAAATCCAAAGTGCCACAGCGAAGTAGGCTACGAAGAGCGTCGGTACAAGTAGCGTTACAAAATATCCGTACGCTCCAGGTTTAAATGAGCGAGGAACAAGAACTCCAAGAGATGCAGGGTTCGTTTGCATCAGATGTCGCATTCAAGAAGTACTGGTTAGAGGCAAAAGATTGGGATCCTGACTGCTAATCGCGAATCGCCGGGGCTGGTTCCTTTCGAACCGGAATCGCGGCCGGCACCGGACGGCGCGGATGCGCATAATAGTCGTACACTCGCCAGCCCAACAGAATCGCCATCACGGCGGCGTACTCCAGCGGAATGTGGATGTCCGATTTCACCAGCCACAAGTAATGAATCACTCCTGCAATGGCTGTCAGGTAGATCGCCCGGTGCAGCATGGCCCAGCGTTTCCCGCCTAGCCGGCGAATCCATCCGGCCGTGGACGTAAGGGCCAGAGGAATCATCAGCACGAAACCAGTGAATCCCACGGTGATGTAGCGCCGCTTCACGACGTCCGCCCAGATGCCGTGAAGATCGAAGACCTGATCGAACGTCAGGTAGATGCTGAAGTGACAGAATCCATAAAAAAATGCGAACAGCCCCAGCATGCGCCGGAAGCGGATCAACTGCGGCTGCTTGAACAGTTTGCGCAACGGCGTGATCGATAGCGTGATGGCCACGAACCGCAGCGTCCAATCCCCCGTCGCATGCTCCAGAAATTGCGTGGGGTTGGCGCCGAGCCCGCCCGTAAATGCGTCCCAGATGAGCACGCCCGCGGGAACGAGGCAAACCAGGAACACCACTACCTTCGTCCATTTGCTGGTCAGTATCGAATTCATGTCGATTGTCCGATTAGTAGTTCTTCTTCAGGTCCATGCCCTCGTACATGCTGGCGACCTGATCGCCGTAGCCGTTGAACATCTGTGTCGGGGTGATTTTGAAAAATCCGGGCAGGCGCACTTCTTTCGCCTGGCTCCATCGTGGATGGTCCACCTTGGGATTCACGTTGGAATAGAAGCCGTACTCGTGAGCGTTGGTGATATTCCAGGTTGTAGATGGCTGGCTCTTCACGAATTTAATTTTTACGATGGACTTGATGCTCTTGAACCCGTATTTCCAGGGAATCACCATGCGCACCGGCGCGCCATCCTGATTGGGCAATGTCTCCCCGTACATGCCCATCGTCAGCAGCGTGAGCGGGTGCATCGCTTCGTCCATCCGGAGACCTTCGACATAGGGAAGCTCAATTCCGGCCAAGCCCCACAGAGGCATCTGCTTCTTGTCAAAATAGCTTTCGAACGCCACAAACTTGGCGTTGGCGTTGGGCTCCGCCAGCTTGATCAGATTATTTAACGAGTAGCCAATCCACGGAACGACGATGGACCAGGCCTCCACGCAGCGATGCCGGTAGATGCGCTCCTCCAGCGTCGCGAGTTTCAGCAGCTCGTCCATGGAAAACTTGCGCGGCTTGGCGCACTCGCCTTCCACGGAAACCGTCCAGGGCGAGGTCACGAATTTTTGCGCGTTCTTGGCCGGCTGATCCTTCTCAGTGCCAAATTCGTAGTAGTTGTTGTACGTCGTTACGATCTGCTCAGGGGTGACCTTCTCGGTGGTATTGAACGGGCTTCCAGACATTGCCTGCAACTTGGTGCGCGCGTCGGCCCGAACCGAGCGGCTCACCAGATTTGCCAGGGTGCCCCCCGCGAGCGCCACGCCACCGGCTAACCCCATTCCATATAGGAATTTGCGGCGATTCAAATAAATGTTCCGCGGAGTGATATCGGCATACTTCAAATCCGGCGATCGCTTGATTAACATGCGACACCTCCACTTGCTCAATCCCTGCCTTTGTTCCATTACATCATATGACTATTCTACGGCGAAATAGTTTCATTGGATGAAGTGCAAAACCGAAAAAAGTGCCCGCCGATATGCGCGGCCTCGCGCCATCTTGGCGGGGCACCGGTCGCCACGATGTTCGTTAAGCCGAGAGTTCCTTGATCAAGGACTGACGCAGCCGTTCCTGATGTTCGGCGGCGAGTTTTCCGCCGGTAGTGGTCAGATAAAAAACGTCGATCGCGGTCTGACCTTCGGTGTCAATCAGCGCGATATCGATGTTGCATTCCGTCTGGGCGAAAACGGAGCTGATTTTGTACAGCAGGCCGGGCTGATCCTGCGTCACGATTTCAATGAGCGTGCTGTGCGCCGAGCAGTCATTATCAAATTCAATTTGCGGCGCGGTGTCCGTTGCCGCCGGTTGATCCATTTCAAAACGCTCTCGCAGCATGCGCTTCAGATCGCGCTTTCCCGAAAGCACGTCGTGCACCGTGCTTTTAAAGCGCTCCCATGCGGGAAGGTTCATCTCCAGCGTCCGGTAGCGGTCAGTGAAGGAAAACGTATCCACCACGATGCCGCCGGCGTTAGAGAACGCGCCCGCTTTTCCGATGTTCATGCCGCAGGCGGCCAGGGCTCCGGCGACCGTGGAGAATAGGCGCGGCCGGTCCTTGGTGACCACCGTCAGCTCGTACCAGTGGCGCGTGCGCTTCACATTCAATTGAACCGGATCCTGTCCCAGGCGCCCGGCCATCTCGAAATGGCGCAGGATTTCGTCCACCGGGTGTGTGCGCAGATAGCGCCGCGGCAAGCCTTCCAGAAATGTTTGCAGTTTCTTCCCTGCCGCTGCGGCCAGCGAGCGGAGATGGTTCAGGACTTCGTCATTGGCGTCGCTGTGCACGCGCTCGTCGACGCTGCGATTAAAATAATTGGCCGTGCCGATGTAAAGCTGCCAGAGGTCCTCCGCCTTCCAAGGAGTGAGGGCTTCTGGATTCACCGCTTTGAGGTCCGCGTAGGTGAAGAGGCACAGCATCTTCATGAGTTCGGGGCTTCCGATGTTCTCCGCAAATTGGGCCACGGTCTGAGGGTCGAAGATGTCGCGGCGAAGCCCCGCGCCCAAGTCCTGATGATGCTGAATCAGAAAGAGCACGGTCTGGCGTTCGGTCGCGGGAACTTGCAGGCGCTCTAGGCACTTTTCGGCGATCGCCAGGCTGGCCGGAATATGGTCGGCGAGCGTGACGCCTTTGCCGGTGTCATGCAGCAAAATCGCCAGGGTCAGCAGCTCCGGCTGGTCCAGCTCGCTGAGGATGCCGGCATAGCGCTCGTCCCACTTGAACTTGGATTTTCGCAGGCCGTGCAGATTTTCAATGGCCTGCAGCGTGTGCTCATCCACCGTGAAGCGCTGGGAAACTTCGCGCACCGCCAGCGCATCGATCCCCGCGAACTCCGGCAGAAACACCGTAAGCAAATGCAAAGAATGCATCGCGCGCAACGCTTCCGCCGCGTGCGGCTCCGGCAAAATGTCTTCCAGAAACTTCCAGAAATCCGGGCCGCTTTGAGGCTGTGCGGCGAGTCGTGGCCGGGCATCCTCGATCTGATGCTCTGCGGTGGGGCTGAGCTTGAAGCCGCGCTGCGCGATCAGGCGAAAGGCGCGGAACAGAAGGCCGGGGTCGGGCAGATTCCTGGGACTCAGGAAAAAAATCAATCCATCGACGACGGAAAAATCGTCGTCGGAAAAACCGGTGCGCCAGGTTTCCAACTGACGGTAAAAGAGAGATTGCGCCGCGGGCATCTCTTCCAGCAATTGCCCGGTGATGCGATCGATATTGCGCGCGTGTTGGAAGTAGATTCGCATCCAATCCGTGGCGTTGTGGACGCTGGAGTCCGGCGCGCCGACGCGCTGCGCGGCAGCCTCATCCTGGGCGTCCCAGGTGAGAAGATTGAGGTCGCGCCTGTTGCGGAATTGCAAGAAACAGCGCGTCGAGGCAAAGAAAGCCAGCGCCGAATCCATCGCCGCTTGCAGCGCGGGTGCGGAATCCATTTGCGGATCGGCCCATCCTCCGAGCACTTCCATGGCGGAAATTGCCGCCAGCCAGCGGGCCGTGACGTAGTCTTGATACCCGCCCGGGCCATCCTTCACGTTCGGCTCCAGGTGAAACACGGTGTTGGCGAATTTGCGATGCCCGGTCCGCGTCACTTCCGCCAGGCGCTCGACCAGCGCCTGCGATTCCCGCACCATAATCTCGGGAATTATGAGGTTTCTGATTTCCGAAAAAAGCTCCGAATCGCCGGCCAAAAAGCGGAAGTCCAGCAGCGATAGAATTGCATCCACTCGATCGGAATCGAATTGGATGAAATCCGCGGCGATTCCGGACGCCGCGTTGCACTTCAATCCGATCTCGGCCATGCCCTGTGAAATTCGTTGGATCGCGTCGCGGAATTTTTCCTGCGCGCCGGCGTTCGCCGCCAGAAAAATGATGTCGACATCGGAATAGGGGAAGAGTGTGGACCGACCGAGATCGCCAACCGCGCCGAAGACCAGACCGGAGGGTTCGATGCCGCCGTTCACAACGAATTCGGCCCAAAATCGCTGCGCGATACGGTCCACCAGCGCCGATCGGTCCCGAACATACTTCAGGCCATCTTTGGTAGAGGAAAACTGGGCTTGCAGGCGCGCGGATTCGGCCTCGAATTTTTCGCGCAATTCAATGCTGAGTGGGGACTGTGTGGGCATGCCGGCTTTCGTGGTCTCGCACCAGGAAACGCGCTCGATAGAATGGCACGGCGCCCGACGAAAAACCAGTGGTTACGCGGAAGTCTCCCAGTCGTAGCCTTCTTCCCCGTGCTGCGAAAGATCGAGCCCCTGAATCTCGTGTTCGGGTGAAACACGCAGGCCGATGAGCTTGTCAACCAGCACCAGAATGCCCAGCGTTCCGACAATCGCCAGCGCCCAGGCGATACCCACGCCGATCACTTGATTGACGAGTTGGTGCGCATTCCCCTCGATCAGGCCCGAAGCCAGGGCATTTCCGTTCGAATCCTTAAAGATGGGATTGACGGCACTGACCGCGAAAATTCCCGTGAGGATTGCTCCAATCGTTCCGCCCGCGCCGTGGACCCCGAAGGCGTCCAGCGAGTCGTCATAGCCATAGCGGGCCTTGACCCTGGCCACCATGAAGTAGCAGAGAATGCCGGTAATCGCGCCGATCAACATTGCAGGCATCGGACGCACAAAGCCGGAAGCCGGCGTAATCGCCACCAGTCCCGCCACGGCGCCGGAGATGGCCCCGAGAGCGCTAGGCTTGCCGCTGATCTTCCACTCGGCCAAAGTCCACCCCGCTGCAGCGGTGGCCGCGGCGAAATGCGTCGCCACAAACGCGCTGGACGCCAGGCTGCCAGCCGAAAGAGCGCTGCCGGCGTTGAAGCCAAACCAGCCCACCCACAGCAGGCAGGCGCCTATAAAACTCAAAACCACACTGTGCGGCGGCACCGAC
>Ga0209168_10002029_pt1 | contig 15097 bp, 13 predicted proteins | sample Coa_R1_FD_187156 | JGI IMG/M metagenome (GOLD analysis project Ga0209168, IMG submission 187156) | Surface soil microbial communities from Centralia Pennsylvania, which are recovering from an underground coalmine fire - Coalmine... | ecosystem: Environmental > Terrestrial > Soil > Unclassified ... | reverse complement strand
AGAGCGGCTGGATCTCGTCATGCGTGTGGTACGGGCGCCAGGGTTTCGATAGCGCCGGATCGAGTTTACGGTGCGAAGCCCGCAGCCATCCCTGTCCCACCGGCGTGTGCGGATCGATCGCGCCCTGAAAAAAAATTTCTTCCAGATCGGGAGTGAAGACTCGCAGCACCGCGAAAACATCGGCGTCCACGGTGCTCGACGAAAGAAAAAGCTTTACGGCGGAAGGGCCGGTGATTTCCGTTTCATTCGTCAGCGGCGGCGTCATCAGGGTGATGCCGTCGCCCATGGCTTCAAACGTGGCGCTCCCGTCAGCGGCGGGCGCCTCACTGGCCAGCACCCCGTTCGCAAAATCGAAATAGAATTTCGTCCATCGCGTTCGCGCCAGCGGCCACTCATTCTCGGTGCGCTCCTCGAAGCGATCGAGGTGGCGAATCTGCAATCGCACGCGCGGCTCGCGATCCCAGCCGTTTTTTTCGCCTTTCAGAAAATAATCGAAGAAACGCTTCTGCAACTCGCGGCCGTAATCGGTGTAGAAATGCGTCCAGTGCTCGATGCCGTGCACCTCGAGCCACTTCTGGGTGGAAGCCGCCCGCATGAAGCCCTCGAAATTGCCGCGCGGGTGCAGTCCCTGCCCGCCCCAGTTGGCGGCGGATAGCAACGGCACGGTAACTTTGGACCAGTCGGGTGAACGGTCCCTGCTGTACTGGTCGTCCAGCGGATGCGCCGCGAGATCGGCGCCGAAATTGGTGCGGTTGGCCGCCAGTTCCGCTTCACTCAAGGTTTCCGGCCCGCACACCAGTTCGCCGGTCACGCGGCTGCGCGGCCCCCGCGTTCCCAGCCCGTACTGCACCGTCTTCACCTGCATGTCGTACCAGTTCGCCCAGAACGTGCAGTAGATTCCGCCGTGATGCGAAGTGTCGCGGTACCATTCCGCCGCCCCTTCCCAGACGCACATGGCGGCCAGGTGCGGCGGTTGCTGCGAGGCAATCTGCCACTGATTAATCGCAAAGTAAGAAATGCCGTTGAGGCCTACCTTGCCGCTGCTCCACGGCTGTTCTCCCGCCCAGGCGATGCACGCGGCGTAGTCGCGCGTCTCGCGCGGCGAGAAAGGATTTACGAAGCCGGGAGAGCGCCCGCACCCGCGACTGTCCACGCGGACGCAGGCGTATCCATGCGGCACCCATTTCTCAGGGTCCACCACTTCCCAGTTTTGGTAGAGATTGCTGGAGCCCGCGACCACATCGGGATGCTGGCGCGCCATGGTCTTCCAGGCATCCGGATAACCATCCTGAAAGGACAACCCCTTTGCGTAGGGACCGTAGGTGAGCAGGACCGGATAACGTCCCTCTTCCACCGGGCGGAAAACATCGGCGCGCAGCACGATGCCGTCGTCCATTGGGATCGGAGCGTCCCAGGTAATTTTCATGGCGTCGCGAATCTCGGATTTCGATTGCGCGTCGCGTTGCGGAATCATGTTGAACCCTCGTAACCCAGCTCGCCATCAGGTGGGCAGCGGTTTTCCCCTGGTCTCCGCGCCAAAGGGAAGCAGACCCAGCCCGACAATGAAAGCAACCGCAGTGAGCGCTACGGGAATTCCCAGCGTCTGGAAATGCCGCACTCCGAGCCCCACCAGAAAAGTGGCGCCGGCGCCCGCGAAACGCCCCACATTCTGGGCGAATGCCAGTGCGCTCGCGCGGCATTCGGTTTCATACTGCTCTGGCAGCCAGAAAGAGTATACCGTGTAGTTAGCCCCGCCAAGCCCCAGAAAAAAAAGGCACACGAAAAACCATTTCAAGGCGTCATTTTGCAGGTAGAAAACATAACCAAATGTCACGACGATCGCCAGGCCCATCAGCGAATAGAAAATCGCCTGGTTGACCCTGCGGCCCAGCCGGTCGGCAATGCCCGGCACGCTCAATGCTCCCAGAATCGTTCCAATCGAAAGGATTCCCGTGCCGTAGGAGGCCAGGCGCGCCGATTGAAAAGAAGAGTGTCCCGCTTTCACGGCCAAAACCGTGATGGCCGCCGGCACGTACACCGAACCGGCCCACAATCCGATGGTCGAAACCAGCTGGTACATCAGGTTGAGCACCGTGCGCAGGCGGTACCGCGGCGAAAAGATTTGCAGGAACGCTTGCCGCATCGTCGATCTTTGCGCCGCGGCGCCTTGCTTCGCTTGCCATCGCGCCGGCTCGCTCATTCCCCTGCGAACCAGGAACACCAGCAGCGCCGGCGCGCCGCCCACCACAAACATCCAGCGCCACCCGAACCGGCTGCCGACAAAATAATTGGCCAGCGCCGCCAGAAAAAATCCGAAATAGTAACCCGTGTGCATCATGCCCGCGCCCATCGTGCGCCGCTCTTCCGGCCACTCTTCCGAGATAAGCGTGGCGCCAATTCCCCATTCGCCGCCGATGCCGATTCCTGCCAGCAGCCGCAGCACCGCCAGCGTCCAGATGTTGTTGGCAAAGGCGCTCAACAAAGTGAAAAGCGAAAAACATACAATCGTGAGCATCAGCGTGCGCACGCGCCCAAACCGGTCAGCCACCGGGCCCCACAAAAGCGCCAGTCCCCAACCGACCAGGAACAGCGCAAAGAGTATGCCGCCGTAGTAGCCGATGTTTGCGGTCGTGGCGGCAATGCCCGATCGCGGCAGCAACTCCCGCAGCGCCGGGACCAGCACCAGCGCATAAATAAATGAATCCATGCCGTCGAGCGCCCAGCCGCCCCACGCGGCCCAGAATCCGCGGATTTGATTTGAAGTGAGTGCGATTCGCGTGGAGGTCATCGGCGCGACGGATAATACCACCCATGTGGCGCACGCTTCAGCTTGCGGCGTGAACTCCCGTAGTGCAAAGACCGCTTTGCCTGTCATTCTGAGCGCTCGCACCGAGCGCTCAGAATGACAACTCTTTGACTTTTTCCGCAGCCTCTTCAGCTTGCGGCGAGAATCCCAATTCTCAGTTACAATGCCCAAACGCGGCAATTCATCCGGTTTTTATCGGAGCGAACCAACACAGGGTTCATGGGAGACGAGTCATGGCACGCCATCGAGATGCGCACACACCGCCCGCAAGCAGCCCCACAAATTTAACGCGCCGTGAATGGGTCCGCCGCGCCGCCTGGGCGGCCGCAGCCGGAACGCTTGCCGGCGGCCGCATCTCCCTGCGCGCCGAAGACGTCAGTCCGGTGCTCCTCAAGCTCAGCGAGTACATGACCGAAGCGCGCAACGCCGCGCTGCCCGACAAAGTTCTGCAGGAAACCAAGCACCACATTCTCGATACCTTCGCCGCCATGATTTCCGGTTCCGAGCTGCCTCCCGGAAAAATGGCCCTCAAGTTCGCCCATTCTTACGGAGGGCCGGGCGTGTGCACGGTGGTCGCGTCCGATGTGCTGCTCGGGCCGATCGAAGCGGCCATCTCCAACGGAGAACTCGCGCATTCCGATGAAACCGACGACGACTACACCGGCGGAGGAGCGCATCCGGGCAGCGCCGTCGTGCCCGCCACTCTGGCCCTCGGCGAAAAAGCCGGCATCAGCGGACAGCATTTCACGCGCGCCGTGACCCTGGGCTACGACATCGGGATGCGCGCATTTCAAACCGTCGGCGTCGGGGGGATCCTCAAGGACACTCACGTCCTGGTGGGAACGTTTGGCGCGGCCGCGGCCGCCGGGTGCGCGCTCAGCCTGGACGCGCAGCAGATGCGCTGGCTGCTCGATTACGCCGCGCAGCAGGGCGGCGCAGGGATGGCGTACTGGCGCCGCGATACCGATCACATCGAAAAGGGATTCGTCTTCGGCGGCGGCTCAGCGCGCAACGGAGTGACCGCCGCCCTCGTGGTGCAGCTAGGTTGGACCGGCGTGAACGATTTCCTGTCAGGCCCTGACAATTTCGTCGTCTCTTACTTTCCGAAAGGTGACCCCGCGAAGATGGTCGACGGGCTTGGAGAGCGCTACGAAGTGACCCAGACGACTCTGAAACGCTGGACCACCGGCGGCCCGATTCAGTCGCCGCTCGACGCGCTGCAACTGATCCTGAAAAAACATCCCTTCGAGCCGGACCAGGTGAAGCAGGTGGTGGTGCGCACTTCAACCAGCGCCGCCTACACCGTGAACAACCGTGAAATGCCGGACATCTGTCTGCAGCACATGGTCGCGGTCATGATCATCGACAAGACCGCTTCCTTCAAGGCCGCGCATGACAAGCCGCGCATGCAGGATCCCGAGGTGCTCAAAGTGCGCGCCAAGGTGCAGCTCATCGGCGAAGATGAACTGGAAAAACTCATCCCCAAGCGCGTCGCCATCGTCGAAGTCACTCTGAACGACGGAACCAAGCTGACCGAGCGAGTGGAAAATGTTCGCGGCACGCCGGAAAATCCCATGGATCGCGAAGAAGTGGTAGCTAAAGCCCGCGACCTGATCGTTCCGGTCCTCGGCGCAACCAAGTGTGATGCGCTCGTAGATAAGCTATTGAATCTGGAAAAAGTAAAAGATATCCGCGAGCTCCGCCCGTTACTGCAGCGCACGTAGGACAGCCTCAGAGTTTGCGGAAAAAAGCCTTGAATTGTCATTCTGAGCGAAGCGAAGAATCTCTCTTCGATTTAGGCACAACCAAAAATCAAAGAAAGAGGGATTCTTCGCTTCGCCTCGGCGCGAGTCCTCGGTGCGAGCGCTCAGAATGACACCGTTCTCGGACCATTCCTACCGCCGGTCGTGCTCCCCGCCGTGCCCGCCGCCGCGATGCTCTTCCGGCGCGCGTCGCCCTTCGCGTTCTTCGCCGCGTTCACGCTCGGAACGTTCATGCAAATCGTGGCGATCGGGAACGCGCTCTGCCGGCGCAAATCGGCGCACGCCGGCGTACGGATGAATGTAGGCGCCGCGATTCACCCAGGTGCGCCCCCACCGCGCATTGTTAATGAACACGGCATGCCCGCCCCAGTCAAAGCGGTCGTAACCCCATCCCCACGGCCGGAAAAACGCGCCGAGCGAAACGCCGAATCCAAACCGGATGGCCCCGCCAACAAAAAATCCCGGGCGTGGCGGGAAGAAAACGATTCCCGGATCGTAGTACGGCACCACCACAAATCCTGGAGTCACCGGCATGATGGTGATGTACGGCCCGCCCGCAACCACCACCTGGGCGTTGCTGCGGAGATATCCGTAATCACGCGCCTTGCGCCGTTCACGCTGCACCGCGTCCATCACATCCTGTTGCTGTGCCAGGAATGCGTTGCCCAGATCGGTGGTCCAGTTCATGTCCGAGGCCATCATTTCCAGTACCGACGGGAAGGGCAGCAGCGCCTGCACGCTGGGATCCCATGGAAGCTGGTCGCCTTGAATGGCGTCAGCCAGCGCCTGTCCGGCCAGATAGTGGTGCTGGTCCGCCCACTTCGCCGCGTCGGGTATCTGGTCCGGGTAGGTCGCGCCGGCCAGAATCTGCGCCACCAGCGGGTCCGGGTACAGCGCGATGCGCGATACCAGCCGGTCCAGTTGGTCGGGCGGAAACGATGGCGGCGCTTGCTGCGCAAAGGCCGGAACTGCGGCGAAAACTGCCAGCATTAACAATAGCTTTATGCTACGCATTCGATGGGTCTCCTCTTGGCTTGAACCGGATACAGGGCTCGTCTTACGGGTTCGCAAGACTCCCCAGTATCAATACCGAATTCTAGTCCACAAGGTTCCCGATCCTAAGCCGTCCCAGCCTGTATCAGTTACCGGGGGATCCCTGTAGCGATGGGCGCGCTCCTTGACTCGCGCGACTCGCTGGCAGACACTCACGGGGATCAAAGCGATCCAGATATCTAAGCGGCAGGCCGCGGGCGGTTAGGGGCGATGGCGCTTCCCAAAAAACATGTGAGTGCGGTGCCGCCCTACACGATGGATCCGGCGGTACGCGTCGGGCACGTTCACCTGAAGGTGGCGCACCTCGACCGCGCCCTCGGATTTTATTGCGGCGTACTTAGACTGGAAATTACGCAGCGGCTCGGGGACCAGGCGGCGTTTCTTTCCGCCGGTGGATACCACCATCACATTGCGCTGAACACCTGGGAAAGCCTCGGCGGTTCGCCGCCTCCCGAGGGCGCGACTGGGCTCTATCACACGGCCATCGTTTATCCGACGCGGGCCGCGCTCGCCGCTGCCTTGCGCAGAGTGCTCACGGCGCGCATTCCACTCGAGGGCGCTGCGGATCACGGGGTGAGCGAATCGATCTACCTGCGCGACCCCGATGACAACGGCGTCGAATTGTATTGCGACAAGCCCAGGGAAGTGTGGCCCCGCGACGCCGGCGGAAAATTGGCCATGTACACGCACCACCTCGATCTAAGAAAATTACTGGACGAGGCGCCGCCCGAACTGTCAACCGGGCCGGAAGATTTATAAGTAGCACAGCGACTCTTCGCTGTGCGCTGTTTGCGGCTGCAACGGCACTCAGGCGGATTGATCGTTTCACAGGGCCGGCACGGCGCTGTTCGACGATCATCGAAGTTTGAAAAAAGTGGAAAGGTGAACACCAAATGATCCGACGCGATTTCTGCAAAACCTCCCTGGCCCTGGCAGGCTTGGCGCTAAGCGCCAGCGAACGCCTGGAAGCCGCCCGTTCGGCGCCCGCGGAGGAACTGGCCAAAGCCCCGGGCCTCACAAAATACGTTTCCGAATTTATCGTCAACACCAGGTACGAAGACATCCCGGAAAATGTGATCGCCCTCGGCAAGAAAACCATCCTCGACGGGTTCGGCCTGGCGCTGGCCGGCTCGGCATCCACGGCCGGCCCGGTGATCCGCAAATATATCGAGTCGCTCGGCCCGTGCGGCGGCGGCTCCAGCATCGTCGGCACAAAGTTGAAAGTTCATCCCCGCTTTGCCGCCCTCGCCAACGGCATTTCCATTCACGCCGACGACTATGACGACACCGGCTCGGCCTTCCACGTCGCCGCGCCGGTTCTTCCGCCGTCCTTCGCGCTCTGCGAAATGGGCCGCCGCAGCGGCAAGGATCTGATGCTGGCGTTTCACGTCGGCGTGGAGGTCGGAAACAAAATCGGCGACGCCATGTCTCCGCGGCACCAGCAGGAAGGCTTTCATACCACCGGCACGATCGGCAGCCTCGGGAGCGTCGCCGCCTGCGCCAAGCTGCGCGGCCTCGACGCGGATAAGACCGCGATCGCCCTGGCCATCGCCGCTTCCGAGGCCAGCGGCCTCCGCGATAATTTCGGCTCCATGACCAAGCCGTTCCACGCCGGCCACGCCGGAGAGAACGGCACGGTCGCTGCCGACCTCGCAGCCATCGGCTGGACCGCCGCCCCGGATATTCTGGAAGCGCAGCTCGGATTTTTCGCCATCGGCGGCGGCTTCGATCCAAAGGTCATCGTCGGCAAATTGGGCAAGCCCTGGATGTTCGCCTCACCCGGAGATCTGATCAAGCGCTTCCCCTGCGGCACTATCCAGCAGCAAGTAATGGACGAGATGCTGCGCCTCATTCAGCAGAACGACATCAAAGCCGCGGACGTAGAAAAAGTGGAAGTCGGCGGAAATCTCAGCAACTACCGCACGCTTTTCCAGCACCACCCCACCACCGGATTGCAGGGAAAATTCAGCATGGAATACGCCATGGCCATCCTGCTTCTTGAGCGCAAGGCCACGCTCAGCTCGTTTACCGACGCGGTAGTGCAGCGCCCCGAAGTGCAGGACATGATCGCGCGAGTTCACTATGCGGTGGATCCGGAATTCAACAAGCTGGAACTGCAGGGCGCGTCGCTGCAAGCCATGCTCGTCGAGCAAAGCGGACTGAAGATTTATCTGAAGAGCGGCAAGGTAATTTCCGGCGTTACAAAACCCGCCAAGGGCAGCCCGGAAAATCCCATGACCTACGAAGAAGTGGCCGACAAATTTCGCGGTAACGCCGAATTTGCAAAATGGCCGGCGCAAAAAGCCGCCGTCGTAATTGACCTTGTGAAATCGCTGGAGACCGCGCCCGACGTGAGCCGTCTGACCGCAGCCCTGGCAAGCTAAGTGGCGCACGCTTCAGCTTGCGGCTTCGAAATTGCAGACGCTGGACTCAGGGATGTCGAATTTACGGCCGGTGTTCTTTGGCGTGGGTCACAACCGGCTTGAGGCTGGCGCGCCAGCAGCGTTCGCAAACCTCATCCGGATAAACGAAGTAGTTGGAAGACTTCCCGCACTTCTTGCAGTCCAGTGGAATCGGCCGGGCCACTCCCCGCACATTCAACCCGCGCACCAGGGCCTGACGTTCAACCCAATTCGCGAATTCCAGGGTTACGTTCCGGTCGCGATAGGATTCCGGATCTTCCGGCGCCAGAAAGAAAGGCCAGGGACGAAGCAGCAGCGCCAGGCCTACCACCCCGAGAATTACCACCAGTGCCACCAGCATGTGCAGGCTCCGCTTTGAATTGCAGCTTCGGCCAGGCTGCAAACGAACACTAACTTTGATGCGCGCAAATGTCCTGATCGTTCTTCGAACATCGACTCGTATCAGTTATCAGTCGCTGGAGTTTGCCATCGGGAAGGTCTGTAGAGACTAGTGTAGCGCCCGCCTTCAGGCGGGCATCTGCGCAATTGTGTGCAATTCCAAAATGCCCGCCTGCAGGCAGGCGCTACAAAAACGCGGGAAATTTGCCGCCGTCCAACGCGGCTACCGATCGCGCTTCCTACTTCTTGTCCGCCGGCGCCGCGACGGCGTTCCCAACCTGCTTGTTGTACTCCGCCATATCGATCGGAGAGCACAGCAGTTCCGAAATGTCGAAGCCGGCCGGCTGCAGGTGGAGAGGGAATTTGTTCAACCCCTGCCAGGATTCGGTATACATCTTCGGGTCATCGATCGTTACGGTAAGCTCCAGGTTGTCATGGTCCACGCGGTGAAAGCGCTCCTCCACCCGCAAGTCCTCGCTGTGCGGGCGTCCGGCATGATCGATCCAGCTCCTCGGATTCAGGCCCACCGTCTCGACCACGAAAGTGTAGTCGTCCACCCACTTTCCGACGGAATACCCGTTCCATCGCGGCTCGGGATCTTTCGGCAGTTCCCGCCCGTCGGTCCAGATCACCCGGTAGTTTCCGTAAAATTGATTCAAAAGAATCACCTGCTTCGCGGTCTGGACAAGTTCGATGGTCCTCAGTTCGTAGAGCTCGATGCGCGGGAAACCAAGCGGATCGCATTGGTCGCCCGGATCGTTGGCCAGAGCAGCCGGAACTTGCCGCACGCTCGGTCCGGAAGGCTTATTGGCTTTCAGCGCTTCCAGTCCCATCGGCGTGTAATGCAGGGGCCGCATGATTCCGGTTTCGTCGGGCTGGCCGCCCTCGACGCCCTGGCCGCGAGGCTTCAGCAGAGCAGGGTGCTCCAGCGCGCCGCTCGGCTGGCGCCCGCCGTCCGCTTCCGCCGCGTCCCATATCCCGGAAATGTCACGGCGCGGAGCAGGAGCGGACCTTTTTCCGGCATAGGACGACTTGATCGGCGGGATGCTGTTCCACTTGTCCGGCTGGGCGCTGGCGCCGCTCTTTTTCGCCGAAGCATCTTGCGCGCGCAGCGCCGCGGAGATCGTCAAGCTCGCCAGCAATGCCGCCACCGTGATCATCACGCGCTTGGACATTTCCGAAATTCCTCCGCCGGCTCCGGCCGCACTCTCTCGATCGCCAGAATTCTCCATAAACACGTTCGCGATTTATGGCTGGAACTGCTTGCCGTTGATCACGATTCTGCGCCGCGGCGCGGTGGGGCTGGAACTCCCCAGGAAGGCTACCGGATTTCCGTTCTTGGCCGGCATGGCGTCGATCTCCACGTCATCTCCGGGCTTGAAGGTATTCTTGCTCCAGCCGATCTGCAGCATGGAGACCGGATTCTGCGCTTCAACGATCCAGTGAGCCACGTTGCCGCTGTCGTCCTTTACGTCCACCTTCACGAAAACGTGCGGATTCGACCACATATAATCCGTCACCTTGCCCTTCACGGTGATCGTTTTATCCGTGTCGTAAGCCGCGCCGCCATGGTGCGCGAACGCGGGTACGGAAACCGCCAGCATGGCTACCAGAACCAACGAAATATTTCTGAGCCCATTCATCAAAGCACTCCTTCGGCACTACATAGAAATCGTCTCATAAAGAGCACGAGGATCCGTGTGCGTTGCGGCTTCAACCGCGACATTAAGGCCGAAGGCCGAAAAACAAGCGCCTTAGCCTCTGCGTAGCCCCGCCATATCTTTGTAGGGCACGGCTTCAGCCGTGCCGCAAACGCGACAGGCGTCACGGCGGCTTCAGCCGCTGGCCCGTCCCGCCGTGGGCCCACAGGCTCAGTAGCTCCTGAAGCGCCCTGATGACTATTTATATACACCCGAAATTCCCTGCGGTGGATGAAATACTTTCAAGGAGATTCGTCGGACGGAAAAATAAAAACGCGTGGATGAAGGCATCGCGGCAGATTCTGAAGCAGTCCCTTCAGGGCAGGATCGCTTGCCCATCACTTCGCATCAATGGCTGCGGTCTCTCAATACATCGAATCGCGTAATCGTGTATCCCAGAACCGCCCCTAAAAATACATCCGAAGGAAAATGCGCGAAGGTCGGCACCCGCGAGAAGCTGATCGCTCCCGCCAGCCCGTACATCACCCACGGCACCCAGCGGTGTTTGCGGTAGCGCTCTGAGACCACCGTCGCCACCGCAAAAATTCCCTCGGCGTGGCCGGAGGGGAAGCTGCTGCCCTTGCCGAACACGGAAACATTGCTCTTGAAGAATGTATCGGAAAAATCGCTCGTTGGAGGAACGGCGTTCGGCCGCAGCCGCCGGCTGACCAGCTTCATCGCCACCTCCGGAATCGCGGCGTCCAGGTAAGCCTCTCCCGCCAGCAATCCGGTCTGCTCTGCGTAAGAGCTTTTGTGGATCAGGCCGTAGACATAAAAAGTGGTCGGAATGAGAGCCGTGACAACGCCGGTGTTCGTGCCGCTGAAAATTTCATCGAACTCATGAAACGCCGTGGTATTGCGCACGTGAACCATGATGTGCGGATCGGCCGCGATCAGTCCCCCGGTCACGCCGACCGTTGCCAGCGAAGGCAGCAAGTGCTGGCCCTCGGCGAGGCGCAGAGGAAACAGCCAAATCAATTTCTGATCGCCCAAGACGCGCACCGGCAGATTTTTCCACGTCACCGGCTGGTAGGTAGCCGCTGGGTCGGGATTATTTTGAGTTTGCGGTGCGGGACCTTGCGCGTCGCCGGAATCCGGTTCAGTGCTCGAGGCGCCGGCGGGCTCATTAATTACCGCGGCGTCTCCCGTGTTCGGGTTACCGCGCTCGACTTCAGCCGAAGAAGTTGTGTCAGTAGCTGCCATCTCCGGCCGAGCCGCATCCGGCTGCATGCTTTGTTCCTGCGCGTGCAGGGCGGGCGCTGCCAGCACAGCCCAAAAAATTCCTGAACCAAGTAGTGCCGCGATGCGCCGGGGAAGGTGCGGGCGATATTCCGATCGTCTCACGAATTCTCCTGTCTGGATGGGTCTCCTAGAGCAAATTGATTATCATGAAAATGGTATACAGCTTCGAATCCAGAGAGATGTGTAGTCGCGTCGGGATTAAACTGTATGAGATCCCGCGCGTCGCAACCTTTGGGAGCAACGGAAGGCCGGCCAAATTGCCCCGCCGTTCGCAGCGCCCGAATTGAAATCGTTACAACAGGTGGGGTGACCAGCTAAATACCTAGTCGCCGCGCCATTACGAAACCCGCGCAAACTGTCCCCAGGTACAGCTAGAGCCAAATCGAGTTAAGCCGATACCATGGCCCATGAAATCGGAAAGAGTTTTGCGGCTTCGATGGTTTCGGCGGCTCGCCGTGCTGGCCGGGTTGATGGCGTTGAATTTGCTTCCCACGGTTCTGCATGCGCAGACCACCCTGGGAGTTCAGACGCTGAAATTGGTCACCCAGCCGGACGGACTACTCTTCGGGTTTCCAGCTTCTTTGACGCTTTCGAAAACCGGTACGCTTTTCAACAGTTATACCGGCAGTATCACCATCCAGTACCGGGCGCGCACCACGGCGACTACCGGGACCGGCAGCATTACGGTAAAGGCGAGCACTGATTTTCCCTGTGCGTCAGGAGGGCCGTGCATAACCACGCCGCCCAGCGCAGGCGATGCGCTCACCTATACCTGCACGGCAGCAACTCTGGGTACCAACTGTTCGGGCACCCAGACGGTCGGAACCGGAACCGCAACCAACGTCGTCACGGCGATTCCGGCTGGATCTTGTACTGGCGGTGGCAGCCCTTGCACGACCGCTGACCCCAACACGGTGAATCTGAATTTCAGCCTCACGGATGACCCGAAGTACAAGACCGGTACGTACTCTGCGACATTAATTTTTACGATCAGCGCCACCTAACGATTTCACAGGAGAGAATTGAGATGATTGAGATGACCAGGAAATATTCCATGTACTTGCTACTGTTCGCCGCAGCGCTCGCTTTCATCACCGTTCCCGCGAACGCGCAGTCGGCCACCGGTACGACAACGCTTAGCGTTACCGTGGGCGCCGAAGCGGGCCTTACCGTTGCCGCAACCTCCACGCTGACTTCCGTCGGCGGCAACTTCGCTGCCTTCACCGGCTCGACGGCGCTCACCTATTTTGTGCGCACCACGCAGTCCACCGGTGCGGGCAGCATCACGGCAAAAGTCACCGCCGATTTCACTCCGGCCGGCGGCCCCTCGGTGGCTACCCCGCCGACCACCGGTGACGCGCTGACCTATACCTCCAGCGGCACCGCCCCCGGCAACAACGGCACCGGAGCCGTGATGGCCTTCACCAATGTGACCGCCTCCACCAGCGCTCAAACCAATGTTGCGACCTTCGGTGCTGACAATCGCTCGCTCGTTACCGGAAATAGCGAATCGGTAGCCTGGACGCTGTCCAACGACCCGAAATACAAGACCGGCGCGTATTCGGCGACGGTAACGTTCACCATCAGCGCGACCTAACGACCGGAAAAGAAATTTGCTGCCGGCTGGCATAGCTTCAAGAAAGGTGTGGGCTATGCCGGCCAAGGATCGCCAATGCAGGGCGCACTAAATTTCAGCTCGACTGGGGAAAGGAACAGTCAAGATGTATCTTCGACGGCTCACGATGGTTGCGGCAGCAGCCTTCGTTCTGGGCTTCTCGCCTATTGAGGCTACCGTAAGCAACGGCAGTGTCACGCCCAGTTCGGTGACGTTCACGTCAAGCAATCCGAGCGGCAGCGTAGCCGGCACACCCTCCACGACCACCGTGTCCTTCAAGACCACGGCGAATCCCTCCGCCTTCACGGTTCACGTGAAAGCGGTGGGTTCAGCTTTTACCGGATGCAACACGCCCCCGGCGACCGCTGTGACGGTGGCGTGCTCCAGTGGTAGTGGAGTCACCTGCGCAGCCTCGGCCGCTTTGATCAATTCGGGAAACGGCACCACGGTAGCGACCGGTTCCGGAAATCACAACCCCGCAAGCTTTGTCCTAACCTACACCTTCACGGACTCGTGGAAATATCTACAAGGAGCGTCATGTTCATTAAGCACGCAAGTTATCTACACCGAGCCTTAGTCGTCGTTCTTTGTCTGTTTGCGTTCGCGCAGTTTGCTCCGAGTGCGCACGCGCAACTGGGGCTGGGCCTCGCTCCGATGCGCGTCGAATTGCGCATGGCGCCCGGCCAGGAATATTCCAACACGGTCAAGCTGAGCAGCCAGTCCGGATTGCAAACTCGTGTCCGCGCGGAAATTCTGGATTTTGACATTGACGATGCTGCCACACCTCAATTTGAACGCAGCCTCCCCAGGGAAGCCGGTGTCTCTTGTAAGGACTGGCTGAAGCTGAATCCTATGGAGATGCAAATTGACAAGGACGGCTACACAAACATCCGCTACACCCTTCATCTTCCTGAAGGCCTGGCCGAAGGCAGCTACAATTGCGCCGCGGGCTTCACGACGCTTCCTTCGGTATCTCAAAAGAGCGGTGACGTCGGCCTCAGCATGGCCGTGCGCATTGTCGCGGCATTCTACGTCGTGGTTGGAAAACCGGATGTTTCCGGCAAGCTCCAGGAGATCAAGCTGGAGCCAAGGGCAGCCACTACCGATCGCGATGCCGGATTCCAGGCCGTCGTCGTGCTGAATAACCCGGGACGCATGTATTTCCGGCCCACCGGCAAGCTGGATTTGCTCGATGCTTCCGGCAAAATCATAGAGACCGTGGAATTCCCATCGCTGCCGGTTTTGCGCGAGCGCAGCCAGCGATTTTTGTTTCCGATTAAAACGCATCTCGATCCCGGACAATACAAGCTCCGCGCGCGAGTGGACATCGGCACGGGTGAACTCCAGGAAGGAACGGCCGATGTCACCGTCGACGCTTCCGCTCCCACCCAATCCGCGCGGAATGAGAAGCAGTAATTTTCTGGAACATGACGGCGGGTGCGGCCTCCAGTTCTGAAGTTGCGGCCGCATCCTTCCGAAATGTGAGCCGCGCGCGAACTGCAATCCGGCGGTTCGTTTTTTGCGCGGCGTCGCTTGAGGCAATTTCAATTGTTTGGAATTTTACAAGGAACTGCGCGAGCGGCCGGAATGCTCTTCGCGATTTTGCTCTTTTCGCACGGCGTGCTCGCGCAATCGAATGACATACTTGACGTCAGCGGCGTGGCCGATCCTCACGCGCCGGCGGGCCGTGCGGTTGCGCCTCCATTTTGGTCTCAGGCTGCCGGCCAGGCCGACGTGGCGCTGCAGGGCTATTACCTGGGCGGCACCAGCCAGCCGCTTATCAATGCTTCCGGGGCGGCGGTAAATTTCAAGGAATTTCTTCCCGGCATCGGCGTGGTGCACGCGGCCGTCGAAGGTTCCGGTGGCGACGGCTTCCATAGCGGCACGAACTTTCTGGGGCTTGAGCAAGCGCCGTTTCTCGGATGGCACTGGGATTTCCTGGGTGGCGATTCGCAGCGTTCTTCCAACGTCTTGGGCAACACCACCAGCAACATTTATACGCCGGACATCTCGACCCGTGGTTTCAGCATTGCCATGAAGCGAGCGGACCGCAGCTACCAGATCTTTTACGGGGATGACACGCTGCTCGGCGGGCCGCGCGTTCCATACCGACTGAC
>Ga0209168_10002025_pt1 | contig 15137 bp, 1 predicted proteins | sample Coa_R1_FD_187156 | JGI IMG/M metagenome (GOLD analysis project Ga0209168, IMG submission 187156) | Surface soil microbial communities from Centralia Pennsylvania, which are recovering from an underground coalmine fire - Coalmine... | ecosystem: Environmental > Terrestrial > Soil > Unclassified ... | reverse complement strand
CCCGCATGCTCCTGCAGCACCGCCTCAATCTCTCCCAATTCGATCCGGTACCCCCGCACCTTCACCTGCTCGTCCCGCCTCCCCTGATACTCAATCACTCCCTCCCCCACATATCTCCCCACATCCCCCGTCCGGTACAACTTCCCCTCTCCATACGGATTCCCAACGAATCTCTCCTTCGTCAACTCCTCCCGCTTCCAGTACCCCCTCCCTACCTGCACGCCCCCGATGTACAACTCCCCACTCACCCCCTCCGCCACCACCTCTTGCTTCTCGTCCAGCACATACATCTGCACGTTCGCAATCGCTCGCCCGATCGGCACTACTCCGCCACCCACTCCACGCTCACACTCCCACCACGTCACGTCGATCCCCGCTTCCGTCGGTCCGTACAGGTTGTATAACTTCGCTCCTCCATCCCCCGCTCTTCCCATCCGCTCGTAAAACCGCTCCTGCAACTCCCACCCCAGCGCTTCCCCACTGCTCATCACCCGCTTCACACTTCTACACTTCTCCTCCAGCCCCTCTTCCTGCAGAAACGCCTGCAGCATCGACGGCACAAAGTGCAGCGTCGTCACTTGCTCCCTCGCAATCACCTCCGCCAGATATCCGCTGTCCCTATGTCCTCCCGGCTTCGCCATCACCAGCCGCGCTCCCACCATCACCGCCCACAACAACTCCCACACCGATACATCAAAACTGATCGGCGTCTTCTGCAACACCACATCCTCTGCTCCCAGCCCGAACCGCTCCTGCATCCACAACAACCGGTTCGTCAGCCCGCGATGCTCGTTCATCGCTCCCTTCGGCTTCCCCGTCGATCCCGACGTGTAAATCATGTACGCCAGGTTCTCCCCCCGCACTCCACTCGCAAAATCTTCTCCACTCTCTGCCTCAATCTTCTTTTTCTCTCCAGCATCGTCCAGCCGCACTACTTCCACTCCCCCACCCACGACACTCTCCGGCAGTCTGGACAACACTCCCCTCTCGCTCACCAGCACCCCCACTCCCGCATCTTCCACCATGTACCGCAACCGCTCCTTCGGATACTCCACATCCAAAGGCACGTACGCTCCTCCCGCCTTCAAGATCCCCAATATCCCCACCACCATCTCCACCGACCGCTCCATCGCGATCCCTACCAAAACCTCCGGCCCCACTCCCTTCTTCCTCAGATACCTCCCCAGCTGGTTCGCTCTCCGGTTCAACTCCCCATAACTGATCCCTTCCCCTTCGCACACCACCGCTATCCGCTCCGCATGATTCCTCGCCTGCCTCTCAATCAGTTCATGGATGCATACATCTTTGTCTGCATACTCCTTCTCCTCCCCTCGACTCCTCGCCAGCACCTCCAACCGCTCTCCCTCACTCATCAGCGGCAAACGCCACACCTTCTCTTCCGGATTCTTCACCCCTCCGTCCAGCAACCGCTCGTAGTGCCGCATCATCCGCGCCACCGTCTCTTCGTCAAACAAGTCCCGGCTGTAGATGCACCGCACCACCACCTGCTCTCCCATCTCCCACACATGCACTTCCAGATCGAACCTCGTCGTCGGCACTTCTCCGCCCAGGATCGTCATCCCCGCCGGCAGCTGCATCCCCTTCCACGGCGCGTTCTGCACCGTCAGCATCACCTGCACCAATGGATTCCGGCTCATGCTCCGCTCCGGCTGCAGCTCCTCCACCAGCTTCTCGAACGGCAGGTCCTGATGCCCGTACGCTCCCACCGCTACCCCCTTCACCCGCCTCACCAGCTCCCCAAAACTCTCCTCCCCGCTCACTTCCGTCCGCATCACCAAAGTGTTCACAAAAAAACCGATCAGCCCTTCCGTCTCCTCCCGGTTCCGGTTCGCTATCGCCGTCCCTACACTGATCTCTTTCTGCCCCGTATACCTCCCCAGCAGCGCCTGGAATCCCGCCAGCGCCACCATGAACAACGTCCCACCTTCTCGCTGACTCAGCTTCCGGATCCCTTCACTCAACTCCTGGCTCAACACCACCACCCGCTCCCCTCCCCGATAACTCTGCTCCGCCGGCCGCACCCGGTCCGTCGGCAGCTGCAGCATCTCCATCCCCTCCAGCTGCTCCCGCCAGTAACTCAACTGCTCTTCCAGCACCTCCCCCTGCAGCCACTCCCGCTGCCACTCCGCAAAGTCTCCGTACTGAATCCCCAACTCCTCCAGCTTCACCCCGCTCCCGCTCGCATACCCCTCGTACAACTCTCCCAGCTCCCGCAACAAGATCCCCAGCGACCACCCGTCACTCACAATGTGGTGCATCGTCACCATCAGCACATACCCTGCCTCGCCTGCCACTCGCAGCAGCCGCACCCGCAACGGTCCCGCGCTCAAATCAAACGGCCGCTCCGCCTCTCCACGGCACACCCGCTCCGCTTCCTCCCTCCCATCTACTTCCTCCACCACCAGCTGCAGCTTCACTTCCTCCTCGATCACCTGCTCCGGCTTCCCCTCCACGCTCACGATCCGCGTCCGCAGCACCTCATGCCGCCGCACGATCTCCCGCAAACTCTTCTCCACCGCTCCCACATCCACGCCCGCTCCCAGTCCTATCGCCAGCGGACAGTTGTAGTACGCGTTCTCCGGCTGCAGCTGGTTCAGAAACCACAACCGCTGCTGCGCATACGACAACTCCAGCTTCTTCCCTTCTTCCCGCTTCCTCTTCCCGATCCGCGCTACCTTCTGCCCTGTTCCTGCCTCCTCTTCTTCCGCACGGCCGCGCTCGATCTCTGCCGCCAGCTCCGCCACCGTCGCCTGCTCGAACAGCTTCCGCAACGGCAACTCCACCCGCAACCCTTCCCGGATCCTTGACACCACCTGGGTGGCCAGCAGCGAATGCCCGCCCAGATCGAAAAAGTTGTCGTGCACTCCCACCCGCTCCAACCCCAACACCTCTCCCCAGATCTCCGCCAGCTTCTTCTCCGTCTCCGTCCTCGGTTCCTCGTACCCGCTCTCCAGCTCCGGCCTCTGCCCCTCCGGCTCCGGCAACCCTCTCCGGTCCACCTTCCCGTTCGCCGTCAACGGCAACTCCTCCAACACCACCCACACCCCGGGTACCATGTACTCCGGCAAACGCTCTCCCAGATATCGACGCAGCTCCGGGATCAGCTCCCGCTTCACCTTCCGCCGCATCGGATCATTCCCGTACTCCCGCCACGCCTTCCCCGGCGTCTCTTTCCCTTCCGGAAAATCCCACACCCGGCTCTCGGCTCTCGTCCCTTCTCCGCTTTCTTCTTCATCCCCACTCCGCCGCCATATCAGTACGTCATAGCTCCCATCCTCCCCGTGCCGTCCCCACCCAATCTTCACCCCGTACGGCATCTCCTTCTCCAACTCCAACAACTCCTCCACTTCCACTCCCTGCTTCCCCATCCGCCCCAACTGTCCCCGCAACTCTCCCACCGTCTTTGATCCTTCGTCCTCGTCTCCCTCCAACAGCTCCGCCGCCTTCACCCACTCCCACACCCGCCCGTTCCCCATATTCACAAAACCCACCACCTCCGGCTCCTTCTCCTCCAGCAGCCGCCGCAGCCCCTCCACCGTCATCCCTTCTCGCTGCCAGTCTCTCCACTCCACTGCCACTTCAGTTCCTGGTTCTGTTCTGCCTGGTTCTGTTCTGCCTGGTTCTGCTCCGCCACTACGCTCTTCGCCCCGCACCTGCAGCATCACCTGATACCGGTACTGCGTCAGTTCGTTCTGCGCTCGCCCCCGCTTCGGCCTCACTTCCACCCGCTCTATCTCTTCCCACTCCCCCTTCAACCCACGGAAAAATCCCGGATCAATCACCAACTCCTCTTCGTTCCTCATCTCCATCTGCACCCGCTGCCGCAACTGCTTCACCGTCATCGTCCCCGCTGCCCGGTACATCTGCACTCCCGTGTGAAACGTCTTCAGCAACGGCAGACTCCGCACATCTCCCACAAAAATCCGTCCGCCCGGCGCCAGCCGCTCCACCGCCTGCCGCAGCACTCCCCCCAGATACTCCATCCCCGGAAAGTACTGCACCACCGAGTTCAGAATGATCACGTCGAACTTCTCCCCCTCCATCCCCACAAAGTTGTCCGCGGTCCGCTCCAACAACTTCACCTGCTCCCCACCGCCCTCCATCCCCTTCACATGCTCCCGCACATACTCAAGCACCACCGGCGAAAAGTCCGTCCCCCAGTACGCCTCACACTTCGGCGCGATCCGGAACAGCAGCATCCCCGTCCCACATCCAATCTCCAACACCCTCTTCGGCTGGTACGACAGGATCTCTCCCACCGTGTCCTCCAGCCACTCCCCCATCTGCTCCGCCCCGATCCCTTCTCCCGTATAACTGCTCTTCCAGCCCGTGATGTTGAACGTCGCGTCCTCGCCAACCTCTTCCTGCACTCCCTTCCCGTACGTCTCCTCGTACAACTCCTTCCACTGCTCTACCTGCTCCCTCCCTTCCTCCTGCTGCGGACGGCTCCCTTCTCCCCGATATCCCGCCTCCATCGCCACATATCCCACCAACTGCTTCTCACCACCACCTTCACCCTGCTGCTCCCGCGCCACCACCGCACAGCCCCGCACTCCAGGATGCTCACTCAACACCTGCTCAATCTCTCCCAGCTCAATCCGGTATCCGCGAATCTTCACCTGCTGATCCGCTCTCCCCATAAACTCCAGATTCCCGTCCCGCCGGTACCGCACCAGATCTCCCGTCCGATACAGCCTTCCCTCCCCGTACGGATTCTTCACGAACTTCTCCGCCGTCAACTCCGCCTGCTTCCAGTACCCCCGCGCCAGCCCGTCTCCTCCCACATACAACTCCCCCACCACTCCCACCGGCACCGCCTCCATCTCCCCGTCCAACACATAAACCTGCGTGTTCGCAATCGCTCGCCCGATCGGCACGCTGCTCCCTACTTCCGCCTCATCCTTCATCCGGTAGCACGTCGTGAACGTCGTATTCTCCGTCGGCCCGTACCCGTTGATCACCTCGCACCCCGGCAACTCCCGCAGCACCCGGCTCACATGCCCCGGCGACAACACATCCCCTCCCGCCAGCAACTGCCGTATCCCTCGCAACCCTTCCACATGCTCGTCCACCATCATGTGAAACAACCCCGCCGTCAGCCACAACGTGTTCACTCCGTTCTCTGCCAACACCTTCCCCAGCTCTTCCAGACTCGGCGTCTCCGGCGGATACACCACCAACCGCCCCCCATTCAGCAACGCTCCCCAGATCTCAAACGTCGACGCATCAAACGAGATCGGCGCCAACTGCAGAATCACCTGCTCCCTTCCCAACTCCGCGTAGTGATTGTTCCGCACCAGCCGCACCACCGCCCGTTGCGGCACCCCAATCCCTTTCGGAATCCCCGTCGACCCCGACGTGTACATCACATACGCCAGACTCTCCGCTCCCGCTCCACTCTCCAGATCCTCTCCACTCTCTTCTCCAATCTTCTTTCGCTCCTTCTCTTCATCCACACACACCACGTCCACTCCGTCTCCACACTCCGGCAGACTCCCCCCCAGCCTCTGCTGGCTCAGCACCACCCTCACTCCCGTATCCCCCAGCATGTACCGCAACCGCTCCTTCGGATACTCCACATCCAAAGGCACGTACGCCCCTCCCGCCTTCAATATCCCGAGGATGCCTACCACCATCTCCACCGACCGCTCCATCGCAATCCCTACCAAAACCTCCGGCCCTACTCCCTTCTTCCGCAGATACCTCCCCAACTGGTTCGCTCTCCGGTTCAGTTCTCCATAACTGATCGCTTCTCCTCCGCACATCACCGCGATCTTCTCTGCACTTTCCTTCGCCTGCTCCTCGAATACTTCCGCCACGTTGCTGTCCCGCTCATACTCCCGCTTCGTCTGGTTCCACTCCACCAGCACCTGTTCCCGCTCTCCCTCGCTCATCAGCGGCAGCCGCGTGATCTTCTCCTCCGGATTCCTCACCCCAGCTTCCAGCACCCGCTCATAGTGCCGCATCATCCTCGCCACCGTCTCTGCCTCAAACAGATCCCGGCTGTAGATGAATCGCACCACCACCTGCTCCCCCACCTCCCACACATGCACTTCCATGTCGAACCGTGTCGTCGGCACTTCCATCGTCACCAGGCTCAGCCCCGGCAAACGAATCTCCGGTATCGGCGCGTTCTGCACCACGAACATCACCTGCACCAAAGGATTCCAGCTCATGCTCCGCTCCGGCTGCAGCTCCTCCACCAGCTTCTCGAACGGCAGATCCTGATGCCCGTACGCTCCCAGCGCCACTGCCTTCACCCGCCTCACCAGCTCCCCAAAACTCGGCTCCCCGCTCACATCCGTCCGCATCACCAGCGTGTTCACAAAAAAACCAATCAATCCCTCCGTCTCCTCCCGGTTCCGGTTCGCGATCGCCGTCGCGACGCTGATCTCTTCCTGCCTCGTATACCTCTTCAGCAGCGCCTGAAACCCCGCCAGCGCCACCATGAACAACGTCCCGCCCTCCCGCTGGCTCAGTTTCTTCAAACCACTGCTCAACTCCTTGCTCAGCACCACCACCCGTTCGCCGCCCCTGTAACTCTGCTCCGCCGGCCGCACCCGGTCCGTCGGCAGCTGCAGCATCTCCATCCCCTCCAGCTGCTCCCGCCAGTACTTCAGCTGCTCTTCCAGCACCTCACCCTGCAGCCACTCCCGCTGCCACTCCGCAAAATCTCCATACTGGATCGCCAACTCTCCCAGATCTACTTCCTTCCCACTCACATACCCTTCATACAATCTCCCCAGCTCGCCCAGAAACACTCCCCACGACCACCCATCACTCACAATGTGGTGCATCGTCAGCAACAGCACATGCTCATCGTCTGTAACCCGCAGCAGCCGCACCCGCAGCAGCCGCCCCCGGCTCAGATCGAACGGCCGCAGCGCCTCTTCCCGGCACATCCGCTCCGCTTCCTCTTGTCCGCTTACTTCCTCCACCACCAGCCGGATCTTCACTTCCTCCTCGATCACCTGCTCCGGCTTCCCCTCCACGCTCACAATCCGCGTCCGCAGCACCTCATGCCGCCGCACGATCTCTTCTACCCCTCGCTCCAGCGCCCACACCTCCACCCGCCCACGCAACCGCAACGCCAGCGGACAGTTGTAAAACGCATTCTCCGGCTGCAGCTGGTTCAAAAACCACAACCGCGCCTGCGCATATGACAACTCCCCACAACCTGCGCGTTGTCTTTTCGGAATAGGCGCTCTTTCGGAATTCTTGCGCTTGCCCTCGTTCACCAACAATTCAAAGAGGGCACGGCGCTTTTCCGATAACGTATTGATCCGTGCAGTGGCATTCATGAGTGGATTACCCTGGCCTCGATATGAAGAGCCGTACGCCTGCGCTCGCGCACCAACAGAAAAAGGATCGTCTCGCCAGCGCTTTTAGCAAGATTGTGAATTTTTCGATCGATTGACAACAGAGGGTTAAACGAAGTAACTCAAGTTCATTGAAATCAGGATATTTCTCTGGAATTTCCGCTACAGCGGCGGCATGGCGCTAGGCGGAGTGTAATGCGCGCATTCTTTTCAGAAGTTCCATTTCCACTTCCGCGTCGTCCAGATCTTCGACGCGACGCAGGATGCTCGCGACTCGCTGTTCCTCCGCTTCTTCACGCTGCTGGATGTGCGACGTGGCTGCATCTGCAAATTCAGCGATTGTCGGCAGTTCAAACATTGTCTGAAGCGGCAGCGTAATTCCTAGTGCGTCTCGCATCCTTGACACCACCTGGGTGGCCAGCAGCGAATGCCCGCCCAGATCGAAAAAGTTGTCGTGCACTCCCACCCGCTCCAACCCCAACACCTCTCCCCAGATCTCCGCCAGCTTCTTCTCCGTCTCCGTCCTCGGTTCCTCGTACCCGCTCTCCAGCTCCGGCCTCTGCCCCTCCGGCTCCGGCAACCCTCTCCGGTCCACCTTCCCGTTCGCCGTCAACGGCAACTCCTCCAACACCACCCACACCCCGGGTACCATGTACTCCGGCAAACGCTCTCCCAGATATCGACGCAGCTCCGGGATCAGCTCCCGCTTCACCTTCCGCCGCATCGGATCATTCCCGTACTCCCGCCACGCCTTCCCCGGCGTCTCTTTCCCTTCCGGAAAATCCCACACCCGGCTCTCGGCTCTCGTCCCTTCTCCGCTTTCTTCTTCATCCCCACTCCGCCGCCATATCAGTACGTCATAGCTCCCATCCTCCCCGTGCCGTCCCCACCCAATCTTCACCCCGTACGGCATCTCCTTCTCCAACTCCAACAACTCCTCCACTTCCACTCCCTGCTTCCCCATCCGCCCCAACTGTCCCCGCAACTCTCCCACCGTCTTTGATCCTTCGTCCTCGTCTCCCTCCAACAGCTCCGCCGCCTTCACCCACTCCCACACCCGCCCGTTCCCCATATTCACAAAACCCACCACCTCCGGCTCCTTCTCCTCCAGCAGCCGCCGCAGCCCCTCCACCGTCATCCCTTCTCGCTGCCAGTCTCTCCACTCCACTGCCACTTCAGTTCCTGGTTCTGTTCTGCCTGGTTCTGTTCTGCCTGGTTCTGCTCCGCCACTACGCTCTTCGCCCCGCACCTGCAGCATCACCTGATACCGGTACTGCGTCAGTTCGTTCTGCGCTCGCCCCCGCTTCGGCCTCACTTCCACCCGCTCTATCTCTTCCCACTCCCCCTTCAACCCACGGAAAAATCCCGGATCAATCACCAACTCCTCTTCGTTCCTCATCTCCATCTGCACCCGCTGCCGCAACTGCTTCACCGTCATCGTCCCCGCTGCCCGGTACATCTGCACTCCCGTGTGAAACGTCTTCAGCAACGGCAGACTCCGCACATCTCCCACAAAAATCCGTCCGCCCGGCGCCAGCCGCTCCACCGCCTGCCGCAGCACTCCCCCCAGATACTCCATCCCCGGAAAGTACTGCACCACCGAGTTCAGAATGATCACGTCGAACTTCTCCCCCTCCATCCCCACAAAGTTGTCCGCGGTCCGCTCCAACAACTTCACCTGCTCCCCACCGCCCTCCATCCCCTTCACATGCTCCCGCACATACTCAAGCACCACCGGCGAAAAGTCCGTCCCCCAGTACGCCTCACACTTCGGCGCGATCCGGAACAGCAGCATCCCCGTCCCACATCCAATCTCCAACACCCTCTTCGGCTGGTACGACAGGATCTCTCCCACCGTGTCCTCCAGCCACTCCCCCATCTGCTCCGCCCCGATCCCTTCTCCCGTATAACTGCTCTTCCAGCCCGTGATGTTGAACGTCGCGTCCTCGCCAACCTCTTCCTGCACTCCCTTCCCGTACGTCTCCTCGTACAACTCCTTCCACTGCTCTACCTGCTCCCTCCCTTCCTCCTGCTGCGGACGGCTCCCTTCTCCCCGATATCCCGCCTCCATCGCCACATATCCCACCAACTGCTTCTCACCACCACCTTCACCCTGCTGCTCCCGCGCCACCACCGCACAGCCCCGCACTCCAGGATGCTCACTCAACACCTGCTCAATCTCTCCCAGCTCAATCCGGTATCCGCGAATCTTCACCTGCTGATCCGCTCTCCCCATAAACTCCAGATTCCCGTCCCGCCGGTACCGCACCAGATCTCCCGTCCGATACAGCCTTCCCTCCCCGTACGGATTCTTCACGAACTTCTCCGCCGTCAACTCCGCCTGCTTCCAGTACCCCCGCGCCAGCCCGTCTCCTCCCACATACAACTCCCCCACCACTCCCACCGGCACCGCCTCCATCTCCCCGTCCAACACATAAACCTGCGTGTTCGCAATCGCTCGCCCGATCGGCACGCTGCTCCCTACTTCCGCCTCATCCTTCATCCGGTAGCACGTCGTGAACGTCGTATTCTCCGTCGGCCCGTACCCGTTGATCACCTCGCACCCCGGCAACTCCCGCAGCACCCGGCTCACATGCCCCGGCGACAACACATCCCCTCCCGCCAGCAACTGCCGTATCCCTCGCAACCCTTCCACATGCTCGTCCACCATCATGTGAAACAACCCCGCCGTCAGCCACAACGTGTTCACTCCGTTCTCTGCCAACACCTTCCCCAGCTCTTCCAGACTCGGCGTCTCCGGCGGATACACCACCAACCGCCCCCCATTCAGCAACGCTCCCCAGATCTCAAACGTCGACGCATCAAACGAGATCGGCGCCAACTGCAGAATCACCTGCTCCCTTCCCAACTCCGCGTAGTGATTGTTCCGCACCAGCCGCACCACCGCCCGTTGCGGCACCCCAATCCCTTTCGGAATCCCCGTCGACCCCGACGTGTACATCACATACGCCAGACTCTCCGCTCCCGCTCCACTCTCCAGATCCTCTCCACTCTCTTCTCCAATCTTCTTTCGCTCCTTCTCTTCATCCACACACACCACGTCCACTCCGTCTCCACACTCCGGCAGACTCCCCCCCAGCCTCTGCTGGCTCAGCACCACCCTCACTCCCGTATCCCCCAGCATGTACCGCAACCGCTCCTTCGGATACTCCACATCCAAAGGCACGTACGCCCCTCCCGCCTTCAATATCCCGAGGATGCCTACCACCATCTCCACCGACCGCTCCATCGCAATCCCTACCAAAACCTCCGGCCCTACTCCCTTCTTCCGCAGATACCTCCCCAACTGGTTCGCTCTCCGGTTCAGTTCTCCATAACTGATCGCTTCTCCTCCGCACATCACCGCGATCTTCTCTGCACTTTCCTTCGCCTGCTCCTCGAATACTTCCGCCACGTTGCTGTCCCGCTCATACTCCCGCTTCGTCTGGTTCCACTCCACCAGCACCTGTTCCCGCTCTCCCTCGCTCATCAGCGGCAGCCGCGTGATCTTCTCCTCCGGATTCCTCACCCCAGCTTCCAGCACCCGCTCATAGTGCCGCATCATCCTCGCCACCGTCTCTGCCTCAAACAGATCCCGGCTGTAGATGAATCGCACCACCACCTGCTCCCCCACCTCCCACACATGCACTTCCATGTCGAACCGTGTCGTCGGCACTTCCATCGTCACCAGGCTCAGCCCCGGCAAACGAATCTCCGGTATCGGCGCGTTCTGCACCACGAACATCACCTGCACCAAAGGATTCCAGCTCATGCTCCGCTCCGGCTGCAGCTCCTCCACCAGCTTCTCGAACGGCAGATCCTGATGCCCGTACGCTCCCAGCGCCACTGCCTTCACCCGCCTCACCAGCTCCCCAAAACTCGGCTCCCCGCTCACATCCGTCCGCATCACCAGCGTGTTCACAAAAAAACCAATCAATCCCTCCGTCTCCTCCCGGTTCCGGTTCGCGATCGCCGTCGCGACGCTGATCTCTTCCTGCCTCGTATACCTCTTCAGCAGCGCCTGAAACCCCGCCAGCGCCACCATGAACAACGTCCCGCCCTCCCGCTGGCTCAGTTTCTTCAAACCACTGCTCAACTCCTTGCTCAGCACCACCACCCGTTCGCCGCCCCTGTAACTCTGCTCCGCCGGCCGCACCCGGTCCGTCGGCAGCTGCAGCATCTCCATCCCCTCCAGCTGCTCCCGCCAGTACTTCAGCTGCTCTTCCAGCACCTCACCCTGCAGCCACTCCCGCTGCCACTCCGCAAAATCTCCATACTGGATCGCCAACTCTCCCAGATCTACTTCCTTCCCACTCACATACCCTTCATACAATCTCCCCAGCTCGCCCAGAAACACTCCCCACGACCACCCATCACTCACAATGTGGTGCATCGTCAGCAACAGCACATGCTCATCGTCTGTAACCCGCAGCAGCCGCACCCGCAGCAGCCGCCCCCGGCTCAGATCGAACGGCCGCAGCGCCTCTTCCCGGCACATCCGCTCCGCTTCCTCTTGTCCGCTTACTTCCTCCACCACCAGCCGGATCTTCACTTCCTCCTCGATCACCTGCTCCGGCTTCCCCTCCACGCTCACAATCCGCGTCCGCAGCACCTCATGCCGCCGCACGATCTCTTCTACCCCTCGCTCCAGCGCCCACACCTCCACCCGCCCACGCAACCGCAACGCCAGCGGACAGTTGTAAAACGCATTCTCCGGCTGCAGCTGGTTCAAAAACCACAACCGCGCCTGCGCATATGACAACTCCCCACAACCTGCGCCGGCACGACGCGGAATCGAGAGACTCGATATGGCCTGCGCCTGCGCATTCTTCCGCTTCAGTTCAAGAAGGGCACGTTTCGTGGGCGAGAGCGCGGTCGCGCGCTCATCGAGCGATACGTTCACTTGCGGTATCGACGAAGACGTGGTCAATATTTGTCGTGGCTCGCTAGACATGGTCTGGATGCCTGAACTTCCGCTGTGCTGTTAGTTTTTCTGGCAAGACTTCTGGATCGTTTCTATTTCGCACGTCAGGAATTACGACTCGCTCGACAGAGCGACTGGGTTTTGCTCCCGACGGTTATTGGACCGAGCCGGCTCGCAATTCTTCCTCTAACAATCGCTTCGCCTCTGATTCGGACAGTTGCTCAAGTTCGTGTAATTCTGCCAACTCTGTGGCTAACAAAGCGAGTCGGTTTCCAGTTTCAATTTCACTAATGGCGCTTGCCTGCTCGGCTATGGTCGGGGCCTCGAAGAAACGGCGCAAAGGAAGTTCGATCTGTAAGGTCTTGCGAGTCCGGGAAATTATTTGGGTGGCGAGCATCGATTGTCCGCCCAGGTCGAAGAAATTGTCGCGCACTCCCACCTTCTCCACTCCCAGCACCTGCGCCCAGATCTCCGCCAGCTTCTTCTCCACTTCCGTCCCCGCCTCTTCATACCCCACCTCCAGCTCCGGCCTCTCCCCTCCCGGCTCCGGCAACCCTTTCCGGTCCAGCTTCCCGTTCGCCGTCACCGGCAACTTCTCCATCTCCACCCACACCCCAGGCACCATGTACTCCGGCAACCGCTCCTTCAAGTACCTCCGCAACTCTCCCACCTTCACTCCTCCGCCCAACACCACATACCCCACCAACCGCTTCTCTCCGCCTGCTCCCGCTCCTGCTCCTCTTACTTCCCGCACCACCACCGCCGCTGCCCGCACTCCCGCATGCTCCTGCAGCACCGCCTCAATCTCTCCCAATTCGATCCGGTACCCCCGCACCTTCACCTGCTCGTCCCGCCTCCCCTGATACTCAATCACTCCCTCCCCCACATATCTCCCCACATCCCCCGTCCGGTACAACTTCCCCTCTCCATACGGATTCCCAACGAATCTCTCCTTCGTCAACTCCTCCCGCTTCCAGTACCCCCTCCCTACCTGCACGCCCCCGATGTACAACTCCCCACTCACCCCCTCCGCCACCACCTCTTGCTTCTCGTCCAGCACATACATCTGCACGTTCGCAATCGCTCGCCCGATCGGCACTACTCCGCCACCCACTCCACGCTCACACTCCCACCACGTCACGTCGATCCCCGCTTCCGTCGGTCCGTACAGGTTGTATAACTTCGCTCCTCCATCCCCCGCTCTTCCCATCCGCTCGTAAAACCGCTCCTGCAACTCCCACCCCAGCGCTTCCCCACTGCTCATCACCCGCTTCACACTTCTACACTTCTCCTCCAGCCCCTCTTCCTGCAGAAACGCCTGCAGCATCGACGGCACAAAGTGCAGCGTCGTCACTTGCTCCCTCGCAATCACCTCCGCCAGATATCCGCTGTCCCTATGTCCTCCCGGCTTCGCCATCACCAGCCGCGCTCCCACCATCACCGCCCACAACAACTCCCACACCGATACATCAAAACTGATCGGCGTCTTCTGCAACACCACATCCTCTGCTCCCAGCCCGAACCGCTCCTGCATCCACAACAACCGGTTCGTCAGCCCGCGATGCTCGTTCATCGCTCCCTTCGGCTTCCCCGTCGATCCCGACGTGTAAATCATGTACGCCAGGTTCTCCCCCCGCACTCCACTCGCAAAATCTTCTCCACTCTCTGCCTCAATCTTCTTTTTCTCTCCAGCATCGTCCAGCCGCACTACTTCCACTCCCCCTCCCACGACACTCTCCGGCAGTCTGGACAACACTCCCCTCTCGCTCACCAGCACCCCCACTCCCGCATCCTCCACCATGTACCGCAACCGCTCCTTCGGATACTCCACATCCAAAGGCACGTACGCTCCTCCCGCCTTCAGAATCCCCAATATCCCCACCACCATCTCCACCGACCGCTCCATCGCGATCCCCACCAAAACCTCCGGCCCTACTCCCTTCTTCCGCAGATACCTCCCCAGCTGGTTCGCTCTCCGGTTCAACTCCCCGTAACTGATCCCTTCCCCCTCGCACACCACCGCTACCCGCTCCGGCGCCTTCCTCGCCTGCCTCTCAATCAGTTCATGAGTGCATACATCTTTGTCTGCATACTCCTTCTCCTCCCCTCGACTCCTCGCCAGCACCTCCAACCGCTCTCCCTCACTCATCAGCGGCAAACGTGAGATCGCTTCCTCCGCATGCTCCACCATCCCGTCCAGCACTACCGCCAACTGCCGCAACACCCGCTCCATCACCTCATCCGCAAACCGACTCCGCTCGTATGTCAGCCGGAAACTCGCTCCTTCTCCCACCATCGCGATCAGGTTCAGCGGATAGTTCGTCCGCTCCTCCGCCTCCACTCCCACTACCTTCAACCCCGCATCGCCACCCTTCGACCGCTCCACCGGATAGTTCTCAAACACCACAATGCTCTCAAACAGCGGCTGCCCCCGCGGCACCTCACTCCAACTCTGCACCTCCACCAGCGGCGCGTACTCGTACTGCCTCATCTCCACCTGCTCGGCCTGCAACCGCCGCAGCCACTCCACTACCTTCTCTTCGACTCCCGTCTGCATCTCCATCCGCATCCGCACCGGCAGCGTGTTGATGAACACTCCCACCATCCCCTCCACTCCCGCCAACTCCCCGGGACGCCCCGCCACCGTCGCTCCAAACACCACATCCTTCTCCCCTCCGCTGTAGCGGCTCAGCAACAATCCCCACCCCGCCTGCACCAGCGTGTTCACCGTCAGCCGCTGCTCCCGCGCAAATCTCTGGATCTTCTCCCATCGCTCGCCAGTGATCGCCAACTCCCGCTGCCCGTATCCTTCTCCACTCCTCACCGTCCGGCTCATTCCCAGCCGCGTCGGCCCTTCCACCCCCTGCAGCGCT
>Ga0209168_10002024_pt1 | contig 15138 bp, 8 predicted proteins | sample Coa_R1_FD_187156 | JGI IMG/M metagenome (GOLD analysis project Ga0209168, IMG submission 187156) | Surface soil microbial communities from Centralia Pennsylvania, which are recovering from an underground coalmine fire - Coalmine... | ecosystem: Environmental > Terrestrial > Soil > Unclassified ... | reverse complement strand
ATATTCTGCCGCCACTACAGCCAAGGCCACTCCGCTTGCCAGTACTCCCGCCGCATACCGCTTTCGTAAAAAGAAGACCGTTGCTGCCGTTACCGAACCTGCGATCGCTACTTTCTTCCAACTCTCCATGTTTCCCAACCTCTCTGCTACCGAAATTGTACAAGGCCGCTCTGCTTCAGAACGCATCTCTCCGATGCGCGATCTCTCCACAACGTTGTCGAGCACCACTCTCGCGACCGTTCCGCCAAAATCCGGCTCACTCCTTTATACTTCTCCATTCTCCTGGAGGCTTCATGTTACGCAGCTTTCGCTCCGTCGCCATCCTCGCTGTCTTGGTGATCCTCACATTGCCATTGCGGTGCGTGGCTCAAACCAATCCCCGCGCCCGCGACCTCGGCGTGCCTTTTGACGGCGTCCCCGGCGCCAATAACGCCATCACGGACATAAAAGGCGTCGAGGTCGGCCAAACCACAATCATCTCCGGAGAAGGCAAACTGGTTGTGGGCAAAGGGCCGGTTCGCACAGGCGTCACGGCCATTCTTCCCCGTGGAAAGTCCAACAATGATGCCGTCTTCGCCGGCTGGTTCACGCTCAACGGCAATGGCGAAATGACAGGCACCACCTGGGTCGACGACTCCGGCTTTCTCAACGGACCAGTCCTGATCACCAACACCCATAGCGTGGGAGTAGTCCGTGATGCCGTGATCGCGTGGAAGGTGAAGCACGATACGCCGGATATGGAAGGCTACTGGTGGTCGCTGCCCGTGGTTGCCGAAACCTGGGATGGCTGGCTCAACGACATTAACGGTTTCCACGTTCATCCCCAGGACGCGTGGCACGCACTCGACACCGCGCACACAGGGGCCGTCGAAGAAGGCAACGTTGGCGGCGGCACCGGCATGATTTGCAATGAGTTCAAAGGCGGCATCGGAACATCGTCCCGCGTGCTTTCCGCGAAAGCTGGCGGGTACACCGTCGGCGTCCTTGTGCAATGCAACTACGGACGGCGCGACCAACTTCGAATCGCCGGCGTACCGGTAGGCAAGGAAATTCCGGAGAAACCTGCGTATGGGCAAGATGAAACCGCGAGTTCTCCGGTCAAAAACAGTCCGACCGGAACAAAGACGATCGAACCAGCAATCGACACAAAAATCGAGCCACAGATCGCCGGCAGAGATGTCGGATCTATCATCGTTGTGGTTGCCACCGACGCGCCCCTCATCCCCACACAGCTCAAGCGCGTCGCTAAGAAGGTTTCGCTTGGCCTCGGACGTGATGGCAGCTACTCCGGCGACGGCTCAGGAGACATTTTCATCGCCTTCTCCACGGCCAATCCCGGCGCAGTCGGTAGCAAGGGCCTGCACCAACTCACTATGCTGCCCAACGACTCACTCGATCCTATTTTTCTGGCGACAGTCCAGGCAACCGAAGAAGCCGTTGTGAATGCGATGGTGGCCGCCAGAACGATGACCGGTCTCGACGACCACGAGGTCATTGCCCTACCGCACGACCGCTTGCGCGAAGTTTTGAAGAAATACAACCGGCTAACGAAATGATGCGGACAGGGCAGGAATTCCTTCTTTCACCGCAAAGGGTTACCCAATCCTAATGCTCCATTACCTTCGGTGCCCCACCGCCGTTCCTTTTAATTCCCGCGCAACCGGCTACACTCAAACTATGGACCGCTTCTACAGCATCGAGCGCGTTAAAGGCGGAATGAAGTTCAAATGCACGCACTGCTCGCACCACGTGAGCACACTCGACTTCGACCCGCACAACGGCAATGTGCGCACGCAAGCCGCAGCCGCGATCAACCGCCACGCTGCGAAGGTTCACCACGAGCCGCTTCTGTTTTCCTCGCTCGATTTCCAGCCAGGCACGTGTCGAACCGGATCGAACTAAACAACAGCCTGATCCGTAATCTCGAGCCCGCGATCGATGATGGCAAACGCCTCCCGTAGTTGCTCCTCATTAATGCACAGTGGAGGATTGGTGAAGAACGTGTGCCAGCGGACGAACGTATAGAGTCCCTGCTCGCGGAAGAAGCGGCCGAGCGCGACCATTTCGTCGGATGTGCCGTTGAAGGGCGCCATCGGCTGGCGGGTTTTGCGGTTGCGAATGAGTTCGACGATGCCGAACAGGCCAATCGACCGCACTGCGCCGACAGATGGATGTTTGGCTTGCAGTTCGGCGGAAAGTTGCTTCATCACCGCGCCCATTTTTTTCGCGTTCTCGATCAGGCCATCTTCTTCATAAACGCGAATCGTCGCCAGCGCCGCCGCACAGCCCATGGGATGGCTGTTGTAGGTAAGCCCACCGTAGAAAACCTTCTCCTGAAAGTGCTGCGCGATATGATGCCGCATGCCGACCGCGCCAAGCGGAAGATAGCTTGAGGTCAATCCCTTCGCCATGCAGAGCAGGTCGGGAACGATGTGCCAGTGATTAACTGCGAACCATTCGCCAGTACGTCCGAAGCCGGACATCACTTCGTCGGCGATCATGACGATTCCGTATTTATCGCACAGCTTGCGTACGCCTTCGAGATAGCCGTCAGGCGGAATAAGAACTCCGTTCGTGCCCGTAACCGGCTCGAGAATAAATGCGGCAATGGTGTGCGGGCCTTCGAGCTGAATGGTTTCTTCGATCAGAGCAAGAGATGAATCAGCCGAGTCCCATCCGCGCTCGATACCGTGATACGGATCGAGCACATGGACGATGCCCGGAACGCCCGGTTCAGCGGCCCAGCGACGAGGATCTCCGGTAAGCGAGATGGCGCCGGCAGTGGCGCCGTGATATGAACGATAGCGCGCGAGAATTTTGTGACGTCCAGTAAAGAAGCGCGCTATTTTGATCGCGTTTTCGTTGGCATCGGCGCCGCCATTGGTGAAGAAAAAGGCATCGATGTCGCCGGGAGTAATTTCATTCAGTTTTTCGCCGAGCCGGGCTCGGGGTTCGGTCGCCATGAACGGATTCGCATAGGCAAGCGTTTCGACTTGCTCTTTGATGGCCGAGATAACACGCTCATCGCCGTGTCCAATGTTGACGGACATGAGCTGGCTGTTGAAGTCGATGAAGCGCCTGCCCTCGGGCGTATAGAAATAAATTCCCTTAGCTCGAGCGACGGGAATGGGATCGACCTTGGACTGGGCGGACCATTCGTAGAGTGTGTGCTTGCGGGAGAGATCGACGATTTCTTTGCCGGACATGGCGGGAGTGGTAATTGTTGTGGTCATAGGTTCATTCCTGCGTTCATTTCACAGCGTTACAGTTTGCTGGACTCTGCTGCAGCACCTGATGTATGATGCGTGATGACTGATGATTGATGCGACATATGCGCACTACGCTCGCAATCGACGATGATGTCCTAAGTGCCGCTAAAGAAATGGCCGCGATCGAGAATAAATCCATTGGCGAAGTCATTTCTTCGTTGGCCAGACGGGCGCTTTCTCCGGCGGAAACAAAGGCTAAAACGCGAAATGGAGTGCCTCTTCTGAAACTGCGCAAGGGCGCACCCCGCGTCACTTCGGAACTTGTGCATCGGCTTCGCGAGGAGTTGCGGTGAGCCGATTTCTTCTGGATGTGAACGTCCTGATCGCTCTGATTGACCCTGCTCATGTGCTTCACGATCGGGCTCATGCGTGGTTTCAGGCGAAAGGGCACCGCGCGTGGGCAACATGTCCGCTCACTGAGAACGGTGTTCTGCGTATCGTCGGTCATCCTCGATATCCGAGCTCTCCAGGTTCTCCGGCAGCCGTGGCCGAGTTGCTGATTTCGTTCACCAAATTGCCAGGACACGCTTTCTGGCCAGACGACATATCTTTGCTCGACAGAAAGTGCGTAAATCAGGCGCGGCTTCTAGATTCAGCTCACGTTACCGATAGCTATCTGCTGGCACTAGCTCACGCGAACAAGGGACAACTGGCCACATTCGATCAGCACATTCCCGCCGAGCCGGTGATCTGCGGTACGAATGCGCTTCATCTGATTCAATAAACACATTTTCCAATGCCAAAGTCTCTCCTTGCTGGGCACAGACGCTCACGGGATTCCGCCAGCCATGCTGTTTCACTTCCAATCTGGGAAGTTACGCGCAGATATCGCCGCTACTCCATTTACTATCAGAAGGGCGACGATGCTGGTAATAAACGACTCCCACGACAGTGTGAGACGGCCAGCAATCGCTAGTGCTATTAGACACCCCGCATTAAAGAGAATGAACCATTGCTTCCTGGTCACGACCTCATGCAGTTTCTTCATGCCGTCACAACTTAGATCCGGCTAAGCCCGTTGTTGGTGTTCCCTGTGGCTCTGCGCTGAACAAACTTGTTGACGCTAGAATTTTCGGCTGTGCTCTTTGGCCCAGCGTTCGACGACAACTTTTTTGTCGGTATAAAACTCGATCGCATCGCGACCCTGGCTGTGGAGATCGCCGAAGAAGCTGTTTTTCCATCCGCTGAAAGGGAAATAGGCCATGGGCGCGGCGACCCCGATGTTGATTCCGATGTTGCCCGCCGGAGCTTCGTAGCGGAAACGGCGCGCAGCGGAGCCGCTCGAGGTGAATAGCGACGCCTGATTGCCGTAGGCGCTGCGTTCAAGGAAGGCGATGGCATCGTCCATATCGTTAGCGTGAACAAGGCTAAGCACCGGACCGAAGATTTCCGTATCGGCGAGATCGCTGGTTGCGGGAACGTTGTCGAGGATCGTCGGCTTCACGAAGTTCCCGGATTCGTGGCGTGAGATTTTCGCATTGCGACCGTCGAGCAGAACTTTCGCGCCTTGCTTCTCACCGAGCCCAATCAGCGATTCGACGCGCTCTTTGCTCTGCGGCGTAATCACGGGGCCCATCTGCACGCCATCTTCAAGTCCGTTGCCGACTTTCAATTTCGACGCCGCATCGGCGATCGAGTCGCGAAACGTCTTCTGCGCTTCTCCGATCGTCACCGCGACGGAAACAGCGAGGCAGCGTTGGCCGGCGCATCCAAAGGCGCTATCACTGATGATCTGCGTAGCCATCGGCATGTCGGCATCGGGAAGGACGATGACGTGGTTCTTAGCCCCGCCCTGGCATTGGGCGCGCTTTCCGTTCGCGGCGGCGCGAGAGTAGACGTACTTTGCAACCGCAGTGGAACCTACGAAGCTGATCGCGCGAACTTTCGGATGATCGAGAAGAGCGTCCACCACGGACTTCCCGCCGTTGATTAGGTTGAACACTCCTTTCGGGATGCCGGTTTTATCAATGAGTTCGCAGGCGTAGCGCATGGTGAGCGGCACGCGCTCCGAAGGCTTGAGCACCAGCGTGTTCCCGGTGGCGATGGCGTAGGGCAGAAACCAGAACGGAATCATGCCGGGAAAATTGAAGGGTGTGATGGCCGCAACCACGCCGAGCGGCTGGCGGATCATGATCTCGTCGATGCCGCGCGCAACGTCTTCGAGGTTGTAACCCTGCATCATCATTGGAATGCCGCAGGCTACTTCGACGTTTTCAATGGCGCGGCGCATCTCGGCTTTGGCTTCGGCGAAGGTCTTGCCGTTTTCCTGCGTGATGATGCGAGCAATCTCATCGATATGATCTTCAAGCAGCATCTTCAGCTTGAACAGGGGCTGGATGCGGTCTTCCGGAGGAGTGCGGCGCCATTCGGGGAATGCAGCGGCAGCGGCCTCCACTGCTCCATTCACTTCCGCGGCGTCGGACAGCGGAACCTGCGCCAAAATTTCGGTAGTGGCGGGATTGATAACGTCGCGCCATTCGGAAGCGCGCGATTCAGTCCATTGACCGTCGATGTAATTCGGCACGCGAGTGATAGGTGGCGCTGCAACCGATGTCATGTTCGATCTTCCTCGTTCAGAATTGCGGGGTCGTTCCGATTATCACACCAACTGTGCCACCGCGCTCTTTCGATCGCAGACGCTGGCGAGGGCCGCTTCGAGCACATCGAGACCTTCGTTCATCTGGGCATCGGTGATGACCAGAGGCATCAGCAGGCGAATCACATTGCCGTATGTCCCCGCCGTAATCAGAATCAATCCATGCTCGTAGCAATACTGCGCGATCTGCTTGGTTTCTTCGTCGGCGGGTTCGCGGGTTGTACGCGAGCGAACCAGTTCCAACGCCTGCATCGCACCAATTCCCCGAACTTCGCCGATCAACTCCCAGCGCTTTTGCCACTGTGTGGTGCGGTTGCGAAAAAGTTCGCCTAGGTGATTGGCGCGAGCACAAAGATTTTCGGATTCGATCACGTCGAGCACGGCCAGCGCAGCCTCGCAAGCGATAGGATTTCCGCCGAAGGTTCCGCCAAGAGTTCCAGCACCGGTCGTGTCCATAATTTCTGCACGGCCGGTCACGGCGGCAAGAGGCAGACCGCCGCTGAGTGACTTGGCCATCGTGATGAGATCGGGCTCCAGGCCCAGGCGTTCGGAGGCAAACAACGCTCCAGTACGAGCGAACCCGGTCTGCACTTCGTCTGCGATTACGAGAATCCCATGTTTACGGCAAATTTCTGTGAGGATCGGGAAAAATTCCGGCGGCGGAGTGATAAATCCGCCCTCACCCATAACCGGTTCAACAATTACGGCGGCTACGGTTTCGGCGGCAACCAGGCGTTTGAACGTGTCTTCAATGTGACGCGCGCAGTGCACTTCGCAGGATGGATATTGCAGCGAGTACGAACAGCGGTAACAGTAGGCAAAAGGAACCCGGTAGACCTCGGCGGGAAACGGCTCAAACCCCGCTTTATAAGGATGCGTTTTGCTCGTGACCGCCATTGCCATGTAGGTACGGCCGTGGAAGGCATCTTCGAAAGCGATGATGGCGGGCCGCTTTGTATAGGCGCGGGCGATTTTTATGGCGTTCTCTGTCGCCTCAGCGCCGGTGTTCACCAGAAGAGTTTTCTTGGCGAATTTTCCCGGCGTAATTGCGTTCAGACGTTCGGCGAGCGCTACATAACTCTCGTAGGATAGGACGTTGAAGCTGGTATGGAGAAAACGATCGAGCTGACGGCGAATCGCTTCGATAACGCGCGGGTTGCGATGTCCGGTGTTAAGGCAGCCAATGCCGCCCGCGAAATCGATGAACTGGTTGCCGTCGACATCTTCAACGACAGCGTCTTCGGCTTTGTTCACAAACACAGGCGTGGCATGATATGCGCCACGAACGACCGCAGCATCGCTGCGGCGCATTAGTTCGCGGGAGCGTGGGCCGGGAACGGGAGTGCGTAGGCGGATTGTACTCATATCAAACTCTCTCGAAGTCGCGTTTCGTTGCAACCGTGTTGCGTGATGTAACAGGGACCGCTCAGCTGCGGTTGTGCTCTGCGCTCTTGCGCAACGACCAATCCCCGTTCAGAAAGACATTTACTTCAGCTGCTTTAATGGCCACTGCTTCTCAGTACCAGCCGATGGGCTGCTCGTTCAAATTGATATAAACCTGTTTCGTTTCCAAATATTCTTCAATTCCCCTCGGACCTAACTCTCGTCCGAAGCCCGATTGTTTGTAACCACCCCAGGGAGCTTCAACATAAGTTGGCTGCATGTGATTCACCCAGACGACGCCAGCTCGTAGAGCCTTCACCGTGCGCAGCGCTCTGAAGATATCGCGAGTCCATACCGCCGCGGCGAGGCCATAAGGCGAATCGTTGGCGATCTTCATCGCGTCTTTTTCATCGTCGAATGGGATCACGGCTGCGACCGGTCCGAAGATTTCTTCGCGCGCGATGCGGGCAGAATTATTTACGTCGGCGAAAATTGTGGGCTGAATGTAGAAGCCCTTTCCCATTTTTTCGGGACGTCCGCCGCCCGTCGTCAATTTCGCTTCCTTCTTGCCGATCGCGATGTATTCGTTTACCCGCTCGTATTGTTCTTTGCTGACCAGAGCGCCCATCTTGGTTTCGCGCTCCATCGGCGGGCCGATCTTGATTTTCTTCGCCTTCTCCGTCATGGCATCTACGAAGTTTTTGTAAATCTGCTTCTGGACGAGAATGCGGCTTCCCGCGGAGCAGACTTCGCCCTGATTGATGAAAACGCCGAAAAGCGCGCCGTCGATAGCGGCTTCGAAATCGGCGTCGGCGAAAAAAATGTTGGGAGATTTTCCGCCGAGTTCCAGGGTCACCCGCTTCACCGTGTCGGCGGCCTGCTTCACGATGATTTTTCCCACCGCTGCGCTTCCCGTGAATGCGATCTTATTTACATCGGGATGTTGGACGAGAGGAGCGCCACAGGTTTCGCCGAATCCTGTGATGATATTGACTACTCCAGGCGGCAGGCCACACTCGGAGAAGTATTTGGCAAACTCGAGCGCGGTTAGCGGAGTTTGCTCGGCGGGTTTCAGCACACATGTGCAGCCGGCGGCAATCGCCGGGGCCAATTTCCATGCGGCCATCAGCAAAGGATAATTCCAAGGAATAATCTGCCCGGCAACGCCAACTGGTTCCTTCAACGAAAGGGACATCGCATTGTCAGGCACCGGATTCACGTAACCGACAACTTTCGTCGCCAGTCCGCCGTAGTATTCGAAGCACGTGGCCGCGTCGTTGATGTCGAATTCGGCTTCGACAATCGGCTTGCCCGAATTCCTGCACTCGATCTCGGCCAGCGTGGCAAGATTGGCGCGAATCTTTTCTGACAGACGAAACAAAACACGCCCACGCTCCTGTGCTGTGCTGCTGCCCCAGGGACCGTCTTCAAACGCGGCTTTCGCTGCGGCCACGGCGCGATTCACATCATCGCGGTCCGAGTCCGGAACATAGGCGATGATCTCTTCGGTCGAGGGATCGTAAACTGGAAAAGTTTTCCCCGACTTGCTCTCGACCCGTTCGCCGTTCACCACCATCTGATAAGTTTTCACATCGGTCGTTACGCCACTGGGCATCTCTCTCTCCTTGCTGCCGAACTTCACTTTGCTTCGAGCGGAACTGCTACTTCCACGCCCAATTTGTGAGCCTTTCCGCGTCCGTAAATAAAGAAGAAATATGCGGCCAATCCGACAAAAAATAGCGTTCCGGAAATCATTTCTGTTTCGTATGTACGGAGACTGGTGACAAGCTGCGGCGGGAAATATTGCAGAATGATGCCCAGCACGGTAGTCAGCAGGCCGCTCAAGCCAGCAAACAAGAGCACACTCTTGCTATAAACGCCGCCTCCGGAGCCACGTTTAGCAAGTTTCAGGAGCGCGGCAAAGACATACAGATAGGGAACCAATTGCAACACAACTGCCAGCGACAACATGGTTTGAAAAGCAGCCTGCACGCTGGAGAATCGAAAGAACACCACGCACAGCAGAATTGAAATGGTCACATGCACAAGCAGCGCAGCGTAGGGCGTCGCGTATTTTGGATGAATGCGTCCCAGCCACTCCGGCATGTAGTTGTCCAGTCCGGCGACAAAGGGGATACGGGCCGAACCGCCGAGCCATGCTGAGGCAATTCCGGCAATCGAAAGGCTAAGCAGCAACGCGAAGAGAGGAATGATCCAAGCCAGGCCGAAACGGGCCGCCATTGCTGCAACAGCTTGCACAACGCCTTGCAGGACGCTGATGCCGTTGCGTCCGATCGCGATCAGCAAGGTGAGGGTGACGGCGATATAGAGGACACCGGAGATGACGCCGCCCCACAAGACTGCGCCGGGAAGATCGCGCTGCGGATCTTCGATTTCATCTCCCATGATCGACGCGAGTTCGAGTCCGACAAGCGCGAAACAGATCACTCCGAAGGTATTGAGCAAAAAGCGAGGGTCACGAGGAACGCTGAAATCGGCCGCGCTCACGGTGAGGCCGCTTCTCGAAACCACAGCAATTCCCAGCAGAACCAAAACTGCGGCCGCGATTCCGGTGCCTATGGCGCCGAGATTGTTGATCCACTTTCCCACGCCCAAGCCCACGATATTGAATGCGGCAAGAATCAGAAGTAGAGCGATTGAAGTGCAAAGCGCGAACGATTTGTTGTCGGCAAGGCTTGCGTGGCTTGGGCCGAGAACGAAAACGGAGACGCCAACGAAATAAAGCATGACGGTCGGCACGTAGAGCATGTTGTTGGTCCAGTAGCACCAGCCGGAAAAAAATCCGTGGAAGTCGCCGAAAAGCTCTTTCGCCCAGAGATAGACGCCGCCCTCGCCCGGATAACGGTGGGCGAGTTCGATTACAGCGATGCCCTGCGGCAGGAAGAACAGAGCCAGAGAAATTATCCAGAGCCAGATTGTCACTCCGCCGTTGGCTGCAATGGAGGGCACGACGTTGAGATTGAAGACGGCCACTACGAAGAGCAAGACCAGATCGCGGCGCTTGAGGGCGCGGATGAGGCGTGGCGCGGCGGATTCGGTCGTGGTGGAGATCGTGAAACCCCGGCGGCTAAAGCCGCTCTTGTGTTTAGTCTTTATCTCTTATGCCCTAGAAACTTGCGGCGCGGCTGGAAGCCGCGCCACTTCGAAGCATTGCGTTTAATGCGCGGCGAGCACAGGCTGGTCCATCCGCTCCTGCTGTGCTTTGGCCAGCGATCCGGCGATGTCATCGAACGCAGCCAGATGCTTATCGATGTCGGCTTCGGTGTGCTGGACCGAGATGGTCCATTGCTCATCCCACCAGTAAGGCTGCGCCATCACGCCGCGATTGACCATGCCGAACCAGTAATGCCGCCACAAGTCCGTATCGACGGTGGTCCAGTCGCGATAGTTACGGATTTCCTTCGGATAGAGCATGAGGGCGCCGTTGGCGCCGGCTTGCGCGATGTAGGCTTGCAGCCCGACTTTCGCAATCGTCTTGCGATAGCCTTCAGCAAGCTTCTTGCCGAGCTTGTCGACGTGGGCATAGTTGTCTCGCGTAAGGACTTCGCGGAATGTCGCAAGGCCTGCGGCCATTGAAACCGGATTCGTGTTGTATGTTCCGCCGTGGAAAACTTTGTGTTGAGAGATGAGATCCATCACGGCTCTGCTCGCACCAAAAGCTGCGAGCGGGAGACCTCCGCCGATCGACTTTGCCAGGCAGATCATGTCGGGCTTCACGTTGAAATATTCGCTGGCGCCGCCCCAGCCGAGCTTGGCGCCGGTCTTCACTTCGTCGAAGATCAGGAGAGCGCCGTATTTGTCTGCCATTTCGCGGAGGCCCTTCAAGAATCCAGGCTGCGGCAAACAGAGGCCGACGTTCATCAAAATCGGTTCAAGGATGATGGCTGCAACTTCGCCGGGATTCCGCTCGAACCGGCGCTCGACGCTGGAAAGATCGTTGAAGGTGGCGATGAGAACGTTGGCGATGGCGGACTTCGGCACGCCAAGACCGCCGGACACTGGCGTCGGATCGTTGATATCGCCGAATTCCGGCGCATGCGGCTTCACGCTTACGAGCGCGGAATCATGCAGGCCGTGATAAGCGCCTTCGAATTTGATGATCTTGTCGCGTCCCGTCGCTGCCCGGGCCAGGCGAATGGCGTGCATGGTGGCTTCGGTGCCGCTGTTGCCAAAGCGAACCATTTCAATAGGAAAACGCTTGCAGATTTCTTCAGCGAGCTCCCATTCCATGTCATGCGGCATGCCAAACATCGTGCCAGTCGAAAGCCGCTTTTCGACGGCCTTCATTACAGCGGGATGGCAATGTCCGGCCATCAAGGCGCCGAACGTCAAATTGTGGTCGATGTATTCGTTGCCGTCGAGATCGCGGAACTTGCTGCCGCTCGCGTCCTTCACGAAAATCGGCCACGGCTCATAGTGCCGGTAATTGCTGGCAACACCCAGCGGGATGCGTTTCAAATTCTTCTGGTGTGCCTCGGCAGACTTAGCCGTGCGGCGCTCGTAGGTCGAGAGTTCTTTCTGCAGATCGGGGTACATCGGATTGCTCCGGGATAGCTCAGGCCAGCAATTTGTGAGCGGGCCATTAGAATGCCGGGCGGCACGCCGCCCGGGGATTACATCTAGTTTAGTCTCAAAACTAGAAGTAGAACTTCAAAGCAAACTGCATCAGGCGCGGATCCTTCGCCTGGGTTACCTGTCCGAACTGCGAGCCGTCGGTGCTGTTGCCGTCAGGATTGTAGAACTGGGTGTGATTGAACAGATTGAAGATTTCCGCACGAAATTCGAAATGCATTCGCTCGTTGACGGAGATGTTCTTCAAAAGTGCAAAATCGGTGTCGCTGATGCCGGGTCCGCAACAAATTGTACGAGGCGCATTTCCGACCCGGCCCAGCAGGCTTGGATCGTAGCACCCGGGATAGGGGCTGCCGCCGCAAGTCGGATCGGTTGTGTTCTCGGTGAACAACTGCGGGTTGAAGTAGTAATTGCCGTGGCTCTGCGGCCTCTGCGTGGTGAACTTGCCTAGCTGATCGGGTTCGCCGGGCAGCTCGAAATCGAAGCTGTTCATCAGCTCGTTGTCTGCATCAGAGGTGATACGAATTGGAAATCCCGTCTGGTACGTCGTGATGCCTGAGAGCGCCCAGCCATCGACCACCTTGCCGGCCACTCCGCTGTACTTGTGCACCGGCAGCTCCCAGTAATAGCTGAAGACGACGCGATGGCGCGCATCAAAGAGCGAAAGCGCGCGGTTGTCGGCCCCGGGCAGCGGGTTCAAAATTCCCTCGAAGCTGGAGGCCTCGTCAATCGACTTGCTGTAAGTGTATGCGGCAGTAAACTGCAGGCCGCGCGCGAAGCGCTTGTCCACGGAAACTTGCAGTGAGTTGTAGCCCGAGTTAGCGATGGTGTCCTGAGCGAAAATGCTGGTGAACACCGGAACGCCGGACGCGAGTGGACACCCAACGCTGGTGAGAGGATTGCACTGAGGCGAGGAATAAGGTCGCAGGCCCACGAAGTTGACAGGGGTTCCTCCCGCAGCGCCGGTTTGGATGGTGCCATTGGGCATGTGGAATTGAAACCCGGATGGAATGGTTAGGCTGTAAACGCTGTCCTCCGTAAACTGGGCGCAGGTTCCGGCGCCCTCGATCGTGTTGATATCGAGGCAAGTCTGCGGATTGGAATAGTTGACGTCATGCGTAGCGAGCAGCCGATGCCCCTGAGAGCCGACATATGCAACTTCCAGTTTTGTGTCCTTTGACAGCTCTCGCTGCACGGTGAAGTTGTACTGGTCGGAGAACTGCGCACGCATGTGCGGCTGGAAATCGCCGTAAAGCAGAATCGGTTCGAACAAGGCCCAATCCTGTGCCGCGCCCGGCTTGGGCGTGATGAAGCCATTGAATGGGTTGGGATAAGTCGTCGAGCCATCCTGCGTGACAAAAGGCGTGTTGAACTGCGTCTCGGAAAGGAAGATGCTCCCACCGAAAGGTGGTTCCGCACCGAACTGTTCGAGCACAAGCTGCTCCATAGGGTTATAGAACATGCCGTAGCCGGCGCGAAAGCTGGTCTTGCCGGAATTGCCCGGACTCCAGGCGATGCCGATGCGCGGAGCGAAAGCCTTGTAATAAGTCTGAGTCAGGCCGGGTTGGATGCCGGCATCGCCGGGAACCACCAAACCCACCGGAGTTTGTGAGCTGCAATCTGTGTTCGCGGTGTTCTCGCAGGGATACACCGTACTGCTTTGACCCGGGCGGAAGGTCTGTACGTGATGGCTGACGTCTGCCAACGGCGTATTCAGCTCCCATCGCAGGCCGTAGTTCAGAGTGAAATTGGGCTTCACCTTCCAACTGTCCTGCGCAAACAAATAAAGACCTGTGTTGCGTACGTGCTCGGATTGGGCGGATCCTTCTCCAAATTCATCGGGAAGGCCGAGGAGATAGTTGGGGTAAAGATTCGACGAGCCATCGGGATTGCTGGCTACTGTGTCGTTCTGGCCGCCGCCATAGAAAAGCTGCTCACCGGCGATGTTGAAGTACAGGGTCTGATCGAAGCGCTGGCGTCGGGCATCCACGCCAAATTTCATGGTATGGTCGCCCTTTACCTTGGTCAGGTTGTCGGCGAACTGGAAGGAATTCCCAACCTGCGGAAGTTCGCCCTCGGAGTTATTGCCCAGGCTGAAGCCGCCCGATACGGAAATAAATGGCAGGCCTTCCCGAGTCGGACCGAGGCCGGGGTGAATCCCGGTTGCATTGCCCAGCGTGCCGTCGGAGAAGCACGGCACCGCGCCGGTTACGCTGGTGAGCCAGGATGGCGCCGGCGGACAGGATTGCTGGACGAGTTCGGTGTTCTGCGGATGCTGGAAGGTCAACTGGCCTTCGCGATTGTAGGTGAAATGAAATTCGTTAACCGTGCTGTTGCTGATGGTCCAGTCGTGAGTGATATTCCACTGCTGGAACCGCTCCGCGACGATGCTGCCGAAGCCGGGAACATTCGCTCCAGCCAACTCAAAAAATGAGAATGGCTGCAGAGTGCGATCGTCGTTGAAGTAATAGTAGATGCTGAGATTCTGCTTGTCGTTGAGTTTGTGATCGACCTTGACGGTGAACTGGTCACCGCGAATCGCTTCGGTGGGGACGGTCTCGATGGTATTGCCGCTGGTTGGCGTGGGGACAAATTGCAGCAGATCGACCGCAGTCGCATCCATGCAGGCGAGCGGAATTTGGTTATTCGGAAAGATACTGGAATAGGCCACGCCATCGGACAAGCCAACGCCGCCTTCGCCAGTGATCGCTGCCTGGCAGCCGGGCCGACTTGCCAGAAGGGCGGAATTGGCCAGGCTGCCGCCGAACTGAGTTCCCAGATCGGAGAAATCGGCGAAAGACTGCGTGGCGCTGGGTCGCTCTTGAGCGCTTGGCACCGTGACGGCAGGCGAAGGAATGCCCTGCCGGATGCGACGACCTTCGTAGGATGTGAAGAAGAATGTGCGGTCCTTTTTGATCGGCCCGCCAAACGTGCCACCGAACTGATTCTGGTTAAACTGCGGCTTGATGGCATCGAAATAGCCTTGCGCGTTCAACACCTTATTACGAAAAAACTCATACACATTTCCATGAAACTGATTGGTACCTGACTTTGTAACCACGTTGATTACGGAGCCGGAGTTGCGGCCGTACTCAGCGTCAAAGGTATTCGTGATGACGCGAAACTCCTGAATGCTGTCAGGCGTGGGCTGTACTGTGGGGAGATTCACGAAAAGATCGTTGGCATCGCCGCCGTTGACGCTGAAGTTGTTTGAGCGTCCGCGGCCGCCGTTTACAGAAACTGCGCCAGGGCTGTCGGAACCATAGACAATGCTGTTGCTGGAGCCAACCGTGGACA
>Ga0209168_10002021_pt1 | contig 15147 bp, 11 predicted proteins | sample Coa_R1_FD_187156 | JGI IMG/M metagenome (GOLD analysis project Ga0209168, IMG submission 187156) | Surface soil microbial communities from Centralia Pennsylvania, which are recovering from an underground coalmine fire - Coalmine... | ecosystem: Environmental > Terrestrial > Soil > Unclassified ... | reverse complement strand
GCCGACTTCATTCATCGAGAGGCTGCGAACCGATTCGGCGTGCAGCGTGTTCACGTTCACGCGGTACTCAACCGATTCGACACGGGCCGGAACCATCTGCGACGTGTGCTTGATCAGATAGTGCCCGGCCGGGTCCAGTGGCTTCGAGTCGAACCAGACCATGGTCGCGTCGAATATCCGGGCCGATTGCGGCGGCGCTCCCGCCGCGATCATGTCGCCGCGGCTGATATCGATCTCATCGGCCAGCGTGAGCGTGACCGACATGGGCGCATGCGCCATTTCCAGATCGCCGTCGAACGTCACGACACGTTTTACTTTCGAGCGCCGGCCCGACGGCAAAGCCTGCACTTCGTCTCCTGGACGGATCGTGCCAGACGCGATCTGTCCCGCATACCCGCGAAAATTCTGATCCGGCCGAACCACGCGCTGCACGGCCATGCGGAAGGGCGCCTGGATCATGTTGTCGGCCGGATCCACGGTTTCCAGGTATTCGAGTAAACACGGGCCGTCGAACCAGGGCATATGCGAGCCGCGGTCCACCACGTTATCGCCCTTGAGCGCGCTCAAAGGGAGGAAGTAGTAATTCTTCGTGCCGATGCGCTCCAGGAACGGCTCGAATTCCGCGCGGATTCGATTGAAAACCTCCTGGTCGTACCCCACCAGGTCCATCTTGTTCACCGCGATCACGAAGTTCGGAATGCCCAGCATCGTCGCAATGAACGCATGCCGGCGTGATTGCGTGGTCAGACCGCGGTGCGCGTCCAGCAGGATGATCGCCAGCTCAGCGGTCGAAGCGCCGGTGGCCATGTTGCGGGTGTACTGTTCGTGGCCGGGCGTGTCCGCCAGGATGAACTTGCGTTTGATGGTCGCGAAATAGCGGTACGCGACGTCGATGGTGATGCCTTGTTCGCGTTCCGCGCGAAGCCCGTCGGTTAGCAGTGAAAAATCGATCTGGCCGCCGCGAACGGCCGACTTGAGCTGGTCTTCATACGCGCCCTTGGCGTCATGCAGCAGGCGGCCGATGAGCGTGCTCTTGCCGTCGTCCACGCTACCCGCCGTAGTCAGGCGCAGCAACCCCTTGGACTCCTCCGCCGCAAGGAATTGTTCGATGTTGAACGACTGCTGGGATGGTTGCTCCACGGAGGCCGCAGACATAATTTTAGAAGTACCCCTCGCGTTTCTTCAACTCCATCGAGCCTTCGCGGTCGTGATCGATCACGCGATTTTCGCGCTCGGAATTCCGCACCGCTACAAGTTCCGCGATGATTTTCGGCAACGTATCGGCATCCGACCGGACTGCTCCCGTGCACGGCGAGCAACCCAGAGACCGCATCCTGCACCGCACGGTTTCCAGCTTGTCGCCCAACTGGGGTTTCACGAAGTCCTGCTCGGGAACGATCAGGGAATTTCCTCGCACCAGCACTTGCCGGTCCTTCGCGAAATACAGCGGCACGATGGGGATATCTTCCACGTGGATGTACTGCCACACGTCCATTTCGGTCCAGTTCGAGAGCGGAAACACGCGGATGCTCTCGCCCGGCTCCACGCGGCCGTTAAAGAGGTTCCACAGCTCCGGTCGCTGGTTCTTTGGATCCCACTGCCCCAGCGAATCGCGGAAAGAGAAAATCCGTTCTTTGGCGCGCGATTTTTCTTCGTCGCGACGCGCCCCGCCGAACGCCGCGTCGAAGCTGCCGGCGCGCAGAGCATCCAGCAGAGACTGCGTCTTCAGCAACCCGCAGCAGCGCTCTGTTCCAAGACGGAACGGGTTCGCGCCCGCTTGGAGCGCCGAAGTGTTCGAGTGCACAATCAGCTTCACGCCGAGCTCGGCCGCAAACCGGTCGCGAAATTCGATCATTTCTTTGAATTTGTACGTCGTGTCCACGTGCAGCAGCGGAAACGGGATGGGGCCGGGGTAAAATGCCTTCTGGGCAAGCCTCACCATGACCGACGAATCTTTGCCAATCGAGTACAACATCACCGGACGCTGAAACTCGGAGGCCACTTCGCGGATGATATGAATGCTTTCGGCCTCTAAAGCCTGTAAGTGACTGAGCCTGCTCACGTACCTCAGTATAGCACGAAAGGTACATTGTCTATGGTGAATGTGATGATTCACCAAATCTGCTGATTCGTCAGTGGCATACAATTACTCGGGTGTTTTCTGATTGACACCTCCAGATGTTGGGGTTAACATGACCGACAGCGGAATTCTTAAGACTGGGTGGGTCGCGAAGGATTCCCTTCCCCGCAGAAAGCAGAGAGAGGCGTTGACCATGGGACAATTAGGGTTGAGTGTTGCTATGAAGTTGAAGGATGTTCGGAGGCCTATCCCCGTTCCGGATCGTGTTGGGGTCGTTTTCCCGCGGTACTTCACCGCCAAGCTGGAATCCGGGAAGACCCCTTATGACGACGTCCAATGGGAGCTTCGCAACGCCACCATTGGCAACGACAAGGGCTCGGTCATCTTCGAGCAGCGCGATGTCGAAGTGCCCGTGGATTGGTCCCAGACGGCCACCAACATCGTTGTTAGTAAGTATTTCTACGGCAAAATGGGCTCGCCGGAGCGCGAAACCAGCGTCCGCCAGCTAGTCGCCCGCGTGTGCGACACCATCGCCGGCTGGGGCGCCGAACAGCGCTACTTTAAGACCGCCGAAGACGCCGAGAACTTCCGCAATGAGCTCACCCACCTGATGCTGACCCAGAAGGCATGTTTCAACTCGCCCGTCTGGTTCAACGTCGGCGTGAAGGAGCCGCGCGGCTACGGCTTCTATTACGACGAAAAATCCAACGCGGTCCAGAAACTGAACCAGGGCGAATCGCGCCCCCAGTGCTCGGCGTGCTTCATCAATTCGGTGGGCGATACGCTGGAATCGATCCTCGACCTCGCGAAGACCGAGGGCATGCTCTTCAAGTGGGGATCCGGCACCGGCACGAATCTCTCGACGCTGCGGGAAGAGAATGGCCTGCTATCGAGCGGCGGCCGCGCGTCCGGCCCGCTGAGCTTTATGAAGGGCTTCGACGCCTTCGCCGGCGTGATCAAGAGCGGAGGCAAGACCCGCCGCGCCGCGAAGATGGTGATCCTCAACGCCGATCATCCCGATATCGGCGCGTTCATCTGGTGCAAGGCCAAGGAAGAGAAGAAGGCTCACACCCTGATCGACGCGGGCTACGATTCTTCGCTCGACGGCGAAGCCTACAGCTCCATCTTTTTCCAGAACGCCAACAACAGCGTCCGCGCCACCGACGAGTTCATGCAAGCCGTGGAATCGGATTCCGACTGGTGGACCAAATCGCGCGCCAACGGCCAGCCCGTCGACCGCTACAAGGCCCGCGACCTGATGCGTCAGATCGCCGAAGCCACGCACCAGTGCGGCGATCCGGGCATGCAGTTCGACACCACAGTCAACCGCTGGCACACTTCCAAGAACACGGCGCGCATCAACGCGTCCAATCCCTGCTCGGAATACATGTTCCTCGATGATTCCGCCTGCAACCTGGCGTCCTTGAACCTGATGAAGTTCGTTGGGCTCGACGGCCAGTTCGACGTCGAAGCTTATCGCAACGCCGTGGACACCGTCATCATGGCGCAGGAAATCATCGTCGATAACGCGGCGTATCCCACGGAAAAGATCGCCAAGAACTCGCACGATTTCCGGCCGCTGGGGCTGGGCTATGCCAACCTGGGCGCGCTGCTCATGTCCATGGGCATTCCCTATGACAGCGATCAGGGCCGCGATTGGGCAGCCGCGCTCACAGCCATCATGTGCGGGCAGGCGTACCTGACCAGCGCAGGAATCTCCGCCGATTCCACGGGCCCATGCGAAGGCTACGCCATCAATGAGGATCCGTTCCTGGACGTGATCCGCATGCACCGCGATGCTACTCTCAGGATCGACAGCAAGCGCGTCCCTCAGGCCCTTTACGAGAACGCCCGCAAGTGCTGGGAAGAAGCTTACGACCTGGGCCGCGTAGCGGGATTCCGCAACGCCCAGACCACGGTGATCGCGCCCACCGGCACCATCGGTTTCATGATGGATTGCGATACCACCGGCATCGAGCCCGATCTGGCGTTGGTCAAGTACAAGAAGCTGGTGGGCGGCGGCGTCATCAAGATTGTGAACCAGACCGTGCCGAATGCGCTCATCAAGTTGGGCTACAGCTCTGACCAGGTCAGCGCCATCGTGGAGCACATCGATTCCACCGGCACCATTGAGGGCGCTCCGCATCTCAAAGAACAGCACCTGGCCTGCTTCGATTGCAGCTTCCGCCCGCAGAACGGCAACCGGTCCATTCATTACATGGGCCACGTGCGCATGATGGCGGCCGTGCAGCCCTTCATCTCCGGGGCAATTTCCAAGACTATAAACATGCCGGAAGAGTCCACGGTCGAAGACGTTATGGACGCGTACACCGAGAGCTGGAAGCTCGGATTGAAGGCCGTCGCGATCTATCGTGATAACTCCAAGCGCGTGCAGCCACTGAGTTCAGGAACATCGAAGGGCGCGAAGGCGGCAACTGGACCCGCGGCCGCGCCTGCGGTGAAGATCGAGGAGAGGATTGTTTATCGCCCGATCCGCCGCAAGCTACCCGCCGAGCGGAACGCAATCACCCACAAGTTTTCGATCGGCGGTCATGAAGGCTACATGACCGTCGGTCTGTATGAGGACGGCTCGCCTGGCGAGTTGTTCGTCACCATGGCCAAGGAAGGCTCCACCATCTCGGGGCTGATGGATTCCTTCGCCACCGCGATCAGCTACGCCCTGCAGTATGGCGTGCCGCTGAAGTTCTTCGTCGATAAGTTCAGCCATGTGCGCTTCGAGCCCAGCGGCTGGACCGGCAATCCCTCTGTGCCGTACGCCAAGTCCATCATGGATTACATATTCCGCTGGATGGGCGCGCGCTTCATCGGCGAAGAGTACGCCGCCAGTGGCGAAGCCGGCGAATCCCCCGCGCTCCGCGTCACCGAGCCCGACCCGCAGCAGGCGCTGCCGTTTTCCCCAGCCGTGTCCGACGCCCCGACGTGTTCGGAATGCGGCGGTCTGATGACCCGCAACGGGTCTTGTTATAAGTGCGAAAATTGCGGCGGCACCAGCGGGTGTAGCTAAGGATCGAGCTTTTCAAAGGTTATGGACCGCAGTTGTCCAAGATGTAACAAATTGACCACAGATGACCGACTCGTGCGTTGCCAGTTTTGTGGCTCACTATTCAATTCGCTTGCGGATCCCCAATATCCCCTAACGGCACAACAAGAAAACCGGATCTATGAGAACCTGCGAAAGCAATTGAAGCTTTACGTGTTCGGCGGGTTCAGCATACTTGCACTGATCTCCGGCGTTTTCCTGTTCGACTCGATGATCAGCGCGTACAACCGGGCGACCGACTTCCTGAACCGGACCGTCCTCGACAGGGTGACGAACGAGTTTCGTGAGCCAGCCATAAAGAAGACGGTCTCGGAAGTAGCGTCCAAGGAAGCCAAGCAGGTTCTTGTGGAGCAGATCCAGCCTGCCGTTTCAAAGTTCCAGAAGGAAACGCAATCGTCCATCACTTCCTTCAAGAAATTTACTGAAGACACGCAGGCGCGTTATACACGCGACTACCAGCGCCTTGCTAGCGGTCTGGCCAATGTGGAAGCGAACGGCAAAAGGGCCGAGCGCCTCACGCAAGGGATCACGGCAACGGTTTCTAAGTTAGAGACGGCCAGTAAAGATGCAGATGCCATGAACAAGGCGATGTCTGCCGAACTTGATGAGCTTCGTCGCCGTAAGTCGGTAACTGATCTTGGAGTGGCGGCAATAAGCGAAGCCAGTCGCCCAGCGCTTATCAGCTTGTCAAGGATTGCGGAGACCGATTCATCACCCGAAATTCGTGAGCTTGCGCTCTCGGAGTTGATGCGTGTGAAGGCATTTTGGGTATCAGTCAGTCGGATTGCGGACGTTACGCTTCACAAAGACGGAAAGGTCATAAAAGCAGGGGATTTGAAAACATGTGAGGCCGCGCAGGAAGCGCCTCATAACCCTAATTGGTCTGTTCGCGCGGTCCTCACTGCCGCATTGGGCGGACGCCGAAGCGAGGATGTCCCAGAAACCCTTTTGGCGATAGTGGAGAAGGACGACAATCTGGAGGTGGTCAAGGATGCTGTCCAAGCGTGGTCATCACTAACGGGATATCACTCGCCAGATGTATTCGGAGTGCCCTTTATTCGGGATTGGTGGAAAGAGAACCGCGAGTCGTTTGTTAAGGGACTGACCCCTCCTGAGCCATCCCGTGGCTAGCCGTCTTTAGATATGAAAGACGGCCAGAAAAAGCGGACTGAAGCGCCGATGCGCAGGGATTACGATTTCAGCGGCGGTGTCGTCGGCAAGTACGCCCGGCGCTTCCAGGCGGGAACGAATTTGGTCTTGCTTGACCCGGATGTCGCCGGCCTTTTTCCGGATTCAAAATCGGTCAACGAAGCTCTTCGCTCGCTGGTTAGAATCGTCGAGCGTCGCAAAGCGTCTAAGCGGGCCTAGCCCCAGCCTTTCATCGCTCGCTCACCGGAGAACTGCGGCGGGACTAGTGGGTGTAGTTAGCTCCACTTGACTAGGCCGGCGAGTCCCCAAACACCGAGACGACGGTGCGGGTTTATCCCGAAACGGTAAGCGAGCCGAGCCTATTTCGTCGCCGCGGGAATAGTGGTAAACGTGGTCGCTACGGCTCGAATCGCGATGGCACTGATCTGACCACCGGAAGGTGTTTGGAACACAACCGTTCCCCGCGTCCCAACCGTACTTGGGTAGCGACTTGTCACCACGAACGGAAGATGGCCTTGTGCGTTCAGCGTGATGGTATCGCTAGCGAGAACATTGCCCTTATCATCGCGGACCACCACTGGAATGGGCGCCGTACTCGAGGCGACATTCGCCACCGCGATACCAGTGTTAAATCCAGCGGCGCTCGCGTCGAAAGAGAGCACGTATGAGCCGGCATTCTCCGTTTGCAGCGGGACAGACGCTTCCTGCCCAGTGGGAACAAAGCGGAAAATCAGGAACCCCGTAACGGCGCCATCCGTGAACAACTGCGCGGACCCCAAGTTAATAGTATTGGTCGTTCCCTGACTTTCGACAATATACTCGGCGCCTGGCTGAAGGGTCGCATTGAGCGTACTGTTGCTGGCGCTGGCCGAACTTTGGGGGAACGTAACGGGCAACACGAGTGGGAGACCGTTTTCGTCGAAGAAGTTGAGCCTCGCCTGCGCGGAGACAGACCCATTGTTCGTCAGGATGATCGTGGTCTTCCAGCCGCCTCCCGATGCGAGGTGGGCCATAGAGCCGCTGTAGACGACGTTTCCCGCGACATGGAACGCCGGCGTACTCAGTGTGCCGCTTCCCGAACCCTGAAACGTCCCGGTAGCTTGGCCGGTAGTCGTTCCCGACATCGTGAACGATAGATACGAGCCAGCGGCGTTAGCGAAGCGTCCCGTGCCCCCAGTCACGGTTATCGTTGCGGTCGTGGTAGTGCTTTGTCCCAGCGACGGAATCAGCAGTCCGGCAGGAATCAGAATGGTCCCAGAGAGCACGTCGCCCTCCGGGAATATCAGGCTGAATGTGCCGGTGATAGTGCTGATGACGGTGAGCGCGCTAACACTCGCGACGTTTCCGGAAGTGAAGAATACGCCTGAGCCGATACCGCTCAAGGTTCCGGTTCCCTGAAGGGTGAAGGAGAAACTGCTGTTTACCGCGATTCCGTTGGAGTTCCCGGAGATGGAAAGGGTGGACGTGCTTTGTGCCTGCGCAGCAAGCCCGCATGCAAGCAAACTGACGATAGATAGAGTCCGCATATGAGGCCCCAATGTTAGCACCCCGCCCTTTCTGGATTGCATTTACCCGAAATCACCCGGGCGAGTCCGGTTTCGGTGCGGGCGATGCCGCGTGAAACCAGAGTTCCTTCAGCGAACGGATCGCCGCGAAGTATTCGTCCACCTCTGAAGGCTTAACGACAAACGCCGATGCCTGGAGTTCGTAGGCTCGCGCAATCTGCCCGTCATCGCTGTGGCCGCTCACCACAACTACCGGAATGTTCTTCAATTGTGGATCTGCCTTTATGGTCTCCAACACCTGGAACCCATCCATTTTGGGCAGCTTGAGATCCAGCAGAATCAGGTCCGGCCGCGGAGCTTGCGCATATTCGCCGGTCTGCTTCAGGTAAGCAATCGCGGCTTCGCCGTCGGAGACCCAGGTCACACGATTCGGGACTTTGGCATCCCTAAACGCCGCAACCGTCAGGTGAACGTCGAATTCGTTGTCTTCCGCCACCAACACTTCAAGTTGACGAGCGGGAGCGGGTTCCGGCATCTAGCTGGGGATTCCCCTCGGGTGTTTGTGTTTCACGATTTTTCAGGAATCCGGCCAATCCTCAGGTAAGCGAAAAAGTTGCATTCACGGTGGTATTATCAATTGGATTCCAGCCGACTGGAGGACCTTCAAAATGCCCGAGCAAATCAGCCGAAGAGAGACTCTGCGCCGGGGCCTGGCCGCGACCAGCCTCATGGCGCTCCTGAAGGATTTACCGGTTCCCGCCCTGGCCCAGGGAGAGACGGACGTTCCGTTTACCGATCTTCCCAAGAATTTCAATCCGGCAGGCGCGCCCGGCGCCGCGAGCCGTCAGCTCGACATCCGCAAGATCGATGGGATGCTGACGCCTAAGGACCAGTTCTTCACTACCCAGCATCTGGGCAAGCCGGAAATCGATCCAGCCAAGTATCGGTTGAAGTTCACCGGGATGGTGAACAAGCCGGCCGAATTCACCCTCGCGGATCTGAAAGCCATGAAGTCCAGCGAGGTGGTCCATGGCTTTGAATGTTCCGGCAACAGTCCACGCGCGATCCAAGGATTGGCGTCGTGCGGGCGTTTCACGGGCGTCCCCTTGAACCGCGTGCTTAAACAGCTCGGAGTCAACTCCAAGGCGCGGGAAGTGGTCTTCTTCGGCTACGATCACGGGTCCGGAGACGTGGCGTTCCGCCAGCAGACCCTTAAGCTCGATCAACAATTCGGCCGCAGTATCACTCTCGAGAACGCCATGAAGCCCGAACCGCTCATCGCTTACGCGATGAATGGGGAGCCGCTTACGCTTAATCAGGGATTCCCGGTGCGACTCGTCATGCCAGGCTGGTATGGCGTGGCGAACGTGAAGTGGCTCGCGGAAGTGCATCTCCAGGAAGACCGCTACATGGGCAATTATCAGACTCGCTGGTACCGCACCATTTGGGGAGTCGGCGGAACCGGCAAGGATAACGATCCCGACACTCAGTGGGTGGAAACCGAAGTCACCCGCATGCGAATCAAATCCGTGATTGCCCGCGTTCGCCAGACTGGCGGCGCGTACCAGGTCCTGGGCTTCGTATTGAACGATGGGACGCCCGTCAAGTCGGTGGAAGTCCAGATCGACAATGGTCCGTGGCAGAAGGCCGCCCTCGATTCCTCGAACTCGCAGTTTTCGTGGAAGCTGTTCACCTACCGTTGGGAAGGCGCGACTCCCGGCGAGCACACGCTGGTCTCGCGCGCCACCGATGCAAACGGCGTGGTCCAGCCGACCGCGGCCGAGTTGTCCAGGAAGAAGACGTTCTTAGAAGACAACTCCCAGTTCCCGCGCAAGGTCATGATCTCCTAGTACTGCCGGCCGCCCACAATCGCGAGAACGGCGGATTCGCGCGATAATAGTGAGATATGTCTACGGTAACTACCAAGTCCGCCCGTGATGTTTCCAAGCCTTTGAGTGAGAACAAACACCTTCTCCGCTGGGTGGAGAAGATGGTCGAACTCACCAAGCCGGCAAACATCCATTGGGTGGACGGTTCTCAGGAAGAATACGACGCCCTCTGCGGCCAAATGGTTGAAAGTGGGACGTTTATCAAGCTAAATGAAGACCTCTGGCCGGGCTGCTATTACGCCCGTTCGGATGCCAGCGACGTGGCCCGCGTCGAAGATCGCACTTTCATCTGCTCCCTGTCGAAAGATAATGCCGGACCCACCAACAACTGGGTCAACCCGGTTGAAATGCGGCGGAAGCTCAAGGAGCTGTTCAACGGCTGTATGCGCGGTCGCACGATGTATGTGCTGCCCTTTAGCATGGGGCCGGTCGGATCGCCCATGTCCCAGATCGGCGTCCAGCTAACCGACTCTCCGTATGTCGTCGTCAACATGCGGATTATGGCGCGTATTGGCAAGGTGATTTACCCTGAAATCGACAAGGTCGACACGCGCGTGGTGCCGTGCCTGCACTCCGTGGGTATGCCATTGGAACCTGGCGACCGCGACGTGCCCTGGCCGTGCAATGAGGAGAAGTACATCGTTCACTTCCCCGAAACCCGCGAAATATGGTCGTACGGCTCGGGCTACGGCGGCAACGCGCTGTTAGGCAAAAAGTGTTTCGCGCTGCGCATTGCCTCCAACATCGCCCGCGATGAGGGCTGGATGGCCGAGCACATGCTCATCCTCGGCGTCGAGGATCCGCACGGGGAAAAAACTTACGTTGCGGCCGCGTTCCCCAGCGCCTGTGGCAAGACCAATTTCTCCATGCTGATTCCGCCCCGCGGATTCGAGGGCTGGAAGGTTTGGACCGTCGGCGATGACATCGCCTGGATCAAACCGGACGCCAACGGCCGCTTGCGCGCCATCAATCCCGAAGCCGGATTCTTTGGCGTGGCGCCAGGAACCTCCGTCAAGACGAATCCGAATGCCATGACCACCTTGGCTAAGAATTCGATTTTCACCAACGTCGCGCTGACTCCCGAAGGCGGCGTGTGGTGGGAAGGCATGACCGACGACCCACCGGCCGAATGCACGGACTGGAAGGGCAACCGCTGGACCCCGCAGATCGCCAAAGAAACCGGCGCTAAAGCGGCGCACCCCAACTCGCGCTTCACCGCGCCCGCCTCGCAGTGTCCCACCATCGATCCGGCCTGGGAGGCGCCCGAAGGCGTTCCGATCAGCGCACTGATCTTCGGCGGCCGCCGCGCGACCACCATGCCCCTGGTATATCAAGCCTTCAATTGGTCTGGCGGTGTATACACCGGTGCGACCATGGGTTCGGAAACCACCGCCGCGATCGTCGGAACGGTCGGCCAAGTCCGCCGCGATCCGATGGCAATGCTGCCGTTCTGCGGCTATCACATGGGCGATTATTTCCGGCATTGGATCAAGATGCAGCGCACCTTGACCGAGACGCCCAGGATCTATCACGTCAACTGGTTCCGCAAAGATGCCGACGGCAAGTTCCTCTGGCCGGGCTTCAGCGAGAACATGCGCGTGCTGAAGTGGATTGTCGATCGCGCCCACGGACGTGCTCTCGGCCGCGAAACTCCCATTGGCTGGATGCCTCGCTATGAGGACATCGAGTGGGAAGGTCTTCCTTCCTTCACCAAGGAGCAATTCGATGCTCTGCAGGCTTTCGACCGCGCGGAATGGCGCAAGGAAGTGATGGCCCACGAAGAGCTGTTCCTGGCGCTCCACGATCATCTGCCTCCGGAAATGGTCTACGAGCGCGAATTGCTGATCTGCCGGCTGTAGACGTTGATGAAAGGGGGCCGGAGCTGCCTGTCCCCTTTTTCATTCCCGACCCTCACCGCCGCGTAAACACGTCGATGAGTTCGATCACCAGGATCGCCACCACCATCACTTCCAGGACGAACGCGCGCGCCTGGTGGAACTCGTTCACCATGACCTCGTAGAGCTCGCCTGCGATCTTGAGCTTCTGGTCCACTAGGTTGCGATAATCGGGTACGCCCACGCGGCTTGCTGCTACCCGATACGCCCGCGCATAAAACATATCGCTCAGGAACTTGATGGAGTTGTCGGTCCGCTCGGCCAGCTCCCGCACATCCAGCCGCATGGCGTTGAGACGCTCGGCCTCGCCCGCCATCTTCCAGCGGCGCAGGAAGCGCCCGCGATGCCCCAGCATCCGGTAAACGTTGTTCAGCACGCGGGTGAGCACTTCGTCGTAGTGGCGAAATTCGAGCAACTGGGTGTTCGCGTATTCCAGCAGCTGAATCGTGGGGGCCGCGCCCTCGGGAGCGTCGTAAACGAACGCCGCGACCCATCCGGCTACCAGCAAGTCACAGGGATAGTAGGAGAGCGCAGCCTGCAAAGCTTCGCTCTGTTCGGATTGCGATAGCGCCGAGGCATCCCCGCGGACGATCTGCGCGATTTGTTGTCCATGTTCGGCGAGCAGCGCGGTCGCCGTCAACGGCTGACCCTGATCGTTCAAGGCTTCGCGTACCTGAATAACGTAATAGTCTTCGCTCAGGCGGTTTTCGTAAGGATCCATCAGCGCGCCGCGTACGCGTTCCAGACAGCCCCGAACCATCTCAGCGGTTCGCTTATCGAATTCCGGCTCGGCGAGCAAGCGGCTGGATAACCGCACCAGATCGTCCCAGCCGGCCTCGAAATCCAGTTTCAACTCGACGCTGACCACGCCGTAATCGAAATACTTGATGCGCGCCTGAAACTGTTCGCCCGCGCCCATGGGCACCAGGCCGAGATTCTCTACCACGGGTGGCCGCTCAAATCGGACGTAATCCGGCACGGGGTGCTTGAACGCAGGCTCCCGTCGCGGCGCTTCCATTACGGCCAGGGAGCGCACAGCCTCCAGGTCGATTTGTTCCGCAACGTCGTACAGAACCAGAGCCCAGAACGATCCACGGAGCGTTTGCATCCAGTTCAAGGATGCCACGGCCTAGCTTGCGTTACTATGACGCAGGGAGGACAGCATATGCAGCGGCTTCTCACGATATTTGTCGTCATGCTGGGAGCATTCGGGCAGGGCGTGAACCACGACCTTGGATACGACGATACACCCATGCTTCCCGGCCTTCCGTTCCATGTTCACGATCCCCAGCGTCCGCATCCGCCCGTAGTGACTCCCGCGTCGCAGGCCGGCGGCGCGCCTTCGGATGCGATCGTGCTCTTTGACGGTAAGGACCTCTCGCAGTGGCAGATTGCGAAGAGCAATTGGAAAATTGCCGATGGATATTTCCAGGTAGTGCCCGGCGCAGGCGATCTCGCGACCAAGCAGAAATTCGGCGATGTGCAGTTGCACGTCGAATGGGCCGCTCCGGTTGAGATCCGCGGCAACAGCCAGAATCGCGGAAACAGCGGAATCTTCTTGCAGGGGCGCTACGAAGTGCAGGTGCTCGATTCCTACGGGAATCCGACCTATGCCGATGGCCAGGCCGGAGCGCTCTACGGGCAATGGCCGTCGCTCGCGAATGCCACTCGTAAACCCGGCGAATGGCAAAGCTACGACATCGTTTTTGTGGCGCCCAAATTTGAGGGCGGAAAGCTGGTGAAGCCGGCCTATGCCACCGTGTTCCTCAACGGAGTGCTGCTGCACAATCACAAAGAATTAATGGGGCCCACCGTGCACCGCGCGCTCGCGCAGTACGTGCCGCAGCCCGCCGAGGATTCCCTGGTACTGCAGGATCACCAGCAGCCGGTCCGATATCGCAATATCTGGATTCGTCGCTTAAGCGATTACGATCAGCCGGAGAAATAGCGGTTAGAGAGCTCTTACGTCAATATTGTGGACGGCACTTGCCGCGCAAGCCCAGACGCAGGGCTGCGAGTTTCACTAGTAGACAATCTCCCAGAACTCTGGTAGCCTGTCTACTGGAATGCCCGATCCAGACCGCATCCAACTATTGCAAGGCACGCTCGACCTGCTGGTCCTCCAAACCCTGGTTTTCGGCGCGCAACACGGCCATGGGATTGCCACCGCGATCCAGAGGACCTCTGAAGATGTGCTGCTGGTGGACCATGGATCGCTGTATCCGGCGCTCCAGCGGCTGGAACGTGCCGGGCTGATATCGTCCGACTGGGGTACCTCGGACAACAATCGACGCGCGCGTTATTACAAGCTCACGCGCATCGGGCGAGCACGGCTTACGGCGGAAACCGGCAAGTGGGAGAAAATGGTCCGCGCCGTTTCGCGCGTATTGAAACCCGATAAGCAGGAGGCGTGATGAAACTCCCTCGCTGGCTACAATGGCGCACTCATCAGGAGCTTGACGACGAGATCGACTCTCACCTGGAGATCGAAATCCAGGCCAATCTGGAGCGGGGACTTTCACCCGACGAAGCTCGCTACGCGGCACTGCGCCAGCTCGGGAATCGGACTCGACTCGAGGAACAAGCGCGCGAAGGCGATCCGCTGTTTGGCATTACGATGCTTGGCCGCGATGTTCTCCACGGGATACGTAACCTTCGCCGGAACCCGGGTTTCACCATCGCCGCGACCATCTCTCTCGCGCTGGGCATTGGTGCAAATACGGTGATCTTCAGTCTTCTGGATTCGACCTTGCTGAAGCCGCTCGCTTTCCCCGATCCCGGCCGGCTGGCTGTGATTTCGACGGTCCCGGCGGAGAATCCCGATCAACCGCAGACCTCTAGTATTTCGACGTATTTTGTATTCCGCGACCGGGCGACATCGTTCGAATCGGTCGGCGCCTACAACGGAGCCGCGTGCGGCGTGGGAACGCTCGGGTCCGACCAGGATGGTGTCCCCGCGGAGCGGATTCTGGGCCAGACCCTTTCGCCGTCGTTGTTCCGGTCGTTGGGCGTGAAGCCTCTCATGGGCCGAACGTTCACCGACGAAGAAGATCAAGTCGACAACATCGCTCCAGTGGTGGTCATCAGCCACGGGATGTGGCAGCGGCGCTTTGCGGGTGATCCTGCGATCGTCGGGAAGACGCTGGCGCTGAATAGGGCGAAACCCACCGTGATTGGGGTCATGCCCCCGGATTTTACTTTCTTCGGAGATCAAGTGGAGTTCTTCCTGCCGCTGTGTCTCACCGGCACACAAGTATTGAGCCGAGTCGGCGGTAACACGATCGTCGGACGCCTCAAGCCCGGAGTGTCGATCAGGCAGGCGCAGGCCGAGGTCGACACCATCTCCGCCCAACTGGCAGCGAGCGACCAGGAGCGCCATAAAGGTCTGGGCGCGCGCGTCGAGCCTCTGCAACAAGCCGCGTACCGCGACTATCGTTCGCCTTTGCTGATCCTGCAAGGCGCGGTGGCGTTCGTCCTGTTGATCGGATGCGCGAACGTGGCTGGACTGCTATTGGCGCGGGCTGCTTCACGGCGGACGGAAGTCGCCGTGCGCGCCGCCTTAGGCGCA
>Ga0209168_10002020_pt1 | contig 15155 bp, 16 predicted proteins | sample Coa_R1_FD_187156 | JGI IMG/M metagenome (GOLD analysis project Ga0209168, IMG submission 187156) | Surface soil microbial communities from Centralia Pennsylvania, which are recovering from an underground coalmine fire - Coalmine... | ecosystem: Environmental > Terrestrial > Soil > Unclassified ... | reverse complement strand
ACAGCCAAGCGTTCATGGAAGCGCCTTTACGACCGGCCTTGGAACCTATTTGCATGCTCTCTGCATGCTCGGGGCTATGCGTGTCCCACTATGGCACAGGTCCTGGGAGGTACCCTTCCAGATCAGGTCTATGTGGAACGCCAGCGAAGATCCGTATCCATCTATAGACCTGAAGATCAACAAAGCGATTTCGATGCGTCGTTCGAGCGGAGACTACATGGTGAGCCGGCGGCGATCCTTGAGGCGCTCCTCCATGCGGTTGACGTTAGAGATACCGTGGAAGTACACGTCAAGAAGGGGCCAGCGAGTTTTCCTCAGCTCCAGGATGCTGTTCTGTTCTGCGATGAGGTCGTCGTCTATACCATGGCGCTAACTCGATTTGCTGGAACCACTGCGGCTGCTTCCCCAGAGCTGCGGGATCACTTTGAGATCTCCCAGCAGATTCGAACCTCGTCACCCTTTTACGACTTTCAAGAGAAGGTTGTCGCTCCGCTCGCTGCCATGGTCTTGCAGCGAGCTGGGATCCCACACCCTGAGGACGCTGTGGGGTTCTTTACGATCCGCGAGATACTTGCCGGCCAGTTTGACGCTCTCTCCGACCGCCGCGCGGCTGCAGACGCTGGCTGGGGCTTTGTCTATCAACGTCTTGGGACCGACGAAGAGATTAGTTGGCGCGCGAACCCCGCGGCACTCACTCTCGATCTGCAGGGCCCCGACCCTCTTTCACGCTTGATACCTCAGCGCGAGCTCCGGGGCGAACCAAGTTCTCCAGGAACAGTCACTGGCGTCGCAAGGGTAGTCCTCGACATCGATGTTGACCCCACGTCATTTACCGATGGAGAAGTACTTGTCTCGGTCAATGGGCACCATCGCTTGAGCCCCCTTATGGCACGGGCTCGCGCCCTCGTGTCAGACGAAGGGGGTGCAATGTGCCATGCAAGTGTTCTGGCCAGAGAATTCAACATTCCAGCCGTAACCGGCACACATAATGGCACGCGAGTCATTACTACTGGATCACGGGTTGAGGTCAATGGCACAGAAGGAATTGTGCGCCTCCTCGGTTCTCCACCCCAAGAGGCTGACCCACTTGACAGTCAGACGTAACCACTTACACAATTCTTACCGCATCCTAAGCGTACTCTTACGCCCTGCACATATCCTCCGAGGATGCGTGAACGCGAATCTAACTATTCTGAGCTTCCAGACGATGCACGCCCATTCATTGAAAGAATACAGGCCATCAGACGTCAAGGTGATCCTGCTGCCATACTTCTTGCCAGCACGGCCGAAAGTAATTGGCCAAGCTTTGAATGCAAGTTCGAACTCGGGCGTTCTTGGTATCCTCAGGAATTCACCGCCTTGCTTCCAAAACAACAAATCCCTGAGGGACTGCCGACTCCAACCGCACTAAAAGACGTAGTGCGGTTGCTGGGAGTCGATGAGCGTATGGCTAATGATTGGAAGTACGGATGGTGGGGCATGGACGAAGGCTGTCGTACCGAACACAAAGAGATAGGGGAATTACATGCTGTTGTTCCGACGGAAGATGAGCTTATCTTCTATCACGGGCTCACGCGGACGTTGAATTATGCTGCAGTTGAAGCGGTGCGGTTCCTGACAGTCAATATGCCTGTGGAGGAGCTTCGTAGAGCCAACCAAATAGCTGATGGGAAGTCCGGCGTGTTCTAACAACGAAGGAAGGATATAAAGCGCGGCCTGAACCGTGGCGTTCCTCGACTACCCACCCGAAAGCAGTTTCCACCTTTGGTGTTCCCCCCACGCACTTCCGCGCATTTCGGACCTCACACCTCTTGACAATTCCCGAGCTGTGATATAATACACCTATGGCAGAACGGCGCGTTGATCAGTCGCAGAGCTTCTTTGTACCGCAGGATCGGGCCCTAATTGGCGTTGTTATGCGCCAACATGGCCGGGAAGTGACCCGGTTTTTTGCCGACGAGGACGAGGCGGACCGGGCTCTTCCAGTGCAGTCAACCGATGACGCGCTTTCCCTTGCAGGCAGCTGGTCTGATCTTTCGTGGGATGAGACTCAAGAGGAACTCGACCGGATCCGCCGCGAGACTCCCCCATCGCCTCCTATTGAGGTATGAGGCGATATCTACTAGACAGCACTCCCCTTGCCGGCTTTCTCCATGGACGACCACAGTTCGTCAGCAGGATCGCTCCCCTTATAACTCGACGTGAGGTCGCAACCAGCATCCTGGTCTACGCCGAAGTCGCCGAGTACCTCAAGGGCCTTCCGGATTACGACCGGCGCAGGGAGCAGCTCCGAACTCTACTGCTCTCTGTCTATCCCTATTTTCTGACCTATCCGATCCTGGATCGCTATGCGGACATTCGGCGTGCCCTTCGGGCGCCCCACGGTCCAGGGTTAATCGGCGACATCGACACCTTGATCGCGGCAACAGCGCTCGAGCGTAATCTGACAGTCATCACAACCGACACCGACTTTGAGCGCGTGCCGGATCTCGACACGATGCTTCTTCCCAGAAGTAGTTAGTCTAACTACCGATCGGGCGATCGCCCGTACGCCCGGTCGACAAACCGTATCCTCGGGGAATTCCGCTCGCCAGTAGGGCGTGCTTTGCACAGCTGGATTGCCGGAGCTCAATTGCGTGCCCTGCTACTCTTGTGGTAGTTGCCAATGCTCAGAGAGCCTGGCGCAATCAAGGAGTCGTGCCGATACTGCGATAGTTTGATATCTTGACAATATTCCGAATGCGGGGTATCGTTAGGACAATCCGCAAGGAGAAGCGCTGCTGAGACATCCTGACATCAGGGTCTCGGTGGGTTTAACTCGACATATGATCATTTCTATCGCCAGCCAAAAAGGCGGTACCGGCAAAACATCTACCTGCATTTCACTTGCAGCGGGACTTGCCCGTAAGGGCAAGAAAGTCCTTCTCGTCGATGTCGACTCTCAGGCTAATTCCTCTAAGGTTCTGCTCCAGGATTACCTCTCCATTCCCAAAGAGCAGACCGTCTACACCACCATCCTCAAGCGCCAGCCGCTCCCCGTCCATTCAACGAGCATTCCAGGCCTTGAGATCGTCCCGTCACACATCCTGCTCTCGAACACCGATGTCGAGCTTACTACCGCGATTGACCATCGGGAGGCGCGGCTGAAGAGCCAGCTGGATAAGCTCTCGCGGGAGTATGACTTCGTTCTCGTCGACTGTCCGCCAGCACTCTCCTGGCTGACCGTTAACGCATTCACTGCCTCAGACCGCGTCCTCGTCGTCGTATCTCCCGGCTACTTCGAGCTCGACTCAATCGTGCAGATCTCAAAGACCATTGCCGAGGTTCGGGAGTACTTCAATCCCCACCTCGAGCTCGCCGGCTTTCTCTTCACGATGAGCGACACCACGATCAATAGCAAGACGTCTCTTCAAATTCTTCGACAGACCTACCCGTCTCAAGTGTTTCGCACGATCGTCCCGCGGAACACAGACCTACGTGACGCTCACTTCAACAAGCAAGATATCTTCGACTTCAAGCCCGAGGCAGCGGCCGCCCACGCATATAGGAAGCTCATCGCTGAGCTATTTGCAGTATGACTAAGAAGCTAAGAGTCGATCAGATCACGAGCGAGCTTGAGGGCTCAGCCTTCTTCACTCGCAAGACGTCCCAACCGGATGATCTTCGGGCGCAGGCTGCGACGCCTGAGCAGTTGCCCGAGTCGCCCAGGCGGCCTCAGAGAGGATCTGCGACACGGCAACCCGGCGCTAGCAAGCAAGCAAGCTTGCATGCTAGCAGGCTCGCAACGCCGAAGGGGGATCTCATCGACCTAGTCAGGCGTGTGGTCAAGACACCGGGGAAGGAAGTGTCGTACGTGCGCCTGACGCCCGACGAGAAGACGCAACTAGCCGATATCGTTTACACGTTTAAGCGTCAAGGCAGGCGGACTTCGGAGAACGAGATCAATCGAATTGCCGTCAATTTAATCTTGGAGGACTATAAGGCAAACGGGGGAGCGAGCATGCTTGCACGAGTACTAGAAGCTCTGCAAGCGTGATAGCACGCTAGCATGCGAGCAAGCTCGCACGATCGTAGAACAAAAGAAAACGGCCGGCAGACCGGCAGGCCCACCAACCGCTATCTCTAACCAAGACAAGTCTAGGTGAACCTCCGGACGCTGGTCAACGGCAGGACGGAGGTTTCTTTATGGCAACGCACAGCCCGGAAGGGCCGATAAAGGAGAGAGGGAGCCCAGACACGATCGTCGTCGAAGACGAGGTGCTTCGTGCTGGATTCACGCAGATACCAAACGTCCTTCTGAGGCGGGAGGACATCTCGCCTGGCGCCAAGCTCGCATACATGGTGCTTCTCTCCTACGCCTGGCAGACTGATAGCTGCTTCCCTGGCCATGACCGACTAGCTGCTGATCTCGGCGTAGCCAAGCGCAGTGTCGTGACCTACATGCAGCAGCTCACGAACAAGGGCCTCATTGTCGTAGAGCGTCGGGGGCTCGGGCAGACCAACGTCTACCGATTGCTCAGGCTTTCAGGATCGGCTCCAGATTCCAGAAGTGAAAAATCTGCACTTCTGGAAGTGCAAAAACCGTCACTTCTGGAAGTGCAAAATCTGCCACCTAATAAAGACTCAGTTGAAGAAGACACAAATGAGAATCCTTCGAAAGTTCGAAAGGTCCAGACCACGCAAGAGATAGGGGATCAGACGGAGACACATCAGAACACACCGTCTCGTAGTGGATCACTTGATGACCAGCGGCGATCACATAACCAGACAGTCGATCCCAGCGAGCAACATCAAGCGGCGCTCCGCCCGTCACCGCGGAGGCAGGGGAACGGGAGGACCTCGTCTGACCGTCCAGAATCGTCCAGGACGGGCTTCTCCTCCGTTGCCGCAGTGTTAGATGGAAACGCCCCGAAGGGTGCCTCCACGGGCCATGTACGGCCTCAGAAGGCCTATCCTGATGACCGCCAGATCATCCTCGGCTACATTCGGGACTTTGCCATTGAACTGGGGGATGAGGCGCCGCTTCCCAGCTCGGTCTCCCGGGCGTACAACCTGTACGAGCGAACCGGGATCCCGATGGCGCGGTTCATCGCCTATCTCTATGAAGCGCGGTCCCTGACGCAGGAGTACACGGCGAGTGTGAAGAAAAAGCGGCAGGGGAAGGACGGACCCTTTGGGCCAGGGAAGAATAAGATGCCGTACTTCTTCTCGATCCTGGAAGAGCTCGTTACCGGTCAGCACGGCAAAGGATCTTCGTCCCGGCCGCCGTCGCCGGCGTGACGGTCCGATCGACTAAGGTCGAGTAGGGGATCTACTCGAGCACAAGGGACCCCCACTGCATGCGTTGCAGGCCTCGTGTCTCGTGTAGTGGATGGTGTAGTGTTTCGACCACTACGCTGAGGTGCTTTTGTGTCCGGCTATCGCCGGAATACGAGCAGGGAGGAATGGCTCGTGCATACGCACGAGTGGGGGTGGAAGACGGGGGGAGTCTGCGACAAAATGCGGGAACGAAGTGACGCATTTAGGCGGCGCGAAGCAGAGCCGGTGGCGCAGACTCCCCCCGTCTTCTCGTCTGCCTTCCACTCCACTTCGTGTCGTGGAACCGAACACTAGGCGTGTTCGGGCTGCAGCCGAGAATCCACCCCCCAAGGGGGACTGGGCAGTGCGCCGCATTCCTCCCTGACCCTCCTTCGGCGCACTGCCTGACGGACCCCACTTCGTGCCAGCTTAAGCTCCACGGCCGTCCGTTGCGAGCTATCCTATGTGTTATTGCGTCTGCTTAAATCACGGCTCCTCAACCCAAGGAGAAGACGATGCCATACAACCCGCGCCGACGCTTCACCGAGGAAGAGGTGATGCAGGAGATCTGGGTGAAATTGGGCAGCCAGGGGAATTCTTTTCGTGTCCGCTTCCTCCCGGACGCGGACTTCGAAGAGCGGTGGTTGTTTGGTGGCACGGGAGAATCCTGGCATGGTAAGTGGTCGATCGACTATCGGGGTTACCTGGAGATGGAAGTATCGAAGTACCGCCTTACCGTCCAACCAGACCCCAGCGGTGGAACAATGCACAGCGGCGAGGAGCTGGTTACTGATGGGAGCCTTGAGCCCCCACCTTTCACCGGCCCGTCCTACCTTCACAAGGTGGCTCCCTCGCAATGGAAGCCGGTGAACGCCGTTTACTGGCTCATCCACGTGCCGATGGGAGAGTGGTAGCACCGATCCTCGCGCCCAACACCGGTTGCACTGCCTTCCCTTCAAGGAGCGCTTCGCGAATGAGAGCCTGACGGGCAACAGGAATGGTTCTGTGACCGGCGAGGATTGCCTGTATCACCTCTTGTCATCCGTTCTGAGCGGTTTCAGTGGGTATCTCCGAGCGAGGCAGGAACAGCTCGCTGACCAATCCCTGTGGCACACGCGGTGGCGCGCGTCAAGGGGACAAAGTCTGACACGCCAAGCGGCTTCGCACGCCGGCGTGCCCTGTGAGCGCGCGCTCCCTGCGTGCTCGGTACTCACCGGTGAAAGCCACATTTCTGTGGCTTTCAGAAAGAAAGGAGGTGAGTATGATGAAGATCTTCAAGATCACACGGATCTACACGGTCGTCGCGTCTGACGAAGCCATGGCGAAGGCCATGGTGAAGGCGCCACGGGTCAGCGAGCTGTTCGTGACCCAGGAGACCACCGAGGAGCTCCCACAGTTCCCCGGGACATCCCGTTGGGCGCGCGCCTGGTTTCACGAGCTGAAACGCCAGCTCGCGGGCTAAGGCCACATCTCCCTCCGGGAACCCGGAGGGAGTTTTGTGCTATGCACTATATCGCTACATCGCCCTAGTGTCAAGCACGAGTCGCCGGCTTCGCTCGCTTCGTCTGCGTCCTCGAGCAGGCTCGGGACGGCCGCGGCTTGCGAGCTTGCCGTCATCTCATGAGGAGTGCTTCGTACGCTATGAGAGCGCTGAAGCTCCGCGGTGCGAGCATCGACAGGACCGCCATCCTAATCGCCTGGCACCACTGCGTCTGCGTCCTCTGTGGCGTAAAAAGGCAACTCTGGACTTTCTGGATCGGCGGAAACGACGAGCATTATCGCGGGCGGGGGACTCGACACTATTGGCTCAGCCGCTGTCTCTCCCGCTGAAGAAATCCGACCGGTACTTTCTCGAGACCCATTAAGCCGCTGTTGAAGCCACTCACCGAGGCCCGTTGCCACATAGACCACGACAATGTTCATAAACATGAACGCCGTAGGCGCCATGGCAATTACTAGGCCCACCAGGATTGCCACGGGCAGCGGCGCTCCGACCCACCATGTTATACCCGCCGCAGCATGAGCCTCCCCCAACGAGAGCAGGTAGACCCACCGCGGCAAATCGAGAGGATTGCGCGGACCAGGTGTCGGGCTGGTCGGCGGTTGCCCGCCTGTGTCATAGATGGCTGCTGGCAACTCGTGCATCGGGATACTCGCCGCGACAGAAAAGAAAAAACGAACTCACTGCTCTCACGCGGATACCTCCGCTCAGGAGCTGTGGTCCGTTCAGATCTTGACGACAGGACGAAACCCGATCGAGTTCATAATATCACTCCGGCTACCAGCCGTCAATGACTTTTGCTCCCCCTACCAGGGCTCGTGCATTATCGGGTTCTGGGGAAGCTGCGGCGGAGGAGGCGGACCGCACGACGGGGATGAGCCGCGAAGGTGCGGCGCGCTGCGGTGATCGCCGTGTGGCCAGCACGACGCAGGACCGTCAACAGTGCGTTGCGCAGGGCGGCGAGGAACTGCGGAGCCGTCTTGCTCCGGATCTGACTCCGGTCCTCGCCAAACAGGACGTCCCGCTTCCAGTGCCGGCACTCGATCGACCAATGGCCACGAATAAGCCCGAGCAGCATCGGGGGATCGGCTTGGTGCGCTGCGTAGTCGGTGATGAAGTACCAGGTCTCGGCTCGCTCCTCGTCAGCGGTCGTGACCTGCCGGTGCACTTCGATGGCTTGCTGGACACCAGGGAAGGTGAGATGACTCGCGAGCTCGTCAGTAACGCGGAGGCGTCGCTCCTCGCGCCGACCATGCTGCCGATCGACGGTGGTCGCTTCGGTCCATGAGCTCGCTGCATCGGTGAAGTAGTCCTCGAGATCGGCGAAGAGGAGCGGTTGGTTCTCCTACCGTCGAATGGCCGACTGGCAGGCGGATTCCTATCAGCAGATATTCCTTTGCGTGCTCTCGAGCAGAGTACCCGAGGCGACAAATCGTGGTACCACCGGACCGCCCGCTCAAATTCACGACCGGGCTCGCGACACCAAAGTATCTCGAGCTCTCGCCAGCCGGCACCCTATTTTCATCCGTCGTGGTGCCTGCAGGGCATGAGCAATTCACGAGCCCTACTCCCCCTAGAAACGGAAGGGGGGGTCGCAAATCGCCGTTACCAGCGCTTGTTGAGTGCCCTGTACCATCTGCCGTCGTGCCAAATGTAAGCGTGTGGCCCCTTGGTTGGCAGGCGCTTCGGTCGCCTCCCGAGCAACGGAGCGGGATCCCCGTCAGGATAGCTGCCGATCCACTTCACGAACGCCGGTAGCGGGTTGAGGCTTTGAATGAGAACGTGGTCGTTAGTCCAAATCTGCGTACCGAGCGTCTGCGCGAGCACAACGTAAAAAGGGTCGTAGGCGGCTTCAAAGGGCCGGCGAGCAGTGAGATGATCGAGCGCGAGAGTGAGACTGTCACGGTAGACGCTATCCTGCACGTCGATCAAGCGTACGTTTAAACGGAGGAACGCCTCTAGCGCTCGTTCGCCTTCGTGGGCTGTAATCTCCCCGCCGAGAACCTTGTGGTAGATAGCATCTGTAAGCTCCGTGCCCATATGCGGGGGAGCCACCACAGTAACGTCATTGTCAGTCAGATCCTGAAGGAGCTGCCGTGCGTTCCGGTACAGCCATTCGGGCTCTTCGTCCAGAACCCATTTGACGGCAACGCTCGCGTCGACGACAACGTCGGTCAATGTCCAAGGAGGTGATCTGTATGCGCGACTCGCGACTCGCGGATTTGGAGCGTCGAGTCCGCCAGGAGTTGGCCACCCCTGCGGGCCACAATCTCAGCGTTGAGCTCCTCGACTGCAGCCATGGCCCTACGTCGCTCAGCCTTCTCTTCATCGGTAAGCGGCGGCGCCACCCTCGTCTCTACTGGCGGCGGGGGTAGCAGTGTCGCTGCCTCGGGCATCGTCTCCTTCTCCTTCCGACCCATGGAGCCACCGGGCCGCTTGTCGCGGCTCCCTTCCGGGCTCTGCATGGAAAAAAACAACTCCCGTGATCGCATTGAAAGCGCGCACCCGGGACCCCAGTATGCCAAAGACAAAGCAGGTGCTCCTATGAGACAGTTCACACTGTCAAGTAGACACCGGCACAGCTGTGTGCATGCTGTGGGATGACCGGGTTGTCGCAAGAATCGCGCCACTGCGAGTGCGCAGTGATAAGCGCGATGCTGCGGTTCCTTCCTCCTTTCCGGCATCATACGCCATCGGCGAACTAATGTCAACACCTCCGTGCCAAAACGAAGATGAACCGCAGATGAATTTGGGGCCAGAGAGTCTACACCTAGCACAAGCCACCTGTCTACTTGAAACGAACAACTACTTCACATCGTGACGAACCGGCGCTATCGCTTGCCGGTCGCGTCGTACTGTTATTGGTTCTTTATTCGTAGAGCCTTTACACGCGAGCCGCTAGAGGCAAACGGTCAATACCGCATGCGACTTTCGTTGGATGCGCAGCATGGCGGCCGCCAGCCCAATCTTCGGGGGCTCCAAATCCATTGTCGGAGGCGATCATGGGGAACCGGTGAACTGCAGATGACAATCTGCTTAGAATTCTTAGTTCACGGGCGGAGAGACGGCGAACACCCAAGGACGCTCTCGCGTCAAAGAACGATTGCAGGAGGCCCCGCCACCTCGGCGCAAGGGTCGAGATGAACGGCCCTGCCGCCCTATGCGCCTTCACCCCTGTATTCCTTTCGGGTCTTCTATCGAAGGCAGTGTAGCCTTCGGGATTGACACAAGAGGATTCCACTCGGATTCCACGTGACTTCCACCGGAGGAGACACGGAAAGGAGGTGAAGAACAATGAAAGTCTATACAACAGTCCTCGGAGTCACGGGGATCACGGTACAGCCAGGCAGCACGAACAGTGCGGGAAAGCCGGTGCGGGAAGTGGTGATCACGACCGCGGATGGTGACCTGATCCTTCGGCTATCCAGTGAGACCCGTGAGGATCTCCAGGTGAGCTTCGCCGGCGACAAGCAGGGGAGCTTCAAAAGCACCCTGAAGAAGCAGCTCGCGGGCTAGTTCCTTCAGCCTCCCCCTACGTAGTAGGGGGAGGTACCCTCATTCCTCCTTGGCCTTGGGTTTCTTCACCACGGCCGCGTAGATCTGGGTATCCTGTTTGGCCTCACCGGTTTTCTGATTCCGGCGCTCGGCGACATGCGGGTAACCCACGACCTGAACTTCATCGCCTTTGCCTAAACCGCTCTCTCGCAGCTTCTCGGCGCGAACCCCGAAAGCAACGATTTTGTGCCAGGTGCCCTGGTCGCCCGGTCGCTCGTGCACATTCATCGAGAAGCTGCCGACGAGTGTGCCTCTGGGAGTAGTCCGAAACTTGGGCGCGTAGCCGATCCGGCCAACAAGCGTCACGCGATCGCTGTCCCGTTCCTGAGGCTCGACGGTCGCCGTGGCGGCTTCTGTCTCAGCGACTATCCGTGCCTCGACAACTTGCTCCGGTATGTTGGATCGTCGTACCTGGCGTACCGCCAGGCTGAGGCTCGTTTCGTCGACTCCAAGTGTCGTGTAGCAGTCGCCGTCCCTGGCTTCAGCGAAGAAGCCAACGTCCTGAACCACCCGCAACGCGGTTGTCCCAGTGAGTCGCGCCGCGGTGTGGCCCATTCGCGCCCGGGTCACACGCGTAGCCGGGAACACTTCTACAACGCAGCTGCCGATCGCCAGATGGATTCCCGCCCCGTCGTCCAGGTCATCAAGCGGGCTTACCGGATACGGCGCCCGGATCACCGGCGATATATCAAGCTCGTTCTCCTTGCTCATACAGTGGGGTAGAGAGTACGACAATAAACGGATAATGTCAACAATAAGGGTGAGTTCTGCCGCCCTTCCCTGCCTGATCGAGCGTCCGCTAGCGAATGCGGTGCCCGGTCGTCCTATCGGACTGCTCGGCTGTAGACCGACAACGGCTTGCTCTGTCCGTTGGTCCGCTTGATAGGAGTGGGCAGATCAAGCAGGGAGAGCGGCACATCGGAAAACGGCTGGAGCGCCCGGGGAGAGAGAAAAAACTCAACCGGATCCAGCTCGTGGCCGGAAGGCAGGGTGGTAAACACAAAGAGGTTTGCCTGCTTCTCCTGACCAAGATCCTTCAGCGTCTCCTCAGCCCAGCGCACCAGATCCGCCAGGCGTTTATCAGGACCACCAGCTCGCCGGCAGGCAGCGTCTTCGACGATGAAGGCGACCGTGACGTAGCGCGTGCCGAAGATCTCCTGGTACGGCTCCTTGATGTAGGAGAGCAGTCCTCGGACCTTCTTCTTGATCCGATCTACCCCTTCGGTATCCCGGTCGATCTCAAGAAGCAGCGGGAATGATACCGGCCGCTCCCGGTCCGGAAGTCTTGCCCGAAAATTCACCCAGCCGTCCGGGCTGATCGACTCTTGCTCAACCTCCCCGGTCTTTTGGTCGACCTTACCGGTCGGCAGCTTCACGGGATTGCGCTTGAGGTCAAGGTCATGCCGCATGCCGGCGATCATGACCGCGCCGATGTGCCGCTCGAGGAGCTTGGCCGCGACCAACACGTCGTTCACCGCGAGCGTATGGAAGAGAAACGTGTCGGTTCGCCGGCGCTCCTCAGACGGGCGATAGCGCCGCTCGGTTTCAAGCCCCATCTCGCTCATCAGACGCCGTCCTTTCCGGGCCAGGAAGTACACCCAAGGAACCGAGCCGGCGGGTTGGGAGCGGGGACCAAAGGTCCTGCCAACCAAGCCCTTATCAAACAGGCGCTTTAAGAGCTCGCGCGCATGGTTGATCGACGTTGGGCTGTAGCGAAGGCGCGTGAGCTGCTCGGCGGTCAGGTAGTGAAAGTCGAAGAGGAGCCGAAGTATCTCCTCTTCAAGCGTCGTAACGCGCTGACTTTCACGATCCACACCGGTTCTTGCCATGGACATTACTCTAGCAGAAGAGTTGACGGACTGCAACTTATCGAAATATATACGAATAGTTGACTTCTGCTATAAGACGTGATACTATTCGTCACTTTTTTGAAGGAGGCATACGGGACGGGAATCACTCTCACCATATCGACCGGATGACGAGCGGCCACACGGGCCGGAGGTGGTTTCCGTGGGTGAGTGGTTCCCGATTTTCCCGCCGGACCGAACGGTTGAGGAGATGCCGAATGCAGATGTGCCGTGGGCGCATGTCCCGCGGTTTACCCGCTACGTATCCCTTGACACGCAAGGCCTGCTACCGCTACTGCCAGTCGAGTTCGCTACAGTTGCTTCCGCGCCGAGTAAATACCAGGCATTCACCCCCTTCCAACCTGACCTTGGCTACCAGGTCACTGATGAGGACTTTGCCCCAGTAACCCGGGAGGAGAAAGCCTTCGGCCCGGGCTCTGTGTACCGGGGCAGCGTGTATCACAGCATGCCGGAGGCGCCACTCTGTCTTGGCGTATTCATCAACCGCCGCGACATTGAGAGCCTTGGAATCGTCACCTCACGAGTAACCGAGGAGGGTTGGCCACTCTACGATTTTCACCCGAAGGCGGCCGCCATTCTTTCGGGCCTTCGACTGCATGTCGAGTTCCCGCAGAGCACCTTTGCCGCTCGGCCAGAGATCGGGGACGCGACGCTGGAATTTTTTGAAGACTTCCATCCGGTTGATACTCCTCCGCTCGGGAGGCCGGATCGCGTCTGGCCCAGTGGACTCCAGCTTGCGCTCCCTCCTGACCCAACACTCCTTGCGCAGATTCACGCACGATTTCTCCTGCGCTAGCTACTCTTCCCCCCATCGCTCGGGACCCTCCGGGCTGGGGTCATCCTCCCCGCTGCGGCCGCGAATCTCATCATCAACATCATGTTTTGGGCGGCAATACCCGCCTCGTCGTGTTTGCTCGCGCGCTGTCTCAACCCGCACCGAACGCAGAGGCGCCGGCGCATGGGCCACCAACTCCGTTCGCATCCAGTGCTCCTCCGGTGTCCCGTCCTTGAGCAGCTTGCAGTAGGCCCGCAACACCGGCAGACTTCCCAGCGTATTTGCCAGCTCGTTGCGGATATCCGCGACCGGCCGTTGCCGGTACTGCGGCACGGTCTCACTACTGGCTATAAGCAATGGCTCCCGTTGTAGCAAGCGACCCAGCTCGAGGAACGTTACGCCCCCGACCACCAAAGCGACCCCCCACGCTGTCACTTGCTTGTACGCTGTCAACGAAAAGCACTTCGGCACGCGCTCATACAGGTCTCGATAGGCCGCGGGTATCTTCTCCGCAGAGCGAATTACAGCCTCCGCTTGCGGTCGAACGAGCGCGTGCTGCTCGCTTCTGGACAGCGCACAGAACTCCTCGCTAAGCCGGCTTCCTACCTCATTCAAGATCGAGCCATATCGGTTGAACGGTGCGGACAATACCTCTGCGTACTGGGCAGACGAGAACAGCACGTGATCCGAGAGCGAGCGTTCATCGTCTGTTCTCTTCCGGATTCCCTCGCGCTGGTCGATTCGCTCGAGAATCTTCTGCGCGAACTTGGCCCGCTCTACTTGGCTGAGCTGAAAGATCAGCGTGGACACCGCCCGTTTTCCCGTCGCCCTATCCGGAGCATGTAGGAGGAGCTGTCCGGCCACGTACATCATCTTTCTGAGCACGTCTCGCTGCTCCTCATGCAGAGGAACCTCCCGCCACTCCTCCGTGGTAGTCGGCTCGTACAACGAACCTCCCCGCATCTCAATCGAACGGAGTTCGGATTGCAGACCGATCCATCCGCGCAATGTTTCGAGTATGCCCGCACCCGCGACGGCTTCCTCCAAGCTCCCGACTTCGAGCTCACCCCGCATCATGTGAAGCAGGAACCGGTTGATCTGCTCAATGCCGTACCGCAGGCTGGAGGGCCTGTAGTTATACGGCTCTCCCCCGTAGTACACGAAAACCGGCTCATGTGCTGGGCACTCGTCGCGTGAGCGATTCACAAGGGGAACCAAGCGGCCTCGCACTATTTCTTGGATCGCCGGGTTGTCTGGCCACCTTCGCACAAGGTCCTCGACCGGCTGCGGGCTGATCACTTGCTTTGGAAGATACCCCACAAGTTCCTGCTTCGGTTCGGCATTGAAGTTGAGCTTTAGCTCGTCCGCATCCTCACCACTGACGCCGAACACCACGAGGTTTGCCGCGCTGATCTCGGCCACTTCTTGCCCAATGGCTTTCAGTTGCCTGCGGTTCTGGTGGGCAGTCGTTGTGGCGATGCCATACTTCCGCGCTTGCGTTATGAGCGTCGCGAAGTCCTTCGTTGCGAACCGATCGTACTCGTCGGCGTAGAGAAAGAATTCGTGCCGCTCTCGCGTATCGGCCCGGCCTAGCGCGTTTGTCAGCAGGAGCCCCACCATCACGGATCCCAGGAGGTTGACCGGCTCCGGATCCAACTCGCCGATGGGGAGCTTTACGAGGACGATCTTGCCTTCGTCCATAAACGCACGAAAGTCAAAGGTGCTTGTGCTCTGCCCCACGATCCGGCGCATCACCGGATTCGTCACAAAGCGGCGCACCTTGTTGAGCGTCGATCGGCGGTAGTCGCGCTTATCGCGGTCCGGGAGAGGATCGTACTCCTGCCGCCAGAAGTCGCGCACGACGTCGTTTTCAACGTTGGCAACCAGTCTCCGGCGGAAGGAATCATCGGCCAGCAACTTTGGTAGTTCATACATGGTGCAGCCGGGATTAGCGATCAGCGTGTAGCTGCAGTTGTAGAGAAGGTCCTCAAGCAGCGGCCCCCAGCTCTCCTGCCCCCACAGCTTTCGGAATACGCCGACCGCCTGTTCCGCTCGCTTGGCAACGTCTTCTTCCGTTGCGCCCTCTGGGAGCTGGAAGAAATTCACACCAAAGACGCAGTCGCTATTGCCGGCGTCAAGGAGCACTACATCTCTCAGC
>Ga0209168_10002019_pt1 | contig 15161 bp, 20 predicted proteins | sample Coa_R1_FD_187156 | JGI IMG/M metagenome (GOLD analysis project Ga0209168, IMG submission 187156) | Surface soil microbial communities from Centralia Pennsylvania, which are recovering from an underground coalmine fire - Coalmine... | ecosystem: Environmental > Terrestrial > Soil > Unclassified ... | reverse complement strand
GGAACTCCTCGCCCGAGACCCAAGGGCCCGGTCCGTCGCTGGCCGCTTCGAAAGGGGCGACGTCGACATCACTCATGTACGAACGAGAGGGCAAGGCTCTCCAGTGCGCGACCCGCCCGCGCATTCCGAGCGCCTCGACCAGTTGCGCGAGGTCGAACGCCAGGCCGCCCGGTTCGCCGGGACCCGTTCCATCGTAGATGGCGATCCCCCGCATACCGTCACCCGATGCTTGAGTGCCTCCTAACGTCATCCAACGTTGCGCGATCCTCGGCCCCAAGGACTACGCCGCTAGGTAACGCCGGTTAGGCTAGCGATCAATTACGACTTGCAGGATGTTGAAGTACGTAGGCGATCCGGGCGGGCCTTCCGCTGCGCCAAAGGCTACCCGAAAGTCATGCCACACTTCGACCCGATCGCCGGCTTTGATATCGTCCACACGGCTCGAGAAAACCGCACCGTCTGTCCTAACGAATACGGGCGTTGTTTTTGCCATCACAAGACCGGCATTCGCGACTCTGCTCGGCGGAATGACGAGCCAGGCATCGACCTGTGAATACGCTCCGTCAGGTCCGATGCCGCGTTCCACGCCGATGCGTGCCACCGTTGCCGCAAAATCAGGAGGCCTCGACAACGGCAACGTGGCCACCGGCCCGAGCGAGCTGCTGCACGCAGCGAACGTCGCCACACCCAAGCATAAGAGAAGACAATTCTTTCGCATGAGGCCTCCTCGGTCAGGCTCCCTGTTGGACGTTGCATCGACTCAACACGGCGCCCGCTGAAATTCGTCGTTCCTTGTCCGCCGGTAGGAATGCCACGGGTTCCGGGCGTGACGTTAACCGTCGATAACGTCGGTGCTCTGTCCGGCGGAGGTCGCAAGCATAGCGCCCAACCGGGGCGCGCGCGAGGTCGGCGTTAGCAGAACGCGCCGAGAACGCCTGACCCACGCCGGCCCCGAGTGGAACGAAGACGACTCGCTGGTGATCGTTCGAGGCAATGAATCCCCCCTTGCGTAGCGCGAACGGTTGCGTTAAATACTGAACCATATGGTTCAGTATTTGCCGAGCCGACTTGATGCTTCGTTCGCCGCGCTCTCGGACGCCACGCGGCGTGGCGTGCTCGAGCAGCTCGGACGAGCCGACGCGTCGATCACTGACCTTGCCGACAAGTTCCACATGACGCTCACGGGCATGAAGAAGCACGTCGGCGTTCTGGAGCAGGCGGGGCTCGTCACCACGAAGAAGATGGGGCGCGTGCGGACGTGCCAGCTCGGCCCGCGCCGATTGGAAGACGAGACGGCGTGGCTCGAGCGGTACCGCCGGCGCTGGGACGAACGCTTCGACGAGTTGGAGAAGGTGGTCGAGGAACTCAAACGAAAGGAGAAGAGCAATGAGCGCAAAAATCGAAAGTAAGCCCAGCGCCGTGAAGAACCGCACCACGGTGGAACGGACGTCGGACCGCGAGGTGACTGTCACGCGGACTGTCAACGGCCCCGCGCGCATCGTGTTCGAGGCATTTACCAAGGCCGAGCTGCTCAAGCGTTGGTGGGTGCCGAAGTCGCTGGGAATGAAGCTGCTGTCCTGCGAGGTGGATGCTCGTGTCGGAGGCAAATACCGATTGGTATTCGACCACAGCCCCGAGCCTGTCGCGTTTTTCGGCACGTATGTCGAAGTGAAGCCGTATTCGCGCCTCGCGTGGACCAATGAAGAAGGTGGCGAGGACGGGCCTGTCACCACGGTGACCTTCGAGGAACAGAGCGGCAAGACGCTGGTGGTCCTGCGCGAACGCCATCCTTCGAAGGAAGCGCTCGACGCTGCCGGCACCGGAGCAGCCGAGGCGATGCTCGAGACGTTCGATCAGCTGGACGAGTTGCTCGTCGAGCTCGGTGAGAGCTCGGGACAGTAACGGAAACGTGGATCGCGCGGCCGGTCGTCCGATAGTCCCGGCTCACAGTGGCGGGGCTATCGGGCGGGGTCGCGAATATTCAATCGACAGGACTCCACGCTCGGCGGAGCAGAACTCCGGAAGAAGTTAGGCACCCGGTGCAACGTCTCGCTGGCGTGAGTCGCAGGGGGCGGCTAGTTTCACCCGACTCCTTCACATCGGGAAGCTCGTGTCACGATTCGCTTCTGCCGTGGCCGCGATCGCCCTTGCCGCCGCGCCGATCTCCGCCCGGGCTCAAGGCATCGACCACGCCGAGCATCACGCGTTCGTCATGGATCATTTTACGTTCGAGAGCGGCGCCACCGTCCCGAACGTGAAGGTGGTCTACGGCACGTTCGGCCATCTCGACGCCGCACGTGACAACGTGGTGTTGCTCCCGTCGCACTACATGGCCGACCACCACGGATACGAGTGGCTCATTGGGCCAGGGCTGGCGCTCGACACCACGAAGCTTTTCCTCGTTGCAACGGAGTTGTTCGGCAACGGCCACTCATCGAGTCCGAGTAATACACCGGAGCCATTTCACGGTCCACGGTTTCCGTTAGCCACGATCCGCGACAACGTGGAGGCCGTGCACCGGCTGCTCGTCGACAGTCTGCACATCACGCACCTCAAGGCGATCATCGGCTTCTCGATGGGCGCCGAGCAGGCGTTTCAGTGGGCGGTGAGCTATCCGAACTTCGCCGACAAGATCGTGGCGACGTCCGGCACGGCCAAGTGCTGGCCGCACGGTATCGTTAGGCTTGAGGCGGAGATCGGCGCGATCGAGTTGGATTCGGCCTTCCACGGCGGCGACTACACCACTCGCCCAACGCGCGGCGTCGAGCTCTTCGCGTCGATCTGGGCGGGTTGGCTCTTCTCGCAGGAGTGGTGGCACGAGGAGCTGTGGAAGACAGGGCCGGGCGACACGACATCGCTCGAGACGTTCCGCACCAACCTCATTCAACACTTCCTCGATCGAGCCGATCCTAACGATCTGATTCTCCAGGCGCGCACGTGGGAGCGGCACGATGTGGGGCAGACGAAGGGATTCGGCGGCAGCGTCGAGAAGGCGCTCGCGTCGATCAAGGTCCCGGTGCTCTACATGCCGTCGGCCACCGATCTGTACTTTCCCGTGAGCGACGCCCGATACGAGGCGCGGTTCATCTCGCACGTGACGCTGACGCCCATCCCTTCCTTGTGGGGACACCCGGCCGGCGCGGGTGCGAGCCCGGCAGACAAGAAGTTTCTGAACGAGAAGATCGCTGCGTTCCTTCGTTAGGCCGACGGACCTCGATGCGTGGCGACATCGTCGCGCCCGGCGCCACACTTATTCGCTTCTTCTTTCCGACACCAGGTACGGCCGCGGCTTGTTTCATCCACGCCGCGATCTGCCGTGGGTCGAAGTCTTCTACGGATTCGAGTTCCACGCCCCGCGTAGCCTTGCCCATTGCCACCGGCGTGACGGGCGGTACCGGCGTGAGCGTCACGCCGTTCACGAACATGAGCTTGATGTGTTTCGCGAAGCCACCACAACAGAAGCACCAGCCATCGCCGACGCCATAGTACGACATCCCCCACTTCACTGAGCGCTGCAGGCCGGGCAGGGTCTTGGCCGCTAGGGCATCGACTTTTTCCGCGATGCCGCGTTGAGGCTGGGGCAGGCTGGCGATGTAAGCGAAGACCGGCTTGTCACCGTCGGCTGGCCTGGCCGGGCTTGCTTTGCCAGCGAGCATGGTTTCGGGCAGCGTCGTGGCGGCGTCGCCGTGTGGCGTCGTGCGCTTGTCGGGTTTCCGGGCTGTGGACTTAGAAGCTTTGTCTGTCTTGCGGGCGGACATGGTGGTCTCCTGCAACTCGGCAGTGTGTAGGCCTAACGCTGGAGTTCAGCTGCGAAGGCGCAAACGTGATCTCTGCTGCCGTGCAATTCCGCAGCTTCCTTCTCAGCTGCAGCGTTCGTTAGCCAGCGCGGTCGAGGACCCGAACTTCCTTCTCGAGCTTTGCGCCGAGATGATCGCGTTCGATCTCCAGGTCGTAGCGAGCCTGCAGATTGAGCCAAAACCGATCACTGGTCCCAAAAAACCGGGCGAGTCGAAGGGCGGTATCGGCACTGATCGCACGGGTCCCATGCACAATCTCGTTGATGCGCCGGGCCGGCACGCTAATGTCCTTGGCCAGTCGATACTGCGAAATGGCCAAGGGCTCGAGAAAGTCCAGCGCGAGCACTTCGCCCGGGTGAATCGGAGCCAATTTGCGCTTTGCCATCGGGACCTCAGTGATAGTCGACGATTTCCACGTCATACGCGTTCCCGTCCTTCCAGCGAAAGCAGATGCGCCACTGATCATTGATCCGAATGCTGTGCTGGCCGGCGCGGGCGCCTTTGAGTTTTTCGAGTCGATTGCCAGGGGGCACTCGCAATTCCTCGAGCTGCTCAGCGGCATCGACAATGCCGAGCTTGCGGAGCATGGTCCGTTGCAGCTCGGCCGGGAATCGGCGGACGGGCTCCCGCCGGAAGAGCCGTTCGGTATCGCGATCGCCGACGCTGTGGATCACAGTGAAGAGTAACGCGGCGCGACCATAACGTCAAGCATTACTATATCGGCCGCCTGACTTGCTCGGCAAACGCCGTGTCCGGCCGGCCGACGACGCTGATCGCCAACCCACAAGCGAATCGAATACGTAGCGAGCGCAGCGAGCTAACCTGACGCACACCTCATCGGGCAACGAAACGCCGTCAAGATAAACTGCCACGGACTGCAGCCGTCCGAATTCGCGAATCACGCCGCTCCGACCGAGCAGTTGAGAGCCGGCGGGCGCGCCAGACTCCTCGAGGGGCTTCACAATGACCGGCAAGGCATTATCTAAGTTCGCAACGCGAATCTCGACGTCGGCGAACTCAATCTCGCCCAACTCGCCTGTTGAGACCCACCGCCGGTCACCTCTCCGAGATTCGCCGGGCGTAGAACGGCATCCAGCAGATCCTCATAGCGAGTCCTGCGGTCTAGTGGCTCGACATGCTCGTATAGGCGTGCGATGATGGTCGATCGCGTCATATGGTGAGCAACGAAAGTCGATACGGCGGCCTAACGCAGGTTAGGCTGCGTCAGTAGACTGTACAGCAGTAGTACCCGCAGTAACTTCGCAGCCTAACACGGTCGGCCGAATCTAGAAGAAACGAACGTAACACGTTGCTACCGTGCCTCCGAATCAGCTCGTGCTCGCACCCTTAGAATGCGATGGGTGCACGCTGCGTCGTTTCGCGTGCGATCGCGGCCTGCTACGCAGCGTCGACTGCCGCTCGGGATGTTGGCCACTCATCCAGCGACACCGAGAAATGCACGCATGCGTTCGAGCTCGGCGTCGAGCTCCTGCGTGAACGCTGCGTCGCGCGGCGGGCGCGACCCGAGAAAGCGAATCTGCGACACGAGGGTGCCGTTAGGCACCGACAGATTACCCCACCCAATCAACTGGTCGCGCCACAGCAGCGGTAACGCGTAGTACCCCAATTTCCGTTTCGGCGCCGGCACGTACGCCTCGAAGCGGTAGGCCCAGCCCCACAGCAACTGCAACCGGTCGCGGTCCCACACCACGGGGTCGAACGGCGCCAGCAAGCGCACCGTGTCCGCCACCGGCTGGTGGTCCGGATGCTCGTCCGCCGGCCAGTACCAGTCGACGCCATCGACGCGCGCGTGCGCGAGCTGGTCCTTTGCGCGCCCCAAGGCGCTCGGCAATTGGTTGCGCCATTGCGGGACGGCATACCGGAGCCGGCGGACGAGTTGCGTTAGGCCCTTCGCCGTCAGCGGCGCATAGATCGCGATCGCTGCTCGAGCCAGCGCGTCCACGCGGGCGCGGATCTCTGCCGCATCTGCCGGTTCGTCTCCATGCCGGTGCGGCGCATACACGCGAATGCCGGCGTCGCGTCGCTGCACCCGCAGCATGCCACGGTAGTGCATGCCGGCAAGCAACGCGGTCGTCGCGTTGGACGCTCCTCCCCAGTAATTCCTAACGGGCCGTGGCGAGAAGTGCGCCGCCACTTCCCGCGGATGGACGGCGCCGCGCTCGCGTACGAACTCGAGCAGCCGCTCCACTTGCGTCCGCCGGGCGCGGGACCACGGGACGCCGGGCGAGACAGGGATCCCGCGAATCGAGCGGGGGTGCATGAGCGACTCGATCGACTTGGTCACGAAGCCGTAGGCGAGGAAAAAATCCTCTTCGACGCCGAGTGTCGGATACAGACGCTCGAGATCGCCTGCGCGGTAGGCGGCGACGCGGTGGCGGAGTATCAGATCCTGCGCCCGCGCGGGCGCACGAATCGGATCGGCCTGCACGTACCCCAAGCGCGTGAGCGCGCGTTTGAGCGTTGTCGGCGCAAACAGGCTTCGGCCGACGGCAAAGCGCCGGAGGTCATCGAGGCTGATCGGGTGGGGCATCATTCTCGCTCTGGAAGACGGCACCGAGTGTTTGCTATTATCATTCGACTAGCTTCCCACACTTTAATCTCCGGACCCCATGACCACGACTGCCGCAGCACCCGCCTCCACGCCGACACTCCATGCGACCGCGATGGGTTGTTCGCTCACCTGCAAGAACGTCGAGGCTTCGATCCGTTGGTACCGCGATGTGTTAGGCTTCACCGTAGCGCAGACATTCGATCGCGATGGAAAAGTCGCCGGCGCCGCCATGAGTGCGGGCGACATTCGCATCATCCTGAACCAGGATGACGGCAAGCTCGGCTGGGACCGGACCAAGGGGCAGGGATTCTACCTGCAGCTCAACGTCGAAGGCCCCGCCGATGTCGACGCCGCCGCGGCGCGGATCAAGGCTGCCGGGGCAGGGACGCTCCTCGATGAGCCGGCCGATCGCCCGTGGGGCGTGCGGATGTTCCACTTCAAGGATCTCGACGGATTCAAGCTCGGCGTGTCCACGCCGCTGACGAAATGAATCGCGTGGCGCTTCGGCTTTCTCATGTATTCCATGTCTGCGAACTGATGCTCGCGGCATCGGAATTCCGGTCGTCGACTTCGGCGGTGCGTTAGGCGCCAGCCGCGCGTGACCCGAGATTGAGGCGCTCCGGGAGCGCCACATTGTTTGGTGCGGCGTGCGAGATCCATCACAGCGTGAACGGCACCGTGAGGTGTCGGGGCCTAACGCCAGAGATACACCGCGGGCCACACAATAGGACGCGTCCGCGCGGCGGCGCCGCGCGGACGGTGCGCTAGAGCTGGTGGCCTAACGCTGCGCTCGGGCTCTCATACCGTTTGAAGCAGGCGATATCCGCGCGCGCAGGCCGCCGAACGAACAAGCGCGGCGTCACCCGCCGCGCGCCGCTATGTCATCCAGGCCCTGGCTACGGGCGCATCAGTTCATGGAAACCGCCGGCGGACAACTGCTTCGCCGCATCGACGATGATTGCCGTATGGGCCTGGAGGTCGGGCCAACTCGTGGTCCACAAGACGAGAATTGCCAAACGGCGGCGCGCTGCGCGCTATTGGTACTGCAAGTTCTTGTCGGTGGTGACGAAGACATCGAAATCAGCGTCATCGGCGGCTGCGAGGAGGGCTCCGTTCTGCAGTGTTGCCCAGCCGCGTTCGTACGCCGTCTCAACGCTTGGACCGGCAAAATGCTCGACGCAATGGCGCTGGCGTTCCTTGATCGAACAGGACTTTCAGAGCGACCTACGCGGAAGTGGCGAGGCTACGGCTCGCGTGTTCGAGGATGGCGTCAACCTGTTCGCGGCTGACGCCGGGGAACCAGGCGAGAAACTCTGGTACCGAGGCGCCCCCTTCAAGGTTCTCGAACAGGGCTCGCACCGGGATGCGAGTTCCGCGGAAGAGCCATTCTCCGCTGACCCGTCCGGGCACACGCTCAACCGCGGGGCACGTGGTCCAATCAAGCATGCGTAAAGTTACAGCCGAACGCGGTTGATCGGGAAGTGAAAAGGGGAGGGTACGGCGCCTGCACCTCAGATCCGCAGCGCGCCAACGCCGTTCCGAGAACCAGGTTGTATCCGTACTGGGAGGCGGATCGAGCTCGAGACCGCAGCCAACGCTCACCGCAGCACGAACGCCGTATCGCGGAAGCTGAGGATGAATGGGGGTTTTGGACCTGCGCTCCCCCGATCGTGACGCACGTGTGGTATGGGCTGAAACGCCGCCCAACGAACCGAAACGGCGCAGCTATCAGTGCGCGCACGGACGGCATCATCCGGACACGACCACGTTGCCGTCGGCTAACGTCGCCTGCGGTCAACCGCCGGCCGGCCGCGCCGCACTCGTGCAGCCCGAGCCCGCGGTGAACAAGAGCGGCACCGTCCGACCCGTCATGCGCAGCATGGTACCTCCGGCGGAAGCTGACGCCAACATAGACAGCCACCGCCGCTCCATGGTTGAATGCACCCTGCCGTCCGCCGCCCTCGTGCTCCACGGTCCGTCCCGCCTAACGCCGGCTGCGCTGCAACCCTACGTGTTCGTGCGCCGCCCGGCTGCCACGACGACCACGATGCCAAGCACGATGGCGACCCCGCCGGCGACAGGCGAAACGAATCCCTTTTTCACCGAGCCTACTTCGATCGGACCGACCTGCGTCGTGTGGCGCTCCTTGACGTAACTGAACCCGCCGAGTGCCAGCACAACGATCCCGGCCGCAATCAGGACCCAGCCGAGAATGCCGAGTGGTCGCATGGTGCCTCCTTGAGGTGCTGAAGATGAAGGCAGGTAGCGTGCCCAGCCGCTTCGTCGGCGAGCATTTACCTCCGGTTGAAGGAATCGATTGCTCCGGATTGTCGCATCCGGTGCGGCGGTGGCGACCACGGCTACCAGAGCTGCGGCAGCAGTCGCCCCGTGTATCGCGCCAACTGTGGAGGCCTCCCGAGTGGGCCGCTCAAAGACCAGCAGCGATACACGCAGCAGGCGGAAGATCTGGTCAAGGAGGACCACAAACAAGTCGTCGAAACCGGGTGAAAAGTACGCGTCGTGAGTGCACGGGCGCCGCGCCGCGATAGTTAGTACATTAGACCGTCTGCAGTGCCGCCTGCCCGATACTTCACGCAATGACCCGCCGCGATCAACTCCAATCGAGTTTGGGCAGCGCGTACACGCTCGACCGCGAGTTAGGCGGCGGCGGCATGTCGCGCGATCTCGCCCGAGCAAGCGGCGGGCGATCCCGCCGTGGGCCGTCGCGCGGACCTCTATTCGTTCGGCTGCATGGCGTACGAGATGCTTGCCGGCCAACCGCCCTTTGCGAATCGTACGCCGCAGCGCATCATGGCCGCGCACATGGCCGAGCCGCCGCGTCCGGTGCAGGAGCTTCGCGCGGACACGCCGCCGTCACTGGCGGCGCTCGTAATGCGGTGTCTCGAGCCGCGCGTGGCGCAGGCGCGGCAGCGGCTAGCCCGGTTAGGCGCGCAAGAAGGGAAGCGCTGAGCGGAACTACGTGCGCGTGCGCCGTCCGTCTGCCACGACGAGCACGATCCCGAGCACGATGGCGATCCCGCCGGCGACGGGCGAAACGAATCCCTTTTTCACCGTGCCCACCTCGATCGGCCCGACCTGCGCCGTGTGGCGCTCTTTGACGTAGCTGAACCCGCCGAGTGCCAGCACAACGATCCCGGCCACGACCAGGAGCCAGCCGAGAATGCCGAGTGGTCGCATGGTGCCTCCTCGAGAATGGACGCATCCAAGCATGTAGCGTGCCCAACCCGTACGTCGGCGAGTGCCTTCAGGGCGGAGGCGTGTGATGACGTTGGCTGGTTGAGGCCAAGCCATACCTTCAGGTGTGATCGGTGAAGCGAACGGCAGGTACGCGCGATTCATTCCGTTCAACTTCGTCACGGACACCGTGAAGCAGACATGGTCGTTCGAAGCCTTGGTCGACAATCTGATGGCAGGGCCGATCGGGACGCTCGACGGCAGGACAGCGATCGGTTCCACGGTGTTCGTGACGGACAAGGTGACAGGCGACTCGATGTTGTCATAGGTACTATCCTGCGCGACGCAGTATGCTCAATCAAATCGAAGTGGTGCCGCATACATCCGCACCAACAGGGTGTCGATCGCGCCGGCTTGCAAGTCGATGACGGCACTGGCCACGTGATACCCGATTTGTCGCGCGGTGATTCGATACCCGCCCGGAGCCACTCGCTTCACGAATGGTCATGTTGTCATTCGACCGCGGGCGCGCCGAAAGGACCGAACAACCTCGACGCTCGTCAGCCTGCTCTCAACAGGACCCTGCGGAGGGCCGGTGACACGTTGAGCGGCGCAAAGTAGGACTCTGGGAACAGATAGTCCTCACCGGATTCATCGATCACACGAAACTGTCCGTGTGAGATCGCTTCCGAATCATGTATCGAGACGTAGAGCTTTCTGGGCTCCAACGACGCCTCGTAGCCATCGTTTCGGAGGCACAGGACAAAGTGGCGAGCGCCTCCTGCCCGTGGTCGCGAACGCCTAATCGAGATAGCGCTTGATTTTGTGCTCATAGCTTCCAATCCCGTGACCTTCGTACCAGGGAATTTCTGCGAGTCGGATCGCACCGTCACTTAGAAGTACACGCCCAACGCCCTTGCGTTTCCTCCAACGCCCAGGCCCATAGATCCGACGGAGCCGGACGAGCTCGCGGATCTGTCGTCCCGTTGCGATTGTCTCAACGGCTCGGAGACGATCGAGGATCTTGAAGTCCACACCAGAATATCGCTGCGTCGGTCATGGCTGTCCAACCGCCTTCAAAGTTCCAAGGAAGCCGCGCGTGATATTGGTGAATGGGTAGGACTGGGTGGCGAGTGCGCGCTCTACGCCTTTTTCGCCGCCGATGCACACCCGCCGGGAATCTGTCTTGCATAATTGAAAATCGACTGCGATGGCCACGTCCATATGTTGCCTACCGCATCGAGGGCAGTCCCGGTGATCGGCTTGAGAAAGACGTTGATTGCCGCCGCGACCCAGCCCGGCGTTTGCCAGCCAATGCCGGAGTCGAGATTCGCGCCGAGCGTCGCCTGGCGGCAGGGGAACGCTTCGGTGGGCGAGCCGAGGATGCTCCCGCCGAATCGGATTGCCGCATAGACGCCGGCGTTGAATCCGAACGCGCCGACGCCCACCAGGGCGCGGATCGAGAACGCCATCGCGAACGAATTGATTCCCACCGATATGTTGCTCAGCGACTCCGTGAGGTCGGTGACGATCTTCGGGTCACTCGGCGCCGAGATCGACCACGTGCCGCCGGCGCGTCCCGCCCAGATCCGGCCGCCGAAGTCGTATTGTCCCTCCGCCCGGAGGATCGTGGACTGGGCGCTGATGCCGGAGTTCACGTCGAACAACGTCGCGAAGGTGAGCGCAAAGGGAACGGGCCCGCCTAACGGAATGCTGAAGTCGACCGGCACCCAGTGCTTGATGTGGATGTTCACGAACTTGGTCGTCGGACTGTGTGAATCGAGCATCAGGTGCACGCCCGCCGATCCCTTGAGGCTGATGCCGGCGCTGTCCACCTTGCCGTTCAAGAACTTGAGCACGCACTCGATCTGCGGCTTGTTCAGTGTCACCGTTCCCGACGCGGTCACTGCCAGGCCCGCCGGGTTCGTGTAGTAGTACTGGAGTCCGACGCCGGAATTGCTCGCCACCGGCTTCAACACCGTGTTGTGATCGTCGGCCGTCAGCGACGGAATCGCGCCGAGCCCCTGCTGCGGCGAGGGCAGGGGAACGATCTGCTGGACGGCGCCTAACGTACGCAGCCCGCCGGCGGCGCTGGCGCCGGACCATTGGTTCAGGTCGGACGTCTGCGCCCCGACCCACCGCCGGCCGCGGCGGCGGTACGTGACACGCCGCCCGTCGGCGCCGGTGCGCGACATCGAGGCGGGTGTCCACCGGCCGCGGTCGATGCGCGAGACGACCACCGCTTCCTCACCGCCCGACTGTTCGTTAGGCGCGCCCAGGCTCGCGGACTTCGCGGCGCCGCTGTCGTTGTCGAGGCCCGGATAGTCGGGTGCGACGTACGTGATCATCTTGTCGGCGTCCACGGCCTGGTCCATGACGAACCGGCCATTCTTGATCAGGTCGGTGAGCTGCACCGGCCCGAGGATGGCCGTCACCGTCGAGCCGTTGCGTTCGAGCTTCAGGATCCGGCCCACCGCGCGTCCGGTGGCGAACACGATCTTTCCTTCCTGGAAATCGCTCACGTTGGGCGCGTTGGCGTCGAAGGTCCACGACATCCCGTCGCCGCCCACGGCACGGATCGCCTGATCGCCGTGCTCCATGATGATCACGCCGGGTTGATACTCGACGTCGGGGCTTCGCTTGGGCGCCACGCCGAACTGCACTTCGCTCTTCGTCAGCGTTTGTGGATCGATGGCGGTGAGCACCGTGGTTCCCGGTGACGCCTGTGGATGGTCGAGCCACTCGGGTGTTTGGGCGGCGCTCTGTTGGAGCGCTGCTCCCGGGGCAACCGGCGGGGACGCGGAAGTCTGCGATGGCGGCGGCGCCGGACTTTTCTTGCACGCGGACGGTGCGATGGCGGCACCCAGGAGCGCGATCGCGACGGTGCGGCGGCACGAGGCAATGGTCAACCATGTTCTCCGGTCGGCCGAGCCGCTCGGCCGATTTTATGGCGGAGCCGTGCTCGGTGACGGGGCCAATGGTATCAAGGCGCCGTTACCTCCAGCGACGAGCGGGCGTTACCGACGCGTTGTCGGCGGTTGGAGTGCGAGGGTGTACGTGGTTCCGAGCGCCAGGACGCTTCCCCTGGAGTTAGGCGAACAAGGAACGACAAGACGATACCGTCAGCGTTTGCCGTGAGCCCGCGACTCCGGGTAGACGTGATTGTCATCGACAAGCACGGTGCCGACGAATTCACGTTGATCGCGTTGCCAGAGGTCGGTAGCATCTGAAAGCCGAATTGCGGTGACCAACGGAACGGCACCGTTGCGGTCTTGGACTCGGCCGTGCCTGCCATGAATCCTTCATCCACGGCCGTGAATTCGGCGCTCACGAAACCGGAGGGCACACCCGCGTCGAACACCTTGCCGTGCGTCCAGATGACAGGGTGTTGCACACCGTCCACCATGAGTCCGCCGACGATGACTTGTCCGTCGCAGGGGCAAATGTCGCGTGCATCGCCCTCGGGCGTGATGGGCGTGATCGTGCCGTTCTTCCACGTCACCCATCGACAAAGTTGGCCGAGGCTGTCGCACGCGCAGGCGCGGCAGCGGCTGTCGGCGTTAGGCGCGCACGATGGGAAGCCGCAGGATCGTATTGTTCCCGCTTAGTTAGGCAGGCGATTAGGGCCCTTCGGCGGGCGCAGGCGCGTGCCCCCCAATGCGCGCCGTCCCTCGCTGAGAGATACCGGTGCGCCGCACCCTGACTTCCTCCGAACCTGAACCACTACTGGTCGACGCGCATTAGCCTTCACGGGCGTACGGTAGTATCTTTCGTACGTGGTGATCTCTCAGGAGCGAGAGACTGCGGCGCGAACGTCACGCGGAGTGGCCCATGCCTCCCTCGGTGCTCGAAGTTCAGGACCGCTTGCTCAAGGAGATGAGTCCGGAACGCAAGCTGCTCGTGAGCGATGCACTGCGACGTTCGGCCGGGCAGCTCAAGGCCGCATGGGTTGCGCGCCAGCATCCTGAGCTCGACGCGGAGGCCATTGACGCGCGTGTGCGGCGCGCGTTCCTCGATGCCGGCGCCTGAGCTCTATACACACTTCCTGCAGCGCCTGAACGCGACTGGTATCCGCTACATGATCACCGGCGGGTTGGCGGCGATCATCTATGGCGAGCCTCGCCTCACCAACGATGTGGACATCGTCCTCGCCCTCGAACGAGAGGAGGCGGATCGCCTTGTCGCCGCATTTCCGACGCCCGAGTACTACGCGCCTCCCGCAGAGGTCGTATGGGACGAGGCAGCGAGGCCTCAGTGGGGCCATTTCAATCGTCTGCACGTCGAGACTGCGCTGCGCGCGGATGTCTACGCACTTGGCGACGATGCGTTAGGCAGATGGGGAATGGCCCGCCGGTGGGCAGCGCCTATGGCTGCCGAAACGGTATGGGTGGCACCGATCGAGTACGTGATCTTGAAGGCCGCCCGTCGGTTTCAACCACCAATCGCGCCCCAGGCGACCACGAGCGCCAGCGCATGATCCAGCGACCACGCGTCGAATCGCTCCGGGTCGTAGTCGACCGGGAGCCAACCCAGATACTCGGCGTGCTCCGGGTGTCCCGGGTCACGCAGCGCCGTGAGCATGTTCGCGTATCCGAGCGGCCCGCCCGCATCCTCCGGCGGCGCGGCTCGCGCACCGCCTAACAGACGGGGCGACCAATCGGGGCTTCGCTCCGACGGCATCGGGAGAACCTTCTCGACGCGAATGTCGTGATGCCAGTCGTCGCCGAAATCGTAGATGTACACGAATTCGGAACCCGCGCGCAGGTCGAGGTGGCGCAGCGCGGTCGACGCAGCATCCTCCGTTTCGTATTCGGCTTCCGGATCCTGCATCTCGAAGCGCCGCGCGCCGAGCTCGAAGGCAAAGAGGTGGTAGTCCAGGCGGCTGAACACGATTTGCAGGACGCGATGAAATTGGTGAAGCGTGAAAGCATCCGGAACGGTAACGAGCCGCCAAATGGGCGGATCGATATCGCGCATCGTGATTCGGGTCAGGAGCTGCTTCGGGCCGCGCTTGCTCGCTCGCGTTCTCGGTGCTGTGGGCGATACACTCATGTTGTCCTCTGTGCCAGGCGCGCTACGCGGATTTGCGAAACCGCGTCAGTCGAGAATCATCCCTACTTGGTAAACACCTTCCCCAGGATGCGCCCCGACGCAGAGTCGATGTCGCATTCCCAGCACTCCCACGTGGCGCAGCGAAGCACGGCGCTGCCCAGCCACCCTGCACTCACATACACATCGGTCGCCGAGGGACGTTCGGCCCGCCAGACCTCTTTGAGCTGCGAGTCGAGATAGTAGACATTCGACCTGACCCGCGGATAGTGGTAGTATGCTTCCCGCACGATCACGCCCGACGCGGGTCGAAGCAGCTGCACGACCATGGTGCCGGTCGCTGGACACGTGGCGACCTCGGCACCCGTCTCCGGGTCGACGGCGCGAACGCCGCCGCTGGTCGTGATCTCGTAGTTCAGCGTCGCCATGCGGCTGATGTTCTCAGTTAGGAGGTGCTCGTGGGCGCAGTCAGTCGCGCGTGCTCCGATTGGACGCGACAGCGGATAAGCTAACGCAACGGCCCGCCGACGGGCGATGCTCGCTCGATA
>Ga0209168_10002018_pt1 | contig 15161 bp, 11 predicted proteins | sample Coa_R1_FD_187156 | JGI IMG/M metagenome (GOLD analysis project Ga0209168, IMG submission 187156) | Surface soil microbial communities from Centralia Pennsylvania, which are recovering from an underground coalmine fire - Coalmine... | ecosystem: Environmental > Terrestrial > Soil > Unclassified ... | reverse complement strand
GCCTGAGGCTTCAACCTCAGTGGTTGCGAGCTTGACGCCTATTTCAGTGGTGTCGGTGCGTTAGAGTTTTGAAAGGGCGCGGCTACAGCCGCGCCGTAGCAGTGAAACAAAACTTTACGGTGCGGCTGCAAGCCGCATCCTTTCAAAGAAGGGCGGCTAACCGGCCGCCATATTTGTCTTGAGGGATTCAGTGTCCGCCAGCACAGCGCGCAATAGCACGAACCTCCGCTTGTACATTCTGGCAGGCGTTTTTGTTCTCTGGTGCGCGACGATTTCCGTCCGCCTGGTTTATCTGCAAGTTTTCCGCTACGGCACCTTCGAACATCGGGCACAACATCAGCAGCAACGCACCGAGGAAGTATCCGCGCCCCGAGGAATAATCTACGATCGCCAGGGTCGCGAACTGGCCATGTCGATCAACGTGGATTCTGTCTTCGCCGTTCCGGCAGAAATGCCGAAGCCGGCCAGCACGATTTCTTTGATTGCGCGCATCACCAAACAAGATCCGCGTGAGCTGCTGGCAAAATGTGAGGCGGCGAAGACTTTTTGCTGGCTGGCGCGAAAGCCCAATCCTGAGATTTCGGCTCGCATTCGATCATTGAATCTACGTGGCGTCTACTTTCAGAAAGAATCGAAACGCTACTATCCCAAAAATGAGCTCGCAGCGCAGGTGCTCGGCTATGTAGGCATGGACGATTCCGGCCTGAGCGGAATTGAGCGCGAGTACGAAGATAAACTGCATGGCCGTCCGGGGCAGATGCTGATTTCAGTCGATGCGCGCAAGCAGTGGTTCGGCAGTGTGGAAAAACAGCCGGAGCCGGGTGAGAACGTCGTTCTCACCATTGACGAAAAAATCCAGTACATCGCCGAGCGCGAGCTGGAAACCGCCATGCAACAAACGCACGCGATTTCCGGCACGGTGGTGGTTGAGAACACCCGTACGGGAGAAATTCTTGCCCTGGCAAATCGGCCAACGTTCAATCCCAATTTGTCCAAAGAAATCAGTCCGGAAAAACTAAAGAACCATGCAGTCAGCGATGTGTACGAGCCAGGCTCGACATTCAAATTGGTCACGATTTCCGCCGCGCTCGAAGAAAAGCTTACCAATCCAAATGAACTAGTCGATTGCCAGATGGGTTCGATCGTTTACAACGGTATGCGCATCCGAGACAGCCGTCCGCATGGCCTGTTGACGGTCTCTGACGTTCTGGCCGAATCAAGTGACGTGGGCTCGATTAAGATCGGCATGCGTCTCGGCGACGATCGCTTCTACAAATACATTCGCGGCTACGGATTCGGCCAGCAGACCGGAATCGAGCTGCCCGGCGAAACCCGCGGACTCACGAAGCCCCCAAGCCGATGGTCGAAGGTTTCAATTGCGGCTATCTCGATGGGGCAGGAGATCGGCATTACTCCCCTGCAACTCGTTGGCCTGATTTCGACCATGGCCAATGACGGCATATATGTTGCCCCGCGCATTGTTGCTGCCACCACCCAGCCTGGGAGCGCGCCGCAGACGATTGCGTTTCATCCCGCGAATGAGCACCGTGTCATTTCATCTTTCACTGCCGCCGAAATGAGACAGATGATGCAAGCGGTTGTTCTTCACGGCACCGGCACCAAGGCGAGGCTGATTGGCTACACGTCAGCAGGCAAGACTGGCACCGCGCAAAAGGTGGATCCTGCGACTCATGCGTATTCACACACGAAGTACGTCGCATCTTTTGCGGGGTTCGCACCGATAAACAATCCGGTGGTCACGATCGCAGTGGTGCTCGACTCTGCGGTTGGATTGCACCAGGGCGGCCAGGTATCCGCGCCGGTTTTCACTCGAATTGCGCAGCAGGTGCTCGAATATTTGCACACACCGCATGATCTGGAAATTCCAGCGAATCGACAGGTCTTGCTGGCACATGAGAAAACCAGTGACAAGGATCTGGAAGAAGGATCACCCGACCATCCAGGCGAAGAGCTGGATGTAGGCGACGCGCAGGCCGTAGAAACCCTTCCTTCATCATCTCGTGGGGAGCCGGGCATTTCCGCCCGGCTAGACTCTTCGACTTCGCTCAGGGCAGGCTCGCGAGACGGCCTCCGCGCCACAGTCAATAATGAAATCATTCCAACAGCGATGCGGGAGAAAGTTTCGCAGCCTATGCAAACGCCGGCCATGTCATCGACATTAGTCAACGTCGCGTCCGTGCCAGCGCCAGCAAAGGGAACCGTCGTTCTGGACGTGGAACAGGGTGGCATCGCGGTGCCATCCTTCGTGGGAAAGTCAGTGCGCTCCGCAATCGAAATCGCTGAAGCCAATGGGCTCGATCTTGAAATTGTCGGCAGCGGCATAGCGCAGGATCAGTCGCCTGCACCGGGCGCACACGTCGTGTCAGGAGCCAAGATCATTGTGCGATTTGGACGTTGACCTCAGCGTAAAAACGTCCGCACTTCGGATTGGCGGCCAAATAGAAAGCTTGCAATACAATCACAATCAATGCGTTTCCTCGACCTCCTGAGCGGAGTGGAGATTCTCGCAAGCAGCGGGAACCCGCAGGTCACCGGTGTCGAGTACGACTCGCGCCACGTGAAACCGGGAGACGTTTTTGTCGCCATGAAAGGCGAATCGAGCGATGGGAACCAGTTTGTCGGGCAGGCGATTGCATCCGGCGCGGGGGCGGTGATCACTGATTCAGACCGCGCTCCAGCAAACGTTGCATGGGCGAAAGTGGCGCGTGGGCGACGAGCGCTGGCGATTGTGAGCGGAAATTTTTATCAACATCCCGCCGCAAAAATTGCGATCACAGGAATTACCGGCACCAATGGCAAGAGCACGACTGCTTTCATTCTGGAGTCGATTCTTCATGCTGCCGGCCGGAAGGCTGCGCTAGTGGGGACAATTGAGTATCACGTGGCGGGCAAGGTCCTTCCCGCGCCGCATACCACGCCCGAATCTCTCGAATTGCAACGCTTATTTCATCAGGCGGTGGCGGCCGCAGAAACCGAAGCCGTGATGGAGGTTTCCTCTCACGCGCTGGCGCAGGAGCGCACGTTTGGCATTCCGTTTGACGTCGCAGTATTTACGAATTTGACTCGCGATCACCTCGATTATCACCGAACCATGGAAGAGTACTTCGCCGCCAAGCGCATTCTGTTTTCCGGTAGCGGAGCCCACCCACCCCGGATTGCGGTGCTCAACGCGGATGACGACTACGGATTGCAATTAAAAAAAGTCAGCCAGAATGCAGGTTCAGACGTCATCACTTACGCGATTTCCGGCGCCGATTTCCACGCCGCCAAGTTGGAAGTTACCCCGCGCGGAACCCGCTTCCAATTGATCACTCCGGACGATAACATTCCGCTCCTCTCGCCTTTGATTGGACGCGTGAATGTCTACAACATCCTGGCTGCAAGTGCTGCCGCCTATGCGCGAGGATGCTCCGGCGAGGCAATTGCCAGCGGAATTGCCGGACTGGCGCGCGTCCCAGGACGATTTGAACGCGTCGATTGCGCTCAGCCATTCACGGTGGTCGTGGATTATGCGCACACCGACGACGCATTAAGAAACCTGACATCACTCGCCCGAGAATTGGTGAAACATGATGGCGGGCGCGTGATCACGGTTTTTGGATGCGGAGGAAACCGCGACCGCAGCAAACGTCCTTTGATGGGCGAAGCTGCAGGACGGGGCAGCGATTTCGTTGTTCTGACGTCGGACAATCCTCGCAACGAGAGCCCGCTGGAAATCATTAACGATGCGGTGGTGGGTGTGCAGCGCTCCGGGGTGAAGTACACGATCGAAGCCGATCGTCGAGCGGCAATTCGAACCGCGCTGGTTGAGGCCCGACCCAAGGACATCGTTTTGGTTGCTGGTAAAGGGCACGAGAAGGTGCAAATCGTCGGCGCCGAAAGCATTCCCTTCGACGACCGTCAGGTTGCGACAGAGATTTTGCGAGAACTTGGTTATGATTGCGGTGGGGTCGCATGAAGCTGCCGCTGGGGCGAGTCGCTGAGTATTTGGGTGTTCCGGCCGATGAACTCGGCCCGCATGTTGATCGTGATGCGATCGCAACCGGCTACTCCATCGACTCCCGCACCATCAAGCCGGACGAAATTTTTTTCGCAGTGCGCGGCGAGCGCATGGACGGCCATGACTTTCTAGATCAAGCCTTCGAAAACGGCGCGATTGGAGCGGTCGTCTCAAAAGAAAAATCATCTGAACTAGCTGAACGTGTAGGCGCGGGCGTCCACGCCAGCGCCCCGATTTCCCCTACCCGCCCACCGGCATTGATTCCCGTCGAAGATACTCTGCTCGCCCTGCAGCTGCTTGCCCAAGCAGTCCGCCGTTTGTGGGGCCGTCCGCTTATCGCGGTAACCGGATCGGCGGGCAAAACGACAACCAAGGAAGCAATCGCTCACGTGCTGGCCACACGATTCCGCGTCCACAAATCAGAGGGCAACTTTAACAATCATTTTGGCTTGCCGCTCATGCTGCTGAAGCTTGAGCCGGAGCACGATTGCGCGGTGGTGGAATTGGGCATGTCACACTTGGGAGAGATCACGGCGCTGGCGCAGATTGCCCAACCTGATATGGGTGTCATCACTAACGTCGCCCCCGTCCACCTGGAATTCTTCAATGATATTTCTGAAATTGCTCGCGCGAAGTATGAGCTCATCGAATCTCTGCCAAAAAGTGGCACCGCCATATTGAACGCAGACGATGAGTTCGTTTCAAAATTTGATAAAGGCTTCAAGGGAAGGATAGTTTTTTATGGCTTTGCGCCCAACGCCGATGTCCGCGCAGAAAACATAGCGTCGAAGGGCGAGCGAGGCTCCGTGTTTGATGTAATTGCCGGAAGCCGCCGTGAGCACGCCACCTTGCCATTGGTTGGGTCGCACAACATACACAACACTCTAGCGGCCGTCGCGGTTGCTTTGGAGCGTGGGATTTCGCTTGCTGACGCCGTGGCCTCGCTGTCGACCATGTCGCCTGCGGATAAACGTGGGCAGGTTGTTCGGATCGGCAACATTACGGTCATCAATGATTGCTACAATTCAAACCCGAAAGCTCTGGCGGCAATGGTCGATGCGCTGGCAGAGATGCCGGCGAAACGCCGTATTGTGATTGCCGGTGAAATGCTGGAACTTGGGCCACAGGGCGAGGCGATGCACCGCGATTCCGGCCAGTATATTGCAAGCAAGGGAATTGATGTCCTGCTTGGTGTTCGAGGTTTGGCAGAGAAGATGGTGGAGGCGGCTAAGCAAAAAGGCATGCGCGCCGAGTTTCTCGCGAGCTCGGATGCAGCCGGAGAATGGCTAACCCGCGAAACACGCGACGGAGACGTCGTCCTGCTGAAAGCCTCACGTGGGGTGAAGCTGGAAAGAGCGCTGGGAAAATTTTCGGCTATCAGTGATCAGCCATCAGCCGAACTCAAAACTGACGACCGACAATCGATGACTAGAAATTAACCGGAGGCGGATTGCTCTACTGGCTGTTGTACCTGAAGCTTTTTCATTACTTTCCGCCATTTCGAATTTTCCGTTATTTAACTTTCCGCACAGCTTTCGCCAGCCTCACTGCGCTTTTTACGGGATTGATTATCGGTCCACTGGTCATTAACCGTCTTCGCGAATTCCAGATCGGCCAATACATTCGCGAGGAAGGTCCCAAAGCTCATCAGAAAAAAGCCGGCACCCCTACTATGGGCGGCGTTTTGATCGCTATTTCAATTATCGTCCCCACGCTCTTATGGGCTGATCTTACGAACCCGTTTGTTTGGATCGCCGTCATTTCCACCGCGGCATTTGCCGCGATTGGGTTCGCTGACGATTACACGAAGGTCGTTCAAAAAAGAAATTTGGGATTGACCGCTAGGGCGAAACTTGGATTCCAATTTCTGGTCAGCGCCCTGATCGCGGTGGCGCTAATCGCTATGCAGAATCGTGGCATGTATTCCACGCGCCTGGTGGTTCCTTTTATCAAGCAATTTCATCCCGATCTGGTCTTGCACGGATTAATCCACAATCCAGATTTGTGGCCGGTGGCTTTCCTCCCCTTCATCATTTTTGTTTCGCTGATGATTGTGGGCGCGAGTAACGCGGTGAATCTTACCGACGGCCTGGACGGGCTAGCGATTGGGTGCACTGTGATCGCGGCCGGAGCGCTCACCGTGCTCACCTACGTCAGTGGGCATGCAACGTTTTCAACTTATCTTGAGCTTCCAAGAATGCCGCAAGTCGGCGAGCTGACGATTTTTTGCGGCGCCATGGTCGGCGCCTCGATCGGCTTTCTCTGGTACAACGCCCATCCCGCTGAGGTTTTCATGGGTGACGTTGGTTCGCTTGCGCTTGGCGGAGCGATCGGTACTATTGCAGTCATAATCAAACAGGAGCTGCTGCTGCCCTTCATCGGCGGCGTGTTTGTGATCGAGGCGCTCTCAGTGATCCTGCAAGTCACCTCTTACAAGTTGCGCAAAAAACGCATTTTCAAGATGGCGCCAATTCACCATCACTTTGAATTGATGGGATGGTCGGAGTCGAAAATCATCGTGCGTTTCTGGATCGCATCGCTGGTGTTTGCACTGTTCGCGCTGACCACTCTGAAACTGAGATAATTTCCACCACGGAGATGGGAAGGAGAACGACAATCCAGCCATCCTGCATAATGAAATCCGAGACTCGAGTTGTGTTCGGTTTCTCTGCGTCTCAGTGTCTCCGGTGAATTGTTTTGATGGAACTCAACGGTAAGCGCGTACTGGTTGTTGGACTCGGTCGTTCGGGCGTAGCTTCGGCGCTTTTCTTGCAATCACGCGGTGCGCGGGTCACGGTTTCCGATGCTAAGTCTGAAGACCAACTGCGCGATCAAATTCCCACCCTGCTCGATGCCGGAATCGCGGTTGAGACCGGCGCTCACGGCGAGCGCACGTTCCGCAATCAGGACCTCATAGTTGTCAGTCCCGGCGTTCCGGTTGATGCCGAACCGTTGGTGCAGGCGCGAGCGTTGGGGCAACCTGTAATCGGTGAAATTGAGCTGGCTTCTCAGTTTCTTCCTGGCCCCATCATTGCGATTACAGGTTCAAACGGCAAGACCACCACGACTACTCTGGTCGGAGAAATTCTTTCGGCCAGCGGATTGAACGCGCTGGTCGGCGGCAACATTGGCACGGCAGCGATTTCGCTGGCCGGGGAAGCGACCCCGCAAACGGCGATTGTCCTCGAAGTCTCAAGTTTTCAGCTGGAGACGATTGGCACGTTCCGGCCAAAAGTTGCGGTAGTGCTTAACGTCACTCCCGACCATCTCGATCGGCATGGAACATTTGCCGCCTACGTCGACGCCAAGGCCCGCATATTTGAAAACCAACAAGCCGATGATTTCGCAGTGTTGAATGCGGATGATCCAACCTGTGTTGATCTTGCAAAGCGTAGTCGGGCGCAGGTGTTCTGGTTTAGCCGCGAACGTGAAGTGGAATCTGGCGCGTTCGTTCACGACGACCAGGTCGTTTTCCGGCGAAATGAGTCCGCGCAGTCCATTGTCGCGGCTGCGGAAATCCCGCTGAAGGGATCGCACAATCTGGAAAATGTTCTGGCGGCGGTGTGCGCCGGCGCGTTAATGGGGTGCTCTCCTGAAAAAATTCGCGGCGCCATCGTTGACTTCAAAGCTGTTGAACATCGCCTGGAATACGTAGCCACAATCGGCGGCGTGGAATTTTACAACGACTCGAAAGCCACCAACGTCGATGCCACCATGAAAGCTCTGCAGTCGTTTCCGTCAAACATTCATTTGATCCTGGGCGGAAAAGACAAAGGCAGCGACTACACTTTGCTGAACGATTTGTTGCGGGAGAGGGTTAAATCGGTTTATACCATCGGGGCGGCTGCGGAAAAAATTCAATCACACATCAAGGGAACAACGCAGATCGTTTCTTCTGGGACGATTGAATCAGCGGTGAAGCAAGCTTCGGCTACGGCCCAGCCAGGCGACATAGTTCTGCTCGCACCCGCTTGTGCCAGCTTCGACCAATTCCGAAGTTACGAGCATAGGGGCCGCGTCTTCAAGGATTTGGTTGGCCAACTTGCCGCAAGCAACCCTTCCTCGGGGGCGCGCGAACCACGAGAGTAAACTTTTCGGCGAGATTTTGGCCCAAAGGATTCACGCCTGCAATGTCTCCGTGGTGAAATGAAATTCGCATGGCAAAGCGGGTAAGTGTCGACCGATGGCTGTTCATTGTTACCTTACTGCTGGTTTTTGTGGGGCTAGTGATGGTGTTCAGCGCCTCTGCCGTCATGGCAAAAGAGCGCTACCACTCGGGATACTTCTTTTTGTTAAGGCAGATGGGATGGGCGGTCGCTGGGTTTGCCGCAATGATTGTCGGCATGCGGCTCGACTACAAGAAACTCAAGCACCCCGCCGCGGTTTTTTCTCTGTTGGGACTCACCACGCTGATGCTGATCTCGGTTTTCTTTCTGGACCGAGCGCACCATACCCACCGCTGGATTCACTTCAGCGGCTTTTCGTTCCAGCCTTCAGAACTCGCCAAGCCCGCGTTGATCTTGTTTCTGGCATTTTTCCTCGAGACCCGCAGTCGATCGATGGATGATTGGCGCAACACACTGGTGCCGGCGGTCCTGCCAACTTTGGTTTTTATCGGACTCATTGTCTTTCAGCCTGATCTCGGTACCGCCATTGCCTGCGCAGCGATAACGATTTGTATTCTTTTTGTTGCGGGACTGGAAATTAAATACCTGGCGTATTCCTTCGTCGGCTCGTTGCTGCCGCTCTACTTCTTGATTTTCCACGTGGCTTACCGGCGTGATCGCATTCTCGCGTTTTTGGATCCCTATTCCGATCCGCAGGGTCGCGGTTTTCATATCATTCAATCGCTGATTGCGGTTTCAACCGGCGGCTTGACCGGCGTTGGTTTGATGGAAGGCAAAGAGAAGCTTTTTTATCTTCCCGAGCCGCACACCGATTTCATTTTTTCCGTTCTCGGTGAAGAACTGGGATTGTTGGGTTGCATGGCGGTTGTATTGTTGTTTGCTATATTCCTATGGCGCGGCGTGCGGACAGCATTGCGTACGCAGGACCTATTCGGACGATTTCTCACTGTCGGCATCACCAGCATGGTCGTGGTGCAGGCGTTCATCAACATCAGCGTTGTGCTTGGGCTAATGCCCACCAAGGGGATTCCGCTGCCGCTGATCTCCTATGGCGGATCGTCATTATTCATTACGCTGGCGTGCATCGGCGTTCTGCTCAACATCACCAAGCAGGCGGAATGAACGCGGCTCGGATATAGTTTGCTTGCATGAGAGCCATTCTGGCGGGCGGAGGCACTGGCGGCCACGTAATTCCCGCTCTCGCCATCGCCCAGGAACTGCAGCAGCGCTATCAGGCCGAGGTGCTGTTTATCGGGACTGCTCGCGGTCTCGAGAACCGACTGGTTCCGGCGGCGGGATTTCAGCTTCGATTGGTGAAGGTCGGCGCCCTCAATCGCGTGAGCTTGGCCACTCGGCTGCGCACTGCTCTCGATCTACCACGCGCAATCTTTGCTGCATCCGGAATGCTGAATGAGTTTCAGCCGGATGTTGTGATCGGCGTGGGCGGATATGCTTCTGGCCCAGCGATGCTCGCAGCCATTCTGAAACACACGCCCAGCTTGGCGTTTGAACCGAACCTGGTACCCGGATTCGCAAACCGCATGGTTGCGCGTTTTGTTTCAGCCGCCGCCGTGCATTTCGAACAGACGGCTGATCATTTCCGCAACGCAGTCGTTACCGGAGTGCCCGTGCGCCCGGCGTTTTTTCAGATTCCAAGGAAGCCTTATTCGCCCGGATCGCCAACCTTGCTGGTCTTCGGCGGCAGCCAGGGCGCGCGCGCGATCAATCAGGCCATGACTCGCGCCTTGCCAGAGCTGGTGCGACGTTTGCCAAACTTGCATGTAATCCATCAGACCGGCGAGCGTGAATATAATGAAGTCCAAGCCGCTTACGCCGAAATCAAAATTTCCGCCGAGGTGCATAAGTTTATCGACGATATGCCGGCGTTTTTCGCGCGCGCCGACTTGGTTTTGTGTCGCTCTGGGGCGAGCACGGTCGCGGAAATTGCGGCCGCAGGCAAGCCTGCCATCTTCGTTCCATTTCCCCGCGCCGCGGATGATCATCAGCGCCGCAACGCAGAAGCAATGGAGCAGGCCAACGCGGCAGTAGTTCTTGAAGAAACGCGGCTGGACGAAGTATGGCTGGTTGATACGATTTGCAGATTATTCGATTTTCCAGCGAACTTGGAGCAGATGAGTAACGCTGCGCGGGCGATGGCGCACCCCGATGCGGCGAGAGAAATTGCAGAACTGGCGTCGAAAGTGGCGGGAATAGAAAGTTCAGCTCTTAGCTCTTAGCCATTAGCTCTTAGCTTTTACTGAGTGGGTGGGTCAGCTAAAAGCTAAAAGTTTTTTATGTTCGCCAAAATTCAACGAATTCATTTTGTTGGGATAGGCGGTATCGGCATGAGCGGGATTGCCGAGATATTGCTGAATCTCGGCTATAAAATTTCCGGATCTGATCTGAAGCGTTCTTCTGTGACCGATCGTTTGAAGTCACTTGGCGCGGTTATCTGCGAAGGCCATCGCGCGGAGAACGTTTCGGGCGCGGAAGTTATCGTCACCAGTTCGGCAATCCAGCCCAGCAACCCCGAAGTCGAAGAGGCACACCGGCTGCATGTTCCGGTCATTCAACGCGCCGAAATGCTGGCCGAGCTGATGCGATTAAAGTACGGCATCGCCATCGCTGGCATGCATGGCAAGACTACGACGACTTCGATGATTGCCGCGGTCCTCGCAGGTGGCGGACTTGATCCCACGGTCGTTGTAGGCGGGCGTGTGGACGCAATGGGATCGAACGCACGACTTGGCCGATCGCAATATCTTGTCGCTGAGGCCGACGAAAGCGACCGCTCATTCCTGAAGCTCTCGCCGATCATCGCCATCGTAACTAACATCGACCGCGAGCACATGGATTGTTACCGCAATCTGCAGGACATCAAACGCGCCTTCCTCGACTTCATGGACCGCGTGCCGTTCTACGGAATCATTGTCGCCTGCAACGACGATCCCATGCTGCGGAGCATCCTTCCGAAGCTGAAGCGCCGCATGGTGAGCTACGGCATGCGCAAGAGCTCTGATTTCCAAGTCCGTATGAATACGGGCTCTTGGACTGCCGGGCGTCCGCGCCCGGCTGACGTTGCACGGGCCAGGACGCCCGCGCCTACACCAGTGAGTTCGTTTTCGGTCACATTCCGCGATAAAAATCTCGGCGAATTTCACCTGCGCGTGCCGGGCATGCACAATGTGCTCAACGCCACCGCCGCCATCGCCGTCGGAGTGGGCCTGGATATTTCCGTGGCTCACATTCAGGAATCGCTGGAGAATTTTCGCGGGGTTGACCGACGCTTTCAGGTGCGCGGGCGCGTCGCCGGAATTACCGTGATCGACGACTATGGGCATCATCCAACCGAAATTCGCGCCACGCTGGCTGCGGCAAAACAGTGCGGCTATCGCAAGATTCACGTCATCTTCCAGCCGCATCGCTACACCCGCACCCGCGATTTGATGGATGAATTCGTGACAGCGTTTGGAGATGCCGACTCCCTGCAGGTTCTGGATATTTATGCCGCGAGCGAGCAGCCGATCGACGGAATCACTGGCGAGACGTTGGCACAAAAAATTTCTGCGGGCGGAAATACGTCAGCCAAATACGCTGGTTCGTTTGATGACGCGGTTCTCGCGGCGGTCGCGAATGCGCAGGACGGCGACATGCTCCTGACGTTGGGAGCGGGATCGGTGTCGCAGTTGGGACCGATGCTGCTGGAGAAGTTGCAGGTAAGTAACATATCAAGCCAGTTGGTTAGATAGTTCCCCTTTGCTGTGCCGGAGGGACGATGAAGTCGTCGTTTCTGTTTCTTTCCTGTTTAGCGCTCATATCATCTATCGACGCTCAAGCGCCCCCGGTACAGCTGCCCGTCAATTGCACAATCCAGGGCCAAATTGTTCAACAGGCTGGTGGCGCCCCTATTAGAAAAGCCAACATTCGGTTCTTTAGTATCGGCGTCCATGCAGAGGCCGAGGATGTCGAGTACTCTGCGGTCACAGATGGTGAAGGACGTTTCAGAATTGACGATGTCAAGCCCGGAACCTACCGCGTCGCGTACGATCATGCCGGTTTTGTCGATGCAGAAAAACGCCACCACGGGGATGGAATGCTACTTTCTCTTGAGCCAGGGCGGGAAGCCCCAGATCTACTTTTCCATATGGTGCCGACTGCCGCAATTGTTGGCAAAGTCTTCGACAGCGACGGCGACCCCGTAGCAAACATCGAAGTTGTGGCAATTCCTTATCCTCGCAACGTGTATAGCACCCAGGGCGCAGGGGCGGTCACAAATGAATTAGGAGAGTTTCGCATTGGTGGGTTGCCTCCCAAACGATACCTGCTCATGGCGCAGCCAATCTCACAGCTTGCCAGAGCTGTTCAATCCGCCAAGAAGGTCGATAAGGACGCTCCGATCTATGGGACTACTTATTACCCAAGTGCAATAGAGGAGAACCAAGCGATTCCTCTCGCCCTCCGCGCTGGTGACGAAGTGCGAGCCAATATCGCATTAGTTTTGGTTCACTCGTTCCACGTTCGCGGAGAGGTGACGAATCTTCCGGCGGGGACAAGCGAAGCCAGCCTGTTACTACGTCCACTGGACGATAATTTCATGGCGGCCATCGAGCTTTGGTCGGCTGACAAGGACGGTCACTTCGAAATCCGGCAAGTGCTCCCAGGTTCGTACAGGGTGCTCTTGGTTCTTAGTGGTGGAGGAACCTCACGCACAGTGCGGGGAGACCCGATCATCCAAGTCACCAACGGAGACATTGATGGATTGCGGATCGTACCCCTCGCGAACCGAGATATTCGAGGTCAATTTCGTATGGACAACGGCAAGCGGATTGACTGGTCTCAAGTTAGTGTGGGCCTCTATTCGGGTCAGCGGCGGCCACAGGGATCGATGACCGGGTCTGGTGGCGGCTTTGAGTCGATCTATTGGGACGATCTGTCTCCGCACGCCGAAGTGAAATCCAATGGATCATTCGAGGTGAAGGAGGTACCTGCCGATACTTACCGTCTTCAAGTAAAGGCTTCGAGCGACGCTCTGCGCGACTACTTTGTGAAGGCTGTAAACCTGGACGGCAGGGATGTCAGCGACTCGGGCTTCACTGGTACGGACGCGGGTCAAGTCACTGGATATAGTGGTTAGTCCCAACGGTGCAACTATTGGGGGCGTCGTCTTGGGAGATAACGATCAACCCGCTTCCTACATCAAGGTAGTCGCCATTCCTGATCCAAAGCGACGGGAGGCGTCAGGATCTCTACCAAGAGACTACGACAGACCTCCGAGGCCATTTCAGCTTGCGCGGGTTGAATCCGGGTGAGTATCGGATCATGGCGCTGGACGAGGACATTGACGTGGAGATTACCGATCCGGCATTCGTGAGATCACATGAATCGATTGGCGACACCATCAAAGTTGAGGAAGGCGAGCGTAAGAGCATTGTGTTGAAACTAGCGCCTCCAGTCGAATGACTTCGGTATTCGTCTTGCAAAGCGGAAATTCCTTTTCCGAATTCTCAACCCGAGTGCCTGATGTGCATCACATCGCCATCCTTCACGATGTAGTCTTTGCCTTCGAGCCGCAGCGTGCCTTTGGCGCGAGCGTTGGCTTCTGATCCAGCCTCGAGAAGCTGGTTCCAGGCGATGGTCTCCGCGCGGATGAAGTGCTTTTCAAGATCAGAGTGAATGGCGCCTGCGGCTTGAACTGCGCGAGTGTTGACTGGGATGGTCCAGGCCCGGCATTCGTCCTCGCCAACTGTGAAGAAAGAAACCATGCCGAGCAGTTCGTAAGTTTTTCGGATTAGGCGGCTGAGACCGCTCTCTTGGAGCCCGTAGCTGGAGAGGAATTCGGCGGCATCGGCGTCGCTCATTTCAGCGAGCTCGGCTTCGACTTTGCCGCATATCGCGGTGGCTCCGGCATTCGGCCTCGACGCAACTTCGCCCAGCTTGTACTTCTCCACCGCATTCTCCAGATCTTTTCCCAGCTGTGAACTCTCGCCGATATTCAGCACATAAAGAATTGGCTTCTCGCTCAAGAACATAAACCCACGAAAGCGCTTTTTATCTTCGGGGGTCATTTCCATTTCGCGCAGCGGGCGTTCGGCTTCGATCTGCGCCTTGGCGCGCTTGAGCAGTTCAAATTCTTTTTCCAGATCGGCAGAGCGCATCTTTTTCAAATCTTTTTCCACTCGCTCCAGGCGTTTCTCAATCTGACCGAGATCGCTGACCATCAGATCGAATTCGACATTCTTGATGTCGCGCAAAGGATCGATTGGCCCGGCGTGCGGAATGGAGTCGTCCTCGAAAGCCCGCACCACGTGAGCAATCGCATCAACGTTGCGAAGATGGGTGATGTAGCCGGATTCTTTGAGCGCGTCCTGGCCGATGGCGCCGAGGTCAACGTATTCAACTGCGGCATGAGTCAGTTTCTTGGGATTGCACTGCGCGGCCAGGCGGTCGAGGCGATCGTCGGGAACTTTGGCAACACCAATGTGGGCTTCGCGAGGATTGGCGCGTCCCGTCGATACCGAAGCCTTGGTGAGGATCGTAAATAAAGATGTCTTGCCTACCTGGGGCAGGCCAATAATGCCGGTTTTCATGGTTCAGCTTTTGGCTGTTAGCTCCTGGCTCTTAGCTGTTCGGGGGATGTCCTCGGCAGTCGAGGTGAAATAACAGGATAAATGATTTCTCGCGCTTCTAGTTATTAGCTGTCCGCCGCCCAGCTCTCAATGCTGCGCGCACTGCTCTGTGATTTTCCTCCGTGAAACTCTGTGTTCTCTGTGGTTCACGCTTTTGACTTAACCACAGAGGTCACTGAGTTTCACAGGGAAAATCCACAGAGAAGTTCCCAGCGCCTAACGCGGCAGAGCTGGTGTTCAGTCACGCCCTCGAATTTGAAAAACGACGCGCGACCGAGTAAAGAACGATGAGCCCAAGCAACAATACAGTCATCTCAATGCGGGTTGACCACGCGTGCAGAGAATCGAACTCGGCGCGCATGGGGTTACTCACGGGTAGCATCGAGA
>Ga0209168_10002013_pt1 | contig 15173 bp, 9 predicted proteins | sample Coa_R1_FD_187156 | JGI IMG/M metagenome (GOLD analysis project Ga0209168, IMG submission 187156) | Surface soil microbial communities from Centralia Pennsylvania, which are recovering from an underground coalmine fire - Coalmine... | ecosystem: Environmental > Terrestrial > Soil > Unclassified ... | reverse complement strand
ACCCGGACCTAATCCTGCTCGACGTGATGATGCCCGGCATCGACGGTTATGAAGTGTGCGCCCGGCTCAAAGGCGACCCGGAAACACGGGACATTCCCGTAATCTTTCTCACGGGGCAGACAGAAATTGAAGATGAAACCCGCGGCTTCGACGCCGGGGCGGTGGACTATATCCACAAGCCGTTTTCCCCTGCCGTGATGAGAGCTCGCGTTCACACCCACCTTGTACTCCGCGAGAAAAGTCGCGAGAATGAGGCGCTGCTGCTCCAAGCGGTTCGCCACGGCCGGGAAACTGAGGTCATTGAGCAATTCGGACGAGGATTGTTGGCCTGCAGTAGCTCCCAACTCGTTGCTTCAACCGCCATGAATCAGGCTGTTGCTTTGCTCGGAGCCAGTGCAGCGATCTTTGACTTCATGGTGGAAGGCGGAAGCCAGTGTTCGAAACCAGGTGAATGTGACTGGTCGGTTCCGGAATCTCTGCGTCGCCAGGCTCTGGCACGCAATGAGTGGGTCCGGGACCCCAATTGCGAAACTGTAGTTATCCCGTTAGTGCTGGAACATACTCCAGTTGGATACTTCGCCCTTCGGGGTGTTGAGCTTTCCGACGCCGTTTTGACGGCCATCTCGCGCCAACTGCTGCAAACCTTGGGTCGTGTGGTGGCAGGCGAAAGATTGTTACGTTTGGCGAGCGAGATTCAGATGGGCCTGCTCCCGAAGAAATTCCCTACATTCCCCTCTGCCTTCGATGTCGATGTATTTGCCATGATAGTTCCGGCGCTTGAGGTAGGCGGGGACTTTTATCACTATTTTCTCCTTGACCCCAACCATTTGTGTTTTGTCATTGGAGACGTGTCTGATAAAGGAATACCTGCGGCGTTGTTCATGGCCATGTCGCTTACCGCCTTCGTGGTGTTTGCCAAGGATGGCGGAAGGACACTGCCCGATAGCATCCGGCTTCTTAATCAATATCTCTGCGACAACAACCAATCGCAGATGTTCGTGACTTTGTATGCGGGCATCATCAACTTGCGAACGGGAATCTTGGAGTATTGCGATGGTGGGCACGAACCACCGTTCCTGATTCGCCGTGGCAGGAAGCCACTGTTGACCGAGAAACAAGGTGGCATGGCCCTCGGAGTCGACCCGAGCTTTCCGTACCGGAGCGCCACCATTCAACTAAATGCAGGTGACGGCCTGCTTCTTTATACGGATGGCGTAAATGAAGCAAGGAATGGCGACGGCAAGATGTTCACGACGAGCGGCATTGAAGCCGCGCTGGCTGTGAATGAGCCGACCAGTTGTGAGACTTTGTGCGATGCAGTGATGAAGCGATTAGCGCAATTCGTGCTCGGTGCTCCCCAGAGTGATGACATCACGATGTTGGCGATCACCTTTCGCGGCCACGCTGAAAGCAAATGCCTGGAGGGAGCAAAGTCCGCTTGACTAGCGCGTACGATTGCCTCTGAGATCGGCTGACTTCCTAGAAAGGACGCATTGCGGTAAACGCTGCCCCGAGGTGGTCGACGCTCGATACTCGACGATCTCAGCGAAACCATCAACAATTTCAAATTTGAACAGGCGTTGGGAACACTGGGGAGTCAGTTGTTCCCACCGGTTCGTGGATGTTCCGCGATGGCCGGTCGCGGGAGTCCTAGAGATCTGGCTAACATTACGTCCCATGGCCAAACATTTCGGGCAGGTCATCGAGGCAACCTCGATCTCGGCTGTACACCTTAAGAGTTAACGTTTATCACGGCAGCTGGTTGGGCTCGCGGCAAGAAAAGCCAAGGCCAGAGCATCATCCCGCCATGCGGCCGCATCTGACCGTAATCCCAAAACGAAAGGTTGTACCTATAATTATGGATGAAACCCCTCGCAATTACTCTCGAAATGCTGGGCGTGGGCGTCGACGATCGATGTCTCCTCAGAACTGGGGCGCTTTGATTGGAGGCGGCGCCCTAGCGGTCTATGGAATCTCCCGCCGATCGCCGCTGGGTGTCGCATTGGCAGCTGGCGGAGGGACGCTCGCGCTGGTTGGCGCCACTCGGAAGTCGTCCCCAGAGGCATCTTCAACATGGACGAGTCTGCTCGTTAATACCACTCCGCAAGAAGCTTATCGGTTCTGGCGGGGCTTCGAAAACTTGCCGCGCTTCATGAACCGTCTTCAGTCCGTTACGGTTCTCGATGATCACCGTTCACGCTGGACCGCAATTGGACCTATGGGACACCCGATCCAGTGGAATGCCGAAATTACAGATGAACGCGAGAACGAATACATTGCCTGGCGCTCATTGCCCGGGTCTGATGTCCAAGTCAATGGACGCGTCGAATTTAAAGAGGCGCCGGCAGAGCGGGGAACTCTGATCACGGCGCGCCTGGAATTTGGTACGCCGGCCGGCATGAGCAGTGCACTTACGAAGTTCTTCAAAAAAGGAGCAAAGTTCGCCATTCGACAGGATATGCGACGGCTTGAAGCGCTCATGGAAACCGGTGAGATCCCTACCACAGAAGGGCAATCCCACGGCCGCAGAGATGTGGTCACCGGCATTTTGAGAGTGGCCGACCCCAATCGTCCGATCCTGCGTGGATCCGGCTTTAAAGATGCCCTTGCGGCAAAGAGGAGAATTGCATGAAAGCGGTTTGTTATATGGGCGTACACAATATGAAGGTGGAGACGGTACCAGATCCCATCATCCTTAATCCTCGTGACGCGATCGTAAAGATCACAAGCACTTGCATCTGCGGCTCTGACCTTCATCTTTATAACGGATACATTCCGACAATGGAGCAAGGCGACATCATAGGCCATGAGTTCATGGGCGAAGTCGTAGAAGTCGGATCCGGGGTTAAACCGGACAAGCTAAAAGTTGGAGACCGGGTAGTTGTGCCGTTCACCATCGCGTGCGGAAATTGCTTTTTCTGCAAGCGGGAATTGTGGTCGTGTTGCAACAACTCCAACCCGAACTACTGGGTGGCAGAAGAAATGATGGGCACCTCACCCTCCGGCCTCTTCGGCTACACGCACATGTTGGGCGGATACGCTGGGGGGCAGGCACAATATGCGCGCGTTCCCTTTGCCGACGTAGGACCGCTCAAAGTTCCCGATGGAATCCCGGACGACAAGCTGGTATTCCTCTCCGATATTTATCCAACGGGCTATTTCGGTGCGATCAGTGCTGACATCGAGCAGGGCGACACGGTAGCCGTTTGGGGATGCGGTCCAGTGGCACAATTTTCCATCCGTTCTGCGTTCACATTGGGAGCGGAACGAGTCATCGCCATTGATCGCTTCGACTACCGTCTGCGTATGGCGAAAGACGCTGGCGCTGAAACTGTCAACTATGAAGAAGTCGATGACGTGGTACAGACGCTCAAGGACATGACCGGAAATATTGGGCCCGATCGATGCATTGATGCAGTCGGCATGGAGGCACACGATCACGGAGTGATGTACATGATGGATCGTGCAAAGCAGATGGCGCGGATTGAGACCGACCGGCCCACGGTGCTGCGCCAGGCAATCCAAGCGTGTCGCAAGGGCGGAACGGTATCGGTTCCAGGCGTTTATTCTGGTTTCGTAGACAAGATCCCGATGGGCGCGTTCATGAATAAAGGTCTGACTATGAAAACGGGACAGACGCACATGATGCGCTACATGAAACCGCTGCTAGAAAAAATAGAAAGCGGAGAGATCGATCCAAGTTTTGTGATCAGTCATCGAGTGCCGATTGATCAGGCGCCACAGATGTACAAAACTTTCCGGGACAAGAAGGACAACTGCACAAAAGTAGTCCTGGATCCGTGGGCGGATGGTTCAATGGCCGCCTAACTGTTTTCGAAAAGGCGTTCCGGGCTTAGGCCGGCGAGTTCGCGGATAGTGTCTATTTCCTGCTATAGCGAATGGCCGGCCTACTCGGAAGCGCCGCTCTCGAAACCATTAAAGCCCACGCGACGATGCGTTCAGTAACCGCAGGGCTCCAGCTTTGCGTTTACTGGGTGCTGAGCCTTTCGGCTAGCGCAGGAGCGACGAATCACTGCTCGGGAGGTAGTTGCAGAGATCCAAAAGCAGGTCGGAGTGGAACGGAAAAAAGACACGGTAAAGACGTTCCAAGGGGGAAATCCCGATAACGCAGTGACGGGAATTGCAGTAACCATGATTGGCGACGATGGAGGTTCTGCAGCGGATCGAGCCGGCGGCGGGCCTAGATTTCGATCTGGTATTGAGCGGGGGCGCCGGCATTATCGCCGGACGGGCAACAGCTCGCCTTCGTCGGGTTGAAGGATGGGAAGGGCATCATCTTTGTGCAACGGCTCAGTAGCGTGAAGGCGGAGCCGCTGGCAGGCACGGAGACAGGTATCTTTCCCTTCTGGTCTCCGGACGGACGGTACTTGGGATTTTTCTCCAACGGCAAGCTGAGAAAAATCGAGGCCGCTGGAGGACCAGTGCAAGCGCTGTGTGACGCATCGGACGGACGCGAAGGCACTTGGAACGAGCAGGGCACCATCCTCTTCGCGCCCAAAATTAACGGTCCGCTGCAACGGGTATCCGATGGGGGAGGGACGCCCGAGGAAGCGACTCCAGGAAATAAAGACGATAGCCAATTTACCAACCGCAACCCGTACTTTCTCCCGGATGGAAAAAATTTTCTTTTCGTACAGCGGACTGGAAAAGACGCGGCGGGAAGTGTGTATGCCGGATCGTTGGACGGGGCGGGAACCAAACAGATTCTCCCCGTTGGATCGAACGTTGCGTACGCCAACGGCTACCTGTTTTACGTAAAGGACAGTACCTTGACCGGGCAACGGTTTGATGCTGCCGCGATCCGCTTCCAAGGCAAGCCTATCCCGATCGCGGAATCAATCGATTATTACAACCCGCGCAACCTCGCATACTTTTCCGTATCTCAAAATGTGATGGTGTATCGCCAGGCCGCAGTGGAGAATCGTGAGTTGGTGTGGTTGGATGCGACGGGGAAAGAATTGGAGCATTGGGGCGAACCGGCTCCTTACGATGGAGGAACATTCACCCCCGGTAGTCGCATGGCCATTCTGTCTCGCGAAAACCTCGATGGGTGTGGGAACAGTCTGTGGCTGGCGGACACCGAGCGCAAGACGATCACGCGGGTAACTCCGGATTCAGATCTGGACCAGAAAGGAGTAGTGTCCGCCGACGGGAAGAGTGTATTGGATACGTCCACGACTGGCTACCACAGCGTTGTAATGGAGCGTCCCCTCATCTCTTCCGGCAAGGAGGAAAGGCTTGCCGAGCTCGGGGATTATGTCTTCCCGGCGAGCGAGTCAAGGGATGGGCGATATGCGTTTTTCTCCATTCAGGATTCCAAGACTAGCTTCGACATTTATTTCATGGACCTGGCGGGCGATCGCAAGCTGGTGCCGGTGCTCAACACTCCATACGCCGAGCGCGACCCGAAGCTGTCCCCCGACAACAAGTGGCTGGCCTATACCTCCGATGAAAATGGGGCTTTGGAGCTCTACGTGACGCCTTTTCCCGGTGGCGGTTCCAAATGGCAAGTGTCTAGTGGCGGCGGGGTTCTCAAAACCGACGCCAATGCGAACACGGAGGACTGGGCGCCCGACGGCAAGAGCTTGTACTATCGCTACGGAGACAAGGTTTACATCGTTGAAGTCCGTACCGATGGGAGCAAACCGGAGTTCTCGGCGCCCAAGGAATTGATGACTATTCCCCAGGGTCTGGATCTTATTTCCATTCTGCCCGACGGAAAGCGTATCCTCGCGATCCGGTCGGTTGGCCAGCGCAGCGCATCCCCGCAGAATCTAGTCCTCAACTGGCAGCACTTGGTGCGATGAGCGCCGCTGACTGTGTATCGGACCGGGAGAGAACCCGAGCGGTCACCAGAGTTCTTGACTCGTGACCACGCATAGACTTTGATGTTGTAAAAAAGACTTTCCACTTGGCGGGCGACGGGCCATTCGGAAGTGATCCGCCAGTTTCTGGATTCGGCTAGTCGTTTTGCCAACTATTCAGGATGTATCGTTTCGACAGCCCAGTCCCACGAACGGCTTCGACTTCGAGGCGCTCACAAGGAACCCCGGGGAGTTGCCTTTCGTTGACTGTCTCCGGCCCAGTCCGTAAGATGAAGCAGCCCACCCTTAATGATCGGCCAAACGATATCGCATTACCGTGTCCTGGAGAAGCTGGGCGGCGGTGGTATGGGTGTGGTTTACAAAGCGGAAGACATTACTCTCCACCGCTTTGTGGCCCTGAAGTTCTTGCCTGACGAGGTCGCCAGAGACTCCCAAGCGCTAGCTCGTTTCCAGCGAGAGGCACAAGCTGCTTCCGCGCTGAACCATCCCAATATCTGCACTATTTATGAAATCGGGCAGCAGGACGGTCATCCCTTCCTGGTGATGGAGTTTCTGGACGGAATGACGCTAAAGCATCGCATTGCCGGCAAACCCATGGAGACGGAAGTTTTGCTGGGACTGGCGATTGAGCTTGCTGACGCTCTCGACGCTGCCCACGCCGAAGGAATCGTCCACCGCGATATAAAACCCGCGAACATCTTCGTCACCAAACGCGGCCACGCCAAGGTTCTTGACTTCGGCTTGGCAAAGGTCATGCCCGCGGGCGGCAGAGGAGTAGAAGCGACCGCCCAAGAAACGGCAATGCACGATGGGCACCTCACCAGTCCAGGATCGACACTAGGCACGATCGCCTACATGTCGCCGGAGCAAGTGCGCGCGAAAGAACTTGATGGGCGGAGTGACCTGTTTTCTTTTGGCGCCGTCTTGTACGAAATGGCCACAGGGACACTACCCTTCCGGGGAGAAAGCTCGGGAGTAATCTCCCGGGAAATTCTGGACCGCGCCCCAGTTCCGGCACTAAGACTAAACCCTGACCTTCCTCCGAAATTGGAAGACGTCATGAACAAAGCGCTGGAGAAAGATCGCGAGTTGCGTTACCAGCACGCAGCGGACATGCGCGCCGATCTAATGCGGCTGAAACGGGAAATGGAATCGCGGTCTGGCGCAGCGGGTAGTTCGGGATCAGTGGTAGCCACACAGGAAAGTGGTCCCCAGACCGCGCTGCCGCCATTGCCGGCATCCGCCTTGGATCTTCGTCATGCTGCTGCCGCCGACTCGGCAAGTTCCGGTGTCGTGTCGCCGACCGCAACTTCGGCTCGTAAGTATGGCTTCGCAGCCGCTGTTGTCGTGTTGATCGCGATGGCAGCTGGGATTTGGTACTGGCGGGCCAAAACTGGCACTTCGCAGATCGAATCCGTCGCGGTCATCCCCTTCGCCAGCGTTGGCGGCAATGCCGACACAGATCTGCTCAGCGACGGCCTCACCGAATCCTTGATCGACAGCCTCGCTCACGTGCCCCAGTTGAAAGTGAAATCCCGCAACTCCGTCTTCCGCTACAAAGGCAAGGATGTAGACGTGCCGAAAGCCGGCAAGGAGTTGGGTGTCGACGCCTTGCTCACTGGCCGCGTCGTGCGGCGCGGAGACAGCGTCCAGGTCAGCGCTGACCTCACCAGTGTTCAGGACAACACCGCCATTTGGGGTGAGCAGTACGAACGCAAGGCCACCGACATGCTGGCCCTGCAACAGCAGATCGCTGGAGACATTGCCAACAAACTGCGCTCCAAACTAAGCGGTGCGGAAAAGCAGCAAGTCACCAGGCAAGGCACCCAGAACGCCGAAGCATACGCTCTTTACGTAAAGGGACGCTTCCATTGGAACAAGCGTACGGCCGCCGACATCAACACTGCCATTGACCTTTTCCACCAGGCGCTCGACAAAGACCCCAGTTATGCCCTAGCGTACTCCGGTCTTGCCGACGCCTACCTGGTGCTGGCCAACTATGGCAGCGATCCCCACGACGTTCTGCCCAAGGCCGACGCTGCCGCGAACAAAGCGTTGGAACTCGATCCCAGCCTCGCCCACCCCCACGCCGTGTTGGGCGGCAATAAGATGGAGTACAGTTGGGACTTCGCAGGCGCCGAGGCCGACTTCCGCAAAGCCATCGAACTCGACCCGGGCGACGCCAGCGCCCACCAATGGTTTTCCGAAGGCCTTGCCGGTATCGGCGGACGGGCGCAGGAGGCCATCGACGAAGGCAATCGGGCTGCCCAACTCGATCCTTTGTCGCCAGTCATTGGAGCGCAACAGGCGCAGGCTTACGCCTCTGCCCGGCAATACGAGAAGGCATTTGAGCTGTATAAAAAGCTCATCGAGGACAATCCCTCTTTCGGCCGGGCGCACAGCGAACTGGCAGCCACCTACTGGGGCGCGCGCAAATATCCGGAAATGATTCAGGAGTTTAAGACCGGCGCTCAATTAGAAGGCGACCAAGCTGATGCGGAATTTGCCGCCGCTCTCGACGCCGGCTTCCGTGCCGGTGGCTGGCCGGAGGCGCTCCGCCGCGCCATCGCGGTCAGGTTGATGCAGCAAAAGAACAAGAGCGCCTACGTTTCTCCGTACGATGTGGCCCGCTTATATGCCGACGCGGGAGACAAAGACCGCGCCTTCGAGTATCTGAACCGGGCATATCAGGAGCATGATGTGTACCTGTTCGAACTGCCCACAGCTTTCCAATTCGATTCCCTGCGTACCGACCCGCGCTACAAGGAATTAATCCGCAAGATCGGCTTCCCGCAATAGGCACAATGGCGTTCCCTCCTCCGCCTTCGCACTCGTGATTGCAGAAATCAGGTTGACAGAAAAGAAGCAACGAAGGTTCACTTTCCAATTGCCGACGATACAGAAGCTCATGATGATAAGTCCGCGTCTCGGAGAAAAGGCATCTCCGCAGTTGTCGGGCTGAAATGCGCTAACATTAGTTGACTTCGTGTAATCAATTCCGATCTCAATTTCGTCACACCCGCTCGCACACCCGACGCAATTCCCGGCGACATGGGAACTACAACATACAGTCGATCCAAACAGTTGTCTGCCATTCGTGTAAACTCGACGTGCAATCTCAATCCACGTTTAATCGTTTTAATAGGGCGATATATCATGACTCTCGGTTCTGACCCATGGGGCTCGTCTCGCATTTGGTTGTTTGTCACGGCGCTCGGCCTGGTAGCGGTGTCCACGCACTTTCCCTCTCGCGTCGATGCACAAACGGCTCAGGCGCAGACAGCTCAGACACAAACGCCTCATCACCGACCGCATCGGGAGGAACTTCCGGTGGATTCGGTTGCGCCGGTCGGCACACTTAATAACGTTGCGACGGTCCACGTGGACGTTACGCCGGAGCACGTACTGAACACGATCTATCCCGACACGGCAACCGGCGCGTGGATGGATGATCTGAGTAAGACGCAGGTGGACAATTTGAGCAAGCCGGAGACGATTCAGGGGGTGAAAAACCTGGGTTGGGGATCCATCACCATGCGCAACAACAGCGAGTTGCGCCTCGCGGCGTGGCACTGGAACGAAAACGGCACATGGAGCGATCCAGCGACAAAGAGCGGCTATTACGTAGGCAGCGCCGATTTAGGTGAACCGATCCACTACGGCTATTCGTATTCGTTGCCCCATCGCGATTTTATGACCAGTGGCGATTCGCCTTTGGTGGCTGGCTTTCAAAGTTACTGGAAGAGTAATCCTTACCTGACCAGCCACTTTACGAGCGAGAGCGATACGCTGCACCCGCAATGGGTGGTAATCGATATGGGCACCGCCCGCGCCGTCAATGCGATCCATATCCAATGGGTGAATCCGTATGCCGTGGTTTACGTGGTGCAGTACTGGGTCGGCGACAACAACGCGATGGACTGGGACATGGGTCCGAACGGCATGTGGAAGGCATTCACATCGGGCGCGGTGCTGAATGGCAGCGGCGGAGATGTTCATTTGAAGCTTTCGGATGAGCCCGTCACCATGCGCTTCGTCCGCGTTTTGATGTCGAAATCCTCCGGCACCTGCGACACGCACGGCTCGCAAGACATTCGAAACTGCGTCGGGTACGCCCTGCAGACGCTGTCGGCCGGTACGATCGACGCTGCGGGCAAATACGCGATAGTTTATCCGCCCAACGGCAAAGAGCCCGAACCCGGGCCCCCGCCAGTTCTCGAGGGCGCCGGAGACCAGGAAGTGATCCCTGGTTCCGAGGCAGACTTGGCCGGATCGTTTTTTGCCTCTTCCATCGACCCCTGGCACCAGGCCGACAACCTGATCACCGGAGGCGGCGATCAATACAACGGAATGGACAATTTCTTCACCAGCGGACTGACCATGGGCCATCCGGCGCTCGTCGCATGTGCGGCGATTTATGACACTCCCGAAGATTGCGCCAACGAAGTTGCGTACCTTCACAAGCGTGGTTATCCAGTGGTGGGAATCGAAGTCGGCGAAGAGTGCGACGGCAAGCACATGACGCCGGAAGATTATGGCGCAATCTACATTCAAGTGGCGGATGCGGTCCACAAACTAACGCCTAGCGCCAAATTGGGCGGCCCGATTTTCGAAGGTGTCGACAAAGACATCACCCTCTGGCCGGACGATCAGGGACGCACTTCCTGGTTGGAGCGATTCGTCGATTATCTGAAAGCCCACGGACATCTCAAAGATCTTTCATTCATGTCGTTCGAACACTACCCGTTCATGATCAATGGATTCACTCCACCGAACGACTGGGCGACCCTTTACATTGAACCCGGAATTATGGAGCACGTCCTGCACATGTGGCATCAGGACGGAGTCCCTGCGGAGGTGCCGCTCATTATTTCGGAGAGTGGAATCGTAGCGGGGCGAAGCGGACCGGGATACCTGGGCGTGACTGGCCGTTCCATCTGGGAGTGCGACGCATTCGGCACATTCTTTGAACAGGGAGGCACAGCGTTTTATCGTCCGGCAATCAATAATGGAGCCGCGGGCCACGGAGGCCTCGACCCCAACGGCGGCGCGGATGGCGGCGGAGCGTACGGCACGCCTGCATACAGTCCTTATTCTTCCGCACACATCATTAATTTCGAGTGGTTGCAGCACGAAGCGGGAGCGAACAAGATTTTCCCGGCATCGGCCGACCTTAAGGACGCTGCCGGCCGGACCGTAGTTACCTTATACGTCGTCAAACGTCCCGACGGGAACTGGTCGCTAATGCTGATTAACCGCGATGTGAGCGCCGCCCATCCGGTTCATCTCGTCATCGATGATGCCAAGCACGTCAGCCATCCCTTCGTCGGGTCTGTAGCTCTTGTGCAGTATTCGAACAATCCGAGTGAGAATAAGAACATCACGATGGCTGCCATCGCTGACGGCGTGTATACACTACCAGCCGGTTCAATCACAGTGCTTCGCGGAAAGCTGCGGTAGTTCAACCGACGTATTCTTCCCGATCGAAGCCTAAACGTCTTAGAACGAATACTGCGGAACACCAGCACACGTATAACGAGCTACTCTGACCTAATCTGTAAAGGAAGGATGGTCGACAAACGGCTCATTAGGAAGCACTCGTTCCCAGAATTCGCATTCAGATCACCAATCTCCGAACCATGGGGGATTCTGCGTTCCCGCGCTTCTAGCTGAAGTGTCTGAATCTAAGATCGAAATATCCCCTCCACGCGAGACAAGGTTTCCGTGTGAGCTTCTCCTTCCAGAAAAAACGTCTGGTACATCCCGACTATCCATAGCGATATTCCATGTCAAGGATAACTGGTGATTTGCACGCATGCCGAAGGGAGGTGTTTGAACGTTGCCAGCCGATCGCTTAACCACCGGGCTGCGGTGGCTCAGTTGCTGCAAACTCCAAATAAATTTCGCAGCATTAACTGGTTTTGGGGAGAAAGTGCAAGAATTGACTTGATTGGGCATTGATCGGAGCTGGTGCTTTCCAGCAAGGGAGTCTGGGCATGTTTTGGCATCGAGCCTGGGGCAAATGCTGTCTTGCCGTTCTTGTCTCGGGGCTGCTCGTTCTTTGCGTCGTGCCAGGCCCAACGGTAGCTTGGAACGGGAGATCTGCAACTTCCTCGCGAGTAGCGCAAACCATTGTTCCAAAGGATTTCGCACCACCCTTCACTTTCGTGCGCGTATTTTCATCGGCTGATGATGTACGACCGGGGCACACTGTTCTCGACCGAACCCTTGACATCATCGCCGGGCCGGCAGACCCGGAAGCCCGCATGGAAGCGATGCGTTCACCATCCGCAGTCACGACCGACTCGACGCACCGTATCTTCGTCGCTGATCCCGGCGCTCAAAGCGTGCATATCTTCGACTTTGTCCGCTCGAAATACGATCGCTTAGATCGACGTGGCGGTCATCTGCACGTTCCCGTTTCGCTCGCCGCGGATAGTCAAGACAATCTATATGTCGTCGACCAAACCAGCAGAACCGTACTCGTTTACGATTCAACAGGAAAATTTCGCCATTATCTGGGGAAGCTGAGAGGAGGAGAATCGTACTTCGGTAACCCAACAGGGATCGCCATCGACAAAGCTGAGCGACGCATTTACGTTTGCGATCGGCAAGGGCACATGATCTATGTTATGGACGAGCGGGGAAAGCTGATTCGCAAGCTCGGCAACCGTGGCGGCGGTAACCGTCCTGGTGAGTTCCGGTTCCCGACTAAGATAGTCGTCGCCGATAGCGAATTATTTGTGCTGGATGCAGGCAACTCGCGCATTCAGGTTTTTGATAGTGGGGGCCATTTCCTCCGCGCCATCAACTTAGGCTATGTAGACCGTCAAACGGGATTGGCTGCCGTCAACCGGGGCAAGATCTATGTCAGCGATTCGAGTCTTAACCAGATTCAGGTCCTAGGACACGACGGACAAAGGCTATACACGTTTGATCTCAGTACGGTAAAAGGCGTGAACTTCAGCCATCCAACCGCCATGTGGGTCGACGCTAACCATTCCTTGTACGTGGTGGATTCTCAGAAGAACAGCGTAGGATTGTTCCAAATTAATGGTATGAATGCTCTTCAGTAACCATCAGAGCTGGCGGCCCGGCCACTGCACTGTCTCAAACATCCGCCAATTCTCAATGAGTGACGGGCCGAGGTGTGGAGATTTCATGTCAGAAGAGCTCTTGATCAGCGTCAGAGGAGGTCATCGTGAGATCATACTGCCTATTCGGCAAACATCGATTCCGGTACGCTGCAAGGCGCGAACTTTGGTCCGGCAACGAATGAAGTCATGTTTCTCGGTATGCCCTACGCTGTATCGCGAATAGCGCTAACGACCTCCTGACTCTCTAGTGCGGCGGCGTCTTGAGAACAGGCTGCCGACAGCAGAACTAAAAGTACGCATGCAGCGGTGATCGGAGGCAGGCGTCTGAAAGTGAATCCCACAGAGGAATGCTCCACAAGTCTTGGCTTGGCACCGGATTATAAGCAACAACCGACATCTGGCTTTGCACGGATTGGACTGCAGCATTAATCTATCGCGGAAAGGAAAGAGGAACATCCTTGCATAAAGCGACCGGCTTGCTGGGTGTTCTTTTTGTGTTCTTGCTCCCTGGCCACTCAGCGGACTGCCTGCGTCTGCTGCGGTTGCAGAGGCGGAAGCGATATACGCTGACCTTGCTGACTCATACGGCATCATTTCGACGATCGATTCGGATCTGTTCGCGACCTATCAAGGGAAGAACCGCACAGCGTGGGAACGCGTCTATGGTGAGAAGCGTACGCAGCTGACAGAGAAGCTGACCAAGATCTCCGCCTCCGGCATCTCCCCGCTCGATGCCCGCGCACTCGAAGTGATGAACCGTCACCTGCGCGAAAATTTCCCTGAACCGTTCAGTGATCAGAACGCGCCACCGGAGCATTGCCAGGACGCTCAGCGCCAAAACCTCTCGCTGGAGTCGCTCGAAGGCGCCCTCCACTCCTGCTTTACGGAGCGGGCTAACAACATCGAGTTCGAGGGCAAGCGTTTTACCCGCGTCTCGGCTACAGACATGCTTGAGGTAGTCGGCGAGGAGGAGAGACGTAAGAAACTCTTCTACGCGTTCGGAAAGTGTATGAGCGCACCTATGCGCATGATTACGCCAAAATCTATGGCAAGCAGGCAAAAGAGAAGGGCCCGTTGAACCAACGGCAGACGGGGCCGTACAACTATTTTGATCCGTACTGGCACCCGTATTAGCACGACACCGACATGCACTCAATGCAATCAGTCACCAAGACGATAACGTCTGTGATCATCGGGGTGGCGAAAACTCGCGGCACCGTTTAACCGCGCCGCCTCGTTATTCCATTTTTGGCTGACGGCCTTTGGCATTGGGGTTTCTTGGCTAGCGTTCTATCGAGCGCCAAATTCACGGACAGCAATGTGGGCGGTCTTTGCGGCACCAACAGCAGTTCTGCTGACTCAAGTAATTTTTGTTTGGAATCTCGCGCAAGCAATACTGCGAATGCCGAGGCTGCATAGTTGACGAAATCAGATGGGATGAGATGGGATGAGTTCTACATGCTCTTTCGAGCACAACGGGCTATGAAAACGGGGTAAGCTGACGGAGCCGTGGACGTATGTGGTCGTCGGCCTTAGTGGCGCCAAGAGCCCGTGGATGAGTTTGACCCTGGATGCCATAAAGAACAACAGACTGTCGCCTTCTCTTCGGAGGAGAGCACGCGAGGGAGATTTTCGCGATTTGTGCATCCTTACGTCACACGGCGCATGGCTTGCCAATCTGCATGGGCTGCCGCACGCACAAAGAACACATATCTTTCGGCCCAGTTTAAGAGACTCGCGGCCCGCCGCGGTCGAAAGTGCGCCATCATTGCCGTCGCTCACAGCATCTTGATGATTGGATATCACCTTCAGCAAAAGCGCTGCACCTATGCCGACTTGGCCAGTAGTTATTTCGATCGGCTCCACGCAGATGGCTTGAAAAGATACCTCGTCAAGCGGTTGGAAAATCTAGGGCACTCAGTGATACTTCAACCCCGCACTGCATGAGCAGACTGTTTTCGAGGGAGAAGTCCGGTCTCCGGACGGGATGCGGTGTACGCTCCCAAGTTATCGACGTGCTCGAAGCACAGATAAAAAGGAGACCGGCAATGAAGAAGGTTAGCACCGCAGGGACGAAGCAGCGCAGCAATATTTCGCAACAGCAACTGACCATCGGACTCGATCTGGGCGATCGCAACAGCTGATATTGCGTGCTGGATGAAGCGGGCCAGATATAGTTAGAGCAGCGAGTCCGTACGAGTGCAAAAGCATTGCAGGAAGTCTTCGGCTC
>Ga0209168_10002010_pt1 | contig 15180 bp, 14 predicted proteins | sample Coa_R1_FD_187156 | JGI IMG/M metagenome (GOLD analysis project Ga0209168, IMG submission 187156) | Surface soil microbial communities from Centralia Pennsylvania, which are recovering from an underground coalmine fire - Coalmine... | ecosystem: Environmental > Terrestrial > Soil > Unclassified ... | reverse complement strand
CGGTGCCGACCACGATCACCAACGTCATCGCGACGCTGCAGGGCACCGCGACTCCCGAGCGCTTCTACGTCATCACCGGGCACCTGGACTCCCGGGTGACCGACGTGCTGAACTTCACCGCCGACGCCCCCGGCGCCGACGACGACGGCTCCGGCGTCGCGGTCGTGCTCGAGCTCGCCCGGCTGTTCGTCACCCACCAGTTCCCCGGCACCCTGGTGTTCGCCACCGTCGCCGGGGAGGAACAGGGGCTGTTCGGGTCGGCTTTCATGGCGAAGCAGATGAAGGCCGCGGGCAACGACGTGCAGGGCATGTTCAGCAACGACATCGTGGGGGCGAGCCAGGCCTTCGACGGGACCCGGCCGGACCCGTTCACCGTCCGGCTGTTCGTCGAGGGCATCCCCACCGCCGCGACCGCGAACCAGATCGCGCTCATGCAGTCGGTCGGCGGCGAGAACGACGGCGCCACGCACCAGCTGGCCCGGTTCGTCACCAGCGCGGCGCCGTTCTTCCTGACCGGCATGAACGTCCGGGTGATCTGGCGCCGCGACCGGTACCTGCGCGGCAGCGACCACCTCTCGTTCCAGCAGCAGGGGTACCCGGCGGCCCGGCTCACCGAGCCGCGGGAGAACTTCAGCCACGAGCACCAGGACGTCAAGGTGGTCAACGGCGTGCAGTTCGGCGACCTGGCGGAGTTCGTGGACTTCAATTACACCGCCCGGGTGGCCAAGGTCAACGGCGCGGCGCTGTGGGCACTGGCCACCAACCCGGGCACGCCGAAGGGCCTGGTGATTCACACCGCGCCGCCGCCCGGCTTCCCCGGCACCAACCTGACCACGCTCGACTGGAACGCCAATCCCGAGTCCAACCTGGCTGGCTACGAGGTGGTGTGGCGGGAGACCACCGAGGCGGACTGGACCCATGTAATCCCGGTCGGCAACGTCACCACCGTCACCCTCGACATGTCCAAGGACAATGTCCAGTTCGGCGTGCGCGCGGTCGACACCGCCGGCCACCGCAGCCCGGCCGCCTTCCCGCAGGTGGTCAACTAGCGTGGTCAGCTAACGCGCGTTGAACGAGGCCCGGGCCGTACTGCTCACCGGCGTGTACGGCTCGGGCAAGAGCTCGGTCGCCGAGCAGATCGCGTACCTCCTGGAACGCCAGGATCAACGGTTCGCCCTGCTCGACCTGGACTACCTGAGCTGGGCGGGCCCCGACACCGGTGACCGTACCGCCGAGATCGACCTGCTGACCCGAAACCTCGCCGCCGTCACCCCGAACTACCGGCGCCTCGGCGTCACCCTCTTCGTCCTCGCCTACCTCGTCCGGACCTCCGCCGAGGTGCAAGCCATCCAGCAGGCACTCAACGAGAAACTCACGGTCGTCCGCCTGACCGTCCCGCTGGCCGTCATCGAGCAGCGGCTGGCCCGCGACGTCACCGACGGCCGCCGCGACGACCTGCGCGAGGCCGCCGACCAGATCGCGACCGCCGAAGGTGCCGGCGTCGAAGACATCACCGTCAGCAACGACCGTCCGGTCGAGGTCGTCGCCCGCGACGTCATGACCTTCCTGGGCTGGCCCTGACCAAGATCCCGCCCAGGATCACGTCCACCACCTCGGCGATGAAGTCGTCGCTCAGCGGCAGGTGCCCGAGCAGCAACCGATGCTGCGCGGCCCCGAAGAACAGGTCGAGCACCACCTCCCGGTCGACCGTGGCCGCGATCTCACCCCGCGCGATGGCGCGGTCCAGCATGATCCGGTGCTGGCTGCGCAGCGGCTCGAGCACCCGCTCCCGCCACGCGGCGCGCAGCGACGGGTCGTGCTGCGCCTCGGCGATCAGCCCGGTCAGCATCGCCCCCATCGCGGTCTCGGTGACCGCCCTGACCCACAAGGTCAGCGCGGCGATCATGTCACCGCGCAGCGTCCCGGTGTCCGGCAGCGGCTGCTGGGCCTGGAACGAGGCCACGAACGCGTCCAGTGCCAGCAGGCCCTTGGACGGCCAGCGCCGGTAGATCGTCGTCTTGCCCACCCCGGCCCGCGCCGCGATCTCCTCGATGGAGATAGCGGCCAGCCCCCGGGACGCCAGCAGGTCCGCGGTGGCGGTCAGGATCGCGCGGTCCGCCTCCTGCGACCGCGGCCGCCCCCGCTGCCCCCCGCCCCCCTCGGCAGGCAAAGGCTCGGCGGGCAAAGGCTCGGCGGGCAAAGGCTCGGCGGGCAAAGGCTCGGCGGGCAAAGGCTCATCCCCCGGAATATCCCGGTTCATCTCCCGGTTCTACCCTCTAGAAATCCGAAACGATCCGTACCGTATCTGATTGGTATCATGCCCGGCACCGCCTCTCCGCAAACCCCGCCCCGAACTCGCCGCCCCCTGCAGCTGGCCCTCATCCTCGTCGCCGCGTTCATGGTCGTCCTGGACTTCAGCATTGTGAACGTCGCGCTGCCCTCGATCGAGCGCGAGCTGCACATGCCCGCGGACGCGGTGCAGTGGATCGTCACCGGGTACGCCATCTCCTTCGGCGGCCTGCTCATCCTGGGCGGCCGGGCCGCCGACCTGCTCGGCCGGCGCCGCATGTTCATCATCGGGCTTGTCGCGTTCGCGCTGGCCAGCCTGGCCGGCGGGCTGGCCAGGGACCCCGTGCTGCTGATCGCCGCCCGGGTCATCCAGGGCGCGGGCGCCGCGATCGTCGCGCCCGCCGCGTTGTCGCTCATCATGACCAGCTTCCCCGAAGGCCCGCAGCGAACCCGCGCCATCGGCCTGTACGGCGCGATCTCCTCCGTCGGCTTCGTCTCCGGCCAGGTCCTGGGCGGCGTGCTCGTCCAGTTCACCAGCTGGCGGGCGGTGTTCCTGGTCAACGTCCCGGTCGGGCTGGCCGCCGCCGCCCTCGCGCCCGCCATCCTAGGCACGGCCGCCAGACCAGCAAGGACCGCGCGCAGAATGGACATCCGCGGCGCCCTGCTGATCACCGCCGCCGTCGCCCTCATCGTGTTCGTCGTGTCCCAGGGCGTCGTCCTCGGCTGGACGTCCCCGCTGGTCATCGCGGCCACCGTCACCGCGGCCGCGGCCACCGCCGTGTTCGTCAAGACCGAAACCAGGCATCCCGAGCCGCTGATCCGGCCGTCCCTGCTCCGCCGCCCCAGCCTGCGCAACGGCAGCACCCTGTCGTTCCTGCTGGGCCTGTGGAACGGCGGCGAGATGCTCATCATGTCGCTGTACCTGCAGCAGGTCCTGCACGAATCGCCCCTGTTCACCGGCCTGGCCATCGCCCCGCAGGGCGTGGTCGGCTTCGCCGCGGGCGTGTTCGGGCCCCGGCTGGCGGGCAAGATCGGCGTCAGCAGGCTCCTGGTCCTGACCGGCGCCGCGACCGCGGCCGGCTTCGCGGTCCTGACCCGGCTGCCCGCCGACGGCTACAGCCCGGTCCTGCTGGTCGTCATGCTGATCGGCTTCGGCACCGCAGGCACCGCGTTCGGGTCGGTGGTGCTGGCCAGCCGCGGCATGGCCGACTCCGACCAGGGCCTGGTAGGCGGCGTGATCAACACCAGCCGCCAGATCGGCGCCGCGGTGGGCGCCGCCCTGCTGCCCGCCGTGGCCGAAGCGGTCAGCGCCGGTGGTGCGCACAGCTCGGTCGGCGTGTCCGGCGACCGCGCCGCCATGCTCACCGCCGGCCTGGCCGCGGTGGCGGCCACCGCCGTGGCCTGGCACGCGGCCCACGCCGCTCCGGCCCGGACCCGCACCGCCAGCTGAGGTCCGGATCCTTTTATTTGTGCCGAACGGGCCGTGGTACCCGCCTCCGCTCCCGCCCCGCGCTGACCGTCGATAGGGTCTGCCCATGGAGTATCGCGCACTGGGCCGGTCGGGCCTCCGCATATCGGTTCTGACCATGGGGACGATGACGTTCGGCGGCGCCGGGGGGTTCGCCGACGTCGGCTCGACCGACGTCGAGGAGGCCGAACGCCAGGTGGACATGTGCCTGGACGCCGGGGTCAACCTGATCGACACCGCCGACGTGTACTCGGCCGGGCTGGCCGAGGAGATCCTCGGCCAGGTGCTGCGCGGCCGCCGGGACCGGGTGCTCGTGGCCACCAAGGTCCGGATGGGGATGGGCCGCGGCCCGAACGATTCCGGGCTGTCCCGCCACCACATCATCTCCGGCTGCGAGGCCAGCCTGCGCCGCCTGGGCACCGACCATATCGACCTGTATCAGGTGCATGAGTGGGACGGCCAGACCCCGCTCGAGGAGACCCTGCACGCGCTGGATCACCTGGTCCGGTCGGGCAAGGTGCGCTACGTCGGCGCGTCCAACTACACCGCCTGGCAGCTGATGAAGGCGCTGGGCATCACCGCCCGGCTAGACCTGGCCCCGCTGGTCAGCCAGCAGATCTACTACTCGCTGCAGGCCCGCGAGGCCGAGTACGAGCTGATCCCGCTGACCGTCGACCAGGGCCTGGGCGTGCTGGTCTGGAGCCCGCTGGCGGGCGGGCTGCTGTCCGGCAAGTACCGCCGCAACCACCAGGCCCCGGTCGGCTCGCGCCAGCTGTCGGACTGGGGCGAGCCGCCGGTCTACGACACCGAGGGCCTGCACGACATCGTGGAGCTGCTGATCGGCATCGGTGCCGACCACGGGGTCTCGGCCGCCCAGGTCGCGCTGGCCTGGACGCTCGGCCGGCCCGGGGTGACCTCGCTGATCATCGGAGCGCGGACCGCCGAGCAGCTAGCAGACAACCTCGCAGCGGCGGACCTCGTCCTCGCCAGCGACGAACGGGCCCGGCTCGACAAGGCCAGCGTGCTGCCACTCATCTACCCCTACTGGCACCAGGCCAAGACCGCCCGGGACCGGCTCTCGCCGGCCGACCTGACCCTGCTCGGCCCGCATCTGGCCTGACCGCGGGCTGCGCCGGACGCTGCTCAGGCCGATCCCCAGGACGATGGCCAGGCCTCCGGCCAGCTGCCTGGGGCCCACCGGGTCGCCGAAGAACGCGATTCCCGCGATCGCGCCGACCAGCGGCTCGATGTTGAGGAAGGCCCCGGCCACCTCGGCCGGCACCCGGCTCTGCCCGAAGGCGAACAGGGTGAACGGGACCAGCGTCCCGGCCAGCGCCAGCGCGGCCACCGCCAGCACCGGCCCGGGACGGCCGGGGAGCGCGGGCGCACCCTCGGCCGCCGCCGAGAAGGCCACTGCCCCCAGCGCGGCGCCGAGGAACTGCACCGCGGAGACCGCGACCGGGTCGCGGCCGGACAGCAGCCGGACCTGCGCGACGGTGACCGTGGCCGACAGCACCAGCGAGACCAGCACCAGCCCGTCGCCGAGCACGGTCGCGCCCCCGCCGCTCCCGCCCGCGGTGATCAGGCCGACCCCGCCCAGCGAGACCGCGAAGCCCAGCCAGGACAGCGGCCGGGCCACGGCCCGGTGCCATACCGCGGCGATGATCGCCACCATCACCGGCACCGCCCCGATCAGCAGCGCCGCGTGCGTCACGCTGGTCCGGATGATCCCCGCGTTCTGCACGATGACCGAGCCCCCGTACCCGGCGGCCCCGGAAGCCAGCAGCCTCAGCTCCAGCACCCGGACACCGCGCCGCCGGGCGACCGGCAGCAGCACCGCGGCCGCCAGGCCGAAGCGCGCGGCGGTCAGCCAGCCCGGCGCCAGCCACTGCAGGGCCAGCTTGGACAGCGGCACGGTAGTACCAAACAGCAGCCCGGCCGCGATGAGGGCTGCGACGGCGTGACGGCGGCTGGTGTTCATGAATCCATCCTGCGTACGACACCACACGGAATTCGTCACTTGCATGCCGCTGCGATATAAAATTTTGTATGAAGGCCGTTTCACTTGACGAAGTTGATATCAAGCTGCTCACCGCACTGCAGGCCGACGCGGACCGGACCAACGTCGAGCTGGCCCGCCTGGCCGGGTTGTCGCCCGCCGCGACCCTGCACCGGGTCCGCCGGCTCAAGGAGTCCGGCGTCATCCGCGTCATCAGCGCCCAGCTCGACCCGGCCGCCTGCGGCTTCGCGCTGCAGGTCTACGTGACCGCCACCCTGGCCCGTCATGACCTGCGCACGAGCCACGTGTTCGACGACCTGATCCGGTCCCTGCCGCAGATCATTGCCGCCGACACGGTGGCCGGCGAGACCGACTACCTGCTGACCGTGGTGGCCCGCGACGTCGCCGAGCTGCAGCAGGTCCTGACCAGCCTGGCCCTCCGCGGCGGGTCGCGCCTGGTCACCTACCTGCGGCTGGCCGAGATCAAGCCCCCGTCCCGGCTGCCCCTCGGGCCCCCCTAACGCTCCACCCGGCGGAACGCCAGCCACAGGCCCGCCAGCACGGCCGCGAACACCGGCAGCCAGGCCAGCCGTTCGGCCACCCATAGGCCGTGGGTCGGAGCGGTGAGCAGGCCCGGCACCCGGCCGGCCAGCAGGCCCAGCGAGCTGACCGTGACCAGCGCGGTCTCATGCCAGAGGAACAGCGTCATCGCCGCCAGGTTGACCATCGCCACCGCGGCCCACGCCACCGGGCGGCGCATCAGCCGCGCCAGCCGCTCGCGCAGCAGCAGGGCCAGGCCGCACTGGGCGATCCCGAACGTCACCGCGGCCAGCGTAGGCGGGTTCAGGTTCGAGATGTGGGCGCCGTTCACGCCGACCATGCTGGCCGGATACCCGGCCCAGGTGATCAGCGCGGCGGTCGCGGCCGCGCCGCCGGCCAGCATCAGCGCGGGTAGGCGGCGGCCGCGCAGCGACCCGAGCGCCCAGGCGATGCCGATCAGGTAGGGCACCAGCCAGCCGGCCGGCAGGTTGATCCAGCCCACCCAGGACGGCCCGCCCAGACCGAACCGCACCAGGTCGGCGACCGCCACCACGGCGACCGGGAAGGCGGCCGCCCACACACCGAACCGCCTGACCAGCCACATGGCCGCGGGCGTCATCGCGGTCAGCCCGGCGTACACGCCCAGGAACCACAGCGGGCTATAGACCAGGAACAGCACGGTGCGGATGGTCGCGGCCGGGACGCCCGCGAGGTACAGGCCGGCCGTGACCGGAATCCAGACCGCGGCCAGCGCCGCGATCGGGCGGGCCAGCCGGATCATCCGTTTGCGCAGCCAGGGGAGATACTCGCCGCGGTAGCTGCGGGCCGCCGAGTAGCCGCCGACCAGGAAGAAGACCGCGAGCGTCTGGAACACCCAGGACAGCGGGGCCAGCCACGGCATCGAGGCCAGCGGGCTGGCGTCGTGCAGCACCGTGCCGTGGCTGCCGGTCCCGGTCCCGGCGCCGGAGACCAGCGCGGTGACCAGCCAGTGTCCGCCGATGACGCCCGCGATGGCCAGGGCGCGCAGCGCGTCGACCGCCCGGTCGCGCTGCGGCGGCGTGGCGGCGTCGATGCGCCGGGCGAGCCGCCGGACCTGCACCATGGCGGTCATCGGGTCACCGCCGCGGCGTCACCAAGGGCGATGTCGGTCAGGTTGCGCAGCGAGATCGAGCCCGGGTCCAGGTAGCCGCTGTGGCCGCCGTCGCCGGTGGCGAAGATGCGCGCGCTGAATCCGGGCGACATCGGATCGGCGCCGAAGCCGAGCCCGAACAGGTGGATGTGCGGCACGTACTGGATCGGGTCGCTGGCCTCCCGGCCGGCCCACACCCGCGCGCCGGTGTGCAGCGAGGCCACCGAGGAGGCGTCCATTCCGGGGCTGCCGAACACCGCGATATCGGTGACCGGCAGGTGCGGCGCGGCCAGTCCGCAGACCACCGAGCCGTAGCTGTGGCACAGCAGCGCGACCTGGTCGCCGTGCTGGGCCAGCGCGATGACCAGCGGCCGCAGGGCCTGCGCCCCCTGCGAGGCGTCGCCCGAGGTCAGCACGCCCGGGCTGAGCATGGCGGGGGCGGGATAGCCGAGCCAGGCGATGATGGCCAGCCGCTCCCTGGGATCGAGCCGGTGCGCCTGCGCGGCGAGCGCCTCGGCGCCGCCGCCGGGGGAGGAGGATCCCCGAGAGAAGAACGTGGCCAGCGTGGTGTCCGAGCCCGGCACCAGGATCGCGACCCGGGTCGCCGTGGCCAGGTTGCCGATCACCATCGCGGCCACGCCCTGGCCGCTCGGGTTGAAGAACAGCACCTGCTTGGTGCGCAGCGTGACCAGCGCGCCGGCCAGCGCGCTGTCGCCGTCGCGGGCGGCCGTGCGCTGAGCCGCGGCGATCGCCGCCGCGTCGGCCGTGTAGCGAGCCGACAGCGCACTGGCGGTCAGCGCCGGTGGGGCCTGGGGCACGGCGGCGGTGTCGGGCGGCCAGGCCGCCGCGGTCGTGCTCAGCATCGCCGCCGCGACCAGCGGCGCGGCGGCCAGGTAGCGGAATCTCATCGTGGCGTCCTTCCTGCGCGGTCTTGCGTTTCCGATCAGGAAGCTACGGACGCCGGTGCCTAGCCGGCGTCGGCCTGGCGAGCCGATTGCCGGCCTGCCCCGCTGGTACGGGGCCGGTGTCGCGGGTCGGCCCGCCAACCGCCGCGGGCCCGGCCGGACCACACCACCCCCTACCGGGGTATGACCGCGCAGATACGCCGGGCGGGGGACGGAAAGCAGGGAGCGCCCGGCCTACGCTGGGGACATGGACGTAAAGCCGACGCGCAGCCTTGCGGCGACGTTCGTGACCGACACCACGAGCCCGCCGGCCCCGCGCCCGCGCTGGCTGCGGCGCGGGCGATTCGACCTGGTCGAGATCGCCGACGTGATCACCGCGCTGATCTGCTTCGCCATCACCAACGCGACGCTGACCAACCAGAACGCAAACCAGCCCGGCCACCACGCGCCCGGCCTGCTGCTGCTGCTGGCGTTCCTCACCTGCGCACCGCTCGCGCTGCGCACGCGGTTCCCGCTGGCCGCCTGGACGGCCTCGACGCTGGCCGTCATCGGGACGAGCCTGGTGGTTTCCGTCGGCGCGTCCGGATACCTGCTGGTCGCCCTGCTCGTCTACAGCTTGTGCCTGTACGCGGTGGCGGTCCGCTGCCGGCCGCGGATCGTGATCGCTGCGGCGGCCGTCACCGTGGTCGGGGCCGGGTTCCTCGAGCCCGGGGCGGTGCCCGAGGCCGTCTTCCTGGCCGTCAGCCCGCTGCTGATCGGCGCCGTCGTCCGGCAGCGGCGCAGCGGCGAGCGCCAGCTCGAGGAGCAGGAGCGCCGGCACTCCGGCGAGCGCGCGCTGCTCGAGGAGCGCCAGCGCATCGCCCGCGAGCTGCACGACGTGGTCGCCCACCACATGTCGGTGATCGCCATCCAGGCCGAGGCGGCGCCCTACAAGACGGCCGATCCGCCGCCGGAGCTGGTGGAGAGCTTCGCCGACATCCGGGCCAGCGCGCTGGCCGGGCTGTCCGAGCTGCGCCGCGTTCTCGGCGTGCTGCGCACCGGCCAGCAGGACACCGCGCCGCAACCGGGGCTCGACGATCTGGACACCCTGCTCGACTCGGCCCGCAGCGGCGGCGTGACCGTGACCGTGACCCGCAGCGGGAACCCGGTACCGCTGCCGGAGGGCGTCGACCTGTCCGCGTACCGGATCCTGCAGGAGGCGCTGAGCAACGCGATGCGGCACGCGCCGGGATCGCACGTCCGGCTGCACCTCGCGTACCGCCCCGACGGCCTGGCCCTCGACGTCAGCAACGACGTGGATCCGAAGGCCGTCCTGGTCCTGGCCGGCGAGGACCGTGCCGGCGGGGGCGGGGGCGGGGGCGGGGGCGGGGGCGGCCACGGCCTGGTCGGCATGCGGGAGCGCACCACGATGCTGGGCGGGAGCCTGGACGCGGGCCCGACCGCGGACGGCGGGTTCCGGGTGGCCGCGGTCCTGCCGGTGAGCCCTCCCGGGGAGGCAGCGTGACGATCCGCGTCCTGGTGGCGGACGACCAGGGGATGGTGCGGTCGGGCTTTTCCATCCTGCTCAACGCGCAGCCCGATATCGAGGTGGTCGGCGAGGCCGTCAACGGGCAGGAGGCCATTACCCGCGCTGCCGAGCTGCTCCCCGACGTCATCCTCATGGACGTCCGCATGCCGGTCCTGGACGGCCTGCAGGCCACCCGGCAGATCGCGGCGGCCGACGGCGCGCCCAAGGTCCTGATCCTGACCACCTTCGACCTGGACGACTACGTGTACGAAGCGCTGCGGTGCGGCGCCAGCGGCTTCCTGCTCAAGGACGCCTCGGCCGGCGAGCTGGCCGAGGCGGTCCGGGTCGTCGCGGCCGGCGACGCGCTGCTGTCCCCCGGGGTCACCCGGCGCCTGATCGCGGAGTTCGCCCGCCTGGGCGGGCCCCGGGCCGCCAGCCGCAAGAACCTCGACGGCCTGACCGACCGCGAGACCGAGGTCCTGGCCCTGGTGGCCCGCGGCCTGTCCAACGGCGAGATCGCCACCCACCTGGTCGTCGCCGAGCAGACGGTCAAGACCCACGTCAGCCGCGTCCTGATGAAGCTCGCCCTGCGCGACCGCGCGCAGGCCGTCGTCTTCGCCTACGAGAACGGCCTGGTCCGCCCCGGTGAGTAACCCGTGACCAGCGAGCCCGCCCCCAACCGCTCACCCGGCCCGCCCCGCTCACCCGGCCCGCCCCGCTCACCCGGCCCGCCCCGCTCACCTGCCGCTCCTCGCCCCGCCGCCCGCTCCCGCCGCCCGGCCGACGTCGCCTTCGCCGCGGCCGCGGCCGTGGCGCTGGCCGCCTACAACAACCTGGTCGGCGCCCGGCCCTGGCATCGCCGCTGGTACCCGGCGGTCAACGCGTGCGCCGCCGGCGCCGCCCTGCCCGCCGCGACGGCCGCCGGGCTGACCGCCGGCGACCTCGGCCTGTCCCCGGACCAGCTGCGCCCCGGCCTGCGGCTCGGCGCCGCGGCCGCCGCGCCTGTCGTGGCCGCGTTCGCCCTGGCCGCCCTGACCCCGGCCACCCGCCCGCTGCTCGACGACGAGCGCGTCGCCAGCCTCGAGACCCGCCAGCTCGCCTACCACGTGCTCCTGCGCATCCCGGTCGGCACCGTCGCCTGGGAGGAGATCGCGTTCCGCGGCGTGCTCCAGGCGGCGCTGCGCCGGGTCCTGGCCGAGCCCGCGGCCACCACCGTGGCCTGCGTGACCTTCGGCCTGTGGCACATCCGACCTACCGCCGAGGCGCTGGCCCTCAACCGGCTCGCCCTCCCGCCGCGCCCGGATCGCCGCGGTCACCGCCGTCGCCACCGGTACCGCGGCCGCCGGTGCGCTCCTGTCCGCGCTCCGCGACCGCTCCGGCAGCCTGGCCGCGCCGGTCCTGGTCCACCTGGCCGCCAACAGCGCGGCTCCGCTGGCCAGCGCCCTAGCTCGCACCATCGAGCGCAGAATTCATGATCGCGAAGGGTTTGACCCCGGAAAACGGGGCTGAAGTCTTCGCGATCATGGAAAACAGCTAACCGGCGACGGAGCCGGAACTCACCCGGTCCCGGCCGTAGCGCCGGACGAACGCGCGCAAGATCGCGGGCGGGTCGCTGATCTTGCTGGCCCAGGCCTGCGCCTTGATCTGCTCGGCCTCGCTGGGATGGAAATAGCCGGCGTGCTTGTACACGTCGACCCGGGTCGACATGCCCGCCGCGTCCAGCTCGGGGTGGAACTGGGTGGCGTAGACGTGCGCGCCGACCCGGAACGCCTGTACCTCGCACGCGGCCGAACTGGCCAGCAGCACCGCGTGCGCCGGAAGCTCGCTGACCGCCTCCTTGTGCCCGGTGAACGCGTCGAACTCCGCGGGCAGCTCGCCCAGCACCGGGTCACGCCGACCCGCCTCGGTGAGCGTGATCCGGACCGTGCCGACCGGCTCGCTGTACCGCCGGTCCATGACCGCGCCCTGATGCCGCCCGAGCGCTCCGACCCCGTAGCAGGCACCCAGGAACGGGAAGTCGGCCCCGACCACGGCGTCGAGCAGGCCGTCCAGGTCGGCCTCGACCCGTCGCTGCACCGCGGACTTCTTCTCGTCCGGGTCGGTGTAGTTGAACGGCCCGCCGCCGACCCAGATCCCCGACCAGTCCCGCAGGTCGACATCGCCGAGCGGCCGCCGGTCCAGCCGGATCCGCTGCAGCTCGCCCTCGCCAAGTCCGGCCAGCGTCAGGAACGACTCGTACTCGTTGTCCGCCGCGGCGTCGTCGGCGCGGATGGACAGCAGCAGGAACGGCTCCATCCGCACACCTTAGCGCCTGGCCGGCCCTGACCAGTCCCCCCCGGACTGGCCAGGGCCGCGCCCGGGTAAGGCTTAGCGGTACAGCGACCTGAGGTCACCTACCTGGACCAGGTCGCCCGCATTGCCCAGCAGCGGAAGGCCGTAGTTCTGCTCAATGGTCTGAAGCAGGGAGTAATGGTCCGCGAAGGTGGGGTCGACGCGATGCCCGACGCCCCTGGCTACCACGATCATCGGGACGTGGCCGCCGCCGTAGACGGTGCCGCCAGCTAGATCACCGCCGCCGCCGGTGCTGGGGTTGGCGGGTGTCGCGGGCAGGATGGGAGAGTCCGGCCCCGGGGTGATGTCGGTCGGCCCGAAGGGAGGCGCGTCTTCGAAACCGCCCTCGTCCCAGGTGATGAAGATGGCCGAATGCCTGGTCCACGCCCGGCTGTGGGTGATGAGCCCCACCCAGGTGCGCAGGAAGGTGTCGCCGTCCTTGTACAGCGCCTGCTGGTTGGCGTCGTTCGGCGCGTTGGCGAACGGGCAGCCGGTTGCGCCGCCGTGCATGTCGTTGCAGCTGTTCGGGGTGATCCAGACGAACTGCGGGACGTTGCCGGTTGACAAGTCGGTGCTCAGTTGCGTCAGCGGGACGACCTTATCGGCGCGGGCCGGGTTCTGATAGACGTCCGGGTACAACAGGAACGGGTCGTGCTTGCGCACGTACAGTCCGTCCGAGGTCTGGGTCAGCGTATTACCGGGGGAGGGCAGGTCTTCCATGTACGCCTTCCAGCTCACGCCCGCGGCCTCGAGCTGGTCGACCAGGTTCTCGTGGTTGAACAGCGGCGCCTGGTTGACATCGTCGCTGTTGGTACCCCAGGTTTGCCCGCTGGTCGTGGCGATGTAGTTGGGCAAGCTGTCGTGGGTGACGCCGAAGTAGTCGGTCGCCAGGCCGTTGTCCGCCGCGAGCTGCTGGATGAAGGTGGTGTTCTGGTTGCTGGGCGACAGGAGGTCGTTATACGACGTGTTCTCCATCATGATCACGAACACGTGTTTCAGCGCGGGGCCCTCCGGCGGGTCGCCGCGGCTAGAGTCGCTCGCCAGCCCGGCGTGGGCCGCCATCGGCACCACGACTGCGCCGACGACAAATGCCACGGCCACGACGGCGGCCCAGGCGGGCAGCCGGAACAGGCGCCGAGCCGAGGACCATGACCACTTCTGTCGCGTCATCAGACGCACCTCCTAAATCGGCCTGGGAAGGCTGTCGAACCAGGCGCTGTCCAGCGGCAATGGCCGGCCGCACCGGCGGTCACTGCCGCGGCCCGCTCGATTGCGACAGTCTCGCCTCACACAACCCGCCGCGTCAACGCAAACTCACACAAATTACCCAAAAGTATTCGGCTGCCGGACATTAGTCCTTCACCTCTCGTTCATGTCCAGATCGCCCGGTGCCGGCAACTACGTCGTTGCCGCAACGACGCACACCGGACTCAATGCCAGGAATCTAAGAAAACGCCTTCGGCTCGAGCCGTTCCGTGATCGTGGACCGAAACCGCTGCTATGACGCCGGTAACTGTCCACAATCATGGCCAGTGTCCGGAATGCGCCAATGTGAGTTCGGGCATAGTAGGACAAACCGGGAAAGCATCGGATGGCATGCAGGGTGCGGACGCTTGATCGCCCTAGCGAACCACCCGAAACGCACCGTTATCGCGGTCACCCCGATTCGCGTCGAGCGCCGTCGAGCGCCCTGTAGCCGAACCAGACCAGCCGGCCAGCGGTAACCGCACGCCGCGCGCTACGGTGCCGCCATGCCCAAACGACCCCGGGTGACCGTGCTCGGCAGCCTGAACATGGACATCTCCGTGACCGTGCCCCGGCTGCCCGGCCCGGGCACCACCGTGCTCGGCTCCGCGGCCCGGTTCACACCCGGCGGCAAGGGCGCCAACCAGGCCGTCGCCGCGGCCCGGCTGGGCGGCGAGGTCCGCATGGTGGGCTGCGTCGGTGACGATGACTTCGGCCGCCAGATCCTGGCCAACCTGCGCGTCGAAGGCATCGACGCCAGCGCCACAAGGACCGAACCCGGCGCTCCCACCGGCCTGGCCCTGATCGCCGTCGACGAGGTCGCCGAGAACCTCATCATCGTCTCGCCCGGCGCCAACCACCGCGTCGGCCCATCCGACGTCGACGCGGCCATCGCGGCCAACAGCGACATCCTGGTCATCAGCGCCGAGATCCCCGCCGAGGCCATCACCCGGGCCCTGACTCACCACGGCCGCACCATCGTGAACCTCGCCCCCGCCCCGGACAACGCCCCGGCCCTGGTCGCCACGATCGGCGGCAACCTGGACTGGCTGGTCGTCAACGAGTCCGAAGCGGCCGCGATCCTCGGCCGTCAGGTAACCGGCCTGGCCGCCGCCGCCCAGGCCGCCGCCGAGCTGATCCGCCGCGGCCCCCGCCACGCCGTGGTCACCGCCGGCGCGCACGGCGCCGCTCTAGCCAGCGCGGAAAGCCCGGACAACACCCAGGTCATCGACGGTTTCCGCGTCCGCGCGATCGACACCGTCGGCGCGGGCGACACGTTCGTCGGGGCGCTCGCCGTCGCGCTCGCGGCCGGCGTCCCGGCTGCCGAGGCGGTCCGGGCCGCGGCCGCCGCGGGCGCCGCCGCGGTCACCCGGCCCGGCGCCCAGGCGGGCATGCCCCGCCCCGCCGACATCCTGGCCGCCACCGGCGTGCCCTGGCCGGCGGCCTGAGCCCGGTGTATACAAGTCATAGGGGGAGTGGCAGTAAGATTCTCCGAAAGGAGAGCCTGACTTAATGACGCCTGACCTGCGAGGATTCCAGATAGATGCAGATACCGGAGACATCGGCGGACACGACCCGGTCTCTGCCGTCCTGGACGCCCTCGGCCAGGTATTCGGCGTCGTCACCGAACCCGGCGCGCCCGGCAGCGGCGCCCGCCAGCACACCTGGCTGGACACCTTCGACTGGCGGCTGAACCGCGCCGGCCTGATCCTGGAGTACGAGCACAAAAACCGCGGCGGCCGCCTGCTCCTGTCCAAAGACGACACC
>Ga0209168_10002004_pt1 | contig 15195 bp, 20 predicted proteins | sample Coa_R1_FD_187156 | JGI IMG/M metagenome (GOLD analysis project Ga0209168, IMG submission 187156) | Surface soil microbial communities from Centralia Pennsylvania, which are recovering from an underground coalmine fire - Coalmine... | ecosystem: Environmental > Terrestrial > Soil > Unclassified ... | reverse complement strand
CAGCCCCCGTAATAGCGGGCGCCGGGATAGCCTTCGGCGTATTTATTGGTCATCACCGAACCCTGCGCTTCCAGCACGGCGCGGCTGACGATGTTTTCTGACGCGATCAGCTCGATCTCGTGACGCTGCCGTCCGAGTTCGCCGGCGATCGCGGCGGCGATTTCGGGATCGGCCTCGCAAAGCCCTGCCGTGAAAAACGAATTGGGCGTCGACGCCTGTTTGTCGTCGCTCTTGGCGCTCTGGGAAGAAGGGCTCATGGGCAAAATCTCCGCCGCCGCGACCAAAAAGAAGCATCGCGGTCGGTCAACAAATGGCGGTCGAAAGGGTGCCTGTGGGGATACCACATCGCCCGGTTATGGCCAAGCCATTGCGGTCCGACCCTCATATTTATGCAACATATGGTGGATTAAGGACATTTCGCCTCCCCCACTCCTGTTCCGGGCAGAGGCGCTCGCGGCGAATTTCCCGAAGGAAGCGCAGTGGTACGCGGGTAGGCGCGACTTCGCGTTCTCGCGGCGCACAGGGTCCCGAGTCTTGCAAACAACACCCTCGAGAAACGGAGGGCGCAGGGAATGCCGGGTGCTTCAGCCCGCACCCACGGCCTCGTGTACAAAGGGAAGGCGTACACGAGCTGTTAGTCACCACAGGTCAAGCCAAATCACCGGCATTCCCTGCGCGAGGGAAAATAATTATCCGTATAGAACTCCATAGAGCCGCATAGAGTCCGTAAGCCATTGACCGGCCGCGATTTATGTCCATGTGATGCTTTAAGCCTCTATCGGCTTTCGCACACATCATCGCGACACGTCGCGAGACACAGGACACGATCATGGCACGGAAAGTCCGTCACAGCGCACTCGAAAGCCGCAGCGCGCGGCTGAAATTGCAGGCTCGCAGAAGGCCGTACAGCGGCCCATCGCTCGCGCGCGGCATTTCGTTGATGTATAGGCGCAACAACACCAACGGCACATGGGTGCTCAAGGCCAGCGACGGCCACGGCGCATATTGGACGAAGGCGGTTGCGTTCGCCGATGATTACGACGGGAGCGACGGCCGGACGATCCTGACGTTCTTCGAGGCGCAGGACGTCGCGAAAAAGCTCGCGCGCGGCGAGCAAGGCAGCCCCGACAGCGCACCGATCACTGTCGATGCCGTGCTCAAGGACTACAAGCGCGATCTCGAAGCGCGCAATGCCAACCCCTACAATGCGGAATCACCGCGCATCCATCTGACCCCAGTGCTGCTGGCCAAGCCCGCGCAGCTCCTGACCGCCGCCGAGCTGAAGCGTTGGCGTGACGGTCTGCTGGACAAGGTCGCGCCCGCCACAGTCAATCGAATTTGCCGCTGCCTGTCGGCCGCCTTGCAGCTGGCCGCGCAGCACGACGAACGGATTCGAAACCGGCAGGCGTGGGTTATTGGACTGGCCAGTTTGCCCGATGCGCTGGTCGCACGCAACGTCATCCTGAGTGATGACGAGGTGCGCGACTTCGTCAGCACCGCTTATGCGCTCGACGACGGATTCGGCTTACTCATCGACGTGCTCGCGATCACCGGCACGCGACCGAGCCAAGCCGTCCGACTAATAGTCGAAGACCTGCACGATCATCCCGTGCGGCCAAAACTGATGATGCCAAAGAGCGGCAAGGGCGGCAGTCGAAACAGGGCGCAGAAGAAAGCCGAACGCTACAGCGTGCCGATCACCATGCAACTGGCGTCGAGATTGAAACAGGCAGCCAAAGGCAGCGCCGCGCCCCTGCTGCTGCAAAACGACGGCACGCCGTGGCCGAAGCATCCGGGACAGCATACCCATCGCCTCATGGCCAGGATCGCCGCCGCGATCGGGCGTCCCGAGGCAACCATGTACGCGCTGCGGCACAGCTCCATCGTCCGCATGCTGTTGCAAAATATTCCAATCAGGCTCGTGGCGTCGCTGCACAACACCAGCGTCGCGATGATCGAAAAGACCTACTCGAAATACATCACCGAACACAGCGACGAGATTTCCCGCGCCGCGCTGTTACAGCATCCCGTCGCTCGCGTCGTGTCCAGTATGCAAGGGTAATACACCCTAACACTCAACTGACGAATGCCGATCAACCCACCATCTCTGATTTCTTGACTCCGTCTTTCGCGAGGTGTCAGCTTTTCCTGACGGTTTGCGAGAGGCAGTTCCGTTGGCCAAAAAAACAAAAAGAAAGCCCGCCGGATCACGCCGGAAGCAGATTGATCGTCGGACGCAGGCCCAGCGCGACCACGACCGCATGCTGCACGATCTCTGGTTCAAATCACGATGGGAATGGTTGAACGGCCTACGTCCGATGTCGCCCGCGTTGACGGTGACCTTGTCATCACCGCCGACTGCACCACCATCACCACCGCCACCATCAACACCGCCGAACACACCAGAACCTGCCCTGCCAATTGATCGCGCCAAGGCGGTGCTGCACGATCTCGACATACCAAAGGGATTGAAGTCGCTGGCAGCTACCACGAAGCGCGTCAAGGAAGAATGCGAGAAACGCGACTGGCGAACTGTCGAGAGGGACACTGTCGCGCGGGCCACTGGACGCCGCAAGAAATAGAGAAGCCCGGTCATGCCGCAAAGTGACACGTTCGAACGGGCACGCAATGCCGTCGCGCATGTCGGCAAGCTCACCTTTGCGGACTGGATGTCGATTGGGATTGCCATTGTGCAAGCCGACTTCGACGCCCGAAAAGACGATGGCATGATTGACTATGCCGCCGCCCGCCAGCGCCTCGCCAGCGAGAACATCGTGCCGCCTGTCGGTGCTGTCGATGTCTCGCACTTGCGACGCATCATGAAGCACTACGACGAAGTGGTGGTTTGGTTCAATACGTTGCCGGTTGAAAATCAAATCGCATGGGCGGCACCATCCACCATCATCAGATATTGCCCAGTGTTCATCACGAAAAGGCTCGCGAAGAAGACGCCGCTCGACGCTGCATTGAAGGCGCTGCATGACGCGTTGGAAGAGATGGACGAACCGCAACGGCGTTCACTTGGCAACTCGATCTTTCACCCGTACCGGTTGCTAGTGACGCATCCGCTTAATCCAGAACGATCGAGCATTGATCAGCTCGCTGACGATCTCGCTGACCGATTGAACACCGCACATCCCAATACACGAACGCGCGTGCTGTCGCGCCTGAATGCCGAGAAGGCGAAGCCGTCACGGAAGCCCACACCCAAACCCTGATTTAGTTTTATACGTATAAAAGCTGAGAGTTACTAAACCTGCCGGATTTGACTCTCCGGCAGGTTTTTTCATGCGCGGCGCAAAAGCGCGCAACGGCGCAAAACGCGCGCGCCTGCGTTGTTGCGCATTTCACATTCTCTGCAATCCTTCCCGCATCGATAGCGAAGCAATGGAAGGAGGACATCATTCAGCCGTGGTCCTTCGCCACTCACGCGCAGTGCGACCAAGCTTGCCATTGATTTTCTGCCGCGCTGTTGCATCAGGTGATCTCAGGAAAAAATGGACGATTAGCAAAGAAAGTTTATACGATCGCTCCGTCGAGGCCCAACCATCGAAAGATTGACTCCGCCGCCCCCGGCCCGAAGCGACAGGACCCGATGGCATCGGAGAAACCGGACGCGGCCGACCAGTGTCCTCCAGATCATCCAGACTACAGACATCAACGAACGGCATCGTCCAGAAATCATCTTTGCTAGGCAACTTCTCGCCTGCCATCGATCCGTTTGACGTGGCCGCTCGCGACACCGCGCAGCAATGTAAGTTCACTTTCGAGCGCTTTGATGCGGTCAGTCGCTTTGACGAGTTCAAGCCACAGTGCATCGCTACCCGCGCGGACTTCGTCGCCGATCTCTTCCAGCACTGCAACAAGCATCGCTTGCGTCACAAAAGTTGACTCGGTGGTCATGGAGTTTGCGTCTCACCATCGCCATTACTGTTAAATTTCATCATCTCCAAAGAGCCCGCTCAAGCTGAACCTGATACTGTTTTGGTCATACCCGGTTCCCTCGCCAGATTTGCCCAGGCAATTTCTGTCCGCGCCAGGTCCCGGTCTGCGGCTCAACCTTTGACTTGGGTGGATCGGCGTGCGCTCGCGATTGAGATTCAAAGTTCGCAATAGTTTTCTCATGCTCTCGCCGCTGTTGGCCGACGAAGCTCGCTGCGTCATCACGTGCGATCCGAGCATCGACCTGGCGAAGGACCGCTTCGGCACGAGCCCGAGCCCGCGCTGCCTTCTGCGCAGAGGTTTCAGGAGGCAATTGACGTGATGCCGCCATCCTCTCGCGGTCCTCTTGTTCGACGATGGCAATCGCCCGCATTAGGACCTCACGCGACTTCGGGTTCGTGGTTTTGGCCAGCAGCGTCTTTGCCTTGGAGACCGCACGACGAGCCCGCCTAATTCGTTCACCAACACTCGGCGGGTTCATATCTTTAAAAACCTCACGTAACATCGCGTCAGAAACATTTAGGCGCTTGGCGAGCGAGACCGCGTCAACATTCGCAGGACAACTTACAAGGCTGATTTCGCACAGCTCGCAACGCGTATAGCGAGTGCCTGTCTGTCGGCCATTGGAAAGAATGGGCTCAGTCTGAATCGGGATGAAACCAATCGAGCAGGAATTGATCACGCCGTGCGATGTGAGTTTTCGCAACTCGTCTATTCTTTGCGACACACCTTCAGGTGCAAATTCTATTCGGCTGCGAAGTTCATCGCCCTCGATACGAAAATCCCGCCAAGTTCCGATCGGTGCGTCGTGGCCGTGGTTCCAGAGGCCAATCAAAGTCAGCGGATGTTTAATGCCCTTCACGACAACGACGTCGCCATATCTATCCTGTCGTTCTTTGGTGACACAGAAATCGAAGTGATCAAATTCATTAGTCCCAAGCTGCACCGTCTTGCGTAGAATGTTCAGCGCACCACCATTCAACGCTGCGGCCGACTTAAAAATGACTTTCAGCATGACCCCACCTCACCGATATCACTCGCGCGCTCGGCGTTGTCGGCCACATTCCGCAGCCGATCGGCAACGCAATAGCGCTGATCGATTGAGAGATACGTTGTGATCAAGGAAATCAAATCGGCCAAGGCAAGCGCGGCATCAACCCGGCTTCGGTCGTTGACGGCGATCTTTGCCAAACGAATGATCGATGCTGACATCGGCTCACGGTCTCCTTCGGTGTTTCGTTATAGACCCGAAGACCTTGGCGATAGCGTCACGCGTCGCGGATTATTTTCCACCCCTTAGTAGGCACGCTGCAAGCTCGGCGATCGCCTTGCGCCAGGCGCGCTCTGCAGGGCTGGCCGGCGGCTTAAACCTTTTGTCAGCGGCCAAGATGGTAGCCATCGAATCCGACAACTCCAGGGGATAAACCTTCTTCGGATCGGGCGCTTTCCCGCTCTTGGCGGCCTGGCGCTCACGATATCGACGCGACCGCAAGGCGGTGCCCGAAGCCGGAGGCTTGTTCTCATGCTGGCGGGTAGGCGTTTTCTGGCGAGGCCCGACCAACGCGGGTTTCGGAGGCTTGCCGGTCGGCCGCTTTAGCATCACTGCCCATTACCGCCGTCAGTCAAGTCAGTGAAATCAGTGATATTCCAGTGTGGTCTATCAGATACAAGTTCAATTCTTTCAAAGAGATGGAGACCATGGCGGTGGAAAGCGGATGAGGCTGACGGTGGTGTCAGGGACCACACTGGAATATCACTGACTTCACTGACCTCACTGATCCTGACGGAGGGCTGTTTCGCCATCATGTCAGCCCCTGTTTGATCAAATTATTCGCGGCTTTATTTCTTCTCCTTCTGCTGCTCGATTGCTTTAAGTTCGTCGACGGATTTCCCAAGCAGCTCCGGGTGACGCCTGAGTTCGAGCGCTTGGAGAATTGCGCTTCTGACGATTCGACCGTCGACCGAGGAAAATTTGGTTTCACCATTGTAGTCAAATGGTAATTTGATGTTTTTACTGAAAACAAAAATCTGCGCCTTTTCTTTCCCTGCGCGGTGAATTCCCAGTCCGTCAGTGTAGGCATCGACGGAGACTAGCTTTTCAAGATCGATGGACGATGTCCGGGCCGCTCCAACAAATGTGAGTCGTTGATTAGTAAACGCTAACGTGCCCTGATCAATCGGTCGATATTCATCGTGGCTTTCACCGACGCTACCGTACCCGCCAGCGTGCAACGTTAGACCTCTAGCAACGCGGAAAGACAAACCATTGTAGCGGCCTCGCGAAACCCGGACGGCGCGCGGCTCCATGAGCGTCGTATCAGGTATGACTCCGAGCACCTCCTCGTTCGCGCCGAGTACGAGGTACGGTGCCGGACCACAAATCAATGAGAGCGGCTCACCGTGATAGAGCTTATGCTTTGCCCACTCTTGCGCGTTAGAAAGCTGTTGAACATCCTCAACGTACCTCATCGCTCTAACGGCGAAATAGATAATGACAACGGCGGCAATTGCGACGACAATCAGCACGATCTCGCTACCTTCTAGGCCCCTTCGGATACTGTGGCACCGTTGAGGAGGTTAAGATCGACACATCGCAATTTTTCTGCCTTGTCTTAGATCAAAAGTGGATTGAATTGGCTGGTAATCTGGGACCGAGCCGCGCATCGGTGGCAGGTTGCCGACGTTGTGATTGATCGTTCGGAAGAGCGGGATGTTGGCGGCTTGCTTCATAGTGATACTGTAAAGCTTGCATACAATTTTCTCACTCGTCACCTACTGCGGCAACACCAACCTCTCTCCTGCTTTTCCGATTTGCCGATTCCATAGCCCACAAATGCGGACCTCGGGCCGATGGCCAACTCGCTCGTCATACGCAAGGGCACAAGCCTAGCGAAGCGCGAAAAAGCACTTCGAGCAGCTCAGTATGTCCGGATGTCGACCGAGTATCAGCGGTACTCGATACAGAACCAAGCCGCTGCTATCGCAACATTTGCCGCGCAAAGGAACCTCACAATTGTTCGCACCTACGTCGACGAGGCACGCAGCGGCCTGAGGATCAAAGGCCGGACTGGACTCATCGAATTGATCGATGATGTCCGCTCCGGTCAAGCGGATTTCGATCACATCCTTGTCTATGATGTTAGTCGATGGGGTCGCTTCCAGGACATTGATGAAAGCGCTCACTATGAGTTTCTCTGCAAGCAGAGCGGGGTCAGGGTCAGTTACTGTGCGGAGCAATTCGAAAACGACGGCAGCCTCCTATCGAGCATCATCAAAAACATCAAGCGCGTGATGGCTGCTGAATACAGCCGCGAGCTTGGGGTCAAGGTGCATGCCGGCCAGTCCCGCCTCGCGAGTCTGGGGTTCCGGGTAGGCGGTGCCCTTACGTTCGGTTTGCACCGGGAAATGGTCGATGAGCACAGACAATCAAAAGGAGAACTTACCAAGGGACAGCATAAAGCGTTCAAAACGGATCACGTGCTGCTCAGACCGGGCACTGACGCAGAAGCAGCGATTGTCAAATGGATCTTCCATCAATTTGTTATCGAACGCAAAACAGACACAGCTATTGCACGCCAGCTTAATCGCGCGGGGATTCCGAACCAACACGGGCGGCCGTGGAGTGACACCATGATCCACCGTATTCTCAAGAACGAGAACTATGTCGGAAACATCGTTTACAACCGCACGTCCCGGCGGCTTGGGCAAAAAGTGGTGAAGAACCCGGACCACCTCTGGGTTCGCAGCAAGCCGGTAATTGACCCTATTGTCGATCGAAGCCTTTTCGCGCGCGCTCAAAAGATCATGGCGGAGCGATACCTTTCGCTTCCCGAAGGCGATATGTTGGTTCGATTGCGTCTTCTGCTCAAGCGCAAGGGGCATCTCTCCGATAGGATCATCGACGACGCGCCTGGCGTTCCTTGTGTGCAATCCTACGTCAAGCGATTTGGTTCGCTGCGAAAGGCCTACGCGCTTATCGGCTATGCGCCGCAGCATGATTACGGTTGGATCGATAGCAAAGGGTTTTGGCTCGACGTACTAAAAGATCACGCGATCAAGGTTGCCAAAGCGCTCAAAAAGGCCAAGATCGCGCAGACTGCCGATGCCTGTCTGACGGTGAATGGGAAAACAAAAATATCATTTCTGATAGCAAGGCACGCCAAAAGAAGACCAACTCATTCGAGCGAATGGAGACTATGCCACAAACAGAAGCTGTCGGGGCTACTCGTGATCATCAGACTGGATGACGACAATAAAGCTATCGAAGACTATTTGCTCTTGCCGGCTTCCTCGAGGATGACAGGCCCATTCCTGCGATTTTCCACGACCTTGCTTCATGGCGCAGCTCACGTCGAGACATTGGCAGAATTGATTGCGAACATCAAAACGAAAGTTAGACGAGGCTCTCGACGCACATAAGACGGTTCAACTTTGACGCTCAATTCCAAGCCGATTTGCACAGATGCTGCCTAGAACGCCTGTCAGGCCGTAAAGCCCCCCGCCAACATTGGCATCTTCCGTGTTAAGTTGAGTAACGATGCCGTTCTTGTTTGCGATCACGCTAACTTTGCAGAATTGGGTAGTTGCCACGCCGGTGCCACGGTCGGTGACAATATTTGTCTGGTTTCCGAGCTGCCAGATGTAGGACGTGTCCCCACTGTTCATCTTGAAGGTGCTTGCTGGCGGACCGAATTTTACTACCAAGGCATCGACATTCTGGCCCACATATTGATCGCCAAGACGCGCGGCAACTTCCTGTTTGGACGCCGCACAACCGACCAATGCGGCACACAGCGCCACGACCACTAACATTCGCATTTAAGCCCCCAAGACTGAATGTATCATTCAACCGCAACTGTAGGTCGAAGGCAATATTTTCGAAAATGGTGCGGCTGGCAAGATCGGGGGGCTTCCCACTTTAAGGTTTTCTTGCCCGCTCGCGCCCGACGAGCAACGTAGTGGTTTAAAAAAGCCACTGAGGTTGGGACGACCTCGAAGCAATACTTCATGATCGACCTTGCCTCAGCGGACGAGGCACCCGGCAGCGAGAAGGATTCGTTTAAGCTCCGGCGTGAAGTTCTTCACGCGATGGCGCGGTCACGCACTTTCGCGATGATCTCTATGGCCGGGATCGTATCGGTTTCGAGGAGGTCCTTGATCATGCCCGGCAGCTTGGCCTCAAGGGCTTCGAGGTTGTCGGCCCCGACCGCCAGAGCGAAGCCGGCCGGGAGATTGTCGGCTTCGGCGCACCAAACGCCAGCCTCGTCATCCCACTCGGCACGGACAACAATGGTTCCCATTGGGATTCTCCTCTACTTAGCCAATGTCGGCCCCAAGCGCGGAAAAATCAAGCCGCTGCAGGCTGGACGATCTTCCTTATCGGTCCCACGCATCACAATCCTCAGCGCCTCGTCGGCCAACGGCCTCTGCAACGCCTTCGCTTCGTCCCATGGCGCGCGCATCCAGACCTCACGCTCCTGATCGGTGGTCAGGATCACCGGCATCGCCTTTTCATGGATCGGCTCGACTACGGCGTTCGGCGATGTCGTCAGGAAGCCGTAGACCTGATGGGGTCCGGCGATCGGCTTCGACTTGGTACCACGGTCACCGTTGAACGTGGTCCAGATGCCAGCGAAGGCGAACAGCGGCCGGTCCTCATTTAGCGCGAACCATACCACGTCCTTTTTCTTGGTTTCGGGGTTCGGCTCCGGTGCATATTCGGCGAAACTGTTCGCCGGGACCAAGCAGCGGTTCTCCGGCTTAAGCCATCCGCGCCAGTGCGGCGATGACGTGTTGCGGATGTTGGTCACAGGTGGTCCGCCCGAGCGTGGCGGTGGAGGCATGCCCCAGCGCATCATCGCCAGCTCGGTGCCATTGTCGGTGTTGCGGATCACCGGGGCAGGGTAGTCCGGAAATACGCCGGGCATCGGCGCGAGATTGCCAACGTAGCGGTTGACGACGCGAAACAGCGCAATGATCGCGGCTTGGTTGGTGGTGATGCTGTAGAGGTTGCACATCTATATCGGGAGCGCCGTTTCCATACGGATTTTCCATTTCCCTCCTTCGCGTACGTACGTCCCGGTCCAATATCCACCCCGCTCAATGGGTGCCCCGCTCTGATCTTTGCCAGCGATCCGGTATTTCCCCATCGCAAGCGCAATATCTGGTCCCAAAGACCACGCCTCAGCAACGTTCGATCCCATGTGGTTGAAACCGGCCTTAAAGATGGTGTTGTAGAGGCCTTCGACATCCGACGTTGGGCCTCCGGGACCAATGTGTATTCCGCCGGTCGTGTAGAGGACTGCGACACCAGCTGCGTCCTGTCGATTGAAACTCGCCCTATAAGCCTCGGCAACCTGTTCTAACTCTTTCTTGACTGCGCTCATTTCTCCTCCTCTGCTTATCGTTCCCCCGGCCACCATGTCGATGGAGGATCACTCGCCGATATCCTCGTCGTCCGCAGCGCTACCAGATGGCTGCGCTTGTACGGGTAACGCCGAACCTGCGAGCAGTTCTTGCAACGCATGTACCGCTCCAATTCGTGAATCGGCGTCATCTTTGGTCGGCGAATGATATCGAGCGCGACGGTCTGATGCGTATCGCAGCCGAGACAGCGAACCTCAAGGTGTCCGTAACCGGCGTTCAGCGCGTCGCCCAGCGTAGGCGACGGCTGGGCTGGCCCCTGGTAGCCGAGCATACGCTGATTCCACGCCTCGCACGCGAGCCGATCGGCTTGCTTGCGCGCCTCTTTCGCGCGTTCGGCAGATGCACGGATCGAACTGCCGTAAATCGACTCACGTGATTTGGTGCCCATGCCTTTATGATCCCGCTGATTTGCATCGAGCGGAAGCCGCTAGGGATTGCGGGTGTGGACGAGGCGGACGCTAGGGCGCGAGGTCCGGCAGGCTTATGTCTGCTTTGTTCAAGAGCGGACGTTAACCGGGGCGAATGGCTGGTCAGCTTTGTGCCAAACGCAGACGTGCCGGGTTAGAGGCGCTCAAGCCGTCGTCAAAGATTAACGTCCAAGCCAAACTCTCGCTTTATCAAGGTTTTGTATTCCTCGTCGCTCGCTCCCCCAAGATCAACTATTTGCTCGTCTGTCTTGCTCGCTCGCCAGTTGAGAAACGGTAGCGCATCTGGCCCGACTGGATATCGCAGTTGCCAACTGTCGCCTTCGACGATCTGACGAATTTGATCTCCGACAACGTAAGGCGATGTCGGCTTCGACAGCGACGCAGCGAACAACGCCCTTTGGCGTCGGGCTTGCGGGTAAGGGCTATCTTCGGGCAACGGCCTCGCTTTGCTGAATATCGACGTAGCGATTACGCCGGGTTCGACGATCGCTACACGCACGTTGAACGCTTTCATTTCCTGCGCAAGGCACTCGCTCAGCGCCTCAAAAGCCCACTTGGAAGCAGAGTAAGCCGCTGACGGAGATAGAGCCATTCGGCCAGCAATCGAGGTTACATTGATAATGCAACCATGACGGCGCTCTCGCATCCCTGGTATTACAGCCTTTATGCAGCGCAGCGCGCCGAAAAAATTGGTCTCCATGACTTCCCGGAAGACCGATAAGGATACCTCTTCAACAGATCCCCCACCACCAACTCCCGCATTGTTCACGAGAACGTCGATGCGACCGTTTTCTGCGATCGCTTTACTGATCGCACTTTCAACAGAAACGTCGTCATTCACATCGAGCGCAATCAGCTTTATGGAGAGTTTCTCTGCGGAGGCGATCTTCACTAGTTCACCTCCGCCATCCAAATTTCGCATGGTCGCAATGACCTGATGGCCGCCACGCGCGAGTGTAACGGCGGTAGCCAATCCGATGCCGCTGCTAGTGCCCGTAACTAATGCAACCGCCATCCTTGCCTCCCCAGGATTCAGCCCATTTGCCCTACTATCAAATCATAGCTGACGGCGGGCAGCTAGACTCAAACGTCCGATAATGGGGGCGCATCTGGGTCGCTAAGTCAGCGTGAAGTCCGCTTCCGCCAACAGCGGACATTACATCTCGCGGCTCATCGCCGGATGGGTCCGGTTCTTGATCTTTCGCCAGTCCGGTGACCGTCCCCCACGGTAAGGCCGATCCCGCCGCTTGCTCACGATCCCTTCAAGGCCCATCCGGCATGCCGCTCGAAACAGGTCCGGTCCGATCTCGCCTTGCTCGAACGGCGCGACGAAGATGCCATCCGGCCGCCGTGCCAGTAACCGCGCCAGGTTGGTCTTGCGCATCGATAGCGGCAGTGACCGCAGATCGTCACCGTCGAATGCGAGGATATCGAATGCGTAGAGTTGCACCTCGCCATCGTGCTTACGGCTGTGCAGGGCGTTGAAGTCGGCGATGCCGTCGACACCGAGCACCACCGCCTCGCCGTCTATCACGAACTGCCGGTGCCGGTTCTTCAGTGCCGCCTCAACGATCCACGGATAGCGGCTGGTCCAGTTGTGGCCGTTGCGGGTGATCAGCCGGACGCGGTCGTCGTTGCGCTCCAGCCGCAGCCTGTAGCCATCGTACTTGATCTCGTGAAGCCAGTCCGGCGTTGCGGGCACGGCGCTGGCTTTGGTCGGAATGCAGAATTCAAAGGTGCCGCGCATTCGCTGGGTGCTCCGGCCGTAAGATAGTACGGCTCGACTGGAATGCCAGCCACACCGGTCAACTCACTCGCCGATAGCGCGTAGAATGCCGCGAGCCTCGATATATTGTCGAACGGTGGCTCGTCCGAGGACAAAGGCCGTAACAATGGAACGTGCTTGTTCGATCGACATCTGCGATCTCCTATGAATAGTTGCTGATGGTGCAATCGTTCTGTCGGAGATCGCGGGCCGGTGAAGGCCATCCGTGATTTAAAGAATAGTCCCAATATTAGCTTCTGACAACAGCCGGACGAATGGTGGACCGGCAACAGTGTTCTCGACCGAAGCGACGACCCTGTCATCCGCCGGGATACATCGCCAGGGCATGCGCGTCCAACCCACAGTGAACGGGAGGCGAGGAAGCCCGCACCCGTGATCCAGAGAAGCGAGCAACGAAATAGCCTCCTCTGACGTTCATTTGGAAATCCTCTTGGCTCTAGGTATCGAGCATGTCCCCGTCATCCGCTGCCTCCTGCGGTGGAATATGGAATACCATTACCGTCAGGATTATTTCACGGCTCGGGTCATCTCGTTTTCCAAAAACAAAGCGTTGTCGGCCTTCGCTCTTCTCCTCGACACGCTTCAGGCAATCGTGCGCTTCGACCATCTTCATTATTGTGTGTAGAGGGCGGTCGATGCTCTTCCGTTTAACGAATACCACTAGCGCGGCCTTGGTGTCCCTCCAAGTGAGGTAGCTCAGAAGCTGGTCGATTGCTGCCGTAATGCCGTCGGCGTCGTTCCAAATCTTGCATTCACCTATGAACAGGTTCTTGTCCTGCTCGCGGACGAGGATGTCGGTCTTGCCTTTCCTGTTGAAGGTCTCCCCCAGTGCGTTCCCTTTGTAATGACCGTTAAGCTGTAACAGAAAGTGGTCTCGTATCTCTTCTTCTTTCAGCTTGGTGAAGGTTCTCGGGCTGCGCTCCATCATCAGCGCCATACCGCTCATGACGTCGAGAATGTGCTTGTATTCTTCCTCGTCGATGGTGGGCTCAGGAGCGAAGCTAACACCGTCACGCACATCGGCGATGAGACGGGGTCTCACGACTCGCTGCAGCTCTTGGCTGATGTACGTCGGCGGAGCATCAGGACGCCGGTGCATTTTATATCCAATGGAAGCGGCGATTTCGCGGGCTCTCAGTATCCGGTCCTTACGACTGTTGGCGGCGGCCCTAGCGTAGTCTCGGATGCTTTCGTTGTATCGGTCGACCTGAGCGTTAATGCGAGCCATATACGCAATGATGTCATCAATCTCGCGGCTCACCTCTTCTTTCACGGCCTCGGCCGTGAGGTCTTCGCCGTGGACCGCGATGAGCAATTCCCTATCCGTTCGCTTCGCTCTCAATTGCCTAGGTGGGGGTTCACCGATGTGATGGTTGAACATCCCCAAGGCTCCGGTGAATGAAAAAGCGACTTCGAATTTAAAGCCGTTCTCAAGCGCCCTAAATTGTCCGTCATCGTCTCGGTAACTTCCAATCTCCATAGGCGTTCTCGATACGCCAGCTTTGTTGATCAAGACGGGTTCGATCATGAAATTTCGATGGGCATGCTCGACCATGTCCTCGGTCGGCATTGAAAGCAGAGCATCATCAGACGGATTGTTGATTGCGAAACGGATTCTTTCAAGTTGACCCTCAATCGTGTCGGCGAGGGCTCGCTCCTCGAAGAGGACAGGATAGTCGGACGGCAAAATCTTCATGAGGCTATCATGGGCTGGCTTTCTTGCGAATCGCCGCATACACGGTGACACAATGCAGGGAAGCAATGCGAGAATTGGAATGCATGTCCCGACTATTCACAGGGTAAAAGGTACCAATCTCGATGGTTGATGACGAGGACACCATTGCAGTGAGGGACGCCCTCGACGCCGACGAGCGCGCACTCGCGACCCATGAGGCGGGCCACGCCGTCGTCGCACACGCCCTTGGCGCAGACCTCGTACTCATTGAGGTTTACGTTAGCCGACCTAATCCCGATGATGGCAAGATGGGAGGGGGTAAGACGTGTTACCGCGAGCCCTTCACCGACGATGTTAAGAGCCTCGCGGTCTGCGTAGCAGGTTACAAGGCTGAATTGGCCTTTGCAGCGGATGAGCAGAGGTTAGCGAAGATGTTCGCGCGCGAAGAGAGGCTAGCAGGCGACTCCAAACAGATGCAGAAGTTGCTGCTTCGCTTCCCAGAGGCGAAGCGTCTTGCAGCGCTCGTGGAAGGCTTCACGTTGGCTGACGTGAATCTGCAAGCAAACGCGCAGGCTGTGCGCAATATCGCTGGGGCGCTGTTTGAGCGAAGATTCGCGGATGTGGCGCGCATCGAAGGCAACGAGCTTGCTGGGTTGCTTGCGGAGGTCCGGAGGAGCTGATCGGCCAGCGAAACCCGAGCAGGTTTTTTGCGGGGATATAGAGCGAACAGCGGATCGGGACACAACGGAGGACACAAGGGGAGGATACTATTGATATTGTTGGTTTTTTTACACTCTGTTCCTCCGTGCGCGATGGTTTTACGACTTACTCCGCGCTCTCTCCGGCGATCGGGCTTTTTTGTCACCGTCGTCGACGCAATGCTTTAGGCATTGTCGCCAACTTCGCGCCAGCGTCGAGGCGCTAAGACCACACGGCTT
>Ga0209168_10002002_pt1 | contig 15205 bp, 11 predicted proteins | sample Coa_R1_FD_187156 | JGI IMG/M metagenome (GOLD analysis project Ga0209168, IMG submission 187156) | Surface soil microbial communities from Centralia Pennsylvania, which are recovering from an underground coalmine fire - Coalmine... | ecosystem: Environmental > Terrestrial > Soil > Unclassified ... | reverse complement strand
TGACAACGCGCTGCAATCCCTGGCGCGCGAGGAAATTCGCGGTCTCGGCGTGGATCTCGCCGCGCATCCCGATACGGTCCAGGAATTGCGCAAGGCTTTGATCGCCGCCAAACACGAACTTTCGGACGCGGACAAAACGGCGATTAAATTCCCGCTGCCTGATGGCAACGTCTATTTCCGGGAAATTTCCCGCGCCGAATACGAGCGGTTGATCCGCCCGATCGTCGATCGCACCATGGGCCCGGTGCGCCAGGCGCTGGCCGACGCCAAGCTCAAGCCCGCAGAAATCGAGGAAGTTGTTTTGGTCGGCGGCTCGACGCGCGTTCCGCTGGTCCGGCAAACGGTCGAACAGTTTTTCGGCCGCAAACCGCACGCCGAACTCAATCCTGACGAAGTGGTGGCGCTGGGCGCCGCCGTGCAGGCCGATATTCTCGAGGGTGGCGTGAACGACATGCTGCTCCTCGACGTGACGCCGCTGTCGCTGGGCATCGAAACGATGGGCGGCGTCGTCGCGAAAATTATTCCGCGCAATTCCACAGTCCCGGCGAGCGCGCAGGAACTCTTTACCACCGGCGTGGAGAACCAGACCGGCATCGATATTCACGTCCTGCAGGGCGAGCGCGAACTGGCCAAGGACTGCCGCTCCCTGGCTCGCTTCCAGTTAAAAGTTCCGCCCGGCCCAGCGGGCCTCGCGCGCATCGAAGTGAAATTCCTGATCGACGCCAGCGGCATCCTGCAAGTTTCCGCCAGCGATCTGCGCGCCGGAACAGAGCACTCGATCGAAGTGCAGCCAACCTATGGCCTCGACGATGCCGAAGTCGAACGCATGCTGGAAGAATCCATCGAATTCGCCGAGCAGGATTTCTCCGAGCGCCAGTTGATCGAAGCGCGCAACGAAGCCGAAAGCGTCCTGACCCTCACGGAAAGGGCCCTGGCGCGCGAAAAGTCCGAAGCCCCCGGCGAATTGCCCGAAGAAGAGCGCCGCTCGGTGGAAGACGCTGTCGTGGCGCTGCGCGAATCGCTGGCCGGCACGGACTATAAGCGCGTTCGCGCGCTGACAGACGTTCTTAATCAAGCGTCCACGCCGTTAGCCGAACGGATGATGAATCGCGCACTCGCCACAGCGCTCGAGGGCAAAAAGCTAGGCGAAGTGTAGCGCTCGCCTTCAGGCGAGCATGTGCTTGAGTAAAAGTGCCCGCCGAAGGCGATCAAGATGTTTGTAGGGCACGGCTTCAGCCGTGCCGTTAGGTCTGCGGAAGTAAGGCGGCTTCAGCCGCTGGCCGTATCGGAATCGAGTCATTGCGCAAGGTTAAGCAATCTAGAAGGAGAACAACATGGGCGGCAGCAATCCCTACATCGAACAGGTCAAGTACACGCCCGCGAAGAAAAAGTTCAAGGTGACGTTCGTTCGCGAAGGTCAGACTGTTGAAGTGGACCCCGAAAACGTTCCCTACGCGCGCGAAGGCCTGCCGGGCAGCATTCTCGATATCGCCACCGGATTTCACATGGGCCTCGACCACGCCTGCGGCGGAGTGTGCGCGTGCTCCACGTGCCACGTCATCGTGCACGAGGGTCTCGAGTCCTGCAACGAAGCCACCGACGACGAACTCGATCAACTGGACGAAGCCGCCGGCGTCACCGCGAAGTCGCGCCTCGGCTGCCAGTGCGTTCCGGACGGAACGAAGGATCTGGTGGTCGAAATTCCCGAGTGGAACAAGAATTACGCGAAGGAAGCGGAACACCACTAAAAAGTAGGACAGGCTTCAGCCTGTCAGGTTTAGATCTCAAGCGGACCGAATCTAAATCAGACCGGCTGAAGCCTGTCCTACCAAGATCTGCGCCGCCGCATCTGGAGAAAATTATGCCCGCGACATTCGATTGGGACGACGCCGAAGAAATTGGAATCCAGCTCACCGACAAATATCCGGACGCCGATCCGCTGTCGGTGCGCTACACCGACCTGCACAAATGGGTCACGGCGCTCGAAGGTTTTACCGGCGACCCCAAGCAATCCAACGAAGGCAAGCTGGAAGCGATCCAGATGGCCTGGCTCGAAGAGCACAACGACCGCAAGTGAATCAGTAGGACAGGCTTCAGCCTGTCAGGTTTAGATTTCGGTGTCACGTCAGACTTCGCTGTCGGGTTCAGAGTTCCCTTCGAGCCCTGAATTTCCAACTGGCCGAATCTAAACCAGACAGGCTGAAGCCTGTCCTACGCAAGCGAGTGTGCTAGAATTCAACGACGCAAGGCTCGCCTCGCGAGCGCCTCTGTGGCCCGGTAGAGTAATGGTTAACTCGTCGCCCTTTCAAGGCGAAGATTACGGGTTCGACCCCCGTCCGGGCTACCAATCTCCGCGGTAAACGCGTCACCCACCCTTCCGGGAATTTGCCTCCCGCTTTTCAGTTTCCATTCTTCCGCGGCATCGAAGCGAAAAATTCCGCATCCAATAACCTCGTGCAGGTGCGAGGGAGCTTGCGTGACGGCACGCGCCGCAGTTCGGCACGGGCAAGCAAGCGAAGTGTCGGAAGCTCAGCAAGATCGGACCGAAGCCTGCGGCGTCACCTGATTGCTTTCTTCAACCTTCGGTTGTATGTTGCCGATAGGCCGTAGACGGAAAAAACGCGCAATGAACTCCGCCGGAAAGTAATGGCCGTGGAACGCAGCAGCAAGTTCCCACGACGGAACATCTGAAGTCTTCATAAGTCCACCGACGCTGGCAAATCACTGGCGCCTGTCCCTGGCGCCGCCGACCCATGGCACCAAGAAGCACTCAAAAGGAAACTCATCTATGGCCGACGAGCACCCATCTGACTTTGCAGTTGACTCCAGCAGAGAATCCGCGCCGCCCGCGCACCACCAGCGCTCAAACAGCCGTAGAACGATCGCCATTGTCGCAGTCGTTGTCGTCGTCCTGATCGTCGGCGGTTTTTTCCTGTGGCGTTATCTCGGGAGCTACGAATCGACGGACGACGCGCAAGTCGATGCGCACTTGTATCCCGTCAGCGCCCGCGTCTCCGGCTACGTGACCAAAGTGAATGTCGGAGACAACCAGTACGTCCAGCAGGGAACCGTGCTGGTGGAGATCGATCCGAAAGACTCCGAGGTCGCGGTGGAAGCGGCCAAAGCCAATCTCGCCAGCGCCGAGGCCACCGCCCAGTCGCTCAACATCAGCGTGCCGATCACCACCACCAATACCGCCAGCCAGTTGAAATTTGCGTCGTCCGGAGTCGTCAGCGCCGGCGCGGCCATCACCGCCGCGGAAAAACAGGTTTCCGCCGCGCATGCCCAATTGGAAGCGGCCCAGGCGAACGACGTGAAAGCTCAGGCCGACCTGAAACGCTACAAGGCGCTGGTCGACAAACAGGAAGTGGCCGCGCAAGTTTACGACCAGGCGGTCGCCGCGGCGAAGGCCAGCGCCGCTTCGGTGGCAGCCGCGCGCGACACCGAAGCGGCGGCCGAACAGGCGGTGCAGCAGGCTCGCAGCGAGCTCGGTCAATCGGAAGCCAATCAGCAATCCGCGGAAACCGGACCGCAGCAGGTATCCTCCACGCGCGCCCGGGCTCGCGCAGCGATTGCGGAAGTTCAGCAGAAGCGCGCCGCCCTCGATCAGGCCCAGTTGAATCTGCAATACACAAAGATCGTCGCGCCCATCAGCGGCGAAGTGACCAAATCGGTGGTGGTCGGCATGAATGTCCAGGCCGGGCAGCAATTGCTCACCGTCGTTCCTCTCGACGATGTGTGGGTCACCGCCAATTTCAAGGAGACCGAACTCCGCGACATGAAAGTCGGTCAGAAGTCCGACATCCATATCGATTCCACAGGCAAAACGTTCCACGGGCATGTGGACAGCATCGCCGGAGCCACCGGCCCGCTCTTCAGTTTGCTTCCTCCGGAAAACGCCACCGGCAACTACGTAAAAATCGTGCAGCGCATCCCGGTAAAAATTGTTCTGGACCCGGGAGAGAATCAGGATCACCAGCTTCGCCCGGGCATGAACGTGGTGCCCGACGTTTACGTCCGATGAGCGATTCCGCGTCTTCCATCGCCGCGCAGGAAATCTGGCGGCCCAAGTTCAATCCCTGGCTGATCGCCGTGGTCGTGGCTATGGCCGCGTTCATGGAGGTGCTGGACACCAGTATCGCCAACGTGGCGTTGCCCTACATGGCGGGGAATCTCGGAGCCAGCAACGACCAGAGCACGTGGGTGCTCACTTCCTACCTGGTCTCCAACGCCATCGTGCTCCCGATCAGCGGTTGGCTCGCCGGAGCCCTGGGCCGCAAACGATTTTTCATGACCTGCCTTTTTGTTTTCACGGTGAGCTCGCTGTTGTGCGGGATCGCGCCGAGCCTGGGCCTGCTGCTTTTCTTTCGGGTGTTGCAGGGCGCGGGCGGCGGGGGCCTGCAGCCCATGGCCCAGGCGATTCTAGCGGATACGTTTCCTCCGGAGAAGCGCGGCCTGGCCTTCGCGCTGTACGGAATCACGGCCGTCACCGCGCCGACGATCGGGCCCACGCTGGGAGGCTGGATCACCTTTAACTATTCCTGGCGCTGGATTTTTTTCATCAATCTTCCGGTCGGCATCCTGACGTTGTTCCTGGTCTACCAATTTGTCGAAGACCCGCCATACCTGGCGCGCCTCAAGGCAGCCGGCGTGAAGTTGGACTATATCGGCATCGCGCTGCTGGCGCTGGGAGTCGGCGCGCTGCAGGTGCTGCTCGACAAGGGCCAGGAGGACGACTGGTTTGGCTCGCGTTTCATTACCTGGCTCGCGATTATCGCGGTGGTCAGCTTGGTCGTCCTGATCATCTGGGAATGGTTTCAGAAAGCGCCGGTCGTCGATGTCCGCCTGTTCCGGAATTTCAATTTCGCCACCTCCAACCTGATGATGTTCGTGCTGGGCATCATGTTGTTCAGCAGCCTGGTGCTGATGCCGCTTTTCCTGCAGACGCTCATGGGCTACACGGCGCAGGTCGCGGGCCTGGCGATTTCCGGAGGAGGATTGTGCCTGTTGGTCGAAATGCCCATCATGGGGCAACTGACCACCAAAGTGCAGGCGCGCCGCCTGATCGCCTTCGGCTGGTTGTGCCTGGCGCTGGCAATGTACTACTCCACCAGGCAAATCGATTTGCAGATCGGCTTCAGCACCGCGGTGTGGCTGCGCATCGCGCAGGTATTCGGCATGGGATTTCTTTTTGTGCCGATCACCCTGGTCGCGTACATCGGAGTTGCGCCGGAAAAAAATAACGCGGTTTCGGGGATCGTCAATTTCATGCGCAATATCGGGAGCAGCGTGGGAACCTCGATTGTCACCACGCTGCTGGCACGGCGCGCGCAGTTTCACCAGCAGGTTCTCATCGGCCACATTCGACCCGACAATCCGCGGCTGCAGGCCGGGGTCGCCGGCTTTTCTCAGCGACTGGCGCACTCCGGCCTGGACCAGCATGCCGCGCGAGCGACGGCCTATGCCAGGATTTACCAGACCATTCAGGCGCAGGCCAGTGCCGCCGCGTACATTGACACCTTCATGGTGCTGTCCATCGGATCGGCCATCATGATTTTTCTGGCGTTCATCTTGAAGAAAAACGATCCTGGCGGAGGCCATGTAGTGGCCGAGTAATAATTTCCGGTATAGTATGGCCGCAAGGCGAATCGCGCGAAGCTTTCTGGAGACGCCATGTTCCGGATCGTAACGGTGGAACGCGAATATGGATGCGGCGGCAGCGAGATCGCGCAGCGCCTCGCCGAGCGGCTCGGCTGGAAGCTTTGGGACGAACTGCTGACCCGTGAAATCGCGCACCTCGCGCACTGCTCGCAGTCCGTCGTCGAGCAGCACGAAGAGCGCACCGACCCGCTTTACTACCGGCTGATGAAATCCTTCATGCGTGGAAGCTACGAAGGCAGCCTCAACGCGCCCAAGTTGAATCTGGTGGACAGCGAAACGATCCTGAAGATTACACAGAATGTCGTCCTTCGCGCCGCCGGCAAAGGGGAGTCGGTGATCGTCGGTCGGGGATCGCAGCTCTTCCTCAAGGATCGTCCCGACACCTTCCGGGTGTTTCTCTACGCTCCGCGCGATGCCAAGATACGCCGCCTGCTGGCCCGCGGAAAGAATGAGAGCGAAGCCCAGGAACTGGTGGACACGGTGGACCGCGAGCGCGCCAATTTCCTGGAAAGATATTTTCACGTGGAGTGGCCGAGCCGCGCCGTCTACCACGTCATGATCAACACCGGCGCCGGCGACGCAAACGTAGTGCAAAGCATCGTCGATGTGATGAAATCGGCTGAACCGTCCGCCTCGTAGGACTCATGTAGCGTCCGCCTTCAGGCGGGCATCCGAAGGCACCCTCCCTCCCGAAATTCCGCTAACCCTACATTCTTTTTCAATTTTGCCGATTCCCTCCAAGGGAGCCGCTCGGCCCGGTAGCGAGGTGGCTCAGAAAAGCCATCGAATTGAGCCCGAACGCGTTGCGCCGTCGGTGAACGCGGGATCGCGCCTAACCCACGAGTGTCGATAACGAACCCGAATGGAGGCTGCGGAATTCGAACCGTTTTGTACAGTTTCTATCCATCGGTCTCCAGAAGCGGCATGCTGGGCACCCATAGGAAAGCTATAACATCTGTGTTTCTAATCATTTCAGGGGCGCAGCGGCTTGGCTGAGCAGTTGCTCTACTCCTGTTGCGCCCCAATGGACGAAGGCGGAAGCGATCGGGCAGAGGGCTAAGGAAACCTGAAATGACGCAAGCTGTGGCACATCGAAAAGCGCGACGTGATCGCGGGTACAGCCTGGTGGAACTGGTGATCGTTATGCTCATCGGCACCGTTCTGACGGCTATGGCCATTCCCCAAGTGAAATCGCAAGTGTATTCCTACCGGCTCAACAGCGCGGTGGCGATGGCTAAATGGGCCATCCAATCGACGCGGTTTCAAGCTTTGCGAGAGGGGTATCCGTTCCAGGTGGCGTTTACGGCTTCATCGCAAACCTACCAGATTCAAGATCTGCCCAGCGGAACGACCTATCAAAACGTCGGCGGCGTAGTGCCCCTGGCGGCCTGGCCGATGACTTTTAGCGCGGATACGACGATTAACTTCAAGCCCAACGGCATGGTGACCGCGACGGTCGGCTCAAATTCTTTCACCATCACTTACCAGGGAACGACCAAGACTATTACGGTATCCAACTATGGAAACGTTAAAGTACAGTAATCATCGAAGTCGCAAGGCGGGTTTTTCCGTGGCCGAGCTTCTGATCGCGGTCGCGGTCATGACCATCGGCCTGTCGGCCATGGCCGGACTGGTCGCCCAGAGCCTGAAGGGCACCGAGAGCGCGCGGTATATGGCCCTGGCCACCACTCTGGCCTCCGAAAAGCTGGAGGACCTGAATCGCTGGACGGCGGTCGATCCGCATGTGGCTACGGGCGGAAGTCTCACCACTGACACCACGGTCGGCACCCTCCGATACTATGATGACATCGACTTGTCCAACACGACCGGGCAGGTTTCTGAAACGGTCGCCGTTACCGGCGGATATTCGACCGTAGTCCACATGGCCACCGGCGAAGTGGACAACAATAACAACACCGCCGCACCCAGCGGCGTGGGAGTCGTGGCCTTTCACCGTCGCTGGCTGATCGAGGCAAATCCGGTCGTGAACAGCATCACGATGACCGGAATTCGCCGCGTCACGGTGATCGTCACACTGAACAACACATCGATTCGGCCGGTCGTTACCTACCAGATGAGCACGGTGCGCCCGTGAGGGAATCCATGCGAACTGAGAGAGTTGCAAACCGAAAGCGGCAGTCGGGGTTCACCCTGGTCGAGTTGCTGCTCGCCACCGCCATCTTCACTATCATCGCCGGGGCGACGCTTTCGCTCTTCGCGCAGCACCAGCCGATCTTTAACCAGCAGCAGAACCTTGCGGAAGTTAACATCGCTCTGCGCAACGCGGTCGCGCAGATGCAGTTGGACATCGCCAACGCCGGCGCCAATTTCTACACCGGCGTCAACATTCCCAACTATCCCGTGGGCGTGGTGGTCTCCAACAATGTGATCGCGTCCGGCGGCGATTGCCGTTCGGGAACGCCCCTGCTGTATGGCGCGAATTGCTTTGACAGCATCAGCATTATTACCGCCGATGAAGCTACGCCGCCCACCAACCCCAGTAACGGCAGCGGCGCCAGCGTGGCGATGAGCACGACGACGTTGTATCTGTCCCCGCCAGGAAGCGCGGGATATGCCACTGCCGCGGCAGCGACGGCCGCTGCGGCGCATTACCTGAGCGGCGACCAGATCCTGCTGGTGAAGCAAGATGGCTCGCAATACAGCACGGTGAAACTCACCGCGGCAGGCAGCACCCAGACGATCAGCGGAAATATTCTGGTGAAGCTGGTCCATACCGCGACCACCTCCTGCACCGATACGACGGTGACGCCGAACGTCACTTATACCGGCTGCAACACCACCGCGAGCGGCAACGATCCCTATGGCATGACCACCCATGCGAATACCATGCTCGGTGAGACGTATTCGCAAACCGATTTCGCCTTGCGCATTACTCCCGTTCAATACGCCGTCGACGTGACCACGGATTCGTCGAATCCGACGCTCACGCGCACGGTGGCCGGACTCTCGCAGACCACCGCCCAGAAGACCCTGGCCACGCAGATTATCGGAATGAAGATTGGAGTATCGCTCTTTAACAGCACCACCGATACCGATACCACCATCTACAATTTCGACGCTTCCAGCTACACCAACAACGGCGTCGCCGCGGGCTACAACTACACTTTGGTCCGGTCCGTGATGGTGTCGCTGATCGGCCGAACCACTCCGACCAATTCTCCCGCGTATGTGTTCCGCAATACATTCGACAACGGCGCGTACGAAATTCAGGGTGTTTCAGTGGTAATCAATCCCAGAAACATGAGCATGACCGATTGAGGACTCCTATGAATCTCAATGATCAAAAGCAGTGGCAGCACGGGCGCGAGCGCGGCGTGGCATTGATTACGGCGCTCTTGATCCTGAGCCTTTTCACAGTCATGACATTATCCATGGTGATTGCCACCATGTCGGATACGCTCATCGACGGCTACTACCGCAATGCGCGGGCGTCCTTCTACGCCGCCGATTCGGGCATGAACGTCGCCCGCCAATACCTGATGGCCCAGTTCGCGGCGGCCGTACCAAATCCCTACACCGCGTACAGCACCACACCGCCGGTCGCCACCGGAACGGAAACGACGATCTTGTCCGGTCTCGTCAATACGTCCAGCGGATTCGGAGCTTACAAATCTATCCTCGGATCGCAAGCTTCCTGGACCGGACAGTTTAAAGTTGATTCCACCAACAGCACGTTGAGCGCGCCGACCTGCACGATTCATTACACGAGCAGCACCGGCACCATACCCACTTGCACCAACGCCGGCAACGGCTCCGCCACATACTACGCATATTCCTATCCCTACACGCTCACCGTGATCGGGCAGTCAAACGCAAACGAAACGAACACGATCCGCGAGTCGGGAACCATCGTTTTGACCGCAACGATCCATTCCACCAGCTCCACCAACACCAACTTCGCGGCCTGGGGCATGTTCATCGACCAGTCCCCCATTTGCAACGGCAGCTATCTCGTTCCGGGAACCATTACCGGTCCGGTGTTTACGAACGGCGCCTGGAACTTTGGAACCAGCGGTTCTTACATCTTTACCGACGAAGTGGGCAGCGCCTCCGCGAATCTTGGCTACCAGTTCAGCAGCTGCTACCAGTCCTCGAACAGCAGCTATACATCTGGATCGCAAACGATTCATCCGACATTTCAATCGGGCATTGCGCTCAACCAGCCGAATATTCCGCTGCCTACGGATTCGTTCAACCAGAAGGAGGCGGTGTTGGATGGCATTGGCAACGGCGGATCGCCCAGCATGCAGGCCATCCTGAAAGACGTGAACGGCAACCCGTATCCGGCCACGGCGCCTTCCAGCGGTGTGTATTTGCCGTATTACAGCAATAGTGGAACCTTGACTTTCGGGTCGTCCGGCACTCCGCCAGGTTGCGGCGGAGGAATTTATGTCGAGGGAGCCGCTTCTGTAGCAGTTTCCGCGGGCACCGTAACGGGCACCAGCTCGCCGCAAATCTATACAATCACGCAAGGTTCCGCGGTCACCACGGTGACCGTCGATAACCTCGCCAATACCACAAAAATTGTGAAAGGCGGCACCTCCAAGACAATCACTGGCGTGCCCACGCAGTGCAACTCTTCCAGTACGTTCCAACGCGACGCCACCATGTTGTACGTCGATGGCAACATTACCGGTTTGCAGGGAGGCGGCCAGGGTGTCGGTTCGATTCAAAACACCACCGCGCTGGACATCGTGGCCAACGGCAGCATAACCATTACCGGAGATCTTCTCTACCAGAGCGAACCGGTCACTCTCACACAGAGCGGTTCGACGCCTGCCGACACCTTGATCGCCGCGAATAATCACGGCCAGACCCTGGGCATTTTCACGGCGAACGGGAATATCAACCTCAACAACTCGCAGTCCAACGGCAACCTCGAGATTGACGCTTCGATTGCCGCATTGTCCGCCGGCGGAAGCGGCGGATTGACGAATACAGGCAGCAACATCAACACGCTGACCATCGTGGGCGGACGTATGCAGAACACCATTCAGAACATCGGCGCCACCACGCGAAACGTGTGGTTCGACCGGCGCTATGCGCAGGGCGGATTTTCGCCGCCATGGTTCCCGTCCACCACAGTTACCTCGTCGACGACTTACACCACACCTGTCCCGGTGGTCTCCGCGAATCGCATCTCGTGGGTGAACACCACGGCCGAGTAGCGATTCTCAAAACCAGGCTGAAATGAACCGAACCCGGCCGATCCTGAGCCGGGTTCAGTTTTTTGTGGCGCTGCAGATGCAGTTCCCATCCATCCAAATCGATCTGAATTCCAATCACGGTGACGCCCGGACCCGCGCAGAAAACGGTGCGGCCGGCGCCGGCACGGTGCAGGCATATTGCGCCGGCCATTCCGGATCGCTGGTCGAATTGCGGCAAAGCGAGGTCATATTCCCGATCACGCGTCCGAGCGTGACCGGACCGTCGAGCGGCTCCGCGTAAATCCGGTAACTCTGCGCGCTTCCGGCCGCCAGCCGTTGCAGCGAAAAACTTCCGTCGAATTGCGCCGGCCCCGGATCGCCGCAACTCCAGCCCGCCGTCACCGCGGCAGCTACCGTGCCGGTGGCGTCGTTCAACGCCACCACCTGCGCGGGAAAAATTCCAGTCACTCCGATCGGCGAAATCGGGAGGGCCAGGGGATTCGCGGGCAACACGCGCCCGCTGATTGCGCCGATATGCACGGAGTCGCTGGGATCGGGATATAGAACGCGCAGCCCGGTGCGATCGTCATCCGAGAGCGGCGCATCGGGGGCCAGCGCGGTGGGGCGCGTGCCAGCCACGTGACCAGGCGACGGTGCGAAGGGAAACATCATCGCTCCCCAAACCCCCGAATGGTTGAAGCCGAAGGAATGGCCCAGTTCATGGGTCAAAATCGACTCCAGGTCATACGAATCCGGATGGGACGCCAGCGCTGCCGGTGTGGCGAACGTGGTGTTCGGGTCGTTCGGCACGAGCAGCGTATCCGCGTCCAGAATTTCGCCGACGAAAGTGGACGGCGGAGTACCCGGAGAAAGCTGCTGGCCGATGGTGTCCGCCGAAACGACGCGCGTGAACGCCAGAACGCCCAGCGTGAATCCGGGATCGTTTTGATCGAAACAAATGCTGTTGAGCCCGTCGGTGGATGAGCACGCGCCGGTCAGCGATGTCTGCTGGAGCGGCCCGAGCGAGGCAGGGGTGAGCAGGCTGCCGGAGACTCCGGTCCATACCGCGAGCGATTCCTGAATGGCGTTCTGGATTTCGTTGATCTGTCCGTCCGTGGTGATTTCCGCGGTCAGAATGGTCGCAGGACTCGTGCTGAGCGAGGTGCTCCACTGGCGGTTGATCGAGCCGGGAGTCGAAATGTCGAAACGCGTGAGTTGCGGGCAGGAAGTTCCTCCGGACCGTTCGGGTGCTTGAGTCATGTCCGCCACGATCGTTCCAAGATCGTACGCGCCCGTATATGCCGCGGTGATTTGCAGGAGGAACAGGGAAGCGACGGACAACGAAACAGCTGTTCGGAGCCTGGAAACTTTGCAACCTGGGCGGTGGCGTCTTACGCTCATCGCGTCCTCCCATCGTTGCGGGCCACGGCGGCGGCAACGCGTGCGCGAAAAACGTTGACCGGCATTCGGCGAATGCCCTCGGTGCGGAAGGCGCGCGCCGCGGCGTCAAACGTGGCAAACGCGCTGGAATCCTGCGTCACGGTTTCGCCGCCGGTGCGCGGGTCGCGCGAAATTCGGAAAGTTCCCTCCACCCAACCGGCGATCGTAAATCCTCCGGCGCGCGACGGCTGCAGAAACAGGATCGCTTGCGTTCCCGGAGCGAATCTCGGCGTGCCGTCCACCGCGGCGGTCAAGTGCCCGACGCGTCCGCCCGGCAATCGCACCGTGATGTTCTGCGGCAAATTGCCTTTCATCGTTTCCAGGACGTTCATCTCCACGAGCGTCCAGATCGAACCGTTTTCCCACCGCGAAGAGACGCCGGTGCAGCGCACCCGCGCGACGGCCGCCGATCCGGCCGCCAACTGCTCCAGGCTGAGCCGAGCCAGTGTGGTGGCGCGCCCCGCGGCCACGAAGAGCGTTGAAAAAACGAGCGCCGCAAACAGTAGAAAGATAAATTGTCTTGCGATTCGCTTTCGCATCCATGCACCTCGTTTCATCACACGTCACCGCATCGCACTTCTCTGCATCGCACTTCTCTGCATCGGTCCCCACCGCATTGCATTTCACGGCGTTGGATGCACGGTACCGAGCGGCATCTCACTGCACTTCCAGCGCGCCGGTGGCCGCGGCCATGTCGCCCGCGGGGTTTTGAACGAAGAGAGTTCGCGGCCCGGGGGCCGCGTTGGCGGGAACCTGCAGCGTCAGGTGCAGGATTCCCAGGCCCAGCGGTTCGCGGTTGCTGACTGTAATGTCAGGCGTGGGCGAGCCGCTGATGGTGTACTGAAAGAATGGATTGAGCCCGCTCACCGAAAAGACGCACACGTCCGCGGTGCCCGTTCCTGACGGCGGCCGCGGAACAATGACGGGACTTGCGCCGAGCGTGCACGACGACGTCGCCACGAGGTACGCGCCGATGGCGGCGACGTTCAAGCTCACGTTCGCCGGATCGCCTGATCCGCCATTGGTGCTGAGATCGACCACCACGATGTCATTTCCGGGGCTCGCGGGCGCGCCGGGAGTCAACGAAATCGTGCCGGCCGACGCGCCGGGCGCGAGAACCACGAACGTTTGCGAATTGGAAAGGGACGTATCGGGATTCTGCACCTGCACGGACAGGTTTCCCGCGGATTGCAGGTCTGCGGCGGAGAGCGAGGTGACGCACTGCGTCGGAAGCGCGCACGAAGTCGCCCGCGCCGCGCCGGCGATCAGAAGAATGGATCCGGGGCCCGGATCGGACGGCGAAAAATTGTTGCCGGAAACCAGCAGCGTGAACCCGCCGGCCGAGCCCGCATAAGCGCTGGTCGGGCTGAGAGAAAAAATCGCCGGCCCGCTGGTGATGGTGAGCGCCGCGGTTCCCGACTGGCTGGTATCCTCGAGGCTGGTGGCGACGACGTCGATTCGATCCGGCGACGGCGCGGCCGGAGGCCCGGTGTACAGGCCGGTGGAATCGATGGACCCGCAGGAGGACGGAGCGCTGCACGCCGGACCCGTGATGGTCCAAACGACCTGTTGATTATCGGTGCCGGCAACCGCCGCGATAAATCGCTGCTGCTCGGTGGCGGCGATGGAAATGTTTCCGGGCTGAACGCTGACCACGATGTGCGGCAGGATGGTGACCGCTGCGGATGCGTTTGGAGCGTTTGGCGCCGCGCTGGTTGTGGTGATGGTCACCGGATTTGGGGAAGGCACGTCGAGCGGCGCGAGAAAATCGACGCTTCCTCCGTTGCTCGTGGAATCCGGTTGGCAGGGATTCGAGCCCGCGACGCAAATCTGTCCGACCGCGGAATTTCCGCCGGGAATGGAATTGACCAGCCATGTAACGCTTTGATTGGGAGAGTTGTTGACCTGCGCGGCAAACGATTTCCGCTCCCCAAGCGCCAGAGTTGCGCTGGCGGGAGAAAGCGTCACGTAAGCGGCAGCCGTGAATCCGATGGTCGCGCTGGCGAAGACCGTTGGGTTAGCGTTGCTTCGGGCGCGCACGGCTACCGATTGGCCAGCCGGCATCACGGCCGGGGACGTGTACGTGGTGCGGTCGGGATCGGTTTGCGAATTCGCAATGGTCCCGACGATAGAATTGCCGCCGACAATTCCATTGACGTCCCACGTGACGCTGGGATCCTGTGCCCCCGTTACCGTGGCCCGGAATGTCTGGACCGCGCTGAGCGCGAGCGTGGCGGAAGAAGGCGACACGGAAATCTGGATGGAGAGCGCAATCGAAACCGAAACAAAAGCCGCCTTTGCGGGATCGGCCTGCGGCGTGGCGACGACTTGCACCGTCGCAGGGGACGGCGGTAGAGCAGGCGCGGTAAAGACGCCGATGGACGTGATGGTCCCGCACGCCGCCCCTGAACATCCCGCGCCCGAGACGCTCCAGGAAATCACGCGGCTGGGATTGGAGTTGAGGGGCACGGTAAACACGGCTGAAAACGGGACGCTCGTGCCAGAGGTGACCGATGACGGGCCGCTCACAAGGACGCTGAAAGAACTGGTGACGGTAATCGCCGCCGCGGCGGATTTCGATGGATCGGCCGCGCTCGTGGCGCTGACGGACACGGAAGCGGGCACTGGAAGATCTGCGGGAGCGGTGTAGACGCCGCTGGCGTCAATCGTTCCGGCCGCGGCGTTTCCGCCGGGAATTCTGTTCACGCTCCAGCTCACCGCCGGATTCTGCGTGCCCTCCACAGTTGCAGCGAAGGCTTGCGATCCGCCGAGCGGGACAGATGCATTGGCTGGGGCGACGGTGACGCTGATATTTGCGGGAGGGGGCTGCGGCGGGCTCGAACCAACCAGTCCGCCACAGCCCGGGAGTGACGCAACGAAGAGCAGCGCGGCACGCCACCACGACTGGGTGAGAGTCCGAGGGCGGCGCGCGCGAA
>Ga0209168_10002001_pt1 | contig 15210 bp, 14 predicted proteins | sample Coa_R1_FD_187156 | JGI IMG/M metagenome (GOLD analysis project Ga0209168, IMG submission 187156) | Surface soil microbial communities from Centralia Pennsylvania, which are recovering from an underground coalmine fire - Coalmine... | ecosystem: Environmental > Terrestrial > Soil > Unclassified ... | reverse complement strand
GTACGGAAGGGGCCGCCGCACCCCGTCCGCCTCGGTCAACCTGATCACGGTGCACGACGGGTTCACGCTGCGGGACCTGGTGTCCTACGACACCAAGCACAACGAGGCCAACGGGGAAGCGAACCGCGACGGCACCACCGACAACCGCTCGTGGAACTGCGGCGCCGAGGGTCCGACGCCGGACCCCGGAGTGCTGGCGCTGCGGGCCCGGCAGTGCCGGGCCATGCTGACCACGCTGCTGCTGTCGTTCGGCGTGCCGCTGCTGCTCGGCGGCGACGAGCTGGGCCGGACCCAGGGCGGCAACAACAACGCCTACTGCCAGGACAACGAGATCTCCTGGTACGACTGGTCCGCCGTGGACGAGGACCTGCTGTCGTTCACGGCCGGCCTGGTGGCGTTCCGGCGCGCGCACCCGGTGTTCCGCCGGCGCCGCTTCCTGACCGGGGCGCAGGTCGCCGAGCTCGGCTGGTACACCCCGGCCGGGACCGCGATGACCTCCGGCGACTGGTCGGACCCCAACGCGCTCGCGCTCGGCGTCTACCTGGACGGCTCGGACGCCCCGGACCGGGCCGCGGACGGCACCCCGCTGCTCGACGACGACTTCCTGGTCCTGGTCAACGCGTGGTGGGAGCCGCTGGACTTCACCATCCCGCCGGCCCGCCCCGGGCAGGCCTGGCAGCTGGCCATCGACAGCCACGACCCGCAGCGGGCCGCGGCGGCGGCCGCACAGCAGGCCGGGGACCAGGTCACCGTGGGTCCCCGGTCGGTGTGCGTGCTGCGCGGGCCGCGGGCGGCGGGCTCGGCACTGCCCCCGAGCCCGGAGGGGTGACAAAGGGGCCACCTGCCGGCCCGGGAATCCCAGCGATCAGGATTTCTTCGTGACCGAGAAGGTGCCGCAGCTCGCGTTCGAGACCGTGCCGCGCAGGAGGGTCCCGTTATCGGCGGGCGGGCCCGCGGTGAGGCCGACCACGAAGTACCCGGAAGGCTGCTTGATCCAACGGCCCGGCCGCATGTCCGTCTTGGTGGCGGAGTAGGTGCCGGTGATCGTGTACTCGCCGGAGGGGACACCGGGATTGGCGGGCAGCGCGTAGAAGCTGAACGTCCCCGTGAGCGTCCCGTCCCGGGCGGCCCGGACGACGAGCCGGAGCCCGGTAAGGCCCTGGGAGCAGGTGTATGAACCGGTCCACGTGCCGGTGAGGGCGGGCGTATTCGCCGCCGGGTGCGAGACGGCGATGGCCACGGCGGCGCCTGCCGCTCCGAGCGTGACCGCGGCGCCGGCCACGATGGCGGCCTTGACCGGGCTGACGTGCCGGGGCCTGAGATGCCGGCGCAGCCGGATCCGGTGCACGGTGCTGCCGTGCGCGGCGGCCGGTCCGCCGGCCGGCCACAGCGCGGCCAGCAGCAGCGCCGCCGCGGCCAGGCCGGACCGGCCGCGGTCCTCCCAGCCCGGCCCGTACGCGGCCCCGGCGACCGCCCGCAGCTCGGCGACCAGCGCGGTCCCGTCGGACGGCCGGGTGCGGGGGTCTTTGGCCAGCCCGGCGGCCACCAGCGGGCGCAGCGGCCCGGGCACCGGCTCCAGCGGCACCGGCTCGGACATGTGCTGGTAGAGCAGCCGCGCGGCGGTGTCCCCGGTGAACGGCGGCCGGCCGGTCAGGCACTCGTAGAAGGTGGCGGTGGCGGCGTAGACGTCGCTGGCCGGGGTGGCCGGGGACCCGCCGAACTGCTCGGGCGGCGCGTACATCAGCGAGCCGGCCGGCATCGGGCTGTCCCCGGCCCGGGCCGCGATCCCGAAGTCGGTCAGCTTGCTGATCCCATCCCCGTTGATCAGCACGTTTTCCGGCTTGTAGTCCCGGTGCACGACGCCCCGCCGGTGCGCGGCGGCCAGCCCCAGCAGCGAGCCCTGCAACACGACCAGCGCCGCTTCGGCCGTGGTCTTGCCCTGCCGGGCCAAGATGTCCCGCAGCGAGACCCCGTCGACCAGCTCCATCACGATCGCGGCGCCAGACGGGGATTCGACGTACTCGTACAGCCGGACCACGTTCGGGTCATCCAGCGAGGCCAGCACCGCCGCCTCGGCCCGGAACGCCGCGGTGAACTCCGGATCGGCCAGCAGCTGACGGCGCAGGTACTTGATCGCCACCGCGGTGCCCGAAGCGTCGTGCCGGGCGAGCACCACATCGCCGAACCCGCCCGAGCCCAGCGTCTTCAGCTCGGTGTAACCCGGGACATCCCACTCTCGCGCCATCAGGTCCCCACCCATCGCCCGCCGCGCCTCGCACCGGGCATCCCGGCCGGAGGCTCAGCATGAAGCGGGCGCAACGGCCCTGTCAATCCCCCGGCTACGGTACCGGCGCGCGGTCGGTCCGGATCGGCTCCACGCCGGTGCCAGGCGTGACCGGCATCGGTTGGTCGTGGGTGACCCAGACCCAGGAAGCCAGCTTGTCGGCGGGCACCGGCCCGGGCCTGGCCTGGTGGATCCGGGGCGCGGCCATGACCATCATGACCACGGCCGTGACCAGCAAGAGCAGCCCGGCTGCGCCGGTGAGCAATGTCGATCTGGAGCGTGCCCCGTGCACGATCGCGTTCATCTCTCGCACCCGTTCCCCGTCGGATTCCCCGTCCGATAATCACAGTAGAGATCTGCAGGCTTTATTCCGATGGTGCTGGCCCGCGGTTATCGGAGGGGGGTTACCCCCACCCCACGGAGCCTTGATATCCCGTCGCAGTTGAGACGTGATTGAGCCGCGGTTGTCATCGGTTGCGCCGGCCAGGGATCGCGGGAGGGGGACGGGCCGGGAGGATCAATGGCCGTTCGGGATAATAAATGGGGGTCTGGCGGTGCGGAGGTGAGCCGATGACGTACGCGATACCCGTGATCGACCTGGAGAACGTGCAGCTTGACGCGGTGCGGGCGGCCGCGGAGGAACTGGGCGCGGTCCAGGTGGTCAACCACGGCGTGCCGGATGAGCTGAGTGCGGACCTGGGGCGGCGGATGGCCCGGCTGCTGGCCCTGCCGCGCGCCGACAAGGCGCGGCTGGCCAGCCCGCACCCGTACCGTGGGTGGCGGCAATGGCCGGACGACTTCGGGCGGCTCGAGCTCGAGCGGTTCAACGTGGCGCAGTTCGACGGCGTCGCGGAGGCGGAGGCGGCGGGGGTGCCGACGGAGTACCTCGGGCTGTTCGCGCACGCCAACGTGTGGCCGGCCGATGACCCGGGGCTGCGGGCGCGGGCGCGGGCGTACATGACGGCGTGCCGGGGGCTGGCGGAGCGGATGCTCGGCTGGTACGGCCGGGCGCTGGGCGTGGACGCGTTCCCGCTCGGCGCCTTGCCGCACTTCCGGCTGACCGTGAACGAGTACCCGACCTGGACCTACCCCGAGGAGGCCGACCCCGGGGACAAGCTGCTGCTGCTCGAGCACGCCGACGACTCGGCGGTGACCATCCTGGCCCAGCAGGGCGACTACGAAGGGCTGCAGATCCAGGCGCCGGACGGGACCTGGATCGGAGTGCCTGTCGTGCCGGGCGCCTTGCAGGTGTTCTCCGGGACGCTGCTGGCCCGGTGGACCGGCGGGCGGCTGCGGCCCGGCCGACACCGGGTGGTGGCGGGCGGCACCGTGACCAGGCGGTCGACGGCGGTGTTCGTCTATCCGGAGCTGCAGACGGTGGTCGAGCCGCTCGCTCCGTTCGCTTCGTCGGCTTCGTCGGCTTCGTCGGCTTCGTCGGCGGCGGGCTCGGACCTGGGGCCGGTCCTGGTCTGGGACCACGTCAAGGACCGGGTGGCGGATTACCTCGCCGCCTATGGCCGGCCGGAGCAGATCGCGGCCTGGCGGGACGGCACGCCCTACGTCGCCGATCTGGCGGAGAACTCGGCGGGCCGGTAGTGGCCGGGGAGCCTGGCGCGGGGCGGGCCTGGTCCAGGTCCACCAGTGGCGGCCCGATCCGGACGACGAGGCCCCGGCCGACGCGATCTCCGCACACGGAGCAGTGGGGCGCAAGTGACGCGATCGGGCTTTCGGTGTCCGAAAAGCTACGGGGATAACCCGGAGGCGGCAATTAAAGACTAGCCGATCACATAGGGCAATCGCTATTACGGTGGTCTGCAAGTCACATCCGGTTACCTGTGGACGGGCTGTGCATAAGCTGGTGGATAACCCCAGCTACGTGCGGATAACCGCACGCATTCTGTGGATATCGTGTGGATTAGGAAAAGCGCAAAAATAAATTGGCCGGACCTCTTGCGGGGCGCTCGGATAGGGCGTAGAAAATACCTCACCGCCGGAAACGGGCACCACTCGGAGGAAACTCTGGGAGGTCGGAGAAGCCGGGAAACCGGACTCTTCGGCAGGTGGCTGGCACTGGCGGGCGGCCCGCAGTACAGGGTAAGCCGGGCAACTGGCCGACCCGCGTACGGCACGGCCGAACAAGGCCCCCTCCATCTCATACGTGGAGGGGGCCTTGTTTCATTCTGCCCGACAGCGCCGGTTTTGCCAGGACCGACACGCCAGAATTCGTCCGCGCGCCATCCGCGCGTCATACGGCGAGCCGCCTGGCTAGGGCGGCGTGCGCCAGGTTCGGCGGCAGCGCGTCCGTCAGCGCGTGAGCGCCACGACCAGGGCGACCAGGGCCACCGCGACGATGGTGCCCGTGACCAGCCTGAGCTTGGCCGGGCGGCGGTAGGCCAGGCGGCCCAGCAGGTAGATGGCCGGGGCCAGGGCCAGCAGGACCAGGCCGGGGACGACCGCCCGCTTGAGCACCACCCCGCCGACCGCGGCGAACGAGATCGCCGTGCGGGTCCAGGCCAGCGAGGTCCGCTCGCGGGCCAGGCCGGGATCGCGCCGGCCGGACGGCCCGGGTGCCTGCCGACTGGGGTCGGGAGCGCCGGGGTGGCTGGGGGTCATCGCAGGGCCGAGGCCAGGACGACGACGGCGGCCACGATCGCCATGACCGCGATGATCACGGCCATGATGACGGGCATGACCGACCGGGGCAGCGGCTGCTGGTGACGCATGGCCCGCTGGCTTCTGGTCCACTCGCGGTACGCGGTCACCGCGACCACGGCGCCGAACACGATCAGCGGGAGGCCGAGCACGTGCCGGCCCCACGGCACGCCCGGGAACGGCGGCAGCAACTGGACGATGCCCAGCCCGGCCACCACCAGGGCCAGCGCGGTCCGGCTCCAGGCCAGGAAGGTGCGCTCGTTGGCGAACGTGAACCGGGGGTCGGGCTCGGTGCCGTCGTCGTCCGGTTGCTTCTGGTCCGAGCCGGCCACCGCGCCCCCCTTCGCTTGGATCGCAGCAGAAATCTTTTCAAAAAAGCGTTGGCCGCGGCAGGGCGGCATGCTCATACAGTCGGGAGCCGGTGGGGGACCGCAGCCCCCGGGCGGGCCGGGATCGGGGGGGAACCAGATCCCGGCCCGCCCCTGTGCGCGGTCAGGCCCGGCTGGCGGCGGCCAGGCCGATGGCCAGCCGCGAGTCGGCGTTCTGGTGGGCGACCACCGAGATCACGTGCAGCACCGCCACTTCGCTGTACCCGGATGCCCGCAGCCCTTCGAGGTCTGCGGCCTGCATCCGCCAGGGCTCGCGGCTGAGTTTGCGCGCGAAGCCGACCAGCAGGTCGTCCCCATCGGCACCCGACGCGCGCGCGCCGAGGGCTTCGGCGCCTGCCCAGTCCGTGGCCTCCTCGGCGGCGACGGAAGCCAGCAGCCGGCGCTGCCGCTGGCTTAGCGGCTCGTCGGTCTCCAGCTCATAGGTCCGCCAGGTGTCCCAGGCGGCCTGCAACTGGGGGTGGCCGGGCCGCCGGCGGGGCCCCGCTCGGGAACCAGCGGAGACGGCACGATCCGGCCGCGGCGCCGTCGCCTGGCGCAGGTCGGGCTCGAAGGCGGGCAGCGGCGTCTGATAGTCAAACTCGATGCCGGTCGCGTCGGCCACCCTGGTGAAGTAGTTGAACATCGAGATGACGCCGACCGCCGCCTCGATCTGCTGCTCGTCGAGTCCCTGCCGGGCCGCGTCCCGCACGGCCTCGGCAGTAAGCGCCCACGGCTCCGCGGTCAGCGTCACCGCCATCCGGGCCAGGGCGCGCGCACGGGGCGCCAAGGACTCGTCCTGCCCCTGGAGCACGGCCAGGGAGGTAGCGGCTTCGCCGCTGGCGACACGCAGAAACTCTGCGTGAGCAGACGTTCAATAAAAGCACTGGTTGGTGCGTGACGTGGTGCTGGCCAGGAGTTCCCGGTCGGGCCACGGCAAAGCGGTGGTCGCCAGCGCCCCGGACACGCTGAACGTCCGCCGGAGCAACTCCGCGTCGAGGCTGTGCGCGCGGATGATTCCGGCCCCGTCGTCGTGCGGGGGACGGTAGACCGGCGGCATGGGCCGGTTGTCCATCGCCGCGTAGGCCTCGGCAAGCGCACCGGTCGCCTGCGTCGCCGGGATAGTGTCGAGCCACGCCATAAGATAATGGTGTCATGCATCCGATACCCGGGCAATGGATACGCATCCGGCGCGTCTTACTCCCCCAGGCTCTCCCGCATCTCCCGCAACGCCTCGGCGAGCTTGGGCGCGCTGGTGTGGGCGTTCAGGCCGCTCGGGTTGGGCACGACCCAGACCCGTGCGGGGCCGATCGGGTCCGGCTGCGGGCCGGTGGCGGCACGCGGGTGGCCGAACGCGGTGCGGTAGGCGGTGACGCCGGCCACGGCGATGATGCGCGGGCGGTGGCGTTCGGCCAGGACGGTCAGGTGGTCCCGGCCGGCCCGCAGCTCGGCGGCGGTCAGCTCGGCGGCCTGGGCGGTGGCGCGCGGGACCAGGTTGGTGATGCCCAGCCCCCAGCCGGGCAGCAGGTCCTGCTCGCTGGGATCCAGGCGGCGCGGGGTGAACCCGGACAGGTGCAGGGCGGGCCAGAACCTGTTGCCCGGCCGGGCGAAGTGCCAGCCGGTCGCGGCGGAGTACAGGCCGGGGTTGATGCCGCAGAACAGCACGCGGAACGGCGCGCCCGGTTCGGGGAGCACGTCGGGGAGGGTGCGGTTCCGGGCTCCGGCGAGGTCCAGCGGCATGCCTCCTAGCATGCCGTCCCGGTCCGGGCCGGAACTACGTCGTTGCGGCAACGAGGTAGTCCGGTGTGCGTCGTTGTGGCAACGACGTAGTTGGGTGCCTGCCGGAGGGCGGGCCGCGTGGGAGCGGGGGGACAGGCGGGGGTTCAGCGGAGGACGACGCGGTCGCCGCCGAAGTCGGCGGTGACGGTCAGTTGGCCGCCGAGCGCCTCGACGTAGCTGACCAGGGTGCGGACGTCGGTGGTGCCGGGGTCGGCGCGCTCGATGGCGGCCACCTGGTCCGGCGGGACGCCCATGTTCTGGGCGACCTCGGGCTGGGTCAGGCCGAGCCTGGCGCGTTCCTCGGCCAGCGTCCGGGCGCGGTTGCGGGCGGCCAGGGCGGCCGCGCCGTCGGCGACCTCGGCGGCCTGCCCGGGGAAGAACTCCTCGGCCAGGGCGCGCGTGTCGTCGTAGCCGACCTCGGACGCCTCGGGGGCCTGGCCGGCGCGCGCCTCACGGAGCACGTCCGCGGACAGCAGGACGGCGTCCCGGTACTGGTCGCGGGCTGCCTCGCGGCCCTCGAGCACGGCGATCAGCATGGCGGTGCCGGCCGGCTCGAGCCCGACGATGAGCCGGATCTCGTCGTCGCCGGGCGCGCCGGGCGCGCCGGGCCGCAGTTCCAGCAGGCCGTCGGGCAGCGGCTGGCGGCCCAGTTCCCGGCGGATCTCGGCGGTGAGATCCCGGAGCCTGGCCGCCGCCCCGGCGTCGGCCGCGACGAGGATCTCCTCGGCCACCTGGACTTCGGCGCGGGCGGTGACGTAACTGGCCTTCAGCACCTCCTTGCGGACCCGGAACTCATCGGTCCGCCGCACCTGCCGCTCCAGCCGGGTCCGCAGGAAGGCCTCGGTCTCGCTGATCCAGGGCAGCAGCTGCCGGGCCTGGGCGATGTCGCGCTCGGCCACGGCCCGCCGGCGGCCGGCCAGCTCGGCCTCGTCCTTGTCGCCGGCGTCCAGCGCGCGACGCCGCCGGTCCTCGAGCCGGGCGCGCGCCGACTCCAGCTCGTCGATCTGATCCTGGAGGTCCTTGACCAGCCAGGCGGCTTCGGCGACCCGCTTGCGCACGACCTGCAGCCGGTCCAGCCGGTGCTGGTAGGAGGCATCCAGGGTGGCCGACAGGTCCTCGGGCCAGGTCTCGGCGACGGGCACGACCAGCGGGGGCCCGAGGCTGGCGCCCTCGCTCATCAGCGCGGCCAGCGCCTGGCCCACCTGCAGGGCCGCCGCCGGCTGGCCTTCGCGCAGGCCGGCCAGCCAGTCGTGAATCTCGCCGGACATCCGGAGCCGGTAGCCCACGGCCGGTCACCTCCCGGTAGTAGGAGCAGCCGTCCCGGCGAAGCGGGCGGGGCGGTAGGGGGTCAGCTCAGCGGCTTCGGTGCCGGTGGTCAGCTCGGCGACGATGAGCCGGGACAGGTGGGCGGCCAGCGTGACCCCGCTGTGGGTCACGGCGACGTAGAGCCACCCGGCGCCGGGCAGCCGGCCGACGATGGACAGCTCGTCGGCGGGCAGCGGGCGCACGCACACCCGCGCGGCCACCACGTGCGCCTCGTCCAGGCCGCGGACCGTCTGCCGGGCCCGGTCGAGGAACTCGGCGGCCATCCGGCGCAGTTCGGCCTCGGGGGTGTGCAGGTCCGCCAGCCGGCCGGAGGCCTCCAGGTGGAGCAGGCCGCCTTGATGGGGACGCAGGGCGATCCGCGGCGTGTGGATCACGCGCGCCGGGCCTTCCGGGCCGACCGGGCCGGCCCGGACGACCAGCTCGGGCGCGGGCGACCCGGGCGTGTCCCAGGGGACCAGCGGCACGGTGCCCGCCGCCCCGGCCAGCGCGGCCAGCGCGGGCGTCCAGCGTCCGGCGCAGCAGACCACCTGCCCGGCCTCGATCTCCGCGCCGGCGGCGGTACGGACCAGGGCCGTACCGCCCGGTCCGGCGTCCAGGCCGGTCACCCGGCCCGGCTCGCCGGTCAGCAGCGTCCCGCCGCGCCGCGTCAGGTCCGCGACCAGCCGGGCGATGAGCGGCTCGGTCAGCAGGTAGGCCTCGCCGGGGAACCAGGCGGCCGTGGCCTGCCCCTCCGGCGGGAGCAGGGCGGGCTCGAGCTCGGCGGCTTCGCCCGCGCCGATCAGGCGGGCGGGATAGCCGCAGCTGGTCAGGCGTTCGACACGAGCGGCGAGTTCGGCGCCGTCGGCCGCGAACTCCACGTGCCCGACCGGGCGGTACCAGGCCGCGCCGTCCAGGCGGGGCGCGAGCTCGGCCCAGGCCCGGAGCCCGGCGTGGTTGAGGTCGTGATACGCCCGCGGGCCCTTGTCGTTGGAGTTCGCCCAGGCGAAGCTCCACCGGCTGGTGCCGCGGCCGGGCTGATCCTGATCGAGCAGGGTCACGCGCATCCCGGCCGCGGCCAGCCTGACCGCCACGGACGCGCCGAGGATCCCCGCACCGATCACCACGCATCGGCTTCCCGGTTGCACGCTTCGAGGTTATGCGGGGATCCGGACGGCGGGTAAGCCTAGGGCTGGCGGCCGAGCCAGGCGGCGAGCTGGGTGTAGGGGCCGGCGTCGGCGGGGACCGGGACGGGCGGGCCGAACGGGATCTCGCCGCCGCGGGGCTCGGGCGGCAGGATCTGCCGGGCGACGGCGAGCACCCAGTGCGCGAGCTCGGGGTCGAGCTCGGTGGGCTGGCCGGCGGCCCGGGCCAGATCCCAGCCGTGGGTGAGGATCTCCTGGACGTAACCGCCCAGGGCGATGCGGCCGGGGACCTTGCCCCACGGCGCCACGACCAGCGCGTCGAGCCGGGCGTCGTCCGCCCAGGCGGCGGTGACCCGGGCGCGGGCCGCGTGATAGGCGTCCGGCCAGCCGTCGTCGGGCACGCCGTCGGCGCGGGGCACGACGGCCAGGCCGTCGCCGCCCTCGCCGATGACGGCGATCCGGGTCAGCCCGCCGACGATGTGGCTGAGCAGGGCGCGGACGTTGTACTCGGTGCACGGCGTGGGCAGCGTGAGCTGGTCCGGGCGGACGGCCACCACGATGGCTTCGGTCTGGGCCATGGCCCGCTGGTGGAACTCGCGTGGGTCTGTCATCTGGGTCATGTGCCTAGCCTGGCCTTCAAATATGACAACTAACGTCATATTTTAGAGCTCATGAAATCGAGCCGTCTGCTGGAGATGCTGCTGCTCCTCCAGGCGCGCGGGCAGGTCACCGCCGCGGAACTGGCCGAGCGGCTGGAGGTCTCACCGCGCACCGTCTACCGGGACGCCGAGGCGCTGTCCTCGGCGGGGGTCCCGATCTACACCGAACGCGGCCGGGCCGGGGGCATCCGGCTGCTGCCCGGCTACCGGACCGACGTGACCGGGCTGACCCAGGACGAAGCCCGCGCCCTCGGGTTTTTGCTACACAGCGTGCTGACCACGGGGGGCGCGCAGGAAGACCTGGGGCTGGGAACGGCGGCCCGTTCGGCCAAATTGAAAGTGATGCGGGCGGTACCGGAGCCATTTAGGCCGGCCGTCACGGCGACCAGCCAGCGCATTCTGGTGGACCCGGCGCGCTGGATGCGAGCCCCGGAGCAGGTTGGTCAGCTGGGCGTGCTGCAGGGGGCGGTGTTCACCGACCGGCGGCTGCGGCTGCGGTACCGGTCCAGCGGGCAAGGTTCCGCGAGCGTGCGGGTGGTGGACCCGTACGGGCTGGTGTGCAAGGCCGGGGTCTGGTACCTGGTGGCCGATTCCGGCGGCGAGCCACGGCTGTTCCGGGTGTCACGGGTGGCGTCCGCCGTCGTGGACGAGGAGCCGGTGCGGCGCCGGGCGGGTATGGAGCTGGCCGAGGTGTGGTCGTCGCTGCGACGCGAGGTCGAGGACCGGCCGGCCCCGCTGGAGGTGGTGGTGCGGGTGCGGCGGGAGTGGCTGGACCTGTTCGGCCGGATGTGCGCGGCGCACCTGGACGGGGCGCTGCCGCAGGCGACCGGAGAGTGGACGCAGGTGCGGCTGCGGTACCCGGGGGTCATGGCGGCCCGGCCGCTGCTGAGCTTCGGCGCGAACGTCGAGGTCGTGTCGCCGGCGTCGGTACGTGCCGATCTGGTTGCGGTGGCGGCGGAGATCGTGGATCAGTACTCGAATGTGCGTTTGGGTTAGGGTACGCTGTTCGAGTGAGTGTTTCGGTGCAGGAGTCGCTGCTGGACGTGGCCGTGTCGCCGGCGCTCGGGGCGCTGAGTTCCTCGGTGCGGCGGGTTCCGCTGACCCGGGGCGCGTGGGTGGACCTGCGGCCGGGGTGGCTGGCGGGCTCGGGAACGGTGTTCGGCGCGCTGGTCGAGACGGTGCCGTGGCGGGCGGAGAAGCGGCACATGTACGACCGGGTGGTGGACGTGCCCCGGCTGCTGTGTTTCTACGGCGAGGACGTGCCGCTGCCGCACCCGTTGCTGACGGCCGCGCTGGGGGCGCTGAACGCGCACTACGGGGCGGAACTCGGCGAGCCGTTCCGGACCGCGGGGCTGTGCCTGTACCGGGACGGGCGGGACAGCGTGGCCTGGCACGGCGACACGATCGGGCGGGGCTCGCGTGAGGACACCATGGTGGCGATCTTGTCGCTGGGCGCGCCGCGGGCGCTGACGCTGCGGTCGCGGGGCGGCGGTGATCGTGTGCGTTATGAGGTCGGGCACGGCGACCTGCTGGTCATGGGCGGCAGCTGCCAGCGCACCTGGGAGCACGCGGTGCCCAAGACGGCGCAGGCCGTGGGGCCGCGGATCAGCGTGCAGTTCCGGCCGCGCGGGGTGCGCTGATTCTTCTGCCCGGGCCGCGGCCTGCGGCAGTGGCCGGCCGGTCTCACAGATGACGCATCCAGAGGTTGGTCTCCGCGTACGAGCCGAGGTCCCGTTCCCGGTCGATCTCGAGGAGGTCCAGCGCCTGGGGCACGACGTACCGGCCGGATTCGGGGAAGGCCAGGCCGGTCCACTCCTCCCATTCGGCGACCGTCCCGGTGACGACCATCGACCGCACGGCGGGGCGCAGAATCATCGCGCCGAGGCGCTGGTGGGTGCGGATCCAGGGGTCGATGTGGGTGCCGTCCGCGCGCGTCCACCGAGCGTAGTTCGCCATCGGGGTCAGCGGGTAGCGGCTCTTGAGCACCGGGCGCACCGGGGAGATCATTCGCGCCAGCCCGGCGGTACTCGTCACCGAACGCATCGCGGTCAGGGCCTGCCCGCCCAGCCCGGCGCCCTGCCGGTCCGCCCGGACGGCGACCGCCAATACGCACAGGGTGTCGGGCGGGACGCCCTGCTCATGCCCGGCGACCGCACTGATCAGCGCCTCGTCGTACCCGGCGGGCAGGGCCTCGGGCGTGCCGTCCCACCGCAACGGCACCCCCCAGCTGCCCGCGATGACCTCGCCGTCCTCCAGGATCCGGATGTCGCAGGAGGGAAAGCGCTCCGCCACCGGCCCCATGAGGTCGGAGCTGACCTGGTCGTGGAAGATAAACTCCGGCCACACGGGCAGCAGCGCGGCCTGGGACTGCTCGTCGAGATCAGGCCGGTCCGACGTGGTGATGATCTCTCGCTCGGGCATCAAGTTCCTCGCGTTGTCTGGACGCTGGCTGGACCGGGTCTGGCGTCCTGGGCTCGGGGATCTCGCGCGGCAGGCTGGGCATCAGGCGGGACCCGGTCCGGACGAGCGTCTGCGCCTGGTGGGCCGCCATCGGCATCGCCAGCAGGTAACCCTGCCCGAACTGGCAGCCCATCGCCATCAGCAGGTCCCGCTGATCCTCGCTTTCGATTCCCTCGGCGACAACCTCAAGCTGGAGCGTCCGCGCGATCCCGACGATGCCCTTGACCAGCGCCAGGCGCTGCTCGGAGCTGGCGATGCCGTCCAAGAAGGACTTGTCTATCTTCAGCACGTCGATCGGCAGCTCCCCCAGGTAGCTGAGGGAGGAATACCCGGTGCCGAAGTCGTCAATCGCCAGCTGCAGGCCGATGGCCTTCAGCTCGATCAGGTCGGCCACCACCCGGTCGTCCCGCCGCAGCAGGACGCTCTCGGTCAGCTCGAGCATGAGCGCCCCGGGCTCGAGGCCCGACGAGTCGAGGATCCGGTGCACGCCATCGACGAAACCGGGCGCGGTGAACTGCCGGGCCGACACGTTCACGCTCACGTGCAGACTGCGAGGGACCGCGCCGTCATCGGAGGCCCGGTTCTGGCGCGGGTCGCCGCGCTGATCCCGGCGCCAGCGCGCGGTGTCGGCGGCCGCCTGGCCCAGTACCCAGGAGCCGAGCGGCACGATCTGGCCGGTCTCTTCGGCCAGGGAGATGAACTGGTCGGGCTGCATCATCCCCCACTGCGGATGCGGCCACCGGACCAGTGCCTCGAACCCGGCCACCTCGCCGGTGGTGAGGGCGACGATCGGCTGGTAGGCGAGCGTGAACGCGGAGTGAGCCACCGCTTTCTCCAGCGCGGCCTGCAGCTCCCGCCGCCTGACCAGCCCCGCGCTCAGCACGGGCTGGTAACGGCGCCACTGCCGCTTACCCGCCGACTTGCCGGCGTACAGGGCCAGGTCGGCGTGCCGGAGCAGTTCGTCGGTGTCGATGCCGTCCTCGGTTGTGGCGACCCCCACGGTGACCGTCGTGAGCATGGCCCCGGAGGCGAGCACGAGTGGCTCAGCGAACGCCGAGACCACGCGCTCGGCGGTCGCCTCGATCGCCGCGGAGTCCTTGGCATTGGCGATGAGCAGCGCGAACTCATCTCCGCCGAGCCGTGCGGCGGTGTCGCACTCGCGGATCAGGCCGGACAGCCGCACCGCGGTGGCCACCAGCAGCTCGTCACCGACGCCGTGGCCCATCGTGTCGTTCACGACCTTGAAGTCGTCCAGGTCCACGAAGAGCACGCCGGCGGTCGTGCCGTCCAGCCGGGCCGCGGCGACCTGATGGGAGATCCGGTCCTGGAAGAGCAGCCGGTTGGGCAGCCCGGTCAGCGCGTCGTGGAAGGCCTGGTGTTTCAGCTGCTTCTCGAGTTGGCGCTGCTCGGTCACGTCCCGCAGGGTGAAGACCAGGCCGGCCACGGTCGGGTCGGCGCGCAGATCGCTGGCCCTGACGTGGACCTGAACGCTCACGCCGTCGCGGCGGGTGATCCGCCGGTCCACGTAGCGGGAACTGAAGGCCGCACCGGCCGGAATCTGCATGAAGGTGCGGAACAGCTCGTCGCGCTCCCCGTCCGCGACGAGGTCCCACAGGTACGCCCCCGCCACGGTGATGTCACCGAAGATGCTCGTGGCCGAGGGCGTCGCATACCTGACCTTCCAGTCGTCGGCCACGATCAAGATGGCGTCCGAAGTGTCGTGGACCAGGGTACGGAAGTACGCCTCGTTGCCCTGGCGGACCAGTTCCTCGCGAAGCATGATCCGCTCTATCGCCAGGGCCACCTGGTGCGCGAGGATCTCCAGCGTCGCGGCGAGGTCCGCGAGGCTGCGCTGCTCACCGAACACGGTGAGCACCCCGATGAGCGGATCACCCAACGGCCGGTTCTCGAGCGTGAGCGGGCAGAGCAGCATCCAGCCACCGCCGGGAACGAACGCCCTGGCCTGCTCGGGGAGGTCCGTCACCGGCGCGAGGAGCGGCGCGGAGCCGACCACGAGCGGCCGCCAGGTCTCGGCCAGTTCCCCGAGCCGGCTCATCGGTGCCGGCTCGGCCGAGGCCGTGGTAACCGCGCGGAACGTGCCGTCGATCCGCACCGCGAGCAGCACGCCGCCCGGCCGGAGCGGGCCGAGCAGGACGTCGGTCGCGGACTTGACGGCGGCCCCGGCCTGATCCACGGTGAGCGCCGACACCAGGGAGGCCCCGGCCTGCCGCACCGCTCGCTCCCGGCCGAGCGCGCGGCGGTGCGAGGCGGCCACGTCCGACAACCGCGACAGCACGAGCAGGTAGAGAACCGCGGAGAACACCGCGATCACGCTCCCGTCGCCGCCCCGGACCCGGAACGACTCGGCGAACAGCACGACCGGGGCAATCAGCGAGGCGAGCATGAGAACGCCCAGCCTGACCAGCGAGACCTCCACGTGCTGCCGGTTCGCCGGCTGGGTGAGCTCCCTCATCGTGGGGTGCAGCGCCGCGGCGCCCCACCCGCCGTAGAACACCGCCCAGCCGAGGTCGACCACGGTCCCGTTGTGAAACAACCCGTGGAGC
>Ga0209168_10002000_pt1 | contig 15221 bp, 11 predicted proteins | sample Coa_R1_FD_187156 | JGI IMG/M metagenome (GOLD analysis project Ga0209168, IMG submission 187156) | Surface soil microbial communities from Centralia Pennsylvania, which are recovering from an underground coalmine fire - Coalmine... | ecosystem: Environmental > Terrestrial > Soil > Unclassified ... | reverse complement strand
GACGATCGCCAGCTTGTCGATCGCCACCGGCCATTGAGCGGCGAGGCGTTCGAGCAGAGCGGCGAGCTCGCGTCCATTGGTCGAGATGTGCAGCCCGGTGTTGTAAAAGAGGTAGACCGGCGTATACCCGAGGTCGCGGGCGAGCGCGGCGCCGTGGTCGTGCCCGAGCCGAAGCCACTGCCGGTCGCCCAGGCAGGACCCATGCACGAGCAAGAGCACGTTGCCGGCCGCCTGCGGCAGACGCTCGCTCAGTAGCGGACGCTCGAGTTCGAGCGCCCGATACCCTTGTCGGAGCTGCATCGGGATCGCAAGGGGGTTTCCGGTCTCGCCCAGGTAGTCGCCGAGCAGGCCGTTCAAGACGGACAGCACCAGCTCGCGCTCCGGGCCCGGCGTGGCCTCGCCGACGAGCGGCGCGAGCTGAGAAAGGGCGAAGTCGATGCCCGCGCCCACCAGCCGTGTGATGCCGCGTATGCCGCCATAGACGGCTCCGGTCACGAGGCGCGCGGGAACCTCGAAAGGCCGTCCGAGGACGGACGGCCCGCCGGCGATGGTGCTATGCATTGCCTCGACCAGCTCGGTCACGCCGCGGGTCGCGTCGATGGCGAGTCGGCTGATGCCCCGCAGGTCGTCGACTCGGTTGCGCGCGGACTTCGTCATGGCAAGGTCAGGCGGCTGGCTTGCTGCGGCCCTCGTCATGGTAGCTTTGCCTCGTGGAGCGGGCCAACCAACGCGAGGACCCCGAGGTATTCGTCGGTTTACCGCCGAACCGCATCGAGGCGCTCGCCGACGGTATCTTTGCCGTTGCCATGACGATCCTCGTCCTTGAGTTGCATGTGCCGGACTTGGGGCTGGAAGCCTCCGACGCGCGCCTGCTGTCGGCGCTGGAAACCCTTGCGCCGAAGGCGTTCAGTTTCGCGAGCGGCTTCGTGATCCTTGGCACCTTCTGGATCGGCCACCGCTATCAATTTCACTATATCCGGTGCTCGGACCGGGCGATTCTGTGGATCAATCTCGTTTTCCTACTGGCGATTTCATTTCTCCCGTTCGTCGTGGCTCTCATCGGCACGTACGGAGGGATGCGCGTGTCGTGCATCCTCTACGGCGCGACGCTGTTCGTAGCGATGACGTGCCTACTCGTACAGTGGCTCTATGCGGCGGGGCCCTCGCGACGTTTGGTCAGCCACACTCTGCCGCCGGAAGTCTTTGCAGGACTTCGCAATCGCGTGCTGATGGGCATGATTGGGTATGGTGGGGGTCTTCTTCTCGCGCCGTTCTCGCCACGCGTCAGCCTGATCTGCTACGCCGCCACGCCGCTGCTTTACCTTCGGCCGGCTGGTTTTGATCGCCACGTTCGCGCCGATCGCTGAAGACCGATGTGAAGAGAGTAGCCGGAGGTCCGGGACCAGGACTCGGGGTACCCGCACTCACGGCGTGAACACGTAGAGCTGGCCGTTCACGCCGACGACGATGCGACCTTTGGCGTCGATGGGTGTGTTCCACTTCTGGACGGCGGTCGACATCGCGGTCTTTGTGCCGTCGACGATGACGGCCCCCGTATCGCCGTTCCATCCATAGAGCTTGTTGTCGGCGTTCCACACGATGGGGTTGGACGTGCCGTCGGTCGTCGTGACCATCGGCGACGCGAGGCCGCCTTGCGTCGAACACCAGGCGGTCGTGGCGGCCATCGGGTTCTGGGTGATCTTCATCACCACGAGGTTGCCCGTGTGGCCCGCCGGGCAGTTCTTGCCAGTCCCTCCCTCGATGTGGAACGCCACGTACGTCCCGAGGGCCGTCGTGTACGCCGCCGGAGCCCCCTTCACCTGGCTGGTCGCCACCGACACTTTGAGCAGCTCGCCCCCGATGCCGCCGAGGTTGTCGCGGTTGAGCACGTACAGGTTGCCGTCCTTGCCGCCCGCCACGATGAGGTGCGGGTACTTGGCGCCGGACATGTTGACCAGCACTTCGCTCGCTCCGCCCAGGTCCGTGTCCCCGTTGTCGAGCTGCTCCCAGTTGGTGGGCGCGTAGTAGTCGGCGGTGTTGCCCGAGAACGTGGGCCCCGGGCCCAAGCGGATCACCGCCTCGCCGCCGCCCCAGGTGCCGTTGGTCCCCGACGTGTTTCCGGTGATAGGAAACAGGGATGTGCCATCCGTGGGCAGCGCGCCCGGCCCCCAGATCCCGCCCTTCGCCGCCTTCGTGTGCCACCAGGTGGGGGTCTTCGGCGTGGCGACGGGAAAACCGATGACCGAGCCGTAGTACGTTCCGCCATCCCCGTCGTACCCTCCGTAGGGAACGTAGAGAACGCCGTTCAAGAACTGCAGCGCGCCGCGCTGGTTCTGGATGCCCGAGTCGAAGCCTGTCACCGCGGTGTCGACGTCGATGGGCCAATTCGTCTGCACCTTGCCGGTGTCGAGGCTCAGGGCATACACCTTGTGCGCGTACGTAGCGCTATTGTCGGGGGTCGTCATCGCGTCGAAGAAGATCGTGCGCGAGGCGATGTCGATGTACGGGGTCCCCGTGATGCCGATATGGGCCGGTCCCACCGACCCACCGGGCGGGTTCTTGGTGGCGAAGGCGCCGATGGTCGTCGAGCCCGTGTCCCAGATCTGCGCGCCGGTCGTGGCGTTGTAGGCCGTGACGTGGTTGTCCTCGGTTGCGACGACGAAGGTCTCCGCGCCACCAGCGCCGTTCACGACGTACAGCGGCTGCGCGTACACGGTCGTGGTGACGGTCCCCATGAAGCCGGCGAGCACGTGCGTTGTGGCGGCGGCAGTCTGGGTGAAGACGGTGTCGACGTAGAGGCCGTCGCGCGTGCCGTTCCCGTGGTGCTGGTAGACGGACGGATCGAGCGCAGTCGCGCCGGAGTCGACGCCCGAGTCGCCGCTGCTGCCGCTGCCGTTCCCGCTGCTGTTACCGCTGCTACTGCCGCTCGAGGTCGCGTCGCCGCCGCCTCCGTCGCCTCCCGCTGCACCGCTGCTACCGCCCCCGCTGCCCCCGCTGCTACCGACGCCGCTGCTGCTACCGCTGCTACCGCCGCTCGAGATCGCGTCGCCGCCACCTCCGTCGCCTCCCGCTGCACCGGCGGCCCCCCCACTACCGCACCCGCCGAGTGCCACCGAAGCGACGAGCGCCACCACGCCGGATCCCGCAAGACTGTGGAGTCGGAGCATGGAAGCCCTCCGCATGCCTGAAGAGGGTACCACCCGACTCGACCGAGGTTCACACCACGGCAGCGAAATGCTGCGAGAGTGTGCGACGCGTGATCCGGGGTATCTCGTGCACCGCTCACGGACCAAGCGCAGAAGATGGCGTTCGCGGTGGATCCGTCCAATGCGGCTCGCTTCTCTGTCATGGTACGCCCGCGCGGAATCTGCGCCTCTACGGCAGCGCCGGCCTTCGGTGGTCGTCGAGCGACCTTCCGCTCTTTGTACCGTGTCGCCCTGCGACTCTCAGGCGATCGTGACGTACGCGCCGCAGTCGTCGCCGCAAACCTGGAGCTTCGGCAAGGCGCGGCGCGCGGGTCCGCCGGTGACGGCGCCGCTGAGGTCGAAACTCGAACCGTGGCACCTGCAGAAGAACCCTTGTCCAGTGAAGCTGACTTGGCAGCCCTGATGCGTGCACGATGCCGAGAAAGCCACGAACATTCCGGTCGCAGGTTGCGCGACGACGACTTGGCTGAGGCCCCATACCGGATCGCGATAGCCTGGCGCCTGAATCACGACGCTGCCTCCCACGTTTGCCAGGGCTTGGTTCGTGGTGAACGGCAGCGCGAGAATGTCGGAGCCGGTCGCGCAGCTCGGGCCGCATGCGCCGCCCCCGTCCTTCCCGTCGGTACCCGAGTCGGCGCCTCCGCCGTTGGGCTCGCCGTGCGAACCACCGCCGCAGCCGGGAACAAGGAACCCGGCCGCGCCAGCGACGCCAAACCGCAGAAGCTCGCGGCGCTCGATCATTGGACCCTCGTGCGACGCGAGCAACTGGGGCGTTCGCAAGCATCCTCGAGAGCATCGTGCTTCGCGCGAACGGACGGGGGGAGCGTCCCTCGACGCTGCGAAAAGCGCATTTCTTCTGGCTCAACCGCGACCGCTATTCTTTCGAATGGTTCGCCGCGCGGTTCTGACTGGAATCGAGCGGCCATCGTTCCGGTGATCAGCGCGCTCTTACCGAAGCACATCACGACGACCGAGCGCGTCGGCCGCGCAATGCTCGCCGTCGCGCGCAGCGGTCATCCGAAGGCGATCCTGGAGAGCGCCGACATCGACGCGGCGGGGGCTCCGATCCCGTATTGAACTTCAACGTCGGTCAGCGGCCCAACTCCTCGGCCAGCAAGTCGAACACGACTCGGATGCGCCGGCTCGTGTGCAGCTCCCGATGAGTCGCGAGCCAGACCGGCACGGGGATCGCCGGAAGCTCGGGCAGCACGCGCCGGACGCGCGGCTCGGCATCGCCCACCTCGTCCATCACGATGCAGATGCCGACGCCGTGCTTGGCCAATTCCCACTGCACGAGGTGGTTGTCGGTGACGATCGGGAAGTTCTTCGCGGTGAGGTTCAAGCCCAGGGCACGCAGCCCCCTCAGCATCAACTCGGTGCGGTCGAATCCGAAGAATTCGGCGTGGGACAGGTCCTCCGGCGAGGTCGGGTTGCCGAGCCGCTCAAGGTAAGCCGGAGTGGCGTAGAGGCGCGCGCTGCGGTCGGCGATCTTCCTGGCGACCAGATCCGGCTGCGTGGGCGTGAAATTGCGGATCGCGATGTCAGCCTCTCGACGTCGCAGGTCGCGCGCGGTGTTCGAGGCGACGATCTCGATCTCGATGCCCGGATGGGCCCGGCGCATGCGTCCGATGATCGGCGGCAGGATGTGAGCCGCGATCAACTCGCTGGCGGTGATGCAAACCGTGCCGTCGACCGAGAGCGACTTTCCAGCGGCGGTCATCGAGATGCGCGTGGCTGCGTCACCCATCGCCCGGAGGTGCTCCAGGAGATCCAGGCCGGGCGAGGTGAGCTTGATCGTGTTGCCGATCCTCTCGAAGAGCGCCACGCCGAGTTCCTCTTCGAGGGCGGCGACTTGGCGTCCGATCGTGGGCTGAGCGGTGCTCAGGATGCGGCCCGCGGCCGAGAACGAGCCTTCTTCCGCGGCGACCAGGAACGCCCGCGCGTGGTTCCAGTCGAAGCGTATCGAGCGCCAGTCCATGCGCAAATGCATAACACCCATGCAATCTCTCCGATTGCCTGTTCGTTCATGCAGGCACAGAGTGGTCGTCGAAACAGCCCACCCCGGGAGGCTCAGATGCCGGAAGCGAAAGAAAACATTACAGAAATGCGTCGCCCTGCCCGAAAAGTTTGCATCGTCGGCGCGTCGGGGAAGCTCGGGCAGTACATGGTCGAGCACGCGCTGAACCGCGGCTACGACGTCGTCGCGGTGTGCCGCGAACGGAGCATCCCGAAGCTCGATCGCTTCAAGGGGCGCATCACCGTCTTGGGGGGGATGACCGACGACCGCGACGTCGTCGGGCGCGCCGTCGCCGGATGCGACGCGGTGCTGACCGTGCTGGCACCGCTCGGGGTCCACCAGTACGCGTCGAAGACGGCGCAGGCGGTTCTCGATCTGGCACCCGAGCGTGCGCGCTTGGTGTTCTCGTGCGGGTGGCACATCACGCGCGACGGCCAGGACCGCTACTCGCGACTGTTCCTGACGGCGGTGAAGGTGGCCGGCTGGGTTGCCCGAGCCGTTCGCTATGGAGAGATCGACGACCAGGTCCTCGCGTGTCGCCAGATCTTCGAGAGCGATCGACTCTGGACCGTAGTACGAGGCAGCGCGCTCGAGGAAGGCGAGAGCCAGGGCCTGCCGGTATGGAGCCCGCACGTGGGGGACCCCATCCTCGAGAGCAACATCACGCGCCGCGTGGACTTTGCGCTCTTCATGGTGGCCGCGATCGACGACGACACGCTCATCCGCGAGGCACCGGCGATCGTCGGCTGCCAGACGCCTTCGGCCCTCGCGCACGCGGCGCTCCGGAGAGCGTCGTGAAAGATGCAAGATCTGCATCGTGACGCCAAGGAGCCTCTTTCTCGAGGCGAGAGAGACGCGCTGATCGCGGGACCGTGCGCGCACGAATATAGTTGCATTGGTAACTGTTTCGTATGAAACTAACCTCGTGATCGCCGCGGACGAGGTGTTGGAGGTGCAGCTCGCGATGACGCTGCTGCTCAACAAGCAGCTCTACGCGCCGATGTTCGCTCGCTTCGGCGTGGAGACGTATGAGTGGCACGTACTCTTGCGGCTCGCCGAGGAGGACGGACTCACGCAGGTGGAGCTGGGGCGGCGCGTCCTGCGCGACAAAGTGGCGATCTCGCGCCTCGTCGCCGACATCGAGGCGAACGGCTTCGTCCATCGCCGCGCCGACGAGGGTGACTCGCGCGTGAAGCGGGTCTTCTTGACGGCCAAGGCCCGCAAGATGATGCCGGAGGCCCACGCCGCGTATGTCGCACTCGCGCGACGCGCGCACCGTACGCTGTCGTCCGCTGATCGCGCGCAGCTCAGGGCTCTGTTGAACCAGCTCCAGCGCGGTTACCGCGAAGCAATCGAGGAGGTTCGATGAACGACGTGGACGTCTGGCACAGTCCCACCGCAAAGAGCCGGTTCAAGGTCACGGAGCGGACCCCCGAGCGCCTCACGATCGAGTTCGAGAACGAGGTCGGCGACATCGGCCCGCCCGAGCACTTGCACCCCGATCAAGACGAGGAGTTCGCGGTGCTGGAAGGCGAGCTGCTCCTGCGCGTCCGCGGCCGCGAGGTCCGCCTTTCGCCCGGACGGTCGCACCTCGTACCTCGCGGGACCGCGCACACCTTCCACAACGCGGGGAGTGGCCGCGTGCGCTTCACCTCGCAGCACCGGCCCCCGCTTGGGTTCGAGCCGTTCTTGAAGACCATCTACGATCTCGATCTGGACGGCCGCTCAAACGCGCAGGGGCAGCCGGGCCTGCTACAGCTCATGGTCATCCTGAAGGCCCGCCGCGGCGAAGAACTCCTCGCCGCGGTGCCGCGATTCGCGCAGCGAGGTGCGGCTATCGTGCTCGGCACGATCGGAGAGCTGGTCGGGTACCGGCCGGAGTACGTGTCCGAACGACGCAGGCCCGCGCCGCGCTGACGGACGCTTGCGCGGCGACGCGCTCCAGAGGCCCTTGGGCGAAGCTCGCACTCGAGCTTGCCTCCGCGTGTCTCGGCTGGAAACGGCACCCGTGGTGCTGGGCGGATCCCGTGGTCCACCATGAAGGTCTTAACGTGTGAGCCATGAGCATCGAAAGACTCTTCCATGTCCTCGTCGTGGCGGGCGCTTCGTCCACGGTAGGACTCGCGGCCTGCGGGAACAGCAGCGGCCCAGGTGGGCCAACGAGTAGCGGAGGCGGCTCCGGATCGTCAACGGGCCCATCCGGCGGGGCCACCCACTCCGGATCGTCCGGATCGAACTGCGCGACGGTCTGCATGGCGAGCGCGTCCACCCCTGCGTGGACCGATTGCAATGGTTGCTGCTGTTGGCTTCCCGTTGGAGCGTCCTGCGCGGTCGGAACCCCGATCTGTGGCAATGAGCCGTGCTGCGCGGGCCGCGGGCGCTAGCATCGACCCGGGGTCAGGGCCGCCTGAGCACCGCACGGGCGACCGCGAAAACTCGGGGAGCGCCCAACGCCTCACGGGGTGTGTGGCAGCTCAGTATTAGTGTGTCACATTGACGCTCCTCGAGGCGTCGGTACGGTCGCTCGCGTATCACGCACCGTGCTTTCGACGTCGATACCCCACTGCGGACAGTGGAACGAGTGTTGCTCCGGTGATCGGGGTGCGGTGTCTCGCCCTGGAGATCTCGCGCAACTGCGAGGATGAAAATGGCCAGGCCCCCTTTCGAGAACCGTCGCAACGTTGTCGACACGACGCTCACGCTGCGACTGACCCGGCGAGATCGTGAGCTACTACAGAAGCTCGTCGCCCTGAGGGCGTTGGAGCTGGTCGATACGGGGATGGAGGCGACCGCCGCAAGCTACGTCCGCGGTCTCATTCGACACGAGGCGAGGGCCAGAGGGCTTCTCCATGCCGACCGTCCGAAGACGCGATCGGCCGGTCCATCGATTGACGAACCTGCCAGGGCCAACGCCCGGAGGTCGCCCTAGCTTGGTCGTCCTGGGCCTGAACTCAGAGGTGATACCTGGTCTCCGGGATATGGGTCACAACGGCACCACGTCCGCTGTCGAGAGCGTTGAAGCCCGCATCGCCGCGCTGGAATGGGCGGGCACGCCGGCCGGACCGGCCGGACACTGGTCCGCGAGCCTGCGAACGGTCCTGCGCCTCATGCTCTCGTCGCGCTACGCGATGTGGATGGGCTGGGGCGCGGAGCTGACGTTCTTTTGCAACGACACCTACCGCGACCAGACGCTGGGCGTGAAGTATCCGTGGGCGCTCGGCCGGCCCGCGCGCGAGGTGTGGGCCGAGATCTGGGACATCATCGGACCTCGCATCGAGCACGTGCTGACGACGGGGCAGGCCACGTACGACGAGGGCCTGCTCCTGTTTCTCGAACGCAGCGGGTACCCCGAGGAGACCTATCACTCGTTCTCGTACAGCGCCGCGCCCGCCGATGCGGAGGGGCAGATCGGCGGCCTCTTCTGCGTCGTCGTCGAGGAGACGGAGCGGGTGATCGGGGAGCGCCGGATTGCCTTCCTCGGCCACTTCGCGGCCCGGCTCAGCCACGCCAAGACCGCCGAGGACGTGTTCGCCGCGCTGCGGGAATGCCTGACCAACGAAGCGCGCGACATCCCATTTTCCCTGACCTACCTCCTCGATGAGGACGGGCGCTTCCAACGCATTCTCCGCACGGGCTTCGAAGGCCCGCACGAGGCCGCACCGGACACGCTCGACGCGACGGATGGGACTTCGTGGCCGCTCGAGTCCGTGCTGTCGGCTGGGCCCTCGGTCGTCGACCTCGACCGAGGCAAGAAATGGCCGATGGGGCCGTGGAAACTCGCGCCTTCGCGCGCGCTGCTGGTGCCCATCCCGGGGCAAGGGGACAGCCGACCCGTCGGGGTGTTCATCGCCGGCCTCAACGCTCACCGGCCCGCGGACGACGGGGCACGCCGCTTCGTCGGCCTCCTGGTGGGTCAGCTGGCGGCAGGCCTCTCGAGTGCTGGCGCCTACGAAGCCGAGCGCAGACGGGCCGAAGCCCTGACCGCGATCGACCGCGCGAAGACGACCTTTTTCTCGAACATCAGCCACGAGTTCCGGACCCCGCTTACGCTCATGCTTGGACCGCTCGAAGACGCGCTCGCCGCGCCGGAGCGCGTCCTCGGCGGCGCGGACCTCGAGGCCGCGCATCGCAACGCGGTGCGTCTGCAGAAGCTCGTCAACGCCCTGCTCGACTTCTCGCGCATCGAGGCGGGCCGGGTTCGTGCGGCATACGAGCCCACCGACTTGGCGGCCTTCACCGGGGAGCTCGCGAGCGTCTTCCGGTCGGCCATCGAGCGCGCGGGGCTTCGGCTGGTGGTCGAGAGCACGCCCATCGACGCGCCCGTGTACGTCGACCACGACATGTGGGAAAAGATCGTCCTCAACCTGCTCTCGAACGCGCTCAAATTCACGTTCGAGGGTGAGATCGCCGTCTCGCTGCGTCGGGCGCACGATCAGGTCGTGCTGTCGGTCTCCGACACGGGCGTCGGCATCCCCGTCGCCGAGCTTCCGCACCTCTTCGAGCGCTTTCATCGCGTGCACGGCGCGAAGGCTCGCACCCAGGAGGGCAGCGGGATCGGGCTGGCCCTCGTGAACGAACTCGTGAAGCTGCATGGCGGCGAGATCCACGCCGAGAGCATCGAGGGCAAGGGCACGACGTTCACGGTGCGCATTCCGGTCGGCTCGATGCACCTCGATCGCGCCCGAATCGTCGAACCGTCGCCCGCGAATGTCGTCGGCGCCGCGCCCTACGTCGAGGAAGCACTACGCTGGCTGCCGCCTGCCCCGGATCGCGTCGCGTCGCTCCCTGCGCCGGCCGCGCCGGGCGGGGGCCTCGGCGAAGTACCGGATGCACGGGTGCCCGATCGCATCGTCCTCGCCGACGACAACGCGGACATGCGCGAGTACGTCGCCCGGCTGCTGGGCGGGCGCTGGCGCATCGAGTCGGTGCCCGACGGGGTCGCAGCGCTCGATGCCGTGCGCCGCGAGCGGCCCGCGCTGGTGCTCTCGGACGTCATGATGCCACGTCTCGACGGGTTCGGGTTGCTGCGTGCCCTTCGGCAGGACGCGGAGCTCCGGACGGTTCCGGTGATCCTGCTCTCGGCCCGCGCCGGCGAGGAAGCCACCGCCGAGGGGCTGCACGCGGGGGCGAACGACTACCTCATCAAGCCCTTCTCGGCCCGCGAGCTCGTCGCGCGCGTGTCAGCGCAGATCGCGATCGCGAAAGTCCGCGACGCGGAGCGCGGCCGGCTCCTCAAGCTGCTCGAGCAGGTCCCCGCGACCGTGAATTTCCTTCGCGGTCCGGATCTGGTCCTGGACTTCGTCCATCCGATGGCAGCGAGGGCGCTCGGCAATCGCGAGCTGCTCGGCAGACCTCTGCTCGAGGCCGTGCCTGAGTGGCGCGATCAGCCCTATCCCGAACGACTGCGCCGCGTGTACGAGACCGGCGAATCGTTCACCCAGCACGAGGCGATGGTGCCCATCGTCATTGACGGGCGCCAGACGGTCGGCTTCTGGGACTCGGTGAACTTGCCCGTTCGCGACGAGCATGGCCGCATCGAAGGCGTGATGACCTTCGACCTCGACGTCACGGCGAACGTGGTGGCGCGCCGCCGGCTCGAGTCGATGACCTTGGAGCTCCAGCGTTCGCGCGCCATGCTCGCGGAGCTGGCCGAGCGCGAGCGCGTCGCGCGCCTCGATGCCGAGGGCGCGAGCCATGCGAAGGACGAATTCCTCGCCATGCTCGGCCACGAGCTGCGTAATCCGCTCGCGCCCATCGCGACGGCCGTGCACTTGCTCAAGCTCCGGAGCGGGCAAGAGGTCTCGCGGGAGGTCCACGTCATCGATCGGCAGGCGCAGCACATCGCGCGGCTTGTGGACGACCTCCTTGACATCGCACGGATCACGCGCGGCAAGGTGATCCTCGCGAAGAAGACCGTCGAGATGGCCGTCCTCGTGGCGGCGGCGATCGAGACGGCGAGCCCGGCCATCGAGGTGGGCCACCATGCGCTGCTCGTTCGGGTACCGAAGCAGGGCCTCGCGGTCGATGCCGATCCTGGACGGATGACGCAGGTCCTGGCGAACCTTCTCGCGAACGCGGCCAAGTATACGACCGCCGGTGGGCGCATCACGATCACGGCCGCACGCGAAAGAGCCGAGGTGATCGTCACGGTCGAGGACACGGGCATCGGGATCGCCCCCGACCTTCTGCCGCACGTGTTCGACCTGTTCATCCAGGCACGGCAGACGCTCGATCGGGCGCAAGGTGGCCTCGGTCTCGGCTTGGCCATCGTCAAGAGCCTGGTGCTGTTGCACGGCGGCTCGGTCACCGCCCGCAGCGACGGCGAAGGACGCGGAAGCGCGTTCACGCTGCGCCTGCCCGCCGTCGACGCGATGGCACTGCCGCGGGAGCCCGTGGTCTCGGCGCTCGAAGGCCGCGCGGTCGCGCAGGGGGCGAAGCGCGTCCTCGTGGTGGACGACAACGTGGACGGAGCGGACATGCTGGCCGAGGCGCTCGAGGCACTCGGCTATCTCACGGCCATCGCGTATGACGGGCCCCAGGCGCTGCGAGTCGCCGCCGACTTCGCTCCGCACGTGGCCCTGCTCGACCTCGGCCTGCCCGTCATGGACGGCTACGAGCTCGCGCAGCGGCTGTGCGCCCAGGTGCGCGGCGTGAGGCTCGTGGCCATCACGGGCTACGGGCAGCGGGAAGACCGGCGGCGCAGCAGCCGTGCGGGATTTCAGGCGCACGTGACCAAGCCGGTCGACATCGACAAGCTCCAACGCCTCCTTGCGCAGATCTTGGACGCGAACGTGGCCGCTCCCCCGGTCGAGCCGGAGTGAGGGTGTGAGGCGGGGCAAACACCCTCAGGTCCTCGAGAGCACATGCGCCACCCACGGGTTCACGAACTTGCCGCCGGGATCGTAGGCCGTCGCCAGCGCGCGAAAGGCTTCGAGCTTGGGGTACAGGGAGGCGAGGGTTCGCGGCTCGAAGGTGGCCTCCTTGCCCCAATGCGGGCGGCCGCGGTTCGCGGTCGCGAAGGCCTCGAACTGCCGGAGCTGATCGTCCCAGCGTTCGGGCAAGTCCATGTTGTACATGCCGAGCCAGAGAGAGTCGCGACCGTAGGCGGGGCTGAGCCAGAAGGGGTCGGCCTTGGTGAAACGAATCTCCTGGATGAAGTTGTATGTGTGCCCGCTGTCGAGCAGGACGCGTCGGTACTCGCGGAGCAAGCGTTTGGCGTCGGCGAGTTCGAAGGCGAACTCGGTCTCGCGGTGGACGGGAGGCGCGGGTGTCAAAAAGCCGACGTAGCTCTTGCAGATTCGCTCGTACCGGTTGCCGGACTGGCGCGACAGAAGGCGGTTGGTGAAGGGGACGAGTCGTTTGCGGTCGAGTTGCTGGAGCGTGACGATGGAGCGATAGGCGACGACGGACAAAAGGACGTCCCGGTACCAGCGCACGATCTTGCGTTCGTTCGGGGCGTCACGCGTCCGCCGGTGCTTGAAGACGATGACCTCGTCCGAGGGGACGAGCCACCAAAGCTTGAAGTGGTCGAAGCCCTGAACGTAATCGTCGAGGTGATCGATGACCTCGTCGAACGGGGCGAGGTCGGTGATGGCGTGCATCTGGAACGCCCGGACCACTTGCAACGTGACCTCGTGGACGACACCGAAGCAACCGAGGCCGACGACGACGGCGTCGAAGTCGGGGTCCACCCTGCGCACGACGCGGTCGTTGCCCGCGGCGTCGACGAGACGCAGCGCGACCACCTGATCGGCGAGGCAGCGGAACGCGAGGCCAGTACCATGGGTCCCGGTCGCGATTGCGCCAGCGATGGACTGTTCGTCGATTGACCCCAGGTTCGCGAGCGCCATCCCGCGCGCGTCGAGCTGGGCGATGAGCTCACAGAGCTTGATTCCGCCCTGGACGGTGACCTGCAGGTTCTGTTCGTCGACATGCAGGATGCCCCGCATGCGATCGAGCGAGACGAGTGTCTTGTCCGTGACGATGGCCGTCGACCACGAATGCCCCGACCCGACGACTCGGAGCCGCTCGACGCGCCGCACGAGATCGCGGAGCTCCGCGACATTGCGCGGAGTGGCGGCCGATTCGGGCACGAAGGCGACGTTCTTGCCGTAGTTGACGATCTTCCTCATCGATCAACGCGCTTTATGCCGCGTAGGTTAGCCTGATCGTCAAGTGCACCGGCTACCCCTAGCCCGAGTGCGGCGTCCCGTTCCCGCTCACGAGAGCCATCCGACCTTCTCGGCTGACATGATTCCGATCGCCGTGACCACGTACAGCGCGACCGTGACGAGGATGGGACCGTCTTTGAGCAAGGTCTCGTCGGGCGCTCCCCCCTCGCCCTTCTGCTCGACGAGGTAGATGTACCGGAGGACGGCGAAGAGCACATACGGGATCGTGAGCATCATCCATCTGTTCGTGCCGAGCACCGTGTAGAGGGCGTACGACACGATCGTGGAAGACGTGACGATCGCCTGGAACTGCTCGAGCATCGGAAGGCTATACTCACGCAGGTTCTTGCGGGTCCCCACGTTGCCGACCTGGACAAGCTCCGCCTTGCGCTTGGCGAAACCAAGGAAGAGCGCGAAGAACGCTGTGCACAGGAAGAACCACGGCGAGACGCGGACATCGATGACCACGGCGCCCGCAATCGCCCGCAACACGTAGCAGGCGGCGAGGAACATCACGTCGAGGATGACTTTGTGCTTGAAGTAGAGGCTGTAGGAAATCGTGGTGGCGAGGTAGAGCACCGACAGGACCAGGAACTTCAGCGAGAGCCAATAGGCGATGCCAAGGCCGCCCAGGAGGATGAACGCCATCCACGGGAGCGCGAGCCCTTCGGGCAGCGAGCCAGACGCGATGGGGCGCAGCCGCTTCTTCGGGTGCCTGCGGTCGGCCTCGCGATCGAGGTAGTCGTTGAGGACATAGCCCGACGACGAGAGCAGGTTGAACGCCGTGACCGCGAGCAATGCGCGCCCCAAGCGCTGGGGATCGGAGAACTGCCCCGAGAAGACCAGCGCCGCGGCCAACAAGCCATTCTTGGTCCACTGCTTGGGGCGCATGACCTTGAGCGCGGCCAGGACCAGCGAGTCTCGAGGTACGGCGATCGCGGGGCCAGGGGCGGGTACCAGTTCAGGCTGGCTCATGTTTCTCGGATGAATGATCCACCCAAGCCGGGCCGCCTCACAAGCACCCCGCTGGGCATGACGAAGCTGTGCGATGCCATCCGCACCGCCGATTCCACGACTGCGTCCGTCGGGCAGGCGTGCACTTGTGAGCGTTTGCGCGCGCCGCTACTTTAGAGGGTCACTCGCGACGTTGCCCCATGAGCTGCAGTAGCCGTCCCGAAGTCAACGAGAGTTCGCCCATCTACGATCTGCTCGTCATCGGCGGCGGCATCAACGGTTCCGGCATCGCGATCGACGCCAGCGGACGGGGCCTGTCCGTCGCCCTGTGCGAGCAGGCCGATCTGGCCGGCGCTACCTCCTCCGCCACCAGCAAGTTGATTCACGGGGGCCTGCGGTACCTGGAGCACTACGAGTTCGGCATGGTGCGAGAGGCGCTGGCCGAGCGCGAGGTCCTGCTGGCCAAGGCGCCGCACTTGATCAAGCCCCTACGCTTCATCCTGCCCCACCGCCCGCACTTGCGTCCCGCTTGGATGATCCGAATCGGTCTCTTCTTGTACGATCACCTGAGCAGGCGCAGTCACCTGGCAGGCTCCGTCGGTGTCACCCTGGACCCGGCGGCCGTGGACAACCCTCTCAACGATTCCATTCGTTACGGTTTCGAGTATTCCGACTGCCGCGTAGACGACGCGCGACTGGTCGTGGCCAATGTGCTCGGCGCGCACGAGCGCGGCGCGCGCATCATGGTGCGCACGCGCTGCATCGGGGCCGCCCGCAAGAACGGTCTGTGGCACGTGAGCCTCGCAGACTTGCTGACCGGCCAACGTTTCGGGGTCCGCGCACACGGACTGGTGAACGCCGCCGGCCCGTGGG
>Ga0209168_10001992_pt1 | contig 15267 bp, 14 predicted proteins | sample Coa_R1_FD_187156 | JGI IMG/M metagenome (GOLD analysis project Ga0209168, IMG submission 187156) | Surface soil microbial communities from Centralia Pennsylvania, which are recovering from an underground coalmine fire - Coalmine... | ecosystem: Environmental > Terrestrial > Soil > Unclassified ... | reverse complement strand
TGACCAGATCACAGTGCCCGTTGAATTGTAGAATTCCAGAACCGGCTGATCTCGTTTTGTGTACATCCGCCCATACGTTTTGCCATCTTTTCCCACCAACAAGAATGATTGGGCAGCAAACTTAGGCGCAGCGAACTGTTGAATAAATCCATTATCTTGTGGAGGCGCTGCGGCGGCGACCACCAATACCGTCATCGCGACGAGCACGACAATCGTAATTATCTTCCAACGCCGTAACTGTGACTCCAGCACTTCTACACGGCCTGTAAGCTCTGTAACCATTCGACAACTCCTTTCAAACGAGCTCTGAGTTCATTTCCCACAGGAACGTAGCAAGAACTCCTTCTTGCGCCGCAGAATATTGTGAAAAATCGACCTGAGCATGTATCGAAAAATAGAAGAGCCTAAAAAAAAGAGCAGAAGTAATTGTCGCGGCAAGGTTTGCTACGAAGACCTAGCATGCACATGAATCGATGAATCCTGCAGGATCTTCTTCAAATTCGGACCTTGTAGCTCGCCGGAGTCCAGGTCCACGCGCCAGTGTTCGGTCAGCAGCGTAGTGCAATTCAGGTCAACGTATTCGACGTGGAGTTCCGGCCCCTTGAAGGATAAATTCGCGTGGCCGTTAAAGCCAACGTCAATCTTTTCACCGTTGCGATAGCGGCGATTGTCCCAGGCGAGCCAGGGGCACTCAATGTCGGGAGCGTCGCCGCGCTCAACTGGCATGCCGCCGTGCCCGACGCAGCGCCCGTGGGCCTCGATGCCGTCGGGCACACTGTAACGGTCGTAAATTGCCAGCTTGTGCTCGTGTCCCCAAAACCAGATCACTGGCCGATGAATGACTCCCGCCAGTTGTTTGGCAGGAATCTGATACCAGTCGCTGAAAGCGGAATAGCAGCCATGGTGCGTGAGCACGAGCAGGCCGCGCTTATCGCCATCAGGATTGACGGTGTTCTCCAGCCATTGGAGTTGCGGCTCGGGAAATTCGCAGCGCGGCTTGAAATGAACTGATTTTCGAATCCATTTGCTCCGTTCAAAAACCGGCATTTTGCCCCAGTCGAAGCCAGTCGCGTTATACCCGGTGTCGAGCCCGATAATTCGCCAGTACTTATTTTCGAGGCAGAAAAAACTTGCCCATTGTTCTTCGCCCCATTCTTTCCCGGTTTTCCTCAATCCCATTCTCGGCAAAATCGTTTCGTAATAGCCGTTACCGCGCGCGTACATCTCATGATTGCCGCTCAACGCAAAGCTGCCGAGCTTTCCCATCGGCCATTTCACCGGAGGGTATGGACTGGTTTTTTCGCCGAGAAAATTTTCTTTGATCTCGCACTCATCGCCGACGAAATAAACGTCGCCCAGATGAATGCTGTAGTCAGGGTTGAATTGGTGGACGCAATCGGCTACTTTTTGCGCTTCGTCGGTCCCGGTACCCCAATCTCCCACTAGACTTAGAGTTACTTGATCGGCAATTCGAAATATCCCGGTGCCTTTGCCGCGGGTGGTGTAATCGCGAAATGCATGTTTTTTGTGAAACCAGTAGCGCACGACGTGGGGAATCCACGCGGCCAGATGGCCCGGGAGAAAAGCATTGAGCGGGTCGTATTTGGTTTTCGAATAACGGGATCCACCGGCGCGGAAATGAGAAGCCAGACCGGTGTGCAGGACTCCGTCAAAGTTTCCGAGATCTTTGCCTTCTCCCTGCTGCGCTTCGCTGTCGCGGTTAGCCATGGGTTCAGCAGCATTTTCGCATGTTTGCAACTGAGATTTTGTGCCAGATCGCGCCGCTTGGGTTGGCGGGATTGGAGAGAGGTTGCCTCGAAAGATATGCCTGATACCCAGCATGTAGTAATACCTGCGTAATCTGCGCACGAAGCGAAAGCGGCATCAGAATAACGAACATGACTCAAAGGCGAAAACGCGGGGTCCATGGATTGGTGCTTTTCGTCTGTGTCTGGGGCGGTTTGGTGACCTGCGCTCTAGCCCAGAACCCATCAGCTAGAGAAAGCTCGCGGCGGATAAGGACCGCAGCAGACCACAAGTCAAAAACCCTGACCAAAGACGACGGCCGTGAAGTAGTCGCTGTAGCCCTCGACGAACGCATTCACATGGGGCGAAACCGTGATTGCTCGCACCTGGTGCACGCGATATACGAGCAGGCCGGCTTCTCTTATCCATATGCGAGTTCGTCCGACCTTTACCGCGGAACGGATGATTTTCGCCGGGTCAAAAAACCGCAGCCCGGTGACCTGGTAGTTTGGCGCGGACACGTCGGTATCGTGGTGAATCCGGCCACACGCGAGTTCTACAGCTTTTTGCGACATGGCCCCGGCATCGATGAATACGACGCGCAGTATTGGAAAGAGCGAGGGCCAGTCAGGTTTTACCGCTTCATCAAAAACAGCTCGCAGGAAGACTATCGCACGGAAGAGTAGCCCTCAATCAATTTCACTGGTATCGGACCGGCGTAGTTCCGCCATCTCACGTCGTAAAAAGGCCGGATCCCAAGATCCGGCCGTGTTCCTTACAAAGCTGAATGCCAAAGCTATCTTCGACCGCCATGGCCGTGACCACCACCACCGCCATGAAAGCCGCCGCCCGCGTGTCCGCCACCCCCATGGAAGCCACCGCCTGAGTGTCCGCCGCCGTGGAAGCTGCCGCCGCGGAAACCGCCTGAGTAGCCACGCCCTACGTGGCCATTGCCATGAAAGCTGTTTCCCGCGAAGGACCTGCCGTATCCCGATCGCCCACCATAAGCGTGGCCGCTATATCCCCTAACCGATCCCCGATAGCTATGACCGCCGTAAACGCCATGGCCGCCGTAAGCGCCATGCCCACCGTAATAGCGGTGCCCGCCGTAGTAGCCATGTCCGTAGTAGCGGTGGCCACCGTAAAAGCCACGTCCGTAGTAGCCGCGTCCATAAAATCCGTGCCCATAGTAGCCGTGATACCAGGGACCCGCGCCGATGAAGATGCCGTCAACAAAAAAGCTCGGACCATAGTATCCGTACGGTGCGCAAGCATACGGGTAGTAGGAATAGTAGCCATAGGGACAGACTGGAGGCGGGCCGTAATTCGCATATCCATTATCGTAGTAGCCCGAATCATCGTAGCCGTCATCGGAATACCCGTTGTCGGCATAGCCATTGTCCGAGTATCCGTTATCGTAGTTGTTGTTGTAGCGGTAATCGTCGTTATAACCGTTGTTATAACCACTGTCAGGGTACCCGTTATTCGAGTAGCCGTAGCCATCATCCCCAACGCTCACGCCAGCCGAAGCCGAGACCTGTGCCGATGCCGTCCCCGCCACAAAGGCCAGAATCCCCAACATTCCTATGTATTTCAGATAAGACACGATTTCTCCTTTATCCAGCCCGAAAACGAGTTGAATCGCAGGCTGGACCTTCCAGGGGCAACCCATGGAAGAGCAACACCAGATTCAAACCCTGGAGTGGCCGTATAGTTGCGAGAATTTTGCCGGTTAGAATCGCTTGCCTTTGTTGCTGGGACAGGCCCTACGCTGACTTTAGCCCGGCTTCTTTGGATTTGAGGATCTCTCGAGCCGCCCGCCGACCGCTGGCAATTGCACCATGAACGGTGCCATTGTGTCCGCAGGTGTCCGTTGCTTCTCCGGCGAAAAACAGCGTATCTGAGATTGGCGAGCCGAGTGTCTGCTGGCTACCTTCGCCGCCAACTTTTACATAGCTGTACGCGCCTTGCGAAAACGGATCGGAATCCCAGTCGTGAAAATAGGAGGCAGTGATTTGCGATTGGACGGCAGATTGTTCGATGTACAAAAGGCTGCTCAGAGAGTGGACCGCTTTGTCGATGATTGTCTGCTTGCTCATCCCTGCAAGTTTTTCAGCTGACTTCGCGGCGGCCCATCCAGTGATGATAGGTACGCGCTCGGGCATCTGCGTCCACCACGTAGGAAAGAAATCGTCCCGAGAGAAAAGAAAACTGACATCAGCGAGACTGCGCGAGTCGCTCGTTCCGTGCATGTCTTGCCAGAAGCGCTCCCGGAAACATAACGCGACGCGAACCACTTTGCCCATGGCAAGCTTCTGCATAGCCTCCTGTTTTTGCTGGGGGAGCTCTGGGTCAAATCGCACGAATCCAGTTGATTGAAGGACTCCCAGCGGGAGCGTGACCAGGGTCCGGGAAGCTTCAAAGCTGGTCTCCGGCTCGGGCCCGTTCGCCAGAATTTCAACTGAGCCAGGCTTCCATTTGATCCCAGTGACGATTGTGTTCAGGCGAATATCGACGTTCCGATCATGCAGCTCCCGCAAAAAAATATCCAAGAGACTCTGGTATCCCCCGGCGAGATGAAATGCCCGCTCGCCTTCGATCTGCTCATCTGCGCGGCGGCTATCAGCCAGCCAGCGTGCGCTCACCAGGCCTGGTTCTGCCGCATTGAATCCGCTTACGTAGCCTGTAGCCCATTGTTTCGCCTCTTCGTGATCATTTTCCGGAAATCGCCGCGCGAGAAAATCCAGAAATGACTCATCACCTTTATTTTGATCGCCGAAATCATCATCCATCGCGCTGAGGATCTTGTCGGTTTTGGCGAAAAAATCGCAGCGCTCGAGCTTGCCATCGATCGAACACCACAAGTCACCGTGAACTTCTGTGACTTTCAAATTGTGCTGTTGCACCGGAAGCCAAATTTCGGGCGCGAGTCCGTGAACGAATTCTGCGCCGAGCTCGACGTGATGATTCAGCTTCGCATCGTGAAGAGTGAACATGCGCCCGCCAATGCGATCACGAGCCTCGAGAATTTCCACTCGAAACCCGGCGCGCGAAAGTTCAATCGCGGCGGACAATCCGGCGGCTCCAGCGCCAATGACTACGATATCGCTTGCCATGGTTATTGCATGCGGATGCAATTGAGCTAAAAAGAAAAAGCGGGCGAAGGCGCCCGCCCCACACAAATCCACAAATTCAAGTTCGCTGAACCAGTCGTTTATCTAGCCGCCAATGCGGGTTCCAGTTTTCCAGATTTGAATGCCTCGTAGCGGTGGTTGACTTCTTCCCAATTAATTACGTTCCACCAGGCGGCGAGGTATTCCGGGCGACGATTGTTGTACTTGAGGTAATAGGCGTGCTCCCAAACGTCGTTGCCGAAGATCGGGAAGAGACCTTGCGAAATGGGATTGTCCTGGTTGGGCGTGCTGATGACCTGAACATCTCCCCCCGACTTTCCCGCAAGCCAGACCCAGCCACTACCGAATTGCTTCGCGCCGGCATCATTGAATTTGGTTTTGAAATCGTTGAAGTTGCCGAATGATTTCTTGATCACGTCAGCGATGGCTCCACTCGGCTCGCCACCACCCTTTGGCTTCATGATCTTCCAAAACATGGTGTGGTTCATATGGCCGCCGCCATTATTACGAACGGCGGAACGGATGTCCTCGGGCACCGAATTTAAGTCGCGAATCAGGTCTTCCACGCTCTTCGACTCCAACTGCGGATGCTTCTCAAGCGCAGCATTCAAATTCTTCACATATGCTCCATGGTGCATATCGTGGTGAAGCTTCATGGTCTGGGCGTCGATAACCGGCTCCAGGGCAGAATAGTCATACGGCAAAGGGGGTAACTCGTGCGCCATAATTTCTTCCTCCAGAATGAGAGATGATTTGGTCGGGCCCAAAGATGCAACGAGGCCAGCGATCAGTGGTTAGTTGTCAGTAATTGAAACAAAAATGTGAAAAAGTCTGATCCGCTGATTAACCGAAAACTAGCCACTCTTCTATTGTCCGCCAATCAAGATAAGTTTGCACGTAGCAGGAAGAACTCGTGGAATGAAAAATTACAGACGAAGTGGCAGCCGGGGTTAATTCGCCGCTCGACGCCGTCTCGATTCCAATTCATTGCGAAGCAGAGCGCGGTTGAGCTCCTCTACAAGTTCAATGAGCTTTTCTGGATCTTGCTCTTGGCTCGCGGCCTTGGATAGCACACGCCAATCTTGCAATTGAGTTTCCATCAGTACACCTCCGCACAGGTGGTTTCATTTTGGATAGTTGCACGTCCCGTGCCAAGAATGTTCCGCCTCGTATTTTGTGCAAGTTAACCAAGGGTCAAGCAGGGCTGGCCGAGTAAGAATTTCCACCTGGCTGAACATTCGTGATGTGTACTAGTTATTTTCTGCCCAGGAATCGAATACGCGCCGTGAATGCCCGTTTGTCGAAGCTGCTGAAGCGCAGATATTGCGGCGAGCCGAGCGTATTGTTGACGGTAAAAGGATTATGGCTATTGGTCACATTATCGAATCCTCCGCGCAAAGCCCAATAAAATCCCAAAGCATGAAAGCGCTTCTCGATGTGCGGATTGAGCGTGAAGTATCGAGGAAAACGGTCCGCGCCCGGCGGCAGGACCAGCTGTTGCTGCCCGTTAATTATGGCGAAGGGAAATCCGGTGCGGGCTTCAACTGAATACGCGAAATCAAAACCTTTAAGCAGTGGCAGCAGACCCCAGGAGATAAATCTATTGGGTGCGTCCCAGCCATACGGGCCCGGAACTTGCGGGCTGCTCAGCAGATTGTCGAGAGAATAATCGAGCACCTGGTCGGAGGTGGATCTTGAGCGCGTATAAGAGGCAGTCACAATGTAGCGATCGCGGAACGTGCGTCGCAGATCGACTTTGAATGCATAGTAATGATCATGGCGCGTGTTCTGGAGCAAATAATTTGTTCCACGGAATCCGATGGGAGTGTTGTAAACGAAGCCATCTTTGCCTTCCCGCTTAAGGAATTCTGTCTTCAAAAAAACTTGCCACGGAAGTTTGCGTTCGAGCGCAACACTCCAGTTGATAAAACGGGGGGCCAATAGCGTGTTGCGATCAACAGAGAACGTTGTCAACACCGATCTGGTTAAGTTGCCCGCGGGACTGAAGAAATAATCATGACGGGAGCCTTGCAGGGGGGCGGCAATCAAAGACAAAAGCGTCGACTCGTAGGCCACGCCTATGCCGGCGGAAATTTTGGTTTCGCCGGAGCGATCTAGCACATAAGTTCCCGCCAGGCGCGGGGAGAACAACGGCCGTCGAACAATCTCGTCCCAATCGAAGCGGACTCCAGGTTCAATCAACAGATGCGACATCGGAGACCAGCGGTCCTGGATGTAGGCGCTGGCTTCGGCGTTCGTCGTAGTTGAAGGCGACGCTCCGAGAAAGACGGAATAAAGTGCGCAGGGCGACAGCGCTGGCGGGACTGGCGGCGGACCCAGGCAAGTCGCATTCGGAGGAACACTCCGCCCCACATTCAGAGTGGAAATTGGCGTCCTCTGCACAAATTGATCATAGGAAATGTAATCCAGGTCGGTGCCAAAAATCAGATCGTGACGCCCGAACTTCTGCCGCGGGACATAAAAGTTTGATAGAACCTGCGAACGCCGTGCAGCGGTATTTGCGTGTTGATAATAATTTCCCTGTGCGCCGAGAGGCGTGAGCGCGAAGGGTAGAGATCCAGCCGGTGAAAGTCGCGTTCCGTAATGATCGAAGGCGTAGCCGATTTCAAATAGCGTATCGCTTGAAAAAGTGTGCTGCTCTTTCACCGACGCTACGGAAACGGTCTCGTTATCTGCGGGACGCGTGTCGGGAGGCGCCAGGAACGAGAATCCCTGATGCTCGTCGTGCTGCCAGTCCAACAGAAAGCTGCCGGTAACGATGTCGTGATTTGTGAGGTTAGCTTGCACTTTGGCCAGATTGCCGCCGCGCCAGATCCGGTCGCTGTCAGCGCCAGAAGGCAGTTGCGGGTTCACCACGTTGTCGTATTCGCCGTCCAGTCCGTCAAAAAACCACAACTTCCCCTTTACGATAGGACCAGAAACTGTGAACCGGGGATCGACCTTGTCGAATGCCCATCCCTTTTTGTCTTGGAAAGACGGAACGAAGTTAGTCATCGCATAACGAAAATGGTCATCGCCGATGCCAGTCTCGATCGAAAGCACTCCGGCCGGTCCTTTACCGTATTCAGCTGAGACCCTGCTGCTTTCGACCGTGACCTCGCGCAGAGCGTCGGTGCTCGGGCGAACTAGCAATTGGCCATTGGCAGGCTGGGTCACATTGAAGCCATCAAGTAGAACCAAAGTTTCGTATGTTTCCGCGCCGTTGACGTGTGGCTGCCCGCCCTGGTCGAGAATGACCCCCGGAATGTAGTTCAGCGCGTAACGATAGTCGCGCGTGTTGGGATAAGGGATGTCCAGAATGTCGATGCCACTGAGCTGTTCTTGTGATGACACCTGTGCAGGATCAATGGCCGGGACCGACTCCACGACATTGACATTTTCACGGACCTCTTCCTGATGATGTATATCCACTTCCAATGTGCCTGAATCCTGTACTGCCGGTACATCAGCAGCGTAGAAGCCTTCTTTGTCCACCCGAATGTGCCAGGGTGCGCCGCTCAAACCAGTAAGTTTGCAATGACCTGTCAGATCGGTTTCACATGGCGGAATTTTCGATGCCCCCTGCAACTGCACGCGAGCACCTGGGACTGCTACTCCATTCTCATCCAGCACCACCACGCTCAACGAATGAGTATCAGGAGCACGCGTAGGCAGTGCGGTCTGCGCCACCGACGAGATCGCCAGGGCAAGCAAAACACAAAAACGGCATGACAAAACAGTTTTCAAAACAGCGTGGAAGATTAGACGCGGAATTGGATGCATTGAAAGCTAATGCTGATCACCGTCCGCCTTTACTTCACAGTAATCAGAATTGCACAAGAGACGAGATAGGATTAGTGAATTCTGGTTAAGCATGTGACATTCGATCATATTCGGCGGCGGACTCGCTGGGCAGTAGCACCCAGAGAGTGTAAATTCCCAGAGCAGTGCCAAATGGTGGATGAAAAAGAGCGAGAATTCCGATCACGATCGCTGTCATTCGTGCCCAGCGTTCGTGGTTCATCAATCCCCAACCTACCAATACGCCGCCAGCAGCAATGACCAGAAAAACTACCCCCAGAGAAAACATCATAGGCGGCATGAATGCATGAGTATACATATCATCGCCCATCATCAAATGCGGTGCATGGCTGATGCCCATCAGCACAAGCGATGGTATAACCCAGAGCACGCCGACTACCATCCACAGAATGCCCAAGGTACGGAGATGACGTTGCAATCTTCCCGTCGGCGCGGGAATGGCCGTACTCGCACCCACAGGCGCGCCGCACTTGGGGCAGAGGTTAAAGTCGGGCTGTAATTGAGCGCCACAGCGGTTGCAGAACATACGTTACTCCTGACTTTAGGATACGCTGGTCACAGAACAGAAGTTCAATCATCTCCGCTTCTATTACTTTACTGGTGCCAAGGCTTGAGGTGCTAAGTTGCGGCAATTATCGTAGATACGGGAATGACTCTGGGGTCAGGAGTTCAATCTTTGAAAAGAGACTCCTACACGGATGACGGCAAACCGAACTGACCCAAAGAAGATGCGGCGCTATCCCCGCTACTCTGTGGATATACGTGTGTCGGCAAGGGTCTTCCGACCTGGAGCAGCCCTTGAACTCTGGGGGAGATCCATTGAACTGGGGCAGGACGGCATCGGTGTAACCCTGACCGGGCAATTGGAGCCAGGGGAAGTAGCTACGCTCGAATTGACCTTGCCCGGGAGTGGGATTCCGCTTAAGTTGCGTGCGCTGGTGCGTTACCGCGACGGTCTGCGCCACGGCTTCGAATTCCTGGCACGCGATGGCGCGCAGCATGATTTGATCTTGAGGACGTGTGAACTCCTCGGGCTGACTGAATGAGGAAACCCACTCAGCTGTGAGGGCCAACTCGCATTGTCAAGATGTAACTTTTTCCTATTTCAGGAATCATTTAGAAATCCAAAAGGGAGAAATGACCGTCTCTAATGGTAGGAGTGTTTTGCCATGCTGATTAAATCGTCGGGTCCACACGATGCCCGTTCATCGGAGATTACTCCGCGCGACTTGTATGTGAACCGGCGCAGATTCCTTGCAGGAGTTGGACTGAGTGCTATCGCGGCCGCGGGAGTAGGAGCGAAGGAGTTGTTTTCCCCGGCTGAAAAAGCCATGGCGACCGACAAGATAACCGGCCTGCAGAAGAGTCCATTCTCGACTACAGAGAAGATCACGCCGATGAACGACGTGACCCATTACAACAATTACTACGAATTTTCGTCGGAGAAAGACGAACCGGCAGGCCTCGCTAAAAATTTTAAAACCCACCCCTGGACGGTTTCGGTTGGCGGCGCGGTGCCGAAGAAGTTGAAGTGGGACATCGATGAAGTTTTGAAATTTGCTCCGCCCGAGGAGCGAATTTATCGCCTGCGCTGCGTCGAGGGTTGGTCGATTGTCGTGCCTTGGATCGGATTTTCTTTCAGCGAAGTAATTAAACGCGCACAGCCTTTGAGCAAAGCAAAATTCGTGGAGTTCACTTCTGTCAACGACCCCGGCCAAATGCCGGGACAACGGCAGAGGATGCTGGATTGGCCTTATACCGAAGGGTTGCGGATGGATGAAGCCATGCATCCCTTGACCCTGCTCTGCTTCGGAATGTATGGAGAAAGCCTCGCCAATCAGGATGGCGCGCCGCTGCGGTTAATCGTGCCGTGGAAGTACGGCTTCAAGAGCGCGAAGGCCATTGTGAAGATCAGCTTCGTAGAGCACGAACCCATTACGACATGGAACGAAGCCAATCCCCACGACTTCGGTTTTTATTCCAACGTGAATCCCAATGTAGAGCGGTACCACAGCCAGGAGAGCGAGCACCGATTGGGTGAGTTCCGGCCTCGTCCGACCCTGATGTTCAACGGCTATGATCAGGTAGCAGGACTCTATTCCGGAATGGACTTGGCAAAGAATTATTAGCCACCGTCGGCATCCAAAATGATCCGCCTTTTCAAAGTCGTCGTTTTCACCCTCTGCCTTGTTCCACTGGCATTACTGGCCTGGAGGTTCTTTGGTGCCCATCCCGCAGATATGACTAAATGGGGCGTTGGCTTGGGCCCCAACCCAGTTGAGGCGCTGGAACACGGCACCGGCGATTGGACCCTTCGTTTTCTCCTCATCACTCTGGCTATTACACCGCTGCGAAAACTGCTGCACACCCCAGCGCTGATCAAATTCCGTCGCATGCTCGGCCTGTTTGCCTTTTTTTACGGATGTTTACACTTCACGACGTACCTCTGGGTGGATAAGTTCTTTAATGTTCATGAGATCCTCGCGGATATTGTCAAGCGCAAGTACATCACGGTCGGATTCCTTGCGTTCGTGTTGCTGATTCCGCTGGCGGTCACTTCCACCGCGCGCTGGATCAGGCGGTTGGGAGGCAAACGTTGGCAGGCGTTGCACAGGTTGATTTACTTCAGCGCAATCGCCGGGGTAATCCATTATTTATGGCTGGTAAAAGCCGACATTCACAAGCCGCTCGAGTACGGCGCAGTATTGGCCGTGCTGCTGGCATATCGCGTGTTCGTGTGGCAGCAGCAGTCGTTCGCGACGAGATCTGCAGTAGGGTCTCTGCCCAGAAAAATCGCCGTCGAGTAGTCGCTTTATCGCTTTACTTTGCATCTGATGACTTCGGTTATCAATTAACTTCCCAGAAACAACTTTCCTCTAAACCCAGGGTTAAAATCCGGAGTAGATCCTTATTCACTAGCATTTCGCCGCTTTCGCGCGAGAGTCAGGCGAATTAGAAGGAGCTGTGCGCTTTGCCTATTTCAAACGGTCTGAAGACATCGCTTTTCCTGGCAGGAGTCGCGTCATTGATGGCAGCAGTGGGCTGCGGCGGTTCCGGAGTAGTCATTCCGCACCCAACTGGAAATTACTCTAATGCGAGCTTCAAGGGCTCATATGTGTATGAGATACACGGAATCTTAGCGGATGCGAACGACAGCCCTTATCGAGAAACCGGTGTGATCACGGCTGATGGGTCAGGAAACATTACCGGAGGCACCGACGCGTTCCGCAGCACCGCAGTCAGCGGTACTCCTATCCAGAGCGCGGTGAACGGAACCTACACAATTGCCAGTGATGGGACTGGTCAGATACTGCTGAACTCGACGGCATTGGGCTCGGGCTCACAGATAAGCCTGGCGGTGACGCTCGCGAGCACTTCCAAGGCCGCGTTAATGGAAGCGGACGTTTTCGCATCTGGCGCGGGCACAGCAGAATTGCAGGATCCAGCGGCGATCAGCGCAGCTCCGAGCGGTACATTTGTGTTCCGTCTGCATCAGGAAGTTCAGACGCCGACGTTCGCGCGAGCCTCTGAAGTAGGCTTCTTCACCTTTGCCGGCGGCAATCTGAGTGCCGGCAGCATGGACCAGAATGTACTCTCTGTGGGCCTCAACTCCCTGGGACTTACGGCCGGGACAGTGAGCGCTCCTGCGGCGCTCGGAGCCGGCACTGGCAGCTTTACCGACAGTTCGGGCGCTACTACGGGATTCCTCTACTACATCGTGAACAGTGGAAAATTCGTGATGCTGGCGAGCAACTCGGGTGCGCTAGGTTCAGGAAGTGCTGAAGTGCAAACCGGTGCAGTAGGTAGTGGACTCGCGGGTAGTTATGCTTTCGGCAGCCGTGGCGATGATGTCCAGTTTATTGCCGGGATTGCAACTGTTGGACAGTTCACTGGCACTGGCGCAAGCATCAGCGGGGGCCAACTGGATGCACTTCAGGACGGACAAAACTACTCGCAGGATGTGACTTTCACCGGAAATCCAACGACTGCTACCAGCAATCCGTCAGCCCAGGGACGGGTTCAAGTAACCCTCAGCAACGGCACACCGATGATCTTGTGGATGGTTAGTCCATCGCGTGCGTTCTTCCTTTTTAACACTCCCAATAATGCTGCCGAGGATGGCACGGCGGACTTGCAAACCACAACCTCACTTTCGGCTGCGGACCTGAAAGGACAGTACGCAATCGTGATGGACGGCATTGACACGAGTCCTGAAGGACTGGCGCGCATCGGCACGTTGCAGTTTGACGGTTCAAGCAAGTTGACCCTGGTTGAACTGGCAAATGCTTCTCAATCGGGCACCGGAGCCTCAAATCCTGGCGCAATGGCGGGCACGTATCAGGTTGGCACCGGAGGCCGGTTTACGGGAACGGTGAGTAGCGGAGGCAATGGGCTCGACCTTGTTGGGTACGGAGTTTCCGGATCCCAAGCCTATATGTTGCAAGTCGACCCGGGCACCAACACCTCGGGGACAATTCAACTGCAGCAATAAATTTATGTGATTACATCTGATGTCCGCGATCCGCCGGCCCAACCGGCGGATTTTTTCACGCCACGCTTTTCTGTGCTTCTTTTAGGTATTCCAGCACTTCATCGGCGTGGCCTTCGGGTTTTACTTTGCGGAAGATATGCCTGATCTTTCCGTCCGGCCCGATGATGAATGTAGTCCGCGCCACGCCCATGACTTTTTTACCGTACATGTTCTTTTCCTGAACCACGCCATAAGCATTGCAGATGGTCTTGTCGGCGTCGGCTACCAGCGTGAACGGCAGATCAAATTTTTCTTCGAACTTCTTTTGTGCCTTCGGTTGATCCGGAGAAACGCCCAGCACGACAGCGCCTGTCTTTTCTATTTTGCGAAACGAATCGCGGAAGCTACATGCCTCAATCGTGCAGCCGGGAGTGTCGGCGCGAGGATAGAAATAAAGCACCACCCATTTACCCTTGTAGTCTTTGAGCGCGATCTTTTCGCCGTTCTGGTCAAGCGAAGTAAACTCCGGGGCTTTATCATTAATTTCTATGGGATTTTCCATGGGAGGCTCTCCAATCAGTGGTCGCAAACGGTTATACCGCAAAGCCATGTCCCCCGTCATCTGCGGCCTGCTGCTCGCCGCCTACTTGCCGGTGTTCGCTCAATATGCCAGGAAACGTCAGATCAGCAAAGGTCCACGCGCCGTGGGAGTGCTCCAACTGGCCGCAAATGGCAAAGCGCATTTGGTGCCGGTGACCATCATGATCAATGGTAAATTTTATGACGCTGGAGCCTACAAAGCCGATCCTGTACCCATGGCGCTCCAATCTGACACCGTTTACGAGGCGCTCAAATCGGGAGTCTCCCAGGGATTGTTTACCATCTCTGGGGCGATGGCGGAGAACTCGGGCTGGATCGCCGATGGACGATGGCGCAGCACTGCCGATATCAAGGCTGATGCGGAGCGCAACAAAGCTGAAGCCGCAAAAAAAGCCTATAAAGCCCCGGAAGAAGTTAGCGGACCGCCCAAGTTGAGACGCGCGCCGTCATCGGGCGATCAGGCTTCGTCCCCACCTGCTTCGGTTCCTGCTCAAACGCCGCCTGCGGCATCGAGCCGGTCCGACTCGCAGCCGAAGGAAACCCCGCCTGCGACTTCCTCGAATACGCCAAAAAATGAATCTGGCAGTTCCACCGCGAGCGCTAAAAGTTCGGAGTCGCAAGACTCAGTCAATGCGCCCGACCGTCCCATCCTGCGCCGTCAACCAGTTTCTGACACTACGCACGAACAGACGAAAACTGGAAACATAGATGAGCCACTGAAGGGGCCCATTCAATTCATCCCAGCCGTTTCTGATAGTGACGGCGCCGAGCCGCGGCCGTACACGTACCAACTGAAGCCCGAGGAAGAACAGAAATTTCTTAAAACCATGACCAGCATGGCGACAGATGAGGTTCGGGCGAGAGCAAAAAAGCTAATGGCTGAAGCTGAACCGCCTGTGAAGTCCACTCGAAAAACGGCGCGCCCTACGATAGGGCCGGAACTGCAGGACGTGCAGATGCGCGTCTTCGACCTCACCAGCAGCAACGAACCAGTGCTGGTTTTCACGGCCAGTGCGACGATCCCAAACGCGCGCATTCCGCTGCAATACTCTACTGCACTGGTCGCGCGCGAAGATATCTACGGCGAGCTGCACAAAGTGTTTGTCCAGACAACGGACAACCAGCACCTGGACGTGATTCCGAAATTCGAATTTATTGACGCGGTGGACGTTGACGGCGACGGGCGGGGGGAATTGCTATTTCGCACTACCCGCGACAGCGGCACTGCGTTCAATATTTATGCTGTCATCGGTGATCGGCTGTGGCCGATGTTTCTGGGAAAGACGGGAAGCTAGGAAGTCAGAAGTCAGAATGCAGAAGTTGAGCCGGATTGCAGATTTGAGATTGTAAATTTCAGGCTTTGTTGACGATCAGATTTTGATGTTTGAAGTTCTGAAATCTTCAATCTGAAATCTTTACTTCTGCATTCTGACTTATTGCTTAAGATGAAAGCCGCCAGCAAAGACATCGAAATCGATTCTCTCCGCGATCAGA